>Ga0187783_10002476_pt1 | contig 13696 bp, 12 predicted proteins | sample 1015_SJ02_MP02_2_FD_132471 | JGI IMG/M metagenome (GOLD analysis project Ga0187783, IMG submission 132471) | Tropical peat soil microbial communities from peatlands in Department of Meta, Colombia - 1015_SJ02_MP02_20_MG | ecosystem: Environmental > Terrestrial > Soil > Wetlands > Peat | place...
GATTAGCAGATCCGTACAGCCACACGGGGCCATCCGCATTGATGCCGCCGGTTTATCCTCTCATTCTAGGGGGAATCTTCAAGCTATTCGGGGTTTGCAGCGCGGTATCCTCCATTGTCGCCCTGTCGCTTGACTCCGTCCTGTCCGCGCTGACGTGCATTCCGCTGTTCTTTGTGGCGCGAAAGTGCTTCGGCGAGCGGGTCGCGAAATGGACGGGCTGGGGCTGGGCCTTCTCGCCCTACGGGATATTTGTCTCAGCGGATTGGATCTGGGTCACGTGCCTGACGACGCTGCTTCTTTGCAGTTTGTTCTGGATCGCGCTCGAACTGGAAGATTCAAACAGCGTGAAGCTGTGGCTTGCGTTCGGCACGCTCACTGGAATCGCCGCCCTCAGTGACCCGGTCGTGCTCGCCGTGCTGCCTATCTTGGCGTTGCTCGCGTGCTATCGACTTCAGCGGCGAGCCGCACGCTGGTTGGCTCCCGCGGCATTATCGGTACTGGCGTGCATTGCCGTCGTTTCGCCCTGGTTTGTTCGCAACTACGACACGTTCCATCAGTTCATTCCGTTTCGAGATGGCTTTGGTCTCGAGCTGTACGTCGGCAACAACGGTGACCCGTCTTTCTGGGTGAATCGTCTGTCGCACCCGTCACACAGCCCGGTCGAGCTCGCAGAATATCAACGCCTCGGCGAGATTGCGTACATGGCCGAAAAGAAGGCGCAGGCCATCGCATTCATCCGTGCTCATCCGGCGTGGTTCGCCTGGATGAGCATGCGCCGCGCCGTTTACATGTGGGCCAACGTCTGGAGCTTCGATCCCAATTACCTGCGCGTCGAGCCATTTGACCTGCCTGCGATGTTCATTTGCAGCACGCTCAGCGGTCTCGCGCTTATCGGCCTGTATCGCGCATTCAAGACGAATCCCGCGGTGGCTTTGCCTTATGCAATTGTCCTTGGCTGTTTTCCGCTGATTTATTATTTCACTCACCTGGAATCGTACTTTTTCCGCCCGATGGATCCCTTCATTCTTATCCTCGCGTCATACGCGGTATTCGCGCGTTCACACGCGGTGGCGCGCGAACCGATTCCGGTGCCGCAAGTGAGCGACGCGCGAACGCAACTCGGTGTCGCTGCCGATTAATTCCGTTTGAATTCCTGCGGAATTCGTTGCGATGGCGGAAGCGAAAACGTGCAAACGCAGACGCGCCTCAAGCGGCGCACATGCACAGTGGGAAGTTTTTCGCTGGCTTGCGGCGAGTGCGGTCGAGCCGCGAGGCTTAGGGCTTCTGTTCCGGCGTGCTCGGCGGGTTCGTCGTAGCGGACGGAGTGGTTGTCGTCGTGGATGCCGGTGGATTCGCCGCGGTGTCGCCGCGCATGCCTTCCTTGAATTCGCGAATGCCCTGACCCAAACCGCGCATCACTTCAGGTATCTTGCGCCCTCCGAACAACACGAGGATCACAAGAGCCACGATCACCCAGTGAAATGGGCTGAATTCACCCATACTGCACCTGCCTTTCGAGCCCGAACGGCAGACACCCAGCTACCCTGGGACCCGGCAAGTTAGCCGGGTTAAAGTATAACACGCTCGTCTCCCGCTCGGCGCGTCACCCTTTCCCGGTCGAGATATTCAAGCAGAGGGATGGCATATTTCCGGGTCACGCCAGTCATGTCCTTGAAGGCCCCAATAGGGAGTCGCTCACCGCTGGCTTTCTTGTAGTTGGCTACTAGTTCTCGCAGCTTGGTGACCGCATTCTTATGAAATACAAGGTCTTGCGCGATTTTCACCAGCGTTTTTTCATTCATGAGGATCTGCAAAATTCTTTGTGCCCGCTTCGCCTCGACGGGCAGTTTGGCCAACACTTCTTCGAACCGCGGCGCCGCGAGCCCGGCACGATCGAATTCCTGCTCGATGAGTTCCTTCGCCCGCGCCTCCTCCGGTAGCAGCTCGATTCCGCGTCCCGCGACTTGCACGAGGTCGCCCGCGACGTTCAGCGTGCGCGAGGCCATCAGGCCGCCGAGCGCCGCGCGAAAAATCACCGGCCTCGCCTTCACGATGCCCCTCAGCTCTTCCTTTGCGATTCCGGAAGCGAGGGGGTTCGCACGGTGAAACTGTTCTACTGCGTCGCGAATTCGCTTTGCGCAGTCTGCCACCACCGTTGCGGGAACCACGCTGAGCGGCTCCTCCTCCGCGACGGCCAGCTTCTGCGCTTTCGTGAGCGCGCCGATAACTTCGCGCGCATCACTTACGAGCCATCCCGTTCGCGCGACGAGCCGTGCGAGAGTGAGCCCATGCAACTCGCTCGATGCCATCGTTTCAACAATTCCTTCCCGGTCACTTCGCTCGATCATTCCGAGGAGCGGAATCACATTTGCATCTTTTCGCCGGTGGATCGTCGCGAGCGGGTCGAGCACCGCGCCGCCGCCGATCGTTGTCGTCGGCGAAAAGCGCCGCAATATAAACCGGTCGCCCGGAAGTGCGAGTACCGGCTGAGTCAAGCGCAATTGCGCGAACGCGGTGCCGCCCGGTTCGAGCTTTTCGCGATCCAGCAAAATCACTTCCGCGATCATTTCGGCTGTGCCGTGATGGAAGTGAACGCGTGCGCGGTTCTTCAGCGCCGGTGCCGTGCGAAGCAACTCGATTCGCGCGTCGAGCCGTTTCGTCATCTGAAATTTTCCCGGCACCGCGAGTTCCATCCCTCGATGCAGCTCCTCGAGTTCGACGCCGGCGAGATTCACGGCTGTTCGTTGTCCCGCGACTGCTTCCTTCACGGCGGCGCCACCGGAATGCAGGCCCCGCACGCGAAGCCTGCGTCGCCCGGGAAAAAGTTCGACTTCATCTTCGCGCTTCACCGAACCGGAAATGAGCGTGCCCGTGACAACTGGCCCGAAGCCTTTCATCACGAACGCGCGATCGACCGGCAAGCGAAAGTGCCCGCGCACGTCCTTGCCAGGCGAGTGTTCCGCGGTTCGCTGCAATGCGGCGCGCAATGCGTCCAAACCCGCGCCCGTTTTCGCGCTCACTTCGATAACCGGCGCGCCTTCAAGAAACGACCCGCGCACAAGCTCCTCGATTTCGAGCTTCGCGAGCCCCGCCATGTCCGCATCCACGAGATCCGACTTCGTGAGCGCGATGATGCCGGCGCGGATGCCCAGCAGGCGGCAAATATCGAAGTGCTCCAGAGTTTGCGGCTTCACCGATTCGTCCGCGGCGACGACGAGCAGCACCAAGTCGATTCCGCCTGCTCCAGCCAGCATGTTCCGCACAAAGCGCTCGTGTCCTGGGACATCAACGAAGCCGATGCGAATGTCCCCGAGCTCAAGGAACGCGAAACCGAGATCAATCGTAATTCCACGGCGCTTTTCTTCTTCGAGACGATCCGGATGCGTGCCGGTGAGCGCGGCTACCAGGGAGGATTTGCCGTGATCGATGTGGCCGGCGGTGCCGACGATGACATGCTTCATGGAACGGTGACGGCGGAAATCTCAGAACTGCCCTTTAGCGGAACGGTATGCGAGCGTTTCGCTCGATGAGCCGGAATTCGAGCGCCGGTGTCGCAGCGTTTCCAGCAGCCGAAGTGCAGCGATTTTACTCCGGCTTTTCGGCCTTGATCTGCAGTGGCGGCGCCGTCGTCGAGCCTTTGAATACGGGCTTGCCGAGCTTTGCGATCCACAATCCCGAATCGATGTCGTTGATGTAGATCAGGCCGTTCCATGGCTGCGCGCCCCACGTCAGCGGCAAATTGGGGCGGTAGCCCCCCGAGTCGCCGGTCCAGAGCCGCGCAATTTCGCGGCCCTCGCGATAGAGGTCTCCGCGCAGCTCGCCCGAAATATCAATCACGCGCCCGCCTCCGCCGTAGTCGCCGAGAAAGAGCATGTCGTTATCCGCCCAGAAATTGTGCGAGCCGCCTTCCGGAACTTCGAAAAACGCCACTTCGCGCGGATGTTCGATGTCGGAGACGTCCATCACGTGGCAAATCGCGCGCGTCGGCACGCGCTCCTTGCTCATGATGTTGAAAAAGCCAAGCAGCACTTCGTCGCCGACGAACACATAATTCTTGTAGCGAAACGTGCTGTGCGTTCCCGCCAGCCACTCGTCGCCGTAGAGTTCGTAATGATTGTAGAGATACTGGCTCACGAGCTTCGGGTGTTCGGGGCTGCCGCCCTTGATTCCATTTCCGACGTCGAGGATCACTAAGCCGTCGCGCCAGTAGGCGAGATAAGCGAGGCCGTCTTTCACGTATAGATCGTGCAGGTAGCGGCCCGTAGTTACCGGCCCCTCCGGTCCGACAATCGTTTGCGTCGTGTTGTTTTCCACTTGGAAGCGCGCCACTTCTTTCGGGTGCTTGGGATCCTGAAAATCAATGATCCGAAGCGAGCCTGTCGCATCATCAGTGATGTAGACATAATGTGTGTTGATGAAAGCGCTGTGAACTCCTCCGGTCACTGTCTCCGTGTATTCGGAAGCGGTCTGAAGCTTGTTCGGGTTCGAAAGGTCGAGCAGCACGATCCCGTTTTTGCGGTTCGACGCACCCTCCCGAGTTATCACACCCACCTTCTCGTCCGGGGTGGTGCTCACATCGTTCACGAGCCGCGCGTCAACCTTCATCGTGTCCAGCAACTTCGGGTTAGACGGATCGGCCACGTCGTACAGGAACACGCGATCCGCGATCGTCGAGAGATAAGCGTGCGTGCCGATAATCCATTCTTCCGCGGTTTGAATTGGTGCGCCCTGTTCGTCCTTGGGTTGAACGTGCGCAACCACATCGATCTCCCGCTCCGCGTTTCGCGGCGACACCTCAATGGACGCGACTCCGCTGTGCGGCCCGATCGATGCGGAAATTTCGTAGGTGCCCGGGTTGTACGCGACGAATCCTCCGTCAGGATATACGGTCGCGCCGTTACCGCCGACCGCCCAGTTGATTGTTACGTCTTTCACGTTCTTGCCCGTCGCATCCTTTGCGGTAGCGTGGAAATGCACCACATCTCCCGTCTTGGCCGTGGTCGTTGCCGGATCAACGGACATCCGCCGAATCGTATCCGCAACCACGCGAATTTCCGCTTCGCTGCTCACTCCCTCCGCCGTCGCTTGAATCTTTCCCGTACCTGGCGCGATGCCCATCATCATGCCCGCCGCATCCACTTTCGCGATCGCGGGCGTGAGCGACTTCCAGCTCACCGCGACATCCGGCCGGCTCGAGCCATCGGCTGCTTCGGGCCTCGCTGTCAGCGCCGCCGATCCGCCCGCAGCCACCGGCAACGCAGGCTTTTCAATCATGACCTGCGTCACTTTGCGCTTCGCGACAATCACCTTCGCGAAACCAATTTCGTTTCCGATCAACGCTCCCACCGTAATTTCGCCCGGCGCGGAAAAATAAACCTTGCCGCCTTCATCCGCGCCCGCCGCGTCGAATGGCGCCGCGAACCACGCCGTCACCTTAGCATTCACGACGTTGCCGGAAGCGTCTTTCGCCACTGCCGTAAACTGCAGGCTGCTCCCGACTTCCGCCTTTGCCTCTTTGGGGCTGATTTCGACTTTTGTGACTTTCGGCCCGGCTTGCGCGCTCTTGTCCTTCTCTTCCTGTGCCCCAACCGTCCGCACAAAGAGCCCAGCTACCAATGTAAACGCCAGGGTGAACGCGCCGAACGTCCGCATGAGATCCACAGTTCTGCCACGCAAGATGATCATCAATCCTGCTCCTGTTCGAGTATTCGTGCGCGAATCGCGCACTCTCCTACGGCCGCCCCGGCTCCGTCTTCCAAAAATCGATTCCGCCTGCTTGCTCCCCCACATCAATCGCGGCGATGCTCTTCATTGAACCGAGATCGATCATTTCGACCTCGCCCGGCTCCGCGCCTATGCCTTCTTCGGAAATGAATGCGTACCGATTATCCGGCGTGACCACAGCGCCGTGCACCACTTTTCGCTTCGTGGGAATGCGCGCGAGTTCCTTGCCGGAAACAGGGTCGAAAATCGAGACCGACTGGCCGCGCTTATTTGTCGCCAGCAGCCGTCCGTCTTTCGTCATCGCAAGGTTATAGACCCCCGTTCCCGCGGGGAATCGCCGCGCGATCGTCCAACTCTTCGCGTCAACGGCGATAATTTCATTGGACTTATTGCATGCCACGTAGATTATGCCACCGTCGTTCGACGGCTGCGCCCAAGTGGGCACGCACGTCGCTGCCATGGAGTGCCCGGCATGGAATTCCGCTGGGCCTTCCATCCCCATTTCTTTTCCCGCCGTCAAGACGAAATGCCGCGAGACGCTGAGGGATGCCGTATCGATTTCCGCAAGCATGTCGTCCATCATGCACACCGAATAATGCTTCGTCCCTTGCGGATTCAGGCGTGAACCGTGCGGCATCGTGCAGGTCGTAATGCGCTTGATCTCGATCATTGGATCCGTCGCCACCACGGAAATCGACGAAGGAACCATGTCCCCGTGGAAATTCGCGTTTGCCACGTAAATGAACTTGCCGTCCCGCGTGACGTCGGTGGTCGCCGGGAAAAGCCCGAGCGACGTGAAACGCACAAGCTCGTCCGAGCCGGTCTTGAATTTCCACACGGAACCGTAGGGCAGGCCGTGCCCGACCGACACGTACACAAACTGACGATCCGGCGAGATCGCGATTCCGTGCGGACCGTTGATGTCCGTCGGCATCAATCCGACTTTTGCCTCGTGATCGATTTTCGCCGTGGCCGTGCCGGAGGCACCGGGTGTGAATCTCAAGCGAACCAGCTTGTCCGCCGATTCGCATACCACATAAACAAGATAATCTTCCGCCGGAGCTTGCGCCTTGAAGGCCGGCGCGATCATCAGGACAACGATCGCTAACGGCAGAAACTTCGAGCGAATCGAACGAGTCAAGCGAGCAGATCCTTTGCCGCCGCGTGCGGCGACCGGCAAAAATGCCCCCGATTCGGGGCTTTGTCAATAGTCGGGCCGGCGAGCAAATTCAAATCGGAGGTTCAGTTCGAGGATTTATTTCGCGCGAGGACGATTGAAAGCTAGGGCCGATGCAATTTCCAGGTTTATCGCGTTCGCAGCTCGCTTCGGATCGCGCGCTCCTGTGATGGGCCTTCCAATCACGAGATAGTCTGCGCCCGCTCGAATCGCTTCCGATGGCGTCGCGACGCGGTTCTGGTCGTCCGCAGCCGATCGGGAAGGACGGATCCCCGGTACTACAATCAGCAGTTCCGGCCCGCAGGCTTTTCGAATCATGCGCACTTCGCTGGCAGATGACACGATTCCGTCCATACGGCACACTTGAGCAAGACGCGCGAGCCTCAGCGCCGCCGCGGAAAGTGTTCCTGCAATCCCCACGCGCTTCAGCGTCGCCGCGTCGTGACTGGTCAGGATGGTTACCGCCAGCAGAGCAGGGGCCTTCTTCGCTCCGCGCGCCACTCTAGCGGCGTCCATTACCTCCGACCCGCCAAGCGCGTGCAGCGTAACCAGTCGCACGCCCGGAAGCTTTACCGCGGCGGCGACGGCACCCGAAACCGTGCTCGGAATGTCGTGATATTTCAGATCGAGGAATATCCCGAAGCCCATTCTCGCCAGTTGCCGCACCACTTCTGGCCCTTCGGCTGTGAAGAGACGGCTCCCGACTTTCAACATCCCGACTGCACCGCGGAGTTCGCGCGCCAAGGCGAATGCGTCCCTGGCGCGGTCAAGATCCAGTGCAACGATTACTCGGGACGAGTCGGTGTGGGGCGTGTCGGCACCTCGAGGAGTTCCAGTTGGACTTTGGCTAGTCCGCTGTGGTCGAAGCCGAGCCGGCGTGCTACTTCGTAGGAAACGTCCAGCCCCCGGCCGTCCACGTATGGGCCACGGTCGTTGATCCGGACGATTAGGCTGCGATGGTTCTTCGGGTTCGATACCCGGACAATCGAGCCGAGGGGCAGGGTTGGGTGGGCTGCGGTTACCGCGTACATGTCGTAGGTTTCTCCGTTGGCTGTCAGGCGACCGTCAAAATCTTCGCCGTACCAACTTGAGACGCACTCCCACGTCTTTAGAGGCCTTCCTTTGAGATTTGGGTTGGGTATTGCCAGCGGGGAGGAGGCAGCTTCCAAGTCTGTCGCCGAGAGCGCGACGCCCGACGAAGGCTCAGCCAGCGGAGCGTTGAGCGCCGGGGTTACGAAGAACAGAATGAATCCTAAGAATACCGCCCCTGTCGTTATCATGTTTTTAATTCGCATCTGCTCACCTAACCTTTTTCAAATGAGTAAATTATACTAATTACGGGCTTGAGCCTGCAATCCACTGAACGCTGTAAGACTGCCCCTTAATTCACTCAATTGATTGATGTTATTGGCTTCGCACCACTTTTTTAGCCCCTCGACCAGCCTCTCGGATGCCCTAGGATCTATAAAGTGTGCCGTGCCAACTTCCACCGCCGAAGCCCCCGATTGGATATATTCCAATGCATCCTCAGGAGTTTCGATCCCGCCGAGGCCGACTACCGGGATACTGACTGCCCTGCAAGCCTCGTATACCAACCGGACTGTTATCGGCTTTATCGCCGCCCCCGACAATCCGCCGGTGGTACCCCCAAGACGGGACTTTCGATTGTGTACATCTATACACAATGCAGGATAGGTATTCGCTATGGTCAAGGCGTCCGCGCCCCCTCCTTCGGCGGCCTTTGCCATAACTCCAATAAATCCAACAGTTGGTGCCAGCTTGACCCACAGGGGTCGGCGTGTCTGAGCCCTCGCGCTCTTTACCAACACTTGCAGGCTTCCAGGGTCAGTGCCGAACTCCAGTCCACCCTTGTCCACGTTCGGGCACGAGACATTCAATTCGTACCCATCGACCCCTTCCGACCTCTCCAGTACTCCGATGACTTCGATATAATCGTCCTCGCAGGCTCCGAAGACGTTTGCGATCACCCGAGTGTTGTATCGGCGCAACAACGGCAGCTTCTCAGTAACGAATGCCCTCACTCCGATGTTCTGGAGCCCGATGGCATTCACGATCCCCGACGCCGTATCGCACATCCGGGGAGGCGCAGCCCCTTCCATCGGCTCGCGCGACAATCCCTTCACAACGATTCCGCCCAGCCGGTTCAAGTCCACTAACTCCGCGAACTCGACGCCGTAACCAAACGTGCCGCTGGCGGCTAAAACGGGGTTCTTGAGAGAAAGAGCGCCTACACTGACGCTAAGGTCAACACGCGGGGACCGAGTCGGAGCTGGGACCGGCTGCGGCTGAATCACCGGCAAGGAGTCTACCACGCCGGTCAAGGAAATCGCCACTTGGGGCGTGAGTCGCAGTTTGAGACTCTTGTGGCCTTAATTCCTGCTGGCGATCGGCTCCGGTTTCGTCAATCTGCAGTGCGTGTGTTAGGATGTGCGGCCAATGCGTGTCGAAGAAAAACGACAGTTGATGGCGCCGGAAGAGATCAACCGGACGCTCCAGCGGCTGGCGCACGAAATCGTCGAAAAGAGCGGCGGAACATCCAACGTGGTCCTCATCGGCGTCCGTCGCCGAGGCGTACCCCTCGCCCAACGCCTCGCCAAATCCATCAAAGGCTTTTCCAGCGTTGACATTCCGGTCGGAACCCTGGATATCACGCTCTACCGCGATGATCTCTCGACGGTCGCTCCGCAGCCGGTGGTCCAATCCACCGAAATCCCCTTTGTCGTGGACGGCCGCGACATCGTTCTGGTTGACGATGTTCTCTATACCGGACGCACTGCCCGCGCCGCCATGAACGGCCTATTCGATCTCGGCCGCCCCAAGAGCATTCGCATGCTTGTTCTGATCGATCGCGGCCATCGCGAATTGCCGATTGAAGCCACCTTCATCGGCCGCTCGGTTACCACGAGCGATACTGAGATCATTGAAGTTCGCTTGCACGAAGTTGACAATGAGGAGCGTGTGATGCTGGTGGACCGCGTCTCTTGAATGAGGTCCGGCTCTCGACAACGACAGTGCTTCAGCGCCCGCGCCATCTGCTCGGTATCGAACCGCTAACCGCCGAGCAAATCACTTTTATCCTCGATCAGGCGAAGCCATTTCAGGAATTCCAGCGCCACCCTCTCAAGAAGCTGGCCACTCTGCGCGGCAAGACCGTCGCGCTCGCGTTTTTCGAGCCTTCCACCCGCACGCGCATCAGTTTCGCTACCGCCGCCGCGCGGCTTGGCGCGGACACCATGAATCTCCAGGCGGAATCCTCGAGCCTGAAAAAAGGTGAATCGCTGATTGATACGGTCTGGACGCTCGAAGCCATGCGCCCCGACGGGATCGTGATTCGCCACGCATCGTCGGGCGCGCCGGATTTCATCGCTCGTCGCGTTGACATGCCCGTTGTTAACGCCGGAGACGGTACGCACGAACATCCGACTCAAGCCCTACTCGACGCGCTCACCATTCGCGATCGCAAGGGCCGCCTCGGCAACCTGAACGTCACAATCCTCGGCGACATTCTTCACAGCCGCGTGGCGCGCTCGAATATCCATCTTCTGTCGCGATTCGGCGCGCGCTTCACGCTTAGCGGTCCCGCCATGTGGGTCCCGAAGGAACTCGAGTGTCTCGCTCCACATGTCCGCCGCGTCTCACGGATCGAGGAAGCATTGCACGGTGCGGATGTAGTGATCGTTCTCCGCGTTCAATCCGAGCGCATTCACGAGCCACCGGTTTCGCTCGACGACTACGTTCTTCGTTACCAACTCACGCCCGAGCGGCTGGGCCTCGCCAAGCCTGATGCGATTGTTCTGCATCCCGGCCCCATCATTCGCGGCCTCGAGATTGATCCCGCTGTCGCCGACGGCCCGCAATCGTGCATTCTCGAGCAGGTCACGAACGGCCTCGCTGTCCGCATGGCTCTGCTATTTCATCTCGTCAGTGGCGCGCCACCCGATGCGCCGCACCCGGCAAAGGAAAACGCCGCATGATACTCGTAAAAGGTGGTCGCGTCATTGACCCGGCGTCCGGCACCGACGCCGTGGCGGACGTGCTGATTGACGGCGACCGCATCGCGCGAATTGGCCAAGCCATCAGTGCGCCTGATGCGGAAATCCTCAACGCCGCGGGCGCCGTCGTCGCGCCCGGATTCATTGATTTGCACTGTCACTTGCGCGAGCCCGGCCAGGAAATTTCGGAAACGATTGAATCCGGAACTCGCGCCGCAGCCGCCGGCGGCTTTACCGCGGTTTGCTGCATGCCGAATACGCAGCCGGTGAACGACAACGCGGCCGTGACGCGCGCCATCGTCGAGCGCTCGGCATCCGCACACACGCGCGTGTGGCCGATCGGCGCGGCTTCGATCGGAAGCAAAGGTGAGGCGCTCGCAGAAATTGCGGGAATGCAGGACGCGGGAATCGTTGCGGTGAGCGACGACGGCCGCCCGATCGCCACGGCAAAATTAATGCGCCAGGTGATGGACTATTGCCGCTCGCTTGGCTTACCAGTGATTGATCACTGCGAAGACCCGTCTCTCGCCGCAGGCGGGGTCATGCGCGAAGGCCCGCGCTCCATTCGTCTCGGGCTCAAGGGCATTCCTGCGGCGTCAGAGTCCATCTGTGTTGGCCGTGACGTCGAAGTTGCCGCTCTCACCGGCGCGCGTCTTCACATCGCACATCTCTCGACGCGCGCGTCGCTCGATCACGTCCGCGCCGCCAAGGCAAACGGCCTCGCCGTCACATGCGAAGTCACACCGCACCATTTCACGCTGATCGACGAAGACGTCGTCTACGACACGTCGCACAAAATGAATCCGCCGCTCGGCTCGCGCGACGACCGCGCCGCCCTTCTCGATGGCATCGCGGACGGCTCCGTTGACGTCATCGCCACCGACCACGCTCCGCATCACCCCGCCAGCAAAGATGTCGAATTCGATCGCGCGCCCTTCGGCATCACTGGTTTCGAAACCGCCATGGCTCTCGCGCTTTCCGAACTTCTCCACACCAAACGTATCTCGCTCGCGCGCCTCGTCGAGCTTTTCACCACAGGCCCGGCGCGCGTTCTCGGCATCGAAAGGAAACTCGCCGCAGGCTCGCCTGCCGATGTCACGATTTTCTCGATGGATTACAAATGGACGTTTGGCGCGTCGGAATCCGCGAGCCGCTCGCGCAACACGCCGTTCGACGGCCGCGAATTCCGTGGAGCGCCGATGGTGACAATCGTGGCTGGACGAGTCGTCTTCCGCCGCGCAGCCACTGCCGCTGCTTGAAGTCCGCTATTCCGTGAAAATCTCGCTGATTTCTTTGGCATTTGCCGCTTGCGCCGCGAAAGTAAACGTCCCTTGCTCGCGCATTTCGCGACCGGCCCGCAGCAGCGCGCCGAGCGCGGCTCGGCATAATGAACTTCCCACGCTTACTCGCTTGACCCCAATCGCTTCAAGTTCAGTCAAGCTCAGTTGCACGCCTCGCAAACCCATCAGAACGTTCACAGGCCGATCCACCGACTTGACCACCGCGACGATGTCTTCCTTCGTCACCAGCGCCGGCGCATACAGCACATCCGCTCCCGCTTCCTGATACGCTTGAAGTCTTTTGATCGTGTCCTTGATGTCCGGCCGCCCGTGCAGATAGTTCTCCGCGCGCGCCGTCAGCGTAAACGGAAACGGAAACGAGCGAGCCGCTGCCACGGCCGCGCGGATTCGCTCGACGGCGTGGCCGATCTCGTAGATGGGGTCATCTTCCCGCTCTGTCGCGTCTTCGATTGACCCGCCGACGAGCCCGGTCGCCGCCGCCAACCGTATTGTTTCCGCAGTTGCTTCCGGTGCGTCACCAAACCCATTTTCGAGATCGGCGCTCACTGGAAGACTCGTAGCCGAAACGATCGCCCCTGCGTTTGCTAAAACCGCGTCGCGCCCCGGCGTGTTGTCCCGTTTCCCCGCGGAAAATGCGAAACCCATGCTCGTCGTGGCCAGCGCCTCGAATCCCATGTGCGCCAGGATTCGCGCGCTTCCGATGTCCCACGGATTCGGGATGATAAACGCGCCTTTGCGCTGGTGCAGCGATCGGAACGCGCGTCCTTTTTCAGCCTGTGTCGTCATTGGAACCCTCACTTCTGTCCGGTGAATGTCGAACGAACTTCAAACGTTCCGTCAACCACCTCCACAAAGTTTCTCTCTTCTCGAAGAATTATGCGGTTCGAGTTCGCGAAAGCGAAATTCTCGCGCGCTTCCGGATCGGCTTTGATCCGCGTCTTGTACGCCTCGTAGCCGGCCAGCGAGTCGCACGCGATAAGCGCCCACGCGATATCGTTTGTCCCTTCGTGAGGCAGGAAGTATCCCACGAGGTGCGCGCCGCAACGCGGAATGATGCGGCCCCAATTTTCCGCATACGTTTTGAATTTGTCCCGCTGAAATGGATCAATCTGGTAGCGAATCACGCATGTCATTTTCATCGGAGTCCTCGCTCTCGTTTTGATTTGCAGGCGCCGAAAAAACGGCGGTCCCGGATTGCGCGTTCAGCAATGCCTTGTCAGTTTGCCATTTGCTCTGCAGGCACACTTCGTCTACAATCAAAGTGTGAATGCGGAGGATACCGCTGTATCCAAAATTGCCGCAGCCATCGGCGAGCCAGCTCGCGCTCGCATGCTCTTTTACCTGCTGGATGGCCGCGCTCGGACGAGCACCGAGCTTGCGATCGTCGCCAATGTGTCGCCCTCTACCGCCAGCGTCCACTTGCAGCGGCTGGCGGATTTGCGGCTCGTCAAAGTCCTCGCCCAAGGAAAACATCGCTACTA
>Ga0187783_10002477_pt1 | contig 13695 bp, 10 predicted proteins | sample 1015_SJ02_MP02_2_FD_132471 | JGI IMG/M metagenome (GOLD analysis project Ga0187783, IMG submission 132471) | Tropical peat soil microbial communities from peatlands in Department of Meta, Colombia - 1015_SJ02_MP02_20_MG | ecosystem: Environmental > Terrestrial > Soil > Wetlands > Peat | place...
TGGGCCATTCACCCCGCGCAGATCGAGCTCGCGAATCAGGTGTTCACGCCGGCGGACGCCGAGGTCACCCGGGCGCGACGCATCATGGAGGCCATGGCGCAGGCCGCCAGGGAAGGCAAGGGCGCCGTGTCACTCGATGGCCGGCTGATCGACATCGCCAGCATCCGCATGGCCCAGGCGCTGCTCGCCAAGGCGGATGCGATCGGCAGTGCCGGCGGGGAGTGAGCGGCGCGCGAGCGCTGCGCGTCAGCGACCCGGCGGCACGCCGAGATAGGCCTCGGCGGCGCGCACGTAGTGCCATACCTCGTCGGGATTTCTGGCGAGCGCCTGAGAGAGCAACTCCTCGCCCTTGTCGCGTTGACCGATACTGATGTACCAGGCACCGATCTCGGCGCGTCCGGTGTCGTCCTTGGCCTTCGGGTCCGCATCCAGCACCTTCTGGAAATCAGCGGCGGCTTTGTCGTTCTCGCCGGCGGCCGCGTAAATCTCGCCCGCGCGCTGCCAGTCGCTCGCTTCCGGCTTGCCGTTCAGCACGCGGTCGATCAGCGCCTGCCCTTTGGCCTTGTCACCCGAGAGGTAGTAGACGCGCGCCACCGACAGCAACTCCCACGAGCCGGTACCGGCGAGCTTTTCCGCCTCCTGCAACGCAGCAAGTCCGGCTTCCTTCGGCGGTTTGCCGCGCATGATGTCCATGCCGGGTGGCTTCTCCTTCGCCGCGAACCCGACGCCCATGCCGAGCACCAGAGATCCCGCCGCCAGTGCGGCGCTCAACGCAGTTCTCATGCAGCGCCTCCCGTGATTCGTTGTTGTCGGGCGCAGCTCAAAGGTAGCACAAACACCAACCGCCCGGCGGATGCGGTCGCGCACCGCGAATGCAGTCGCGCACCGCGCCCTAGGCCTTAGCGGCCCAGAACTCCTCCATCCTGCGGCGTGTCGCCGCATCGGGCAGCCGTCCATGGCCGGCTGCCTGGTTGTCCTCGAGGTGCTCGAGCTTGCTCGAGCCGGGAATGGCGCAGGTGACCGCGGGGTGCGAGACGACGTACTTGAGGAAGAACTGCCCCCAGCTCGAGATGCCGTATTCGGCCGCCCAGGCCGGCAAGGCCCGATCGCCGACCTGCCGGATGAGAAGATTGCGCCCGCCGCCGAGCGGGACGGCGGCCATGACGGCGATCTTGCGCTCCTGCGCGAGCGGCAGTATCTCGGCCTCCACCGTGCGGTCGCCGAGCGAATAGTTGACCTGCACGAAGTCCATCGGGTACTTGCGCATGTACTCGATGAGTCGCGGATACTCCGGCGCGCGGATCGAGGTGATGCCGATGTAGCGCACGCGGCCTTTCTTCTTCAGGTCCGTCACCACGGGCATCATCGCCTCGACGCTGTCGACGAAGTGAATGAAGAGCAGATCCACCCTCTGCAAGCGCTCCAGGGAACGTTGGAAGCTCTCCAGACCGCCGAGCACCTCCGCGCCGGGGCCGCCGCCGCCCGGGCCGGGCGCCGCCGCCGCAGGGCGTCCCGGACCCCCGACGCCCGGCGCATTCAGTTTCGTGGCGATGAACATCTTGTGGGCGAGATGCAGCTCGCCGAGCGCCTTGCCGATCTGCACCTCGCTGTCTCCGTATGCGGCGGCGGTATCGATGACCGTACCGCCCAGCTCGTACATGCGCTGCAGGATGTTGCGCACCTCGTCGTACGGGGCGCGTCCGAACTGGTTGGTACCGAGGCCCATGACCGGAATCCTCTCGCCGGTCGATGGGACGGGCTTGGTGATGACGGACGCAGTACTGTCAGCGCCACGCAGCGCACGCGGTAAGGCGGCCGCAAGACCCACCAGCAATCCGGCCTGGATCACGCCGCGCCGGGAGCGGGACGATTCAAATTCGAAGGGCATGGCAAATCCTGAGACGTCGGCGTCGTGACTGACCGTCCGGCAGTATAGGCAATCGAGCCCAAGCGGACTTTTACCAATGATTGCGGGCGGCGGCGGCGCGCCAGGGCGCACCGGCTGGCGGCCCGGCCATGTTGAAATTGAAACCCCAGGTCGTCAGGAGATCGAGCGTTCATGAGCTCTCCAGTGAAAGAAAGCAATCGACCGGACCCGTTCGCCTATGGCCGCGGCATCGCGCGCGGCCTGGGGATCAACATCCTGGTGCGCGACGTCGATCGCGCGGCGCGCTTTCAGGCCGAGGTGTTCGGGGTGAGGATCCTCTACTGGGAGGAACACTTCGCGATCATGCAGGCGCTCGGCTGCACCTGGCTGCTGCATTCCGACTGGTCCTATCGCGCTCACGAGTTGCGCGGCGCGATCCGCGGGCTCGAGGCGCGCGGCGGCGGTATAGAGCTGCGCCTCTACGGGGCCGATCCCGATCGGGCTGAAGCCGCTGCACGGCGCCGCGGTGGCGTCGTTCTGGCCGCGGCGATGGACAAGGAGCATGGGCTGCGGGAGGCCTATATCGTCGACGAGGACGGCTACGTCTGGGTGCCGTCGGTTCCGGTCGCCGGGTAGCGCGTTGCGGCCTGCCGAGGCGCAGAATGCGCCGCGGGCGCAGGCTTGAGCACGACGCTTTGCGTGCAGGACCGATGTATCCCTATCCTTGGGGCGGGTCGAGGAGACGCATCCTTGTATGTTGCCGGGCAAGCCCGTGGCGGGTAGTGGCGCAGTCGTGCCGCCAGAGACGCCCTGCGCCCGCAACGAGCGCGAGCTGCTCGAGCGAAACCGCCGCTACTACGATCAGCTCTGGTCCGGGGCTCGCCTGGTCGAGCCGCAGGAGTTCAACACCTGGCCGCTGGTGCAATCGCTGCTGCCGACCGCTGGTCAGCGGCTGGAAGTGGCACCGGGTCTCAGGCCGCGGCTGCCGATCCAGGGCACTCAGTTCGTAGATATCAGCGCGCCGGCGCTCGCGAAACTGCGCGCACGCGGCGCGCAGGTCGTGCTCGGCGAGATAACCTGCCTGCCGTTCGCCGACAGCTCCTTCGATCTGGTCTGCGCCCTCGACATCATCGAGCACGTGGACGACGATGACGGGGCGCTCGCGGAGGTGTCGCGGGCTGCCAGGCCGGGCGGGGCGGTGCTGCTGTCGACGCCGCTGCATCCTGCGCTCTGGACCTCGTTCGACGAGTTCGTCGGCCACAAGCGCCGCTATGAGCCGCCCGATCTGCAGTTGAAGCTGGCGCGGCACGGCCTGGTCGTGGAGCGCAGCGCGGTGTTCGGCATGCAGCCGCGCTCCTCGCTCCTGGTCGAGCTCGGCATGTGGTGGCTGAGGCATGACCGTGAGCGGGCGCTGTGGTGGTACAACCGGGCCATCATGAAGGTCGGCTTGCTGCTGCAGAAGCGGCTCACCTTCGAGCCGGGGATGATCGCAACGGACGGCGTCGGCGAGGTGCTGCTGGTGTGCCGCAGGCAGCCGCGCGGCACTCCACACTGAGCGTGTGCGCCCGAGCAGCCAGAGCGCGACGCCAGTCGAGCTCGTGCGGTGTGCTGTTGCTTGCGGTTGCGAGCGGCGCCGTATCGGCGCAGGGCACCGACACCAACGTCGTCACAGCCTCCGCCGACGCCTTCGGTGTCTCGATCGGCGTCGAGGCGCTCGGGGTCTACGGTCCGAGTCAGGTACGCGGCTTCGATCCCCTGGCGGCGGGCAACGCGCGCATCGAGGGGATGTACGCCGACATCCATGGCCCGACCATTCCCTACGGACCGCTGCCCGACCGCCTGGTGCAGAGCACGCGGATCCGCGTGGGTCCTGCGGCCGCCGGTTTCCCCTTCCCCTCGCCGACCGGCATCGTCGACTTCAGCCTGCGCACTCCACTCGGTGCGCCGGGAGTGAGTCCGACGCTCTACGTCGGGCCCTACGGCTCGAGCGGCTTCGATCTCGACGCGCACGCCCCGGTGGGCGGGCACTGTGGGCTCGGCGGGGGCGTGACCCGCCGCTGGGACGAGTTTGTGCCGGAGCTCACGCAGTTTACGACCGAAGTCGGATTTCTCGCGGCCTGCCAGGCGCTGGACGGTTCCGGTGCGAGCGTGTTCTACGGGCGCACGAGCGAGACACAGCAGGCCGTGTATCCGACCGTCTATCTGACCAGCGCGCCGCTGCCGCAACCGATCGAGGCCCGCAACACCGCTCCCACCTGGGCACGCGGCACGACGGTGCTCACGGATTATGGGGCGCTCTTCAGGCTCGAGGCGCCGGCACACTGGACGGTACGCGCCGGTATCTTCCGCTCGGTCTACGACCAGCCGAATTCCGGATCGGATCTGCTCTATGATCCCGACTCCGCCGGCATCGCGCAGAACCAATACGTCTCCTACCCCGATCAGTTCACCGGCTCGACCTCCGGAGAGCTGCGGGCGACCCACCTGACGACCAGCGGCCCGCGCCAGTACGAGCTCATCCTGACTGTGCGCGCCCGCGACGTGACGGCGCAGTATGGCGGCTACGACCAGGTCGATCTCGGCGCGCTGCTGCTCGGCACGCGCTCGACGTCGCCCGAGCCGGCGTTCACCTATGGACCACTCACCAGCGATCACATCCGCCAGTGGACCGCCGGTGCGGCCATTGCGCTGCACTGGCGCGATGTCGTTGACTTCGCCGCCGGTGCCGCGCCGGTGCGCTACGAGCGCACCGTGCTCGAGCCCGCCGCGGCTTCGGTCACGCAACGCGACAACCCGGTGCTGTACTACGCGTCTGCGGCGGTGCCGCTCTCTGCACGGGCGAGCGCCTATGCCGGACTCACCCGCGGGCTGGAGGACTCCGGGCTCGCCCCGGCGAGCGCCACGAACCGCGGGCAGCTGCTGCCGGCGAGCCGCACCAGTCAGGAGGAAGCAGGCGTGCGCTACACGCTCGGCGCGACCACCTTCGTCGCCGGACTGTTCGAGGTGCGCAAGCCCTACTACAACGTCGCCAGCGACGGCAGCTACACCTGGCTCGGGACGGAAAGCCACCGCGGCATCGAGCTGTCACTGAACGCCGAGCCGCTGCCGGGACTGACGGCCGTGGCCGGCGCCGTGCTCATGTCGCCGGAAGTCGCCGTCGCGAGCGCTGCGGCAGGAGTCGGCACCGCGCCGGTGAATCAGCCGCGCGACATCCTGCAGCTCGCCCTCGACTACCGGCTCGCGGTCTGCCCGCGCTGCTCGCTCGACGTCACGGCCACGCACGAGGGTCGCGTCCCGGTTCGACTCGATGACGGCGCGTACAACCCGGCGCAGACCCTGGTCAACATCGGCGCCCGCTATCGCTTCACTGTCGCGGGCCGCGCCGCGACACTGCGCGTGCAGGTGCAGAACGTGACCGACCAGAGGGTCTGGTACGTCATCGATACCAGCGGCGGGCTCGTGGCCTACCCACCGCTGCACATGGCGCTGGCATACGTATCGGTCGATCTGTAGATGGCTCATGCAGGCGCGCCGGATGCACGCTGCTGCTGCCGTGCGCCATGACCTTGGTCCATTCACCGGCAGCCGCCTGGCGCGTAGGCTGCCCGCCATGATCTACAGAGAGCGTTACATCGGCGGCCTTCTCGTCAAGTGGGCGGTGTCCGGCCCGGTCATCTTTCTCGACGTGAACTGGCTGCGTGTCGTCCGGCGCTGCCAGCCGCGCTAGCAGGCGCGGCGCTGCCAGCGGCTGAAGCGACCCGGTCCGGGGTGGCCGTGCCCGGCAGCCTGCCAGGCTGCTCGGCATGAGTCCTATTCGTTGGAGATCTTCTCCGGCCGGCCGTCGAATTTCGTGATGCTGATGGTGAAGGGCTCGTTGTAGGACCTGGCGCGGTCCTTGAGCACGCTGAGCGCCACTGCTTCACCGAGCAGAATGGAAGAGTAGGTCGAGCTGCGGAAGTGAATGCCGGCGTGGATCCCGTGACCAAACGAGACGTTGTGCGCCAGCTTGTTCAACTCGCCGTTGAGCGTGAGCTCACCGCCATCCGCCCCCGTGTAGGTCTCGAGCGACAGGCCGTCGGGGCTCGGCACGTACAGGTCGCTGCCGCTCTGTTGCAGGAGAGGCTGCAGTGGCTGAGTGCAGTCAAAGAAAAATTTGAGCGCCGTGATGCAGGCCCCCGCCACGCTGCCGTGGCCGGTCGGGTAGCAGGGGTGAGTCGGTGAGCCTTCGGGAAATGCCTGCGGCAGCAGGAAGCTGCCGTAGACCGCCTGCACACGCGGCAGCACCGCCGAGTTCAGCACGTCCGGATGAAGCGCGCCGGCCGCCAGCGGGAACGGGCTGGTCCGGGTCAGATTCGCCTGCACCAGCGCGCCGTACTCCTCGGGCCGCATTCGCAGGTTCACGATCCACTTGTGAAACCACGCCGCTTTGAGGGCGCGCGTAGCCATTTCGGCGAGGGTGGCAGCCGCATCCGGCCCGCCCAGAGTGCCGAATGCCTTTTGAGTCCGCGACGCGTTGTAGGGAATGCCCGGGTTCGGCGGCGCGCCGACAGCGGACAGGACGAGATATGCGGTGAGATAGGCCTGATAGAGCACGTCCACGTGCGTGTACGCACTCAGGTCCCGACCGTTTCTCAGGCAACGGAATGTCGGGTCGAAAGCGAGCCGCCCGGTCGATGCACCGCCGTTGGCGATCTGCTGGTAGGCGCTGACGGTCGTCATGAAGTCGGCGCCACCAGCGCCGGCAGGCAGGAACGTCTGGTAGCGCTGGCTCATGGGCTGCGCACCGAAGTAGACCGGCTGCACCATGAACTGCGAGAGGTAGGGACCCAACACGTTGCCATCGCCCGGTACGATCTGGCCGCGGAACAGATTCTGCGCGCTGATCGGGGCCGGGATCTCCACGTTGTGCGCGCTGTTGACGAACGACAGCCGGTTCAGGTCCTCGACCGCCGCGGCCACCAGCGCGTTGGTCGGATACTCGCTGAAGGGTACGTCGCGCAGCAGCGCCGCCCAGTAATGCTCGACCTGCTCGGCGGCTGTCTGCGCGCTCGCCACGCTCGGCGCGGGCGGCAGCACCGTGGCGTGCGAGTCGCGCCCCTCGAGGTCGAATGCCAGTGCCATCTGCGGATCGTTTTCCTTCGAGTTCGGCCCGCCGCCGGGCGTGCCGACGAGGATGCTGGCGAAGTCCGAGGAACTGCCGCGCTGCAAGGCGTTGATCAGGCTGAGGACGGCGGCGACGTTCGGCACGCCCAGACCGTCGTGCACGAGCGCTTTGCTGTAATTACCGCTGAAGTCCGGGAAGCGGGCCGCGTCACCGTTGTCGGGATGTTCGGCAATGACGCGGAACTCGCTGGTCGCGGTCCCGGTACGGTAGTAGAAGCTGGCGTCCGCGCGGGCGCGGCCTAAGGCCGGAGGTGGCACGACCGAAGCTTCGGCTAGCGACGCCTTTCCTGCCAGAAGCGGCTCGACGGCGACGCCGAGCGTTGCCGCCGTCAGGCCTCCGACGCCACCGAGAAACTGCCGCCGGCCCGGATTGCTCGGTTCCTGAGCTCCGGGACAGACCGTGAGTGGCGGGCCATCTGGTGCCGGCACGGGGAGCGGGCGCGAGCGTGAAGATAAAGCTGACAACGACAGGCCCTGAGACGTGACGAAGCGGAGCGCGACTCGACGACGATCAGTATCCGATTTCGACATCCAACATTCTGTGCCCGAGGTCGCAGCTCCGGCGCCGTGCGGCGCGGCGCGCTCACCCGATGCGCTGGCGCGTCGCATTGTGCCGACAACAGTCGGCGCCAGCGCGTCTGGGCGGCACGCGTCGCAGGCGGCGCGCGTCATGGCAATGTCATGCACAGAACGTATACGGTGGTGCCGCGAAAAAAAGCGATGCGACGTCAATCGACACGACTCAGCCTGCGCCTGGCCGCGGTGTGGGCAGCCCTGCTGTGCTGCGCGCCGCTACGCGCCGCGGAGACGACGCACCCGCTCTGCCTGCGCCCCGCGCCCGGCAGTCCCGTGCTCGAACCCGAGGCGCTGCGCAGCCACAACGGGATACTCGCGCTCGATCTGGCGATACGCGATGAGCGGCAGCCGGACGGAGCCGCGCGTTACTGCTACATCGCGGCCGACGGCGCGCAGGCCCCGACGCTGCGCGTGAAGCCCGGCGACCTGCTCATCCTGCGCCTGCACAACGAGCTCGCGCGGCTCGAGCCCGACACGGCGGCGCCGGGTCGGTCGATGATGAGTCACGCGGCGATGCGCACGCGCGCCGATCCCTGCGGGAGCGGCCTGATGTCGGTCGTCTCGACGAATCTTCACTTTCACGGACTTAGCGTGCCGCCGGTGTGTCATCAGGACGACGTCTTGAGGACCTCCATCCAGCCGAGTGAGCCGCCCTTCGAGTACCGATTCAGGATTCCCGCCGACGAGCCGCCCGGGCTCTATTGGTATCACCCGCACGTACACGGCTTTACCACGCCGCACGTTCTCGGCGGCGCTTCCGGAGCGCTGATCGTCGAGGGCATCGAGCGGGCCGACCCCGAGCTCGCGGGCCTTCCCGAGCGTGTCTTCGTGATCCGCGACCAGAACCTGCTGAACCCGGACGCGCCGCCGTCCAAGTCCGAGCCCGTGGTGCCGAAGATGCTGATCGACCGCGACGGGGACGCGGCCAACAACGGCACGGGCTACGGCAAGCCCGCGAAGGATCTTTCCGTCAACTTCGTTCCCGTGCCCTATCCGGACTATCCGCCGGCCACTCTGCAAATGAGGCCGGGCGAGCGGCAGCTGTGGCGCATCCTCAATGCGTGCGCGGTGACTTATCTGAATCTCGCGCTGTTGTTCGCCGGCCAGTCTCAGCCCCTCGGTGTGGTGGCGCTCGACGGCGTGCCGCTGCAGACCGGCGGTGGACCTGGGCCGGCGGTCATCTGGCGCAACAGCATCGGAGTGCCGCCGGGAGCGCGGGTGGAGTTCATCGTGAGCGCGCCACCGGCGGGCGTGCCCGGCTTGCTGGTGACCCACACGGTCGACACGGGTCGGGGAGGCGAGAACGATCCGAATCGTGCGCTGGTTTCCCTCACTGCCACCGCGAGCGCCGCCGAGCCGCCGCTGTTGCCGGCCGCTGCGCTGCCGCTGCCGCGGCCGTCGCGAGCGTGGCTCGGCGAGGTAAAGCCGGTGCGGGTCCGCAAGCTCTATTTCTCGGAGAAGCTGCTGAACCCCGCCGATCCCAACAGTGCCACGACGTTCTACCTCACCGAGGAGGGAAAGACGCCTACTGCCTTCGATCCGACAGCCACCCTGCCGGATATCGTCGTGCGCCAGGGAGATGTGGAGGATTGGATCATCGAAAATCGCTCAACCGAGCTGCACGCCTTCCACATCCACCAGATCCACTTTCTGCTGCTCGACTGGTCGGGTATTGCAGTCAACGAGCCCTTTCTGCGCGACACGGTAAACGTTCCGTACTACAACGGTCATACTCTCTCCTATCCGAGCGTGCGCCTGCGCATGGACTTCCGCGATCCAAACGTCGTGGGAACGTTCGTCTACCACTGCCACCTGCTCGAGCACGAGGACGGCGGCATGATGGGAACCATTCAGGTGATTCGCGCGCGCGCGCCGTTGGCCGCGCAGCCCTGAGCTGAGCGGATGATTGCGCGGCAGGCGCGCCACCAGGCCCGCGCCGGCGGACGCCGGAACACTGCCGGCTGCCGCGCGTACGGACGCGTAAGGAAATCATCACCCCATTGCAACAGTGCCCTCTTAAAAAGGGCGCCGGTGCAGTTCGCACTAACAACGCGACAAGGAGAGCTGCATGAACGGCGCGACACAGAGGAAGCGGACGCGGCAGGTGGTACGGGCTGCACTCGCCAGCGCAGCGCTGCTGCAGATGTGCGTCAGTCCGTTGATCGCCTATGGCCAGGGCGTGGGCGGCGCCACGGGGCTCGGTCAGCCACGCACGCCGATCAGGCACGTGATCGTGATCATCGGCGAGAATCGCAGTTTCGATCACGTGTTCGCTACCTACGTTCCGCGCGGCGACGAGCGGGTCAACAATCTGCTGAGCGAGGGGATCATCCAGCTCGACGCGAACAGGAACGCGGCACCTGGCCCGAATTTCAGCAGGGCGCAGCAGTTCGCCGCCGCGGACCTCGGCGGCAGCGATCCCTTCCTGCTCAATCCGCCCAAGCAGCAGTTCCCCAACAACCAGCTGCCATCGCCTCTGACGGGCGGCCCGAGCGGCGCGCAGGGCTATTTCTCCGGCTCGAACCCATGCGGTGACGGGACCTCGCTGCTGGCGTGCGCCGAGGAAACCGAGTCCGGGCTGCCGGCAGACTACTATCAGTATCTGGTGATGGGCGGTACCGGCCAGAGCAGTCACGTGCCCGATGCGCGCATCGCGAACGTCAACGCGCTGCCGGCGGGGCCGTTCCAGCTCACCAATGACAGCGTCGACTTCAACTACCACGACTATTCGGCGAGTCCGGTGCATCGCTTCTACCAGATGTGGCAGCAGATGAACTGCAGCCTCGAGCAGGCTACGCGCGGCAACCCGTCCGGCTGCAACGGCAGTCTGTTCTCCTGGGTCGAGGTGACCGTCGGTGCGGGCACCAACGGTGCGGCTCAGCCGGCGAACTTCAGCACCAACTACTCGCCCGGAGCTACGACCACCGGCGAGGGCTCGACGGCGCTCGGCTTCTGGAACGTGCAGCTCGGTGATGCGGCGTACTTCAAGTTCCTCGCCGACCGCTACGCGATGAGCGATAACTTCCATCAGTCCGTGAGTGGCGGCACGGGCGTGAACCACATCATGCTCGGTCACGGCGATGCGATCTGGTTCAGCGACTCGAAGGGTCACCCGGCCAAGCCTCCCGAGGGCGCGACGGTGTACTCGACCTACCAGGGGCAGAGCAATCCCGACCAAGGCGTGGTGCACGAGATCGAGAATCCCAATCCCGCCAAGGGAACCAACAACTGGTACGCGCAGGACGGCTACGGCAACAGCTTCAATGCCGGCTACCCGCCGCCCTACACGGCGGAGCCGGTTTCCGGCGGCGGCTCCTACAGCAACTGCTCCGATGCCAATGCCCCGGGCGTGGCGGCGGTGGTCAGTTACCTGCAATCGCTGCCGCGGCCGATCGACCCGCGTTGCGAGCCCGGGCATTACTACCTTCTGAACAACTATAATCCGGGCTGGTTCGGCAACGGCAACAACGCCTACGTCGACACCAATCCGGCCAACACGCCGTTCACGATTCCGCCCTCCGCGACGCGCAGCATCGGCGACAGCCTCAACGATGCGAGGATCTCGTGGAAGTACTACGGCGATCAGTGGAACAACTACGTCAACGATCCGTACCAGATCAACTACGGAACCAACGGTCCGAACGCGGACGAGTACTGCAACATCTGCAACCCGTTCCAGTACGACACGTCGATCATGTCGAATCCGGCGCAGGTCAAGGCGCACATGGCCGACTCGATCGACCTGTACGCGGATATCGGCAGTAACAGCCTGCCGGCCGTGTCGTTCGTCAAGCCGAGCGGTTACACCGACGGTCACCCCGCCTCCTCGAAGCTCGATCTGTTCGAGGGGTTCGCGAAGAAGATCGTGGATCAGGTGGAAGCCTCGCCGTACGCGAAGGACACGGTGATTTTCATCACCTTCGATGAGGGCGGCGGGTACTACGATTCGGGCTACGTGCAACCGCTCGACTTCTTCGGCGATGGCACGCGCATTCCGCTCATGGTGATCTCGCCGTACGTCGCGCCGGGACACATCTCGCACGCCTACGCCGATCACGTATCGATACTCAAGTTCATCAATCGCAACTGGGGCTTGAAGCCGGTCACGACCCGCAGCCGGGACAACTTCGCGAACCCGATCGCGACGGCCGACAATCCGTACGTGCCCACCAACTCCCCCGCGCTCAGCGACTTGTTCGACTTTTTCGACTTCAGCACCGAGCCGTGAGGTGCGCGGCACGGGGCGGAGATTGAGGCGACCGGGCGGGAAACCAGCCATGAAGCCTCGAGCGATGGCAGCGGGCGTGTTGCTGACCGGATGTGGACTGACATTCGCCGCGGCCGCCTGGCACGGTGGCCGCACGCCGCAGGCCGCCGGGCGGCACCCCGCGATGTCCGCCGCCGCGCAGAAGCCGGCTGGTTTCACCACCCTGCGCCCGGGCGCCCCGTTCCCATGGATGGCAGGAATCACGAGCAGGGTGCGGGCGAGCCCGTCAACGGGCGCCGCTACGGCCCCGGCCGCGACGGCGCCGGCCGCAGTCAGGCTCGCCCGTAACGCTGACCCGGGCCTGGCGCGGGCGAGTGCAAGCGGCAACAGTGCCGAGGAGGAGCCAGGGATCGGCGAACCGGTCGCGCCGGAGGACTACCTGGCGGCGAGCGACCGTGCCGCGGCGCACAGCGCTCGCTCCCGCTGAGTCGCGCGGATCCCGGGTCATTCTGCTGTAAGAAAGGCGCGCTACCCTCGGCGCGCTGATTATCCCTGCATTCATCGCTTCGATAGCGGAGAACAATATGAAGACGTGTGGGGGCAAGCGCAACGCATGTCGTGCGGCTGTCGCACTCTGCTCGCTGGCTTGCGCCATTTCTCTCGGCGCGAGCCCGCTTGGTTCAGGCAAGGTGAGGCACGTGCTGCTGCTGAGCATCGACGGCATGCATGCCGTCGATCTGTACAACTGCACGCACGGCCTGGAGGGCATCGACGGCGGAGCTGCCTATTGCCCGAACCTGGCGGCGCTCGGCCGGCATGCGATCAACTATGTGAACGCCAGCTCGTCCAGGCCGTCGGACTCCTTCCCCGGACTGGCGGCACTGGTGTCGGGCGGGTCGCCGAAGTCGACCGGCCTCTACTATGACGTGGCGTACGACCGAACGCTCGATGCGCCCGCGATGACGACCGGCACCGGTTTGGCGGGCGGAACGTGCACCGCGAACGGCGCGCCGAGCGGAACGACCACCGACTTCGATCAGGGGATCGACTACGACGATACCGTCTTGAACGGCGGTGCACCCGGTGCGGCCGTCACGGAGGGCGGCGCCGCATCGATCGATCCGCAGCATCTGATACGCGATCCGCGAGCCGGGTGTGCGCCCGTGTATCCATGGAACTTCATCCGCGTCAACACCATCTTCGGTGTCGTGCATGCAGCGGGCGGCTACACGGCCTGGATCGACAAGCACCCCTCGTACTCCATGGCCGCCGGCCCTGGCGGCAAGGGGCTGGACGATTACTATTCCCCCGAAGTGAGCTCGAACGCGATTGCGCTCCCGGGCGTCAAGACGTCCCAGGGCATCGCCTGCGCACCGGTGCGCGACACGGCGAACGCCCCGTCGGCCTGGAATTCGAGCTTCGCCAATATCCAGTGCTACGACGCGCTCAAGGTTGATGCACTGCTGAATCAGATCGCCGGCCGGACGCATAACGGTGCCCCGGCGCAGAAACCGGCCGTGTTCGGCATGAACTTCCAGTCGGTCTACGTCGGACAGAGCGTGAGTGAGCCGGGCGTGGGCAACGGCGGCTATCAGGATGCGGCGGCAACACCGAGCCCGAGGCTGCTGCAGGAGATCCAGTTCGTGGACGCCGCCATCGGCACCATCGTGAGCGCCTTGAAGCAATCGGGCATCTACGACGACACGCTGCTGATCATCACGGCAAAGCACGGCGACGCGCCCATCGATCCGACGCGTTACGTGGCGGACGGCACGAACACGCCGGCGACGCTGCTGGGCAGCGCGATCCCTTACTCCGAGTCGCCGTTGAACCCCACCGGCATCGGCGCGACCGAGGACGATGTTTCGGTGCTGTGGCTGAA
>Ga0187783_10002478_pt1 | contig 13694 bp, 16 predicted proteins | sample 1015_SJ02_MP02_2_FD_132471 | JGI IMG/M metagenome (GOLD analysis project Ga0187783, IMG submission 132471) | Tropical peat soil microbial communities from peatlands in Department of Meta, Colombia - 1015_SJ02_MP02_20_MG | ecosystem: Environmental > Terrestrial > Soil > Wetlands > Peat | place...
CAAGCTCGTAGATCGTGCCCGGTTTCAGCTCGCCGTCAACGGCCTTGGCGATCGCCTCCGCGACGTCGCCGGCGAACACCGGCTGCATGCGGGTGTGGCCGCCGCCGGGCAGCGGCAGCGCCGGCGCGATTTGCGCCAAGGCGGCGAAGCGGTTGAAGAAATCGTCCTCGGGGCCGAACACGATCGATGGCCGCATAACGATCGCGCCGCTTTGCGCGGCCAGCACGCGGCGCTCGCCGCGCGCCTTGGCGCGCGCGTAATGCGCCGTGGAATCGGCATCGGCGCCGATTGCCGAGACATGGACCAACGGCGCGCCGGCCGCGCCGGCGGCGCGCGCCACCGTCTCCGCGCCGGCCGCCATCACGGCATCGAAGCGCTGTCTGCCGTGCTCGTACAACAGGCCAACCAGATTGACGACCGCATCGGCGTCGCGCACCGCCGACGCCACCGAATCTGAAAAACGCAAGTTGGCCTGCACCGCGTGGATCTGGCCGACCTGGCCGATCGGCTGCAGATAGCCGGCGAGTTCCGGGCGCCGCACTGCGACGCGGATGCGGTAGCCGCGATTGGCAAGCGCCCGCGCCACGTGACGGCCGAGAAATCCCGAGCCGCCGAAAACCGTCACCAGCATTTCCGACTTGGACTTGAGTGCCATGCGCCGCGCAATACCCGATCGCCGTTGCCGTGTACAGGGGACTGTTCATGCCGCGTGCGGCTCAGCGACGTCGGTCACGGCCAGCTCCGCCTCGCCGGCGCGTTCCCTGAGAAGAAGCGCTGCCAGCAATCCCGCCGCCGCGCCGAACACCACGTAAAATGCCGGCGCCACCCGCGAGCCGGTGACTCCGATCAGCCAGGTGACGAAGAACGGCGCGAAGCCGCCGAATATCATGACGGCGATGTTATAGGCGGTACCGAGCCCGGTCGAACGTACGTGAGCCGGAAACTGCTCGGCCAGCGTCGTCGACATCGGACCGAAGAATACGCCAAGCAGGCTGCACAACGTCACTTGCGTGATCACCAGATTGGCGAAGGAGGGATTGTCATGCACCCAGGAAAACAGCGGATAGGTCAGTACCAGATAGAGCACGAGCGCGCCGATCATGATCGGTTTGCGTGCGCGGTGAAGGCCTGATCGAGCGCCAAATGTAATTGGGTGCGGGCGAAAGTCGGCATGTGCAAGAGAATGACATAGTACGAGATCGTGGCCGCGATGATGATTCCGAAGGTTGCCAGAACCCCTCTGACGTGCAGCGCAAACGCCGCGCCAAGTGCTGGCCGCACCTCGCGGCGCACTTGCAGAAACGCCGAGGTTTCATCGAGGCGGCGGCAAATATAAAGCCCGAGCGGGCCGATGATCAGGCCGAACAGAAACGGCACGCGCCAGCCCGAGCGCCTCGGGCGCAAGACTGCGCGTGAGAAAGGCACCGAGCAGCGCGCCGGCGAGCACCGCCAACCCCTGGCCGACCATTTGCCAGGAACCGGAGAAGCCGCGGCTTCTCGCCGGCGCGCTTTCGATCAGGAAGGACGTGGCGCTGGCGAATTCGCCGCCGGCCGAAAAACCCTGCAGAAGGCGGGCGAGCACGACGAGCAACGGTGCCGCAATGCCGATCGCGGCATAGGTCGGCGCGAATCCGATCATGGCGATGGCCAGAGTCATCAGGGCGATGATCAACAGCAGCGCGGCCTTGCGCCGGCGACGATCGACATAAATGCCGAGCAGCACGCCGCCGACGGGCCGCATGAAAAATCCGACGCCGAAGGTCGCGGTGGTGAGCAGAAGCGAGGCGTACTGACTGTCGGCGGGAAAGAACAAGCGCCCGATGATCACGGCAAAGAAGCCAAACACAATAAAGTCGTACCATTCGAGCGCATTGCCGATCACGGCCGCGGCGATCTGCATTGGTTTCGGTGCGGACGCGACGGACGACATAGCTCCCCCTAACGGCGCCGCCCGAACAGGCCTGCGGCCCTCGGCGGCACCGTTGCAGCATCGCTTGCGCGGCCCGGCTCTGTCCAGCCGCTTCGATTGACAAGCCGATGAGGCGTTCGTACCTATCGCGGCACAGCCGACCGCGCTGCCCAGGTGGCGGAATTGGTAGACGCACTAGTTTCAGGTACTAGCGCTGAAAGGCGTGGAGGTTCGAGTCCTCTCCTGGGCACCACCGCCCAATAACAATCATCCGATCAACGACAGCGTCACCTCGTCGTAGCGACCGGCGCCCATCGTACCTTCCGGGAAGATGTAGTGGTCGGCGATCCAGGCGAACGATTGCTCGTAGACCTCTTTGGTGTAGGGCTCTAACACCAGTCGCTCGCCGGGGCCCCAGCGCTGCGTGTCCATAAGCGCATGGAAGCGATCGGGGAATTCGTTCTTGTAATAGTGGGTGTAGAGCTCCGGCCGCAGATCGATGTCGCGCTGCGCCTTGCGCAAGGCGCGGAAGAATTTGCGCAAATCCTCCGGATCGGGATCGCCGTGGATCATGGTGGCGATCATGAACGTGGTATCGATCACCTTGCGGAAGCCGAGCTGCTCGGCGAAGTAATACGGGCCGCTGAACAGGTTGACCGCCGGCGCCTTGCCTGCGATCAGCTGCTCCATGCGGGCGAACAGCATGCCGTCGGAAAATTTAAGCTTGATCGCCTCCGGTTGCAGATAAGCCTCCAACGCCTGCACGGTGGCGTAGTGGCTGCCGGATTGAAAGCCGACCGAGATCGGCACGCCGGCGAGATCGGCCGGCGTTTTTATAGCCGAGGCGGCGGGCACGAAGATGCCTGCAGGCGCCACCGAATAGACGTCGATGTACATGCGGCCGTGCCCGTTCGAGGCCGCAACATTGACGGTCCAGTGGCAGGCGCAGCTCACGTTCGACTGGCGGCCTTGCTCGAATGATTGGAAGGCGCCGACCTTGTCGCCCTTGTCGTGAATCTTGCCGCCGGTCGAGCGCACCAGTTCGCGAAATTCGTAATCGAGGCCTTCGGCGCGGAAATAACCTTTCTCTTCGGCCACCCATTCCTGCAAGCGGAAATGCGGTTCGATGACGAATTTGGCCATGGTTCCCCCTCTGGCCTTACGGCCAAGGCTGCAGCGCACGCTAACGCTCCGGCGGCGAGGACACAATTCACGAAATCCGGGCCGCAATCCGTTGCCTTAAGCGCGATGGCCGGCCGGACGACCCCGAATTTTGCGACATATCAATGCCGAGCACCACCGCGCCCGCCAGTTTCGGGTATAATTATAAGTCAGGCAGAACTCATGGCTCCGCAGCTCCCACCCGACGCGCGCAAGCGCCAGATCATGATCTGGTACGTGCTTGCTGCCGTCATGGGCGTTCTCTTGTTTCAGGCGTTCTGGGCCAGCTACTCGCAGATCGAGACTATTGCCTACAGCCAGTTCGAGACGCTGCTCGACCAGGGCCAGGTGGTCAACGTCACTGTCGGCGCGGATTCGGTGCAGGGCACCCTGAAGGATCCGCTGCCCGACGGAAAGCGCGAATTTTTCGCCGTCCGCGTCGATCCGCAATTGGCCGACAAGCTGGCGAGCCACCACGTCGTGGTCAACGGCGCGCCGTCGAGCAGCGTCGTGCAGACCATCTTGTCGTGGGTCATTCCGGCAATCATTTTCTACGCGGTGTGGATGTTCCTGTTCCGCCGCGTCGCCGACAAACAGGGCTTCGGCGGGTTGATGACGGTCGGCAAGTCGCGCGCCAAGGTCTATGTCGAAACCGACACCAAGGTGACGTTCAAGGACGTCGCCGGCGTCGATGAAGCGAAGTTCGAGCTGCAGGAGCTGGTCGCATTTTTGCGCGACCCGAAATCCTACGGCCGGCTCGGCGCACGGGTGCCGAAAGGCGTGCTTCTGGTCGGGCCGCCGGGCACCGGCAAGACCTTGCTGGCGAAAGCTGTAGCGGGCGAGGCCGGCGTGCCGTTCTTCTCGATCTCCGGCTCCGAATTCGTCGAAATGTTCGTCGGCGTCGGCGCCGCGCGGGTGCGCGACCTGTTCGACCAAGCGCGCAAGGCCGCACCCTGCATCATTTTCATCGACGAACTCGACGCGTTGGGCAGAAGCCGCGTGCCTGGGGGCTTCGGCGGCACCGACGAGAAGGAACAGACGCTCAATCAGCTCTTAGCCGAACTCGACGGCTTCGATCCCAGCGCCGGCGTGATCCTGTTGGCAGCGACCAACCGGCCGGAAATCCTCGATCCGGCGCTGCTGCGCGCCGGTCGCTTCGACCGTCAAGTGTTGGTCGACCGCCCGGACCGCAGCGGTCGCCTCGAGATTCTCAAGGTTCACGTGCGCAAGGTGCGGCTCGCCCCCGACGTCGATCTCGACGCCATCGCTCAGCTGACCACCGGCTTCACCGGGGCCGACATCGCCAATCTCGTCAACGAGGCCGCCATCGTCGCCACGCGGCGCAATGCCACGACGGTGAACCTCAACGATTTTACCGAGGCCATCGAGCGCATCGTCGCGGGGTTGGAAAAGAAGAGCCGCGTGCTCAATGCCGAGGAACGCCGCCGCGTCGCCTATCACGAGATGGGCCACGCGCTGGTGGCGGCGACGCTGCCCGGCGTCGATCCGGTGCAGAAGGTCTCCATCATCCCGCGCGGCGTCGGCGCGCTGGGCTACACCATCCAGCGCCCGACCGAGGACCGCTTCCTGCTCAACCGCAGCAACCTGGAAAATCGCATCGCGGTGCTGATGGGCGGCCGCGCCGCCGAGCAGCTGGTGTTCGACGGCGATATCTCCACCGGCGCCGCCGACGATCTGCAGCGCGCCACCGAAATCGCACTGGAAATGGTCACCCGTTACGGCATGGACAAGCAGGTCGGGCAGCGGACCTATGCGCCAGAGCCGCAGCACTTTCTCAATATGCCGAGCGCCGATCATATTCAGGCGGCCGAAGTGACCACCCGCGAGATCGACATCGCGGTTCGCGATCTGTTGAGCCGCGCTCTCGATCGCGCCGTGGAGGTGCTGCAGACGCGGCGCGCCGATCTCGACGCCGGCGTCGAACTGTTGCTCAAGCGCGAGACGCTGACCGCCGACGATTTCCCGGCTATCCGTTCGGTAACGGCCGTTGCCGAGCCGCGTCTGGTGCCGGCGGCAGGCTGAGCGGCGGACCAGCCCGGCGCAGGACTCCAGTTGTGTCATGGCTGAGATCGAACACCGTCCCCCACCCGCGCAGGAGGCAAGGATTGAAATCAGCCTCAATCGCCTGCCGCAGCTGTTCAACTCGCTCGACCCGTCTCCGTTTCATGAGCGCGATCTCGACCAGGACGCTGAGGATTACATTATCGGCTCGGCCGAAGAGCTCCCGCTGCAACGTCCGCTCGCGCTGGTGATCCATCTGCCGGCCGATCAGGTGCCGCAGCCCGGAACCTACAATCTGAGCGACGCGATTCACAATTATTTCGCCTACCGCGCCTCGCATCAGGAGCGGCGTTTGCGCCTGCTGTTCCGCGACGGCCGCATTGCGCTGGTCATCGGGCTCGCATTTCTGTTTTGCTGCGTGCTGTTGCGCGAGTTGGTTTATTCATTCGGCGACACCGCTGAAACCGAGGTTCTCGGCGAAGGGCTCTTGATCATCGGCTGGGTTGCGATGTGGCGGCCATTGGAGATTCTGCTCTACGAATGGGTGCCCATCCGCCGCCGCTGCCGCATCCTGGCCAAGCTGGCAAAAATGCCGGTCATCGTCCGAACGAAATGACGCGGCGCATTGCTGTGCGGCGAGGAGCCATCGGGTCTCATTCCTCGCAGGACAGACCAAACTGTGACAGAGCCTCGTCCAGATAGTCGGCCAACAGCGGCATGCCGAGCAGATAAGATGCCGTGCGCTTGTTGTGCGCGCGCGACGCTTCGGCCCGCAAATCGTTCCAGTCATCGAGCGTGCCGTCGCCGCGGCCGAGCCAGGCCAGCGCGACGAGATCGATCTGCTCGTCCTCGCTCATGCCAAAGATCGCGGCCCTGATCTCCTGCACCACCGGATCGTCGCGATGGTCCTCCAGCACCGACACCATCGCGTCGTCGGCCGGATTGGACGCATCGTCAGGATCGGTCACCACGTCCTTGACGTCGAATTCCCGCGCCTTGGCGATGATATAGCACACCTTTTCCGGTGAGATCGACAAATCCGGGATATCGTCAGAGTCATCATCGGACATGGATGTTCTCAACAGTGCTGCGAGGAAACGGTAATTGTGGTTCCTTCAGATAGCATCAATTTGGCTCAGAACAACTCCTCATACGGCGGAAACCCGGGATTGGTCCGAATTTTGCGCCGCGAAGCGCCTAAGTATTGCGATCACTTCGTCGTCCGAGACTTGGCGAAAATCGGAATAGTAGAAGCCGATCGCACCGAACGCTTCGTAATCTTCCAGGCAGACGACGTCGTCGGCCTCGCCGCGCAATTCGGCAAGGCTTTCGGTCGGCGCCACGGGCACGGCAAGAACAAGACGCTTCGGGTCGCGCGTGCGGGTGGCGCGCAACGCTGCGCGGGTCGTCGCCCCCGTTGCAATGCCGTCGTCGATCACGATCGCCGTGCAGCCAGCAACTTCGGCCCGCACGCGGCCTCCCAAGTACCGTTTGCGGCGCCGTTCGATCTCCGCATTTTCGGCATCGCATACGGCCTTGAAGTCGGCTTCAGCGATCCGGGCGTGACGAATGACGTCCTCATTGCGCACGACGATCGGCGAGGTGCCGTCGACGATCGCGCCCATCGCCAATTCCGGCTCGAACGGCACGCCGATCTTGCGCACCAGAATGAGATCGAGCGGCGCGTTAAATGCGGAAGCGACTTCCGCCGCGACCGTTACGCCGCCCCGCGGCAGCGCCAGAATGAGAGGATTTTGATCGCGATAGCTGGCAAGCGCGGTTGCCAGTCTGCGCCCCGCTTCGGCGCGGTTCTTAAACGGCATGATTCCTCCTCGATGGCCGCGCAGCAATGCGAGTATAGACGAGTTGCGTGAACCGGGATTGACCTTGGTCAAGACCGCTAAACTCTTGAAGCTTCCATATTATTCCTTAAGCCCGAAACCTGAATTTCGACCCATGCGGTATCTTTCTTGCCAGCGAGATCGGAATCTTTCTGCCCACCATTGCCCGATCGATGCCGCAGCTCGGCCTCCTGTACATGCTGGTCTACATGCTGATGGACATACTGTCGGGCAGCAACGCGCCGCTCGAAAGCCTGCCGCCGTGGCTCGCCACCGCGATGTAGGCGTCGCCGTCGACGCATTTCGTCTCGTTCGCCCAATCGATCCGGTATCGCGGCGCCGGCATCGACGTGGTCTGGCCGCAGTTCCTTTTGGTCGCGGCAATCGGCGGCCTGTTCTTCGCTCTCGCCTCGGCGCTCGTTAGCCCGCCGAACCGAGATTCCGGCGCGCCGCAGCCTTCGCCGAGCGCGGAGTTTGCACCTGCCACGTTCATTGCATCGCGACGAACGGGGACATTACTCCTTCGCTCGACGCAGCATGAACCATAATTTTGCGACCGCCTCTTCCGCCGAATTGGCCAGCGCGAATTTTTCCGAGTCGCTGCTTTCCGCGGTCCAAATCGTCTTCTCGATCCACAGCTGCCTGAAGCGTTCTCCGCAGGCGTCGATGAGATCGGGGAGGTTTGGACAATAGTAGCCGTCCTGGAGGTCTTGCAGACGATCTTGCAAATCGTAGCCGGTGATGATCACGCCGTGCCGTCGCGCCGCATCCGACCATCCGGCGCTCTGCTCGCACGGATAAAACTTATGGCCGGTGCGATAACGGTCAATCGGGAATCCGGCGGCCTTTAATTGGATTGCCAAATCGCGGTTCATCGCACGGCAAACCCCCATTCAGCGAAGCAATGGGCGCGTCATCAGTAAGACGCCGGCGCGGCCGGCATATTGATCCAACTCAATTCGGCTTGGGGCGCAAGACTGCCGCGCCCAGCGAGCTCGGCGGCTGATTTGCCAAGGCCCGCAAGGCCGGTCTGACGGAAAAAGCCCCGACCAATTACGCGGTCGGGGCCTAATCGCCGGGTTGTGAGTTCTGCAGGGGAGGGGGCGAACCCAACACAAGTCCTGGCAACGGTCAAGCTGCACCCGGGAATTACCTTATGCTTTGATCTGGATCAACGGCGAAGATTTGCGCTCACCTAACGATTTTGCCCGCGCAGCCAAAGGAACTGAAGAAAGCGACCTATACGCGTTGCGCCGTCCGGGAATTTACCGCCGAACCGACGAAACGACAATTCACGAGCTCATCGAAGCGGCGGCGCAGGCGCCGGGCTGGGCAGATGCTGGATAGGACTCGCTCAAAGCCGGCTCGCCCGATGGTAAGCGCTGCTCAGGCTGCCGGCGGTATCTAAGCCGGTCGCCCCGATCATCGTCGGCCATCCGAAAACCGTGCCGCCGCCGGTGCGGCGAAAACAGCCCGAAATCCAATGTATCGGCGCTTAAACACCGCAACGGCGCGGCGCGCTCCCGATCCAGCCTGCCGCGCCGGCTTGCCAACGATGCGTTTGCCGGGCAGTTCCGAATTGAGCATCGAAGCCGGCGTTCCGACCTACGGTCTTGATCTAGATCAAGACTCTTTGCGCACCATGGACCAATTTTCCGTTTATGTGGCGGCCTATCAGCAGCGCGCCGTTCGACTGCGATCTCGAATTGGCCGTTATCGATTCGAGTGGCCCGCATGCGCTGGTGTTTCCCTGCCGACGCATTCCCGGCGGATGGCTGAATGCGGCCACCAAAAGCAGGATCGAAGTGCAGCCGACGCATTGGCGCGAATGGGGCGAAGACTCCGGCGACTGACCCAATAACGCGTTTCGTCGCTCGCGAGGCTGCTTGCCGCTTTCATCTGGGCTTCTTTTCGCGACAAGCGCGCGCCCCACGCAAAATCGGCATCGAACATACACCCGTGTTAGCGGGCAAAGCTGCAGTCCCGCCCACGCCTGCCGCGGATTGTCAATCCGCTTAGCTCCGATCAAGCGAATTGCGGCGCGATCATCTTGGACCTAGCTGAGGGCGTCAGGGGGGTTCGGCTGGGAGCCGTCCGCCAAAACGGCTGCGGTGTCGGGCGAAGAAGCGGCTGGGCGACGGTTTGTGTCGGAGCGGCGGAGGCCGCTATCCGATCGAACTGAGCGGTCTTGCCCACAAGAGTCACTGCGGCAACCATGACCGCCGCCACCAGCACGATCTTGAAGTGAGTTGCCCGATCGAGACTGTAAATCGAAGCATTCATGACACGCTCCATCCTGCGCTTTGTGGCGCCGGACGAGCGAAAAGGAAATTCGGGAATTTCGCCTAAGGGAGAGCCCTTAATGCAGCTTCGACCAGAGGCTTGCGGTTGACCTGGATCAATGCGTTTTCGCCGCGATTTTAGCGATGTGTCCGTAAATCGATCCCGGAGGATGCGCAATGGCGGTCGCGGAGCACGGGCCAGCGACAGTCGCCGCCAGCAGGGCTCGTATGTTCAAGAATTGGGGCTTGCTCGCCGCCGTTGCAGTGCTTGTGGTCGTCGCGCTTTGGCCGACGCCGCCCGGTCTGCCGATCGCCGGCCAACGCATGCTGGCTATCTTCGGTCTTGCCGTGGTGATCTGGGTTACCGAAGCGCTCGACTATGCCATCAGCGCCGTTGTCATTGCCGCATTGATGGCCATGCTCCTGGGCATCTCGCCCAACGTGGCGAATACGAAAGCGCTGTACGGCACCGTTCAGGGCCTAACCATGGCCATGAGCGGATTCGGCAACACCGCCTTGACGCTAGTTGCCGCGGCGCTGTTCCTCGCCGCGGCAATAACGATCACCGGTCTCGATCACCGCATTGCGCTGATGGTGTTGCGGCGCGTCGGCGCCCGCACCAATCGTGTGGTGATCGGCAGCATCGTCACCGCGATCATCCTCGCCTTCCTGGTACCGAGCGCAACGGCGCGCGCAGCGGCGGTGATCCCGATCATGATGGGCGTCGTTCTCGCCTTCGGCGTCGACCGCAAAAGCCGGTTCGCCGGCATGACGATGATCACCACGGTTCAAGCGGTCAGCATCTGGAATATCGGCATCAAGACCGCGGCAGCGCAAAACATGATTGCCGTCGGTTTCATCCAGTCGATGTTGCACCAGGACGTCACGTGGCTGAACTGGGTGATCGCCGCGGCGCCGTTCTCTATCCTCCTGTCAGTCGGGCTGTATCATGATGTCCATGATCCCGCCGGAAGCCGAAGAAATGCCGGGCGGCCAAGCCGCCATCGAAAAGGCGCTCGCCGAGCTTGGCTCGATGTCGGCTAAGGAGAAGCGCCTCCTGGCCGTGTCGCTTATTCTGCTGTGCGCCTGGGCGACTTAAGGAATCCTGCATTCCTTCGATTCCTCGACGTCGACGACAGTGGCGATTGCGATTCTGTTCCTGCCCTCTATCGGGGTGATGGATTGGAAAAGCGCGAGCGCCCGCATTCCGTGCGGCACCGTCGTCTTGTTCGGCGTCGGCATCGGTCTCGGGACCGCGCTCTTGCAGACGCAGGCCGCGCAATGGCTGGCCGGGCTGATCGTGCAGTGGTTCGGGCTCGAACGGCTTGCTGGCTTAAGCGTGCTCGCGGTGATGGCGATGTTCCTCGTCGTCATTCACCTTGGCTTCGCCAGCGCCACCGCGCTTGCCGCGACGATGATCCCGATCATCATTGCCATCGTGCAGAAGGTGCAGACGCCGGGTATCAGCGTCGTCGGCATGACCCTGCTGCTGCAGTTCGTCGTTAGCTACGGCTTCATCTTGCCGGTGAATTCGCCGCAAGGCATGCTGGCCTACGGCACCGAAACCTTCACGGTGCGCGATTTTGTGCGCACCGTGATCGCCATCACCGTACTGGCCTATGTGCTGACCCTGGTCTTCGGCGCCACCTATTGGCACTGGCTCGGCTACGTCTGACGGAACGCGCGCGATCCGCCATATCGGCGTGTCGCCCCGTTTGCATGGGTTGAACGGCCGAAAATATTCCTTGGAATCCACCGCACCGCGGGATAACACCCGCCCATGACCATTCGGCTCCATCGCGTCGATTTACCGGACATTTCGCGCTATAAAGCTGCGGTCGCGATCGATACCGAAACAATGGGGCTCGAGCTTAACCGCGACCGGCTCTGCGTGGTGCAGCTGTCGCCGGGCGACGGCTCGGCCGATGTCGTGCAGATTGCCGCGCATCCCGGCGAGGCTCCGAACCTGAAGCGGCTCCTTGTCGACAGGACCATCCTCAAAATTTTTCACTTCGCCCGCTTCGATCTCGGCATGCTCTACAAGGCGTTCGGCGTGATGGCGGAGCCGGTTTACTGCACCAAGATCGCCTCGCGGCTCACGCGCACCTATACCGACAAGCACGGGCTGAAGGATCTGGTGCGCGAGGTTCTGGGCCAGGACCTCTCCAAGCAGCAGCAATTGTCCGACTGGGGCGCGTCGGAACTGAGCGAAGCGCAGGTATCCTATGCCGCCACCGACGTCGTCTATCTGCATGCGCTCAAGGACAAGTTGGACGCCATGCTGGCGCGCGAGGGCCGCGAAACACTCGCTGCAGCCTGCTTCCGCTTTCTCCCCGATCGGGTACGGCTCGACCTTGCCGGCTTTGCCGCCGCAGACATTTTCGCCCATTCTTAAGGCAATGAAGCCGAAAAAGCCGCCCTGGGGGTAGATTCCACTTCAATAAGAGACCAGCGGCGCCTCAACCCTTTAACCAGGAGGATCGGCCCTCCCGAGGCCATATTCGCGGGCGATTTTTGCTGGGACAGAAGCGCTCAAAGCATGGTCTAAAGGGCGAATCGGACGCAGCCTACCGGGATAACTGCTTGGCCATCGCCTACCCCGACAACGCCGCTAATAGATTTTCCGCGAATTCCCGCGGCGATTTCGAACGCACCTATCGGGCCGCGTTGCGGCACAGCTGGCACGTGCGGCTCCTTCGGCTCGGCGTACCCGCCGTGATCGCGGCGCTTCTTCTCATCGTCCTCGTCATCAATTACCTGCCGCCGATCGGCGGTTTCCGGCTGCCAGGCGAACTCGGCAATCTTGTCATTCACGGCACCAAGATAACGATGCAGCAGCCGCGACTGACCGGCTTCACCGTCGACTCGCGCGCCTATGAGTTCTCCGCCGACGCCGCCGCGCAGGACATAACGGCGCCCAATCATGTGGAACTGCACGCCATCCACGCCAAGATGGAAATGCAGGACAAAAGCATGGTGGAAATGTCAGCCACCTCTGGCGTCTACGACGTCAAATCGGAAATTTTGACGCTCAATGACGACATTAATCTGGTATCGTCGACCGGCTACGAGGGACGCCTGACCGAAGCGGTGATCGATGTGCGCAAGGGCAACGTCGTTTCCGACTAGCCGGTCTGGGTCAAATTGCTCAACGGGTTTCTTAATGCCAAGCGGCTCGACATTGTCGACAACGGCAGCGTGATCCGTTTCAGCGACGTGGCCATGACGCTGCAGCCGGGCAAGGAAGCCGCCGGCCAAGGCGACGAGACGAGCGACCAATGATGCACCGGCTTTACCTTTGCGCCGCGCTGGCGGCACTCTCCGTCGCGACGCCCGCCGGCGCGCAGAGTTCGCAAGGCGCCGCGGCAAGCCCGTTTCCTGGCGTTGCGCAGGACCAGAGCAGCAAGGATCAGCCGGTGCAAATCGAGGCCGCCACGCTCGAAGTGCGCGATAAGAATAAGGAAGCGACGTTTTCCGGGAACGTGGAGGTGGTGCAGGGCGACACCACGATGAAATGCCAGAGACTCGTCGTGTTCTATGGCCAGGAGATCGGGCTCGCAGGCCGCGTCGATGGCGCCGCGGCGAAAGCCAAAGCGGCGCCCGGCACGCCGCAAGGCGCGCAGAATATCCGCCGCATCGAAGCGCGCGGCGGCGTCACCGTGGTCACCAAGGACCAGAACGCCAGCGGCGATCTCGGTATTTACGACCTGAAGACCAAGACCATTACGTTGAGCGGCAATGTCGTGGTCAGCCAGGGCCAAAACGTCATTCACGGCGAAAAGGTCGTGGTCGACATGACCACCGGAAATGCCCGCGTCGAATCGGGGACGACTACCGGCACCGCGGTAGCCGGCGCGGCCGGCTCGAACCGGGTCCGCGCACTCATTCAGCCGAACAAGAGCCAAAACGGCGGACCGACCAATTTCATGACCATCGGTCCGGGGCGGCCAAATTGACGCGCCGGCGCTCCACTCGCCTGGGGAAAATCGGTTAAAATCCGCGTTCTGAAAGCTTTATCGACGATTCATCGGGCCAACTTTTCCAGAACCGGCGTGGCAGACATCCTTTCATATTTTCGCCGTCGCGCAGACGCGACGCGTCGGACGCCGCGCGACACCGACGAGGCGATCGATCTCGAAACCATGGGCGGCGCCATCAGCAACGTCTATCTCGACATTGCGAGCCTGCCGCCGCGGAAACCGCGCGCCAAAACGCCTGCACCGCCAACGTCCCTGCGGCCGCCGATACCGCCGTCCGCGCCCTCACCGCCGCGGCCGCAGCGCCAGCCGACGCCGCCGAACGGACCGCTGAGCGAATCGCGCCCCATTGTCCCGCCGCGACGCCGCGCCGACGGCAATGGCCCGATGCCGATCCAGCACAAGGCGCTGCTTGCCGTGCACGGCATCGAGAAAAGCTTCGTCGGCCGCAAGGTAGTCAGGCATGTCAGCCTTTACGTGCGCAAAGGCGAAGCGGTCGGGC
>Ga0187783_10002479_pt1 | contig 13694 bp, 9 predicted proteins | sample 1015_SJ02_MP02_2_FD_132471 | JGI IMG/M metagenome (GOLD analysis project Ga0187783, IMG submission 132471) | Tropical peat soil microbial communities from peatlands in Department of Meta, Colombia - 1015_SJ02_MP02_20_MG | ecosystem: Environmental > Terrestrial > Soil > Wetlands > Peat | place...
AGCTACGCTCGCCCACAATCAGCGCAAACAAAAATATGAGCACTGCCTCGATTCCCCAGGCAATCGTCACTCGACCCGTGGATACCTCCCGCGCAATCAGGAAGGTCACAAGGATCATTGGCAGGAAGAAATAAATCTGCTCAGGCCGTCGGACAAAGCGGGAAACACCGGACGCCTCGCCGCTCTCCCGCGTGTTTTTATTTTCTTCAGCATCGAAGCGAGCGCGCAACGGAAACGCAAACCCCTGGCACGCAAAAAGAATCGCGCACGCCGCTGCGATGTACCAGGCGCGCGTAAGGAACCATGAACCGGCGGGATACGCCCGCGCGTAGAACTCGTAAGAAAGCCCCCGAAGGAAAAGGAGAAGGGCGAGCAAGACGCTGTGATGAAGAAAAACATCCTGGCCCCAAAACCATGCGACGGCAATGAAGAGCAGCGCGAGCAATGCCCAGACAATGAGCGATGGCCCCGTTGAAAAGTAACCTCGGGCGAAGAGCACGAGTGTCGCCGAGCCCAAATAGGCCAGAATCGGCGCGGCCAGGATCTGCGTGTCGAGCGCGAAGCTGTCGGAAGAATCGCTCCCGGCGGTCGTCGTGATCCGCACGTAGACGCAATAGAAGACCGCGGCGACCGGCAAGGTGTAGCGCAGCAGGTCCTCGGGTGTGTCCGTCAGATTTAACGCCCAAAGGCGGATAAACGCAGCGGCGAGCACGGCGTAGCCTTGTAAACGCCAGTTGCGCGACTTCCGGAACACGCCAAATTCGAAAAGCACTGCTCCAAAAACCGCCCAGCCCAGCGCAACTGCCGTCGCGTGCGCTTCGTATTGCAATAAAACCAACACGAGCAGCGAGGCGATCCACGTGTAGGCGGCGCCCACGAACGTGGCGTTCGGCATGAACTCCGCCATGGCGGTCCAGCGCCCGCACAGGTAAAACAGCGCGGCCACTATCGTGATCGTGACCAGCCGGACCGTGACGGAGTGGAACCCATCGAACGCTTGCGACACATAGATGTTCACCTGGAACACACGCAGCACGCTCAATAAGGAAAGGGCGTACGCCTGAACGTGCAGCTCCTTCCGTTTCACGCGACCGCCGATCACCAGCAACAGGAATGCAAACAGCGCCCAGGAGACGGCAATCCACGGCGAAGCCACTTCCAGAAACGCCAGCCACGCGAGCAGCACCGAGGCCGCAAAGGTATGCAGAGCGGAAAATAGTCTCGACCGCGCAGACTCGCGAGGACCGCTGAAGTACGCACACAGGTACAGCAGAGCGGCCATCAACGTGAACGTAATCAATCGCAACGTGAACAGCCCGTAGGACCCGGTTGCGCCCGAGTTGAACAGCAGCGTGTGAACAAACCCGAGGAGCACAATCAGGTGCGCCTGCAGGCTCAAATCGCGCCGATTGCGGTAGAAACCAAGAATCGCCAGCGCGACCGCGAACACTCCCCACGCCACGCCGATCCACGCCCACCGGCACTCGTGGTAAAGGAGCACTACTGCCAGCACTGCGGCGGCCGTCGTGTACAGTTCAGAGAACTGCAGCGCGGGGCCATCTTCGTCGAGGCTGAGCCAGCGCGCGCATAGATACAACAGCGCGACCACGAGAGTGAGACTTATCAGGCGCAGCGACACGTCGCCGGCGTGCCAGTACGGCGCCCGGCTCACCGAGTTCACGACAATCGCGCGAATTACCGCGCTGAACGCAAAAAAGTGCGCTTGGGCCGTCAGCTCGCTGGCGTCTAGCGAGCGCCTAACAACCAGGAGCGCGAACGCCGCCGCAGCCCATGCCACTGCCGTCCACGAATGCGGAAATGCCAATGCGAGCCCGACAAACAGCATCGCGCCGCCGAGATAAGAAAGCGCGCGATAGAAGGCTTGCTCCACGTCGGAAGTGACGAATTCGCTCCAACGCCGTGGAATCAGGGTCGCGTTCATATAAAAAACCGCCGCCGCAACCAGAAAGCTGACCGCCAACTGATAGTCGGGAAGCACCGTTGCGGGTGTGAGCAGCGCCAGTTGGGCCGAGAGCTGCGGCAGCAGGTTCGGAATGCCCTGATTCAGCAGCATGTCTCCCGCTGTGAGCAGCGCCACAAGAAAACCAAAGCTGCGGAACAAACCTTCGTGGACCACGACGCCGGCGATCAGCAGAATCTGAGCCTCAGCCAGCCAGATGATTGCCATGTCCAGGCCGGAAAACTTGAAGGGAATCGCGGCAACCAGCAACACCGTTCCGATGCTGGACAGAATGACAAACGCCGGTCGGCGGACCCTTACGATCGGAAGTTGCGCAATCGCAAGCTCGGCCGCGCCCAGAACGAGCAATGCGTAGCACGCCCACTCCGGATGTATTGACTGGTATTTGAACAGCAGCAGGAGCAGGGAAGTATTCAGGATCGCCGCGATCGTCGAAACAGTTTCCTGGGATGCCCGTTCGACGCGACGCGCCACATACGACCAGCGGTACACTGCCCAGTACAGGCAAAGCAGCACACTGCTCGGAACAAACTCCGGAAACACTCGATGATGGCCGGAGATCGGAATCACCATTCGCGTCAACCACACAAAATGGTTCAGATAGGACGCGAGTATGCCAAACACCTCCAGCTCGAACCACTCCCGCCGATGTACGATCGCCACGAGCCCGATCGCCAGAATCACTCCCGCCGAGAGCGAGTAGATCGTGTTCTGGCTGATCGTGACCGTCGTGAACGCCAGCAAAAACGCCAGCCCGGTGACGACCTGCGAGTCGTAGCGCAGCGTGTGCGTCACCATGGCCGCGGCCACCGCCAACAACAGCACCAGGTCGACCGATTGCGTTTCGATCACCCGCGTGTACGGCACAAAGTGCATCGCGTACGTCGTGAAAAATAGGAGCGCCCAGCCGCCGCCGATCAGCGCGCGCGCAAAAATCCGATAGCGGTCCTTCTTCTCCAGGTAAACGCCCGCCCCCAGAATGGCCAAGCTCACGGCATAACCGAGCGCAATCTTTTCGGGGTTCGTCAGGGAGGGAAACTTGATCGCCAGAAATAGCGAAATGCCGATCACCAAAATCGTGATCCCGATTTTGTTAAGCCAATTCGTCCCGAGCTTCCGTTCGAACTCACCCCTGGCTTCGCGTGGCTCGGCGTAATGAAGTGTGGATCGTGGCGCAGGCGGCGGAGCAGTCGGACGCGCCGCCGGTGGCGGCACCGGCGCATGCGGCGGAGGCGCCGTAGGGTGCGGCTTCGGAGGTTGCACCGGCTCTGCTGGCTTCATCGGTGCGGGCGGAGTCGGCGGCGGTGCCTTGGGGCGCTCCTGCGCCAACGGGACTTCCTTCGTCTCTCTTGGCGCAGGCGGAGGTGTCGGAACCTCGGCCGGTTTTTGTATCGGCGGAGCGACTACGGGCCGCGTTGTCGTTTCGACGCCCGGAGCAGGCCAAAGCGCGCGTCGCTCCAGCTCATGAATCCGTTTTTCGAGCGCCTCGAGCTTCGCTTGGCCTCGATTCAGTGCGTCGATAACGCGCGCGAACCGTTCGTCGTCCTGCTGCCGCCATTGGCGCTGTTGAAACCAGCGCACGAACGCCCACACGGTCAGAATGAGAACCCAGATCAGCATGCTGCCTCAAGGAACGGCTAAGGAGATGTCTCGTTACAGCTAAGTGTAGCAATGCGGGACGTATACAGAGAGAAATTGCCGTATAGGAGTGACGAGTTTATATCCGTTGCAGAGAACTACGGCACATTACATTCTAGTGGAGACTGGAAGCTGCTCGGCGGGAAAGGGATTAACGCGAGGCTCGACGAAATTCCCAAAGAAAACCAGCGGTGAAGATGAGAATCCCTGCGAGCCAAGGCTTCCCAAAAGAGACCAAGCTCCGCAGATCGTATAGATAACTCACTCCCGGTATCCGCGGGGTGGAAAGGGCAACGAAGAGAATCAGGCCCACGGGCGCCAGAACCACAGCCGCGACCAGCCCAGCGCTACAGCTTTTGAGATAAATTGCGGCTTTCATAAAGCACCTGCCTTTGAGGGCAACATATCGCACCAGATCGTGATGGGCAAGCACCTGAGCCTCGACCTGACCGTATTTGGCCGTAAGGTCCGCGTGGCGCCTCAGATCCAGCTCGCATCGTCGGAAGAAATAGGCTATAACCGCAGCGTTGAAGAAGAAACGCAACCTCAGCGAATCCGCAGTTTCGTCTCGCTACCGGAGGCAAAAAATGATGATCCATTCCTGGAGCAAGGTTTCGGCGACGCTGCTTTTCGGCTCTCTGATTTGCCTCGTTTCGATTGCGGCATTGGCAGCTGGTCGGCGCGCGCGTCCACACGAAATACAACTCGATACGCTCATCCCACGCGACAAGTGGGCCGGGGCCGGCCTCGATAAACTCTCGGCCGCCGAGCAACAAACCTTGGCCGACGACATTACCGGCTTGCTTGCTTCGCCGCCATCAAGGCAGAACGCAACTCCGCCCGTCAAAGACAAGAGCCAGTGGCGCCAACTCCATAGGCGCATGTCGCAGGAGGACGTGAAAAAGTTGCTCGGTGAACCCGACCGCGTCTCCGTGTCCCGATTTTATGATTCCTGGTATTACGGGGGCGGAAGTGTCACATTCGACAGCAAGGGACATGTCGATTTCTGGAGCGAGCCGTAGAGCCGATCAGCCGCTTGACGCCTTCACCCGGCCCAAACGAATCGCCTTCAACAATGCCGCATGGTCGCGGTCGGCCTGATCCGCATAGCGAACCGCAAACTTAACGAGAGCATCGTCGAAGTTGTCGCCCCGGCCAAGGTATCCCGCGATGCGCGCGGCGTCGCCGGCGCGAGCCTGCGCCCGCGCCAAAGTCCAGCCACAAATCTCCACATATTCAAACCAGTCGGCTTTGGTCATTTTCGACAAGTCGAGTTTCATCTTCATGTCGCGCAGCTGGCGAAAATAAAAATGGTGACCCTCGTCGTCGTGCGTCCAGCCGAGGAACACATCGCTCGCGGATTGCAGCATGCGCTGGCCAGTTACCACGCGTTCGCCGTGATTCTTATAGCGGCTTTTGCCCGCATAGGCTTCGAGAACCGAAGGCAGCGCCTCCTTAAGCTGCAGCAAGAGCGGGTCGTGCTTGTCCGCCATCAGCAACGCAATATCGCAGCGTGTCCCGACGCTGCCGACACCCACCACCTTCCGCGCCACGTCCACGATGTGGTAGCGATCCAGCAGGATGCGCCGCTCTTCCGGAAGCGTGTCTCGGTATCGCCGGAACATTTCCACAACGCGCTTGCGGATCAACTCGCTCTCGCGCGCCGGATGATAAATCAGCGGCGGATGATCCACGATGCGCATCTGGCCGTTCCTGACATGCACGATTTCCGGAACGATATGTTCGCCCGTATCTTTCCGCGCCGCCTCCTCCACTTTTTCCCAGCGCTTCTTGGCTGACGCGGTTTGCGCTTCTTTCACAAATTCGTCCGCGTCCACGTGCGAATACCAGGCCTCCAGCGCGGGCATCTTGGCGTGGCGGTGGAGATGCTCGCGATACGACGTCGCCATGTTGTAGACCGCGTCTTTGCAGCGTCCGTCGCTGAAGCCGATGTCCCGCAATCCCAGAACAATGCTCGCCGCCAGCCGTTTCACGTCCCATTCCCACGGGGCGGGAAGGGTCTCGTCGAAATCGTTGATGTCGAACAGCAGCCGCCGTTCGGGGCTTCCGAAACCGCCGAAATTCGCCGCATGGCAATCCCCGCATGCCTGGACACGAATTCCTGTGACCGGCGTTTTCGAAAGGTCGTAGGCCATGATCGCCGCGGACCCGCGATAAAAACCGAAAGGCGACTGCATCATGCGGAAGTAGCGAATCGATAGCAACTCCTTCAGCCGGCCGCGGTCGGAATGCTGGAGCAAACCGATCGGATCGGGCCGATTTGGCGCCGGTTTCCAGTCCGCGTGGGAGGCGCGCGGGACTTTGTGGCGCATCGCCGCTCCTGCAGCCATCCGCTCGGCGACCGTGGGCTGCGGGACCTCTAATTGTTTACGTCCTTTGTGTGATGCTCGGGCGCGCGTTGCGCTCATAAGCTTAACCTTCGTGAGAAACGCCGGAGCGAGGCGATCATCTGCGAAACATGTCCTACCAGCTTGCGCCGAATATACGCTCATTTCCGTGCTGATAACAATTGCGCGCGTTCGGCAACTGCAGCTCAGACGAAGCAGCCGATTAGGACGTTTCGCTTTTCCCCGAATGCACTAAAACAACCACCGATCGCGGCTGCGCGAGATAAGAAGTATTCTGGGCCACCGGCGGAGCCTCGTGCCACTCCACGATATCGTTGGGCGACGCCAGAAACGTATCGATCCACCGCCGCCATTGCATTTCCTCGCCGCTGAGCCAGGCGGGCAGCTCAAAGCGCAGAGATTCCCAGTACGCATTGAAGATCAAGTAAAACGCCAGATCGACGCCAGGCACTTTGGTGCTGAAGGCCAGGCTGTGCGAGTTGTCATTCCAGTCCGGTTGAAAGGGCCGGATGCCGTGCCATGCATGCGGCGACGCGCGCAGCACTTCATCTAGAGTGCGGTCGGTCACTTGGGCCACCGTATCGCGGCGCAGCCTTCGGTGGACCAAGACGCGCGTAAAGCGCAATACGTCCGAGTGCTTGTTCGGCAGATTCCAATCGAACCAACTGACTTCGTTGTCCTGGCAATACGCGTTGTTGTTCCCTTGCTGGCTCCGGCGTGCTTCGTCCCCCATCGACAGCATGGGCAGGCCGAGAGCGAGTAGCGTTACCGTCATAAAGTTCTTCACCTGCCGGTTACGCAGTTCCTCGATGGCCGGGTCATCGGTGGGACCTTCGACACCGCAGTTCCAGGTGCGATTGTCGTTGGCGCCATCGCGATTGTCGTCGTGATTCGCCTCATTGTGTTTCTGGTTGTAAGAGACCAGATCGTTCAGCGTGAATCCGTCATGGCAGGTCACGAAGTTGACGCTCTGTTCGGCCTCCCGCTGCTTGTGCTCGTAGATCGAAGGGCTGCCCAGGAAGCGGTCTGCCATTTGTCGCACCGAACCCGGCGCGGCGATGAAGAAATTTCTCACGTCATCGCGAAAGTGGCCATTCCACTCCTTCCAGCTATCGCCAATAAACTGGCCCACCTGGTAAAGGCCGGAAGCGTCCCAAGCTTCCGCGATCATTTTGGTTCCCGCCAGTACCGGATCGGACTCGATATCCCAGAGCAACGGAGGATTTGACAGGACACCTCCCGTCACATCTCTGGACAAAATTGACGCCAGATCGAAACGAAATCCGTCTACATGCATCTGTTCCACCCAGAAGCGCAGACTGTCCAGGATCATCCGCCGAACCGTCGGATGATTCGCGTAGAGTGTGTTCCCCGTGCCACTGTAGTTCGAATATCGCGAGCGGTCCATGTCCAGAATGTAATAGGAGCGGTTGTCGATCCCGCGGAAGCACAGCGTGGGTCCCTTTTCGTCGCCTTCGGCCGTGTGGTTGAACACCACGTCGAGAATCACTTCAATTCCGGAGCGATGTAGCGCCTTCACCATGTCGCGAAATTCATCCACGGGGCCAACGGCGTCCTGCCGCGAACTGTATGCGCGATGTGGCGCAAAGAAAGATACCGGCGCATAGCCCCAGTAATTCGTGAGCCCGGGAGGACAGTCCTGCGCGTCGAATTGGAAAAGCGGCAGCAGCTCAACGGCGGTGATTCCGAGTTGCTGAAGGTAAGGAATCTTTTCTATAAGGCCGCGGTAGGTCCCGCGAATATTTTCCGGCAAGCCCGAAGAGGGATGCTGCGTGAACCCCCGCACGTGCATTTCATAAATGATGGTTCGGGTAGAAGAGCGCTGAAGAGGTTTGTCTCCCTGCCAATCGTACCCGTGCAAATCGACCACGACACTTTTCATCGCCGAGCCCGCGTTATCTCCTTTGCGGAACGCGGCGTCGCGAGTGTAAGTCTGCGGAATGACGACGCCTTGCCCGTAGGGATCCAGCAGGACTTTGCTGCTGTCAAAGCGAAGCCCGTGAGACGGGTCAAAGGGGCCGTATACGCGATAGCCGTAAATTTGTCCCGGTCGCGCACCTGCCACGAAGGTATGCCAGTAGTGATAGGTGCGGTTCGTTTCCGGTTCGATGGGAAAGACGCGGGAGGGCTTGCTGTCCTCCTCGCGGTCGAAGAAAAGAAGCTCGATTCTCGCGGCGTTCCGCGAATAGAGACTGAAATTCACGCCGGCTTCGCTGCAGGTGGCGCCCAAAGGAGAGCTTCGGCCGGTTTCTTGGATTAAGTCCATGACGCGGTATTAGATGCTGCGTTGGCAACGGGGTCAACCGAAGCTTTTTTAGGTCTGGCTGCAATTTGGCGGTACGGCCAGGGCCTCGGAGGATTGGGCAAATACTTTGGCGGAATAGGCAAGACCGCGAGACGAGCGCATTCTACAATCTTAGCTGTTGATACCCGGAATTTTCGACCGTCCTCACCGCGACAACTCGAAGGAGCGAAAATGCAGAAACGCAAACTTGGAAAAAGCAACCTGGAAGTTTCGGCCCTCGGCTTAGGCTGCATGGGAATGAGCTTCGGCTTTGGCCCTCCCGGCGATAAGAAGGAGATGATTTCCCTCATCCGTACGGCCGTCGAGCGCGGCGTCACATTTTTTGACACCGCCGAGGTCTACGGCCCGTTCACGAATGAAGAGCTTGTCGGCGAAGCACTCTCTCCCCTCCGCAAGCAGGTCGCGATCGCCACTAAGTTCGGGTTCAAACTCGATCGAGCAACCGGGAAGCAGTCCGGGTTGGACAGCCGGCCGCAGCACATCAAGGAGGTTGCCGAAGCCTCGCTCAAGCGCCTCAAAACCGACGTCATCGATCTTTTCTATCAGCACCGCGTTGATCCCGACGTGCCTATCGAAGACGTCGCCGGCGCCGTGAAGGAGCTGATTCAAGTCGGAAAGGTGAAGCACTTCGGCCTTTCGGAAGCCGGTGCGCAGACCATCCGTCGCGCGCACGCGGTTCAGCCTGTAACGGCACTACAAAGCGAGTATTCGTTGTGGTGGCGGGAACCCGAGGAGGCAATTATCCCAACGCTCGAAGAACTCGGGATTGGATTCGTTCCATTCAGCCCTCTTGGCAAAGGTTTTCTGACCGGGAAAATCAGCCAGGATACGGAATTTGACAAGAACGACTTCCGGAATATCGTGCCCCGTTTCACGGCGGAGAATCGCAAATCGAATCAAGCCATCGTGGACGTGGTGACCGACTTTGCGGTACAGAAGAAAGCCACGCCCGCGCAAATCGCGCTCGCCTGGATATTGGCCCAGAAACCGTGGATAGTGCCTATACCCGGGACTACGAAGCTGCATCGCTTGGACGAAAATCTCGGGGCGCTTTCCGTCGAACTGACACCAGCCGATCTTCGCCAACTCGACGACGCAGCATCGAAGGTCACCGTGCAAGGGGCTCGTTATCCAGAGCACATCCAGCGAATGGTGGACCGCTAAGCGGGAGCCAACGAAAGAAACTCTACGGAGAAACAAGGATCAACATGAAGAAGCTGCTATTGCTCAGCGCAGTCTCTTTGTTTGTCGCTACCACGGCGATTTCCCGCCTGACACTTTCTGCCGCCCGGAAACGTGCTGACAACCAGCGCATCCAGGATCGCTTTATCGGAGCTTGGCGGCTCGCTTGGCTCGAAGAACCGGACGCCGAGGGGAAACTTCATCGGGCAGACTGCACTGGCATGCTGATTTACACGCGCGACGGTCACATGTCGGTCCAGGTGATGTACCGCAACCCGCAGCCAGGAACCAGCGTGGCGCCAGTGCAATACGCACAAGGCGACTACGAAGCGTCCTTCGGTACTTACCGTATCGATGAAAGCGCTTACGCGTTCACCTATCATGTCGAGGGCGCGTTAGTGCGCAATTTGGTCGGCAAAGACTTTACGCGTGTATTCGAACTCTCCGGCAAGCAGCTCATCGTGAAATCTAAAGATCCCAACGAACACTGGAGCGTCGCCTGGGAGCGCTATTAACCGGCTCTCAAGAATAGGATTAAAGCGATGCAGAAACGCAACCTTGGAGAAAGCGAATAATGAGCACATGGCCGAAAGACGAACTGCGCAAAATTGCCAAGACCGATGATCTGCACATCTCTCCATTCCGCGAGGACGGAAAGACCTACGGCACGCCAACGTGGATTTGGTCCGTTGTCGTCGACGAGTCCCTCTACGTGCGCCCCTACAACGGGAAGAACTCTCGCTGGTACAAAGCGGCGATGGGGCAAAAGGCCGGCCGCATCAACGCAGCCGGCATGACAAAAGATGTGTCCTTCGAGCCCGCCGATGGTGCGATCAATGACCGCGTTGACGAGGCCTACCGTGCGAAGTACACGGGCAGTCCGTATCTCAAGCCTATGACCGCCGCGCAAGCACGCTCCGCGACCGTAGAGGTTTCACCGCGCGAGACCAAACGAGGAAAATAAAGAGACCACACACGGGTGCACCGTGAAGGTGGCTGGTTGAACGAAGGAGTTCACGAAATGGAAATCAAGAGAGCGGGTTCGCAGCCGTCGTCGAAAGGACCGTCCGACTGGTTTACGGGGACGGTACGGATTGATCCGCTCTTTCAGGCTCCCGATCCCGCGCTGGTGCAAGGCGCAAGCGTAACGTTCGAGCCCGGCGCGCGCACGGCCTGGCACACGCATCCGCTGGGCCAGACTCTGATTGTCACTTCAGGCTGCGGGTGGGCTCAGCGCGAAGGCGGAGCCGTGGAGGAGATTCGTCCCGGCGATGTGGTGTGGTTTTCGCCGGGCGAGAAGCATTGGCATGGCGCTACGCCCACGACGGCGATGAGCCACATCGCCATTCAGGAAAAAAAGGATGGCAAGGTTGTCGACTGGATGGAGCACGTCAGCGACGCGCAATATCGTAAGTAAATCCGGCTCCGACGCTGCAAAAGGAGGTATTCTCGAAATCGTGAAGATCAGCGCCAAAACAACGCCTCTGCGCCTCGTGGACAAAACTCCTGCGCCGAACCACGCAACCCACGCCCGCTCTGAGAAACTAGCGCGACTGATCTCCGCCTATGCCCCTCATGATGGCAGTTTTCCCCTACGCTTGCCGGGCTTGTACGCCAGCCGCTACACACGAGTCAACACGGAATGCGCGCATGCTCTTTTATCGCCCTGTCTATGCATGATCGCGCAGGGAGCCAAGAGCGTCATCGTGAGCGACGAGGTCTATGAATACGACCCCTCGCGCATCCTCGTCTTCTCCGTTTCGCTACCCGTCGCGGCGCAAGTCACGCAAGCAAGCCATTCCGAACCGTACTTTGCGCTCAGGCTCAACCTCGATCCTCGAAAGATTGCGGAGTTGGTCCTGAAGGTTTACCCGCACGGTTTGCCTCCGATCCAAGAAAGAAAAGCCGTTTACGTCACCGCGGTCGATGAGAGCATTGTGGATGCGGCCACGAGGCTCATGGAGTGTTTGGCCCAGCCGAGCGATGTGGACCTGCTCGCACCGCTTGTGGTCGAAGAAATTTTGATCCGCCTCCTGCGCAGCCGCATCGGCGCGCGTGTCGCGCAAATGGGTTTCGCGGAATCGAGCGTGCACCGGCTGGCCAAAGCCATTTCCTGGCTGCGCGCCAACTTCTCTCAGCCCATGAAAGTCGAAGAACTGGCCGAATTGGTGCACATGAGCGTCTCGTCGTTCCACGAACACTTTAAGTCCGTGACATCGATGAGCCCGCTGCACTATCAAAAGGTGCTCCGTCTTCAGGAAGCGCGGCGGCTCATGCTGTCCTCGATGATGGACGCGAGTACAGCCAGCCAGCGCGTGGGCTATCTCAGTGCTTCGCAATTCAGCAGGGAATACAGCCACTTCTTCGGCAGCGCGCCAACCAAAGACATCGCCAGGCTGCGCAATGACTCCTTGCCTAGCGACGCTCAGGTCTGGGATCAAGCCTAAGAGCCTTGAACAGAAATTGACCTGCGCGATCAAATGGCCGCGCTCGCGAAACACTAGAATGAAGGCCACGACGCTGAGAATCCCGCATGAACTGGCGGCGAACTGCAGTAAGTCTCCGGAGCGCTTGGCTTGGCTCGAGCGTCTGCCGAACGCGGCGCGTGAAATACAGCGCAAATGGTCGCTTGAGCTGGACGCCCCGCTCGAAACCGACGAAGCCAGTTGTTCCTACGTGGCGCCGGTGTTGCGCGCCGATGGGACACCCGCCATCTTGAAGCTGGGCATGCCCCACATGGAAGCTGACCACGAAATACAGGGCCTGCGCTTCTGGGATGGAGATCCCACGGTACGCCTCTACGAGGCCGAAGACGATCTCGGCGCCATGCTGCTTGAGCGTTGCTCGCCGGGCTCGACTTTACGCACTTTGCCGGAGCCCGAGCAGGACGTGGTCATTTCGGATTTGCTGCGCCGTTTATGGCGCGAACCACCTGCGTCCAACGGTTTCCGTCCGTTGTCGGCGCTGACCGAGTATTGGAGCGCCAAAACCCTCGAGCGAGTTGAGGAATGGCCCGATGCGGGCCTGGTCCGCGAAGGTCTGCGGCTGTTCGAAAAGTTGCCGCGTAACGCGCCCAGAGAGGTCCTGCTCGCCACCGACCTACACGCGGGAAACGTCCTCCGCGCTGAACGCGAGCCTTGGCTCGTAATCGACCCCAAGCCCTTCGTCGGCGATCCTGCCTATGACGCGACACAGCATCTGTTCAACTGCCAACCAGGGTTGCGCGCGGATGTCAACGGTACCATCCGGAGCTTTGCCGATCACCTCCGCGTCGATGCCGAGCGCGTCCGGCTATGGATCTTCGCCCGCGCTGCCGCGGAGCCGCGCGACGACTGGAGCAATCCTGATTGGATCGAACTTGCCCGCGCCGTTGCGCCTTAGCTCAAATTCGCCGGTGCATTACTGGCTTGCCTTGCCCGCCGCGGGAACCCACACGTTATCCGGCGCTAGAATTTCGGCCTTGGGCACTTCCGTCAGAATCTTCACACTTTGGAACCCAGCATTTTTCTTCGGAGGCGCGAGGAAAACCAGATAGTACTGATTGGCGAGCGATTTCTGGAACTGGTCCAGATAGGGCTTAAAGCTGACCAAGTTCGACGTGCTGAGCGAGTAGCATTCCCCTCCGGTTTCTTCGGCAATCTTGCAAAGCCCACCAAGCCCAAGCTGGAGGTCCCAAGGGCTGCGACCCGCGCGCCCGATTCCGGGCGAATAGATGGAATAGAAGAGCACGTTGTAACGCTGGCAGATTTCGCTCGCGGAAGTGGCATCCACGCTGATTTGCGGCAGACTGTGATAAGTAGGTCCGGGTCCGAAACGCGGTCCAAGTTGATCCTGCCTGGGCGTTTCGCCTCGCAAGCGGTCGATCCCGTCGCTGACCATCAGTACAACGCGCCGCACATTTTGTTGAGGCCACGATTTCACGGCGCTGATCAGCGAAAGATATGGGCTGTCCATGGCCGAAAACGTGCCGCGCGGCAACCGTATTGCGTTGACGGCTTGTTCGTGGTCCGCGGTGAAGTTTTGAGCGACGCTAATCGTTGCGTTCGACATATACGCAACAGCTACGACCGTCGATGGCGGTTGCGCCTTGATGAATTCCTTCAGGTCAGTGAGGTTGTTTCCCACCGCCTGCGTGTTCAGCGTGTCGTCGATTAGAACCATCATTTGCAACGCGGCGTTATCCCCTTGGGCGGGGATC
>Ga0187783_10002480_pt1 | contig 13693 bp, 13 predicted proteins | sample 1015_SJ02_MP02_2_FD_132471 | JGI IMG/M metagenome (GOLD analysis project Ga0187783, IMG submission 132471) | Tropical peat soil microbial communities from peatlands in Department of Meta, Colombia - 1015_SJ02_MP02_20_MG | ecosystem: Environmental > Terrestrial > Soil > Wetlands > Peat | place...
GTCTCGGTAGGGCGACTCGACCGGATCGACCTGGACGCGCGGGAAGACGTAGGTCCCGAGCGTCGGGACCGGGCGCGCCCTCGGTATCGGGCTCCCGCATTGCGCGCAGAACGTGCTGTCGCGAGCCACCGTCGACCCGCAGACGGGGCACGGTCGCGTCGCCATCGGTGGGAAAGCGACGCCGCCGGCTCATGTATCCGCGGTTCGAAGCCCGGGGCGACGGTCGACGCGCCGAGTGGTCGATGGTTCGGCCGGTCGCTCGACAGCGCTTATGCCTCGGAGCCGTCTGACGGCGCTGTGGGCGCCGAGCCGAGGGAGGGACGGTCCTGGGAGCGCTCCACGTTCGACCGGCGAACGACCGCCGGGGGGCCGACTCGATGAGTCGACCGCAGAGTGGCATCTTCGCGGTCGGCACTCCGTCGCATGCGTACCTCGAATTCGACCGGAAGCCCGACGCCGACCCGCGCTCGCTGGTCGCTGCCGTCGCGGGATTCCGGGATCCGGGCTCCACCATGGCCGGGGTCGACGTGGTCACGGGGATCCGACCCGAGACGTGGCGTCAACTTCGACCCGGCGCGATTCCGGACGGAGTCTTCGGATTCAACGAGCCGGTGCGGGGGCCCGACGGCTTCACGATGCCGGCGACGCAGCACGACCTCGTGGTCTGGCTGGCGGGAAGCGGCTACGATGTCGTGTTCGACGCGGCGCGTCGCGTGATCGACGGTCTCGCCGGGCTCGCGTCGCTCGCGGACGAAACCTCCGGGTGGTCGTACCACGCGGACCGCGACCTGACCGGCTTCATCGACGGGTCGGAGAATCCGGCCCTGCTCGACGCGCCCTCCGAGGCCCTGATCCCGGACGGCACGCCGGGCGCCGGCGGCAGCGTGCTCCTCTTGCAGAAGTGGACGCACGACGTCGGGCGCTGGGAGGCCCTGTCGACCGAGTCCCAAGAGAAGGTGATGGGTCGAACGAAGTCCGACAGCACGGAGCTCGACCCTCGGCCGACCGACTCCCACGTCGCGCGCACCGACCAGGATGACTTCGGCACGGTGTTCCGCCGGAACATGCCGTTCGGGACGATCCGGCAACACGGCACGATGTTCGTGGGGTTCAGCCCCGATCAATCTCGGCTGACCCGCATGCTCGACAGCATGGCGGGGCGGGTGACCGGGGAGCGAGACGCGCTGACCCGCTACACCACCCCGATCACGGGCGCGTACTACTTCGTACCCTCGGTCGACGACCTGAGATCCTTCGCTCCTCCCTCCTAGGATGCCTCGAGAGGGACCGCTGGCAGCGAGGACCACGGTCCTCGGTCGCATCCGCGCCGTGATCGCGCGAATCCCCCGGGGCCGGGTCATCACCTACGGCGGGGCCGCCACCGCCGCCGGCTTTCCGGGTGCGCCGCGACTGACCGTTCGCGCCCTACGATCCAGCGACGGGCTGCCGTGGCATCGCGTGGTGGCGGCGGGAGGTCGGATCGCGCTCCCCGGCGTCGAAGGTAGGGAGCAGCGCCTCCGCCTGGAGATGGAGGGGGTCGAGTTCCTCGGCGGTCGCGTGCGGATGGACCGGTTCGCGTGGACGCCGCGCGCGACGGGGACGCCCACCTCAGCGCATCCGACCCGGTCTACTCGACCGCGATATTCGTCGCCTGGCGGGCGATGATGTGCCAGACGCCACCCTCCTCCGCGTAGACGTTCGTGTAGCGCCGGCGAATCTTCTTGCCGGCGTCCGGAACGTCCCCCTTCGGCACCACCAGCTCGTACCCCATCGTGACCGCGCAACCCCGACGGACGACCGTCGCTTCCCGGTGGCGTTCGAAGGAGGAGTACTGGAGGGCGGTCCTTCTGCGCAGATGCTCCTTCAGGTCGGCGAGCGCCACGACCTCGTTCCGGGGCGAGTTGACGATCAGGTCCTCGGCCCAGAATCGGGTCGGGTCGGAATTTCCGACCCGCACGATCGCGAGCGCCTCGGCGTCCTCGACCGCCGCCACCGCTCGTCGGATCTGCGCCTGCTCCTCGATGCTGAGCCCCATGGTCGGACCCGCGGCGACGTGGCGCGCTTCTCCCCAATATAGCTGGACGTTCCACGCGTAACCGGACGGAGCCGCATCGAAGGAGTTAACACGCGCGAGACCGGTGGGGCGGCATGCCGCCGGTCATCAACGGTCTCAACGCCGTGACCCTACACATACGGGACATCTCGAAAGCCCGGCTGTTCTATCGGGACGTCCTCGGCCTGAAAGAGAAGAGCTACGACGAGAAGACGCACCGGGCTGTCTTCGAGCTCCCCGACACGACCACGATCCTGAGCATGCACATCCAGGGACCGGGCGAGGAGGGCCGCGACCCCGGCACGGTCTCGGGCGTCGTGTTCCGCAGCACCGACCCGGTCGCCGCCTGCGCGGAGATCAAGCGACGCGGCGGCACCATCACCGTGGAACCCCGCTTGATCGAGCATCCGAGCGGGAACTTCTACCGGGGCGCGTTCGCGGACCCGGACGGCAACGAATTCCTGATCTCCGACCGCAAAGAGTAGACCGCCGTCGATTCCGATGCCCCCGTTCGAAACCCCATCGGAGATCGACGCGTACCGGACGACGCCGGACCTCGCGGAGACCTTCCGCTTCGTGGAGGCCCTGGCGGCCGCCCATCCCGACCTCCTGCGGACCGCTTCGTTCGGCCGGTCCGGCGAAGGGCGCGACCTGCGTGTCGTCGTCGTGTCGAAGGGCGCGCTGTTCGAGCCCGCGTCCGTCCGCGCCGCTGGCCGCGTCGTCCTGCTCGTGCAGAACTGCATCCACGCCGGCGAGCCCGATGGTAAGGACGCCTGCCTCGCGCTCCTCCGGGACCTTGTCGAGGACCCGAGCTTCGGCGAACTGCTCGACCGGGTCGTGGTCCTCGTCGTGCCGGTCTACAACGTGGACGGGCACGAACGGCGGTCAGAGTTCCACCGGTTCAATCAGAACGGCCCGGTTCCTGCCGGGTGGCGTGCGAACGGGACGAACATCAACCTGAACCGCGATTACCTGAAGGCGGACGCCCCCGAGACCCGGGCGTTGCTTGGCCTCCTGCGCCGGTGGGAGCCGGATTTCTTCGTTGACGACCACGTCACGGACGGCGCCGACTTCCAGTACGACATCACGTTCGCGCTCGACACCACGCCGGACGTCTTCCCGGCGACCGCGGCGTGGCTCCGCGACGTTGTCTCGCCCGAGCTCGTCCGCGGCGCCTCGGACGCGGGGCATCTCGCTTTTCCCGGACCGGTGTTCCTGGTGGACGAGACCGATCCCTCGCGGGGCCTCGCCTTCAACGAGGACCCCCCGCACTTCTCGACGGGGTACATGATCCTCGAGAATCGCCCGTCGCTCCTGGTCGAGATGCACATGCTGAAGGACTACCGCACGCGCGTCACGGGCAACTACGCACTGCTCCGGACGCTCCTCGGCGTCCTCCATCGAGATGCCGAGCGTCTGCGGGCCGCCAACCGGGACGCGGACGCCGCCGCGACGCGGTTGGGCTCGGGTGGGCCGGAGTCGCCGCCGTTCCCGCTCGTCATCGGCAAGGGCGGGGCCACGACCTCAGTGCCGTTCTTGGGATACGAGTACGAGCGCGTCCGGAGCGAGATTTCCGGGCGCTACGCGTTGCGCTACTCGAAGGCCCCGTTCAACGTGCCGATCCCGTGGGAGTCGGACGCGACGGTGGCCGTGTCGATACGACCTCCCGCCGCGTACCTGATCCCCCCGCCATGGACCGAAGTGGTCGACGTGCTCACGGCCCATGGGGTGGCGCTGCGCCGCACGACCGCCGAGTGGACCGGCACGGTGGAACGGTACCACTGCTCCGGCATGCGGTGGCCCTCCGCCCCGTTCGAGGGGAGGTTCCCGATCCTACGCGCCGGTAATGTCGAGCGCGCGTTCGGTTCGTTCGGCGCGTGCTCGGTAACCGACGAAACGGCCACGTTTCCGGCGGGTTCGGTCGTGGTTTCGCTCGCGCAGCGACTCGCGAAGGTCGCCATCCATTGGTTGGAACCCGAGGCACCCGACTCCGCCCTCCGGTGGGGATTCTTCGCCCCGATCTTCGAACAGAAGGAGTCGGGCGAGGGCTACGTGCTCGAGCGGGTGGCCACGGAGCGGCTCGCCGCCGAGCCCGCGCTCAAGGCCGAGTTCGAGGAGCGACTTCGCAAGGATCCGGCGTTCGCCTCCGACCCGGACGCCCGACTCGCGTTCTTCTATGACCGCTCACCCTGGTTCGCCGCGCAGCGGATCGGCGAGTATCCGGTCGTTCGGCTGCGGACGCTGGACGGCGTGCCGGTCACCCCGGCCTAAGTGCGCCGCATCCCCGGGCTCGCCCGTTGGCGAAGGTATAACCCGCACTTCGGTCTGCGGCCGGCATGGCGACGCGGATCGAGGCGGACCTTCTGATCCCGGGCTCGGGTGACCCCACTCCCAACGGCTGCGTCATCATCGACGGGCCGACCATCATCTACGCGGGACCCCGGGAGGGCGCCCCTCGGGCCGACCCGAACGACACGACCGAGAACGTCCCGGTCGTCCTGCCCGGATTCTGGGACACGCACACGCACTTCATCGGGATCCGCCGATTCTCGGTCGAGGAGATCGTCTACACCTCCCCCTGGGTCGGGATCGTTCGCGCGGCCCACGACGCGGAGCGGGTGCTCGGGTACGGATTCACGTCGATCCGAGAGCTCGGCGGCTTCGGGGTTTACCTTGGACGCGCGACGCAAGACGGCTCGATCCCGGGTCCGCACATCTACGGGGCGGGAACCGCCCTCAGCATGACCGGCGGACATGGCGACCTGCACTCCTTCCCTCTCGACTACGTGCACGGCGAAGCCGAACGGCTCGGCTTCCCGGGGCCGTGCGACGGGATCTCCGGCTGCGTCACCGCGGTGCGCAAGCTCCTCCGGTTGGGGGTGCCGGTCATCAAGATCTGTGCCACCGGCGGGGTGCTGAGCGACGTCGACCACCCCAAGCACCAGCAGTTCTCCGTGGAGGAGATGCGGGCGATCGTCGAGGAGGCCGCTCGTGCCGAGCGGATCGTCGCCGCCCACTGCCATGGCAAGGCGGGGATCATGGCGGCGCTGGACGCCGGCGTGCGGACGATCGAGCACGGGTCGTACCTCGACGACGAGGCCGCGGAGAAGATGCGGGAGAAAGGAGCGTTGCTCGTCCCGACGCGCACGATCGTGACGCAGCTGGTCGCCCACGCGAAGGAATCGGGCCTGCCCGAGTTCATGCTCGACAAGGCGCGGGCGTTGCTCGACCAGCACAAGGCCGCGCTCCGCACGGCCGTCCGCCGAAAGGTACCGATCGCGTTCGGCACCGACATCGGAGGTTCGACGCCCGACGCGCCGGCCTACTGGGGTTTGAACCCGCTCGAGTTCCAGCTGCTCGTCGAGGACGGCGGGATGACACCGCTCGAGGCGATCGAGACCGCGACCGCGAACGGTCCCCGCACGCTCGGCCCCCAAGCGCCGCGTTCCGGCCAGCTCAAGTCCGGCTACGCCGCCGACGTGATCGTCGTGCGGGAGGACCCGCTCCGCCGGATCGCGTCGCTCGCGGACGCCACCAACGTGGCGCGCGTGTGGAAGGACGGGCGGCTCGTCGTCTCGCGCCCGCTGTAGCCGGAGGCCACGCACCGGCGCCGTCCCTCGCAGGGCGAGAGCTCTTGAGTCGCGCCCCAGTTCGGCGGCGGGGTTCGGCGTGGTCGCCTACGAGAACGACGGAGTGTTTCCCTTTCCTCGCGACCGGGTCTGGCGCCTCTTGCAAGATCACACGGACGACACCCTGATCCCGCGGATCCATCCGCTGATCCGGCAGCAGCGGACGGTCTCCCGCTCGGGCGGGGCGACGGTCCTCGACCGAATGATCGATGCTCGAGGAAAGCTGCTCTCGTCCCAATGGAAGTACGAGGCGCGCCCTCCCGATTTCCTCCGGTGGGAGATCGTGACCGGCGCCGGACCGTACGCCCCCGGTAGCTGGATGGAGAACACCTACTCCGAGGCGCCGGGAGGCACCCGGATCCGCTCGCGCGGCGACCTCCGCATCACGGTGGTTCCGTTCATCCTGCCCCAGCGGCCCGTACTGCGTCGCGTGCTCGATACGATCGATGCCGAGGACCAGCGCTACCTCCAGGGGTAGCGACGAAAGTTCTCCGAACGCCGTCCTTCCGTTCGGTTCGACGAGGGCAGCGCGAAGGGCCGATGGTCGACGAAGTGGAATTCGCATCGGGGCGCCCGGGGGGCGGCGGCCTCAACGTTCGGTGGATCCACGGCTCCCCGTCCCTTCGACATCGGACCGACCCGCCGATCCAGGTGCACGCCTACGACGAACACACGTTCGTGCTTCGGGAGAGCAAGGACGTCTCGTACGAAGCCCCGTTCCTCTACCTCCTCTTCGGAAATCGCCGGGCGCTCCTCGTCGACACGGGCGCCACGGCGGACGCCGCCCGGTTCCCGCTCCGGACTACGGTGGACGGGCTCGTCGACGCGTGGCTCGCGCGCCATCCCCGGGAGAACTACGAACTGGTCGTCGCCCACAGCCATTCTCACCTCGATCACCGGGCGGGCGACCCGCAGTTCGCCGGTCGACCCCGGACCACGATCGTCGAAAAAGAGCCGGACCGAGTCCGCGCGTTCTTCGGACTTTCGGAGGACCTCGACGCCATCGCCCGGTTCGATCTCGGGGGCCGGGTCCTGGAGGTTCTGTCGATTCCGGGACACCACCCCGCGTCGATCGCGATCTACGACCCCGCGACCGGGTTCCTGTTGACGGGAGACACCGTCTGCCCCGGTCGTCTCTACGCCTTCGACTACCCGGCGTTCGCGGCGAGCCTCCAGCGGCTGGCGAACTTTGCGGATCGGCATGCGGTCACGTACGTGATGGGCGGCCACGTCGAGATGTCGGAGACCCCCGGCGAGGATTATCCGGTCGGCTCCCTCTACCAACCGCACGAGCGCCCGGTCCAGATGGCGGCCAGTCGACTGGTCGCCGTTCGCGACGCGGCCGAGTCGTTACGTTCGGCGCCGGGGGCATATCCGTTCGAGGATTTCTGGATCTATCACGGCCCGTGCACCGGAGCGCTGTTGCACCAGGTCGTCCGGGGCAAACTTCGCAACCTGTGCCATCGTCTCTTCGGGCCCCCGGCCTGAGGGCGGTTCACTTCGTGGCCCGCTTCAACAGCGCAGTGATCTGCGCCTCTTCCGCCGGCGTCAGGTCCGTGAGCGCGAACGAGATCGGCCACATGTGCCCGTCGTCGAGCGCGGCCTCGTCGCTGAACCCAATCGTCGCGTAGCGCGTCTTGAACTTCCCCGCGTTCTGGAACCAGCAGAGCACCTGGCCGTCCTTGGCGTAAGCCGGCATCCCGTACCACGTTCTCGGGACCAGCGTGGGAGCGTGGGTCCGCACGAGGGCATGCAGTCGCTGGGCGAGGATCCGGTCCGACCCCTCCATGGTGGCGATCTTGGCGAGTACGTCGCGCTCGCCGTCGTCCGTCCCCGCGCGCGGACGGGCCTTCATCTCGCGGACCCGCTCGCGCATCGCCGCGCGCTCCTCCGCGGTCAATCCGCCGGAACTGCTCGCCGCGTCCCGGGGGTTTCGCTTTCGTTCCGCCATCGTTCGGGACAGCCTCGACAGTCGCTTAAAGGATAACCCGGCCGGTGTCCGCGTCCCCCTGCGCCGACCCTTCAGGGTCGGCCGAACGGCCGGGCCCCCGAGACAGTGGGAGGTCCGTAGATACGAAGATAGCCCCTGAACGCGCCTTGGGAGCGTCGTGCGGCACGCTCGCCCGATCCTCTTCCTCGTGTTTCTCACGCCGTGTGTGGAGTTCCTCACGGGCTCGACGTCCCTCGGGGCCTCCCTCACCGTGCCGTCCGCGGCGTTCACGTTCTTCCTGCTCACCTGGCCGAGCTACGCGTTCCCGGTGCTCCTGATCCGGGATGCGGTCGTGGCCTGGAAGAAGGGGATCTCCTCGCTGCTCGCCCTCGGCATCTCGTACGGGGCCCTCAACGAGGGGCTGCTCGCGAAGACGTACCTCGCCGTGACCCCCACCTCACCCGTACTGGACGGCGGTGCGGGCCGGTGGATCGGCATCAACTGGCCGTGGGTGACCGAGATCACCTTGTTCCACATGATCGTCAGCATCTCTGTCCCCGTGGTGCTGAGCTTTCTCCTGTTCCCCGAGAGTCGCCAGGAGCGATTTCTCAGCGAGCGGGCCGTTCGATGGCTGGTCACCCTGATCCTGGTCGAGGTGCTCGGGATCCTCGCGGTGGAGTCGTTCTTCAGCACGACCATCCGCTCGCTGCTCCCGCTCCTGCTGCTTCCGACCGGTATCGTGCTGCTGGGAATCTATCTGGCCCGGCGGCTGCCTCGCCCGGAACCTTCGACGATCCTTCGCGGGCGGTCGGCCCGCCCGCTGCCCCTGGTCCTGGCCTCCCTCGCGTTCTTTCTCGTCACGTTCGTTCCGGTCCTCGCGTTCTTTCCCGTCCCGTTCGTGCCGGATTGGGTGCCGGGGATGCTGCTCTGGAAGTTCGTCCCCGGCGCTGCCGTCGTCGCGACGATCTATCCGATCGGTATGGCCTATCTCGCGCTCCGGTTCTTCGCCCGGTATACCCTCACCGAGATCCAGACTCTATCGCTGCTCACCGGGGCGATGCTGATCCCGCTCACTACCGCCCTCGCGATCCACGACCTTCCACAGGGCGATTGGCTCGCGGCGGGCGCTTACATCGCGTGCATCGTCGTCGCGGCCCGCCGCCTCCGCGCGCGCACGCCGGCCCCGTTGTTCGAGGGCCCGCGTGGTTCCCCAACGGCCTGACCGATTCACTGAGCTCCGCCGGCGCACCCGCGGAAGTCGCTAAATCTTCGGCCCGACTCGATCGTTCGTGGCGCGCGCGACCTCCGACCGTGGCTCGGCCGCGCGCCGCATCGACTTCCACTCGCACTCGTACCTCTCCGACGGGTCGACGTCCGCCACCGACATGTGGAACGAGGCGGAGTCGCTCGAGCACCGCGCCCTCGCCCTGACGGACCACGTCGGGATGGAGGACCCGAAGCCGCTCCTGGACCGTCTGCGCCAGGAAGCCCGCGCCTGGGAGGACTCCGACTTCGTCCCGGTCGTCGGGGTGGAGCTGACGAAGGTTCCCCCGCGTCGCATCGCCGAGGCCGCGCGCACCGCGCGCTCGCGCGGTGCCGAGATCGTTCTCGTCCACGGGGAAACCACGCTCGAGCACGTACCGGCGGGAACGAACCACGCGGCGATCGACTCGGGACAAGTGGACGTGCTGGCCCACCCGGGGAACTTGGACCCTCGGGACGCGGCGCTGGCCAAGGCGAACGGCGTCGCCCTCGAGATCGCCGTGCGCCCGGGCCACGCGCTGACGAACGGACACGTCGTGCGTGTCGCGCTCGACGCGGGGGCCGAGCTCGTCGTCGATTCGGACGCCCACGACGTCAACCAGCTGGTGCCGTGGGAGCTCGCTCGAAAGGTCGCCCTTGGAGCGGGAGTCCCCGAGTCGCACCTGCCGCGCGTCCTTTCGGACACGCCGGCGGCGATCCTGAAACGGATCCGACGGGCGTAACGAAGTCGCGAATCCGACTCGACTGTGGTCGGGGCCGCGTTACGGCTCGGGGTCCGCGACCTTGAGCAATTGCTTCCCGATGTTGGCCCCGTTGTACATGGCGACCATCGTGCGCGGCGCGTTCTCGAGCCCCACTGCGACGGACTCTTTCGACTTCAGCTCGCCCGAGCGGAGCCAGCCCTGCACGACGGGGGCGGCCTCGGCAAAACGACTCGCATAGTCCCGCCCGAGCAGCCCTTCCATGCGGGCGTTCTTCGTGATCAGGTTCGGCCACTGTGACGGGCCGGGCGGCATCTTGTCTTGCAGGTACGCGGAGGTCATGCCGCACAGCACCACGCGGCCATGATCCCGCAATCGGCCCAGCGCCTCGTTCAGGACGTCACCGCCCACATTGTCGAAGTACACGTCGATCCCGTCGGGACAGAGCGCGTCCAGCCGGCTCGAAACGTTCTCCGTCCGATGGTCGATCGTCCCCGCGACGTGCGCTTCGTCCCGGAGCCAGGCGCATTTGTCGGGCCCGCCGGCGATGCCGATGACCCGGGCGCCTCGGATCCGCGCGATCTGCACCGCGATCGATCCGACGCCTCCGGCTGCGGCGCTGACGAGACATGTCTCGCCGGGGTTTGGGCGACCGACCTCGGTCATGCCGAAGTACGCGACCATCCCGGTCACCCCGAGCGTTCCGAGGGCGAGGTTGGGAGGTACGCCCGCCGGCACTTTCGTTGTCTGGAAGAACCCGTGGCCGTCGATCACGGAGTAGTCCTCCCAACCGGCGTGCCCGTGCAACATGTCCCCCGGCCGGAAGTCGGGGATCTCCGACTCGAGCACCCGGGAGACTGCGAGCGTATGCATCACTCCCCCTCGCGGAATCCCGCCCTGACCGCCCGGGGGATCCATCGCCAGTATCTGCGTCGGGTCGAACGAGAACCAGAGATTCCGGACGAGGGCCGTGCCCGGACGGACCTTCGGGACCTCCGACTCCGCCCACTGGAAGTTCGCCTCCGTCACCCGATCGTCGGGACGGCTCGCGACCAGCCACTGTCGGTTCGGACCCTTCGTCGAGGGCACCTCGCCTCCTTCGCAGCCCCCGAAAGTGGGGGATCGGGGGACGAGCCGGGAGCGGTTTATCTACGTTGGCGGCCGACCACGGCTTCCGAGCAGGGTGCGACGATCCTTGCACCCAAGCCTTCGAACGGGGTCGGTCGCACCCGCTCCGCGACGGACTACCGCCCTATTCGGAAGGTATAGGGACGGACCTCTCCAGGAATTTTGACACGAACGTGAGTTCGGAGAGCTTGCGCGGGGCCCCGGTGCGCAGCGGACCGGACTTGATGCCGCGCTCGGATCGTAGGGTCGCGTCGCCCCAGCGGGAGAGATCACTGCCCCGGAGCGCCAGGACGGCGTCGAGGGCTGTGTCCTCGTACCCTGCCCCCGTGGCCCACTGGAGAACGAGGCTCACCCCCGCGCCGGTGATCGCATGGATGACGTCCGGAACCGTGTCGCGAGGGTAGAGGGCGCTGAGCCAGTTGACGTTCGTGCAGACCAGGATCGGCGACTCGGAACTCCCCCTCTCGGAGATGAACTCCTGGGTCGCCAGCGGGAGTCGGAGGAAGTCCATGACGCGCTTCATCTCTCCGGACGGCTCGTCCGAACGGAGGAGACCGGCCGACACCGCGCCCAACCGGTCCACTTCCTCCTGCTGGGGTCGGAGCCGTTGCGGCTCGTAGACCAGAAGACGGCTCGACGGAACGAGTCCGCGGATCAAGGGGTCGCGAGGGTCGCCGATCTCGCTCGACAACCGCACGTCCCGCCAGTAGGTCCGGGGCGAGACGGGCTCGAGCAGCGACATCGTGACCCAGTTGAGGAGGGGTCGGCTCTCTCCGGAGATGAGTACGCACCCCGGCTTGTCGAAGAACTCCGCTGGGAGCGGGGGTGACGCGAGGTCATCCGTCGCCATGAGCCCGGTAGAAGAGGTGTACCGACCCGCCCCATATTAACCGTAGGTCCCACTCCCTCGGACCGTCCGGCGATGGTCGAACCTCCCTTGCGGGAGCGTGCCGGCGGTCGCCCGCACGCTTATCTTCGGAGCGCCATCCAAACCCCGTGGCGACCGGGCGCCGCCTCGCGGCGGTGATGTTCACCGATACGGTCGGCTTCACCTCGTCCACCCAGGCGAACGAAGGGCGCTCCCTCGAACAACTTCGGCAGCAAACCGAGCTGGTCCGCCCGATCTTGGCGCTCCACCACGGCCGGGAGATCAAGTCGACCGGGGACGGGTTCCTGGTCGAATTCGACAGCGCGCTCAAGGCCGTCCAGTGCGCGGTCAACGTGCAACGACGGCTGTTCGAGCGGAACTCTGAGGGCGGTCTCACGCCGATCCGGATCCGGATCGGCGTCCACCTCGGAGACGTCGTGCAGAACGGCGCCGACATCCTCGGAGACGCGGTCAACATCGCCGCCCGCATCGAACCCCTGGCCGAGCCCGGCGGGGTGTGCATTTCGGGGGCCGTCTACGAGCAGGTCCGGACGAAAGTTCCGGACAAGTTCGCGAAGCTTCCGGCGCGGGCGTTGAAGGGGCTTCAATCCCCAATCGATGTGTATCGGGTCGTCCTGCCGTGGGACGGGCGAGGGAGCGGCGGGTCGATGGAAGGGGCCGAGCCGCCGGACGCGAGTCGCCTCGCCGTGTTGCCGTTCGCGAACATCAGCCCCGACCCGAGCGACGAGTACTTCGCCGATGGGCTCACGGAGGAGTTGATCGCGAACCTGTCGCTGGTGCCCGGTCTCAAGGTCATCGCCCGGACGTCGGTGATCGGGTACAAAAAGACGGAGAAGTCGGTGGCGACGATCGGCGAGGAGCTCGGCGTCGGCACGATCGTGGAGGGAAGCGTCCGGCGCGCGGCCAACCGTATCCGCGTCACCGTCCAGGTCATCGACGTCGCGACCGAGGAGCACCTGTGGACCTCAAAGTACGACGACGACTTGAACGACATCTTCCGGGTCCAGAGCGACATCGCGGCGAAGGTCGCCGCATCCCTGCCCGGCAGCCTGGAGCGCGCCCGCGCGCCGGTGCCCCAGCTCGAGAAACCGACCGAGACCGAGGCCTATCTGTCCTATCTGCAGGGTCAGGCCTTGATGTGGCGCACGGACGAATCGTCGTTACGCCAATCGGTCGGCTTCTTCGAGAAATCGATTCAAAAGGACCCCACCTTCGCCCGTGCCTACGCGGGTCTTGGGCGCGCCTACACGCGCATGGGGGCGGAGGGCTACGTCCCCTGGATGGAGTCGATCCGGCTCGCGCGGACGGCGACGGAAAAGGCCAGCGGCATCGACCCGGACCTCGCGGAGGCCCACGCCGTTCGGGCGGAGATCGCATTCATGGCCGACGAGCCGTCCAGCGTCCTGAATCGAGAAGTCCGGCACGCGCTCCAGCTGAACCCGAATCTCGCCCAGGCCCACTCGATCCTCTCCGCCATGGCCGGCACGTTCGGCGTGGAGGAGGCGTTCATCTCCCAGGCCGAGGAGGCCTTCCACCTGGACCCGCTGTCCTCGGAGACCATCCGCCGCCTCGGGGACGCCTACTTTCTCTCGAAGAGGTACGACGAGGCGGTCGCCCACTGGAACAAGACGAAGGAGCAAGCGCCGATCCACTCGTACCGGGGCCTGGCCGAGTACAGCATCGTCAAGGGCGAGTTCGAGCGGGCGGAAAAGTACGTGCAAGAGCTAGAACGGGTCGCTCCGTCCAGCGATTACGCGTACCTGTGCCGGGGCTTCCTGGCGGGCATCAAAGGCGACCGGCCGGCGGCCCTGCGCGTGATCGCCCAACTCCGGGAGATGGGCCCCGAAGGGAGCGCGCGGCGGAACTCGTCCATCGGCTTCATCCACTATGCGTTGGGCGACGTGGACCGATTCTTTGAGTTCATGGACCTCGCGTCGAAGGACCACACGATCCAGATGGCGCGCATTCGCCTCTCCCCGCTGTTTTCGGAAGGCCGCAAGGACCCTCGATTCCTCGAGCTCCTGTCGCGATACTACTTCCCGGACGCCTCGAACAAGTGAGGGGCTCCGGGTCCCACCGGAGTCGATCGCGGAGACACGA
>Ga0187783_10002481_pt1 | contig 13692 bp, 14 predicted proteins | sample 1015_SJ02_MP02_2_FD_132471 | JGI IMG/M metagenome (GOLD analysis project Ga0187783, IMG submission 132471) | Tropical peat soil microbial communities from peatlands in Department of Meta, Colombia - 1015_SJ02_MP02_20_MG | ecosystem: Environmental > Terrestrial > Soil > Wetlands > Peat | place...
CGGTCATCGCCATCGCCGCGCGTGCAATCAACATACTGAGCGGTTACGACGCTTTCGGCACCCTCGTAGAAAGCGGGGATATTTTGGAATTCTCCGCCGGCAGCTTCCGAATCCGCACCAATCGTGGCTGGCCGGCCGACTCGGTACTCGATTCCAACATCACGATTCTAACGATGCAGAATCTCGTGCCTCGTGCTTTAATGCTGCCAATTCGAATCTGTGTTTGATTCGGGACGCAAAAAAGGAGAAACGCTCATGGATACCCCCAGTAGGCTTACCCCCCTTCGCGTGGTTCTCGGGGCGGTTGGGATCATCTTCATCGTTGGCGTATACCCATTGACGATTGTCTGGCCCTCGGGATGGGCTTGGCACATGGGGGGGCCCTCGATGTATTTGCAGATGATTTTGGGGATTTATGCCACGCTCGGGGTGTTCCTTCTGCTGGCGGCGCGCAGCCCGCTCAAGCATCTGAGCCTCATCTGGTTCACCGTCTGGTCAAGTGTTGTGCATGGCGGCATTATGGCGGTACAGGCCTTCATCTACCCCGAGCATCGCGGGCACTTGCTTGGTGACGTACCTGCGTTGTTGCTTATAGCGGTTGTACTCGCGGTCCTAACGCCTCGTGCGGCAGAAGCGGAGGCCTAGCTTCAAACGATTCTGGTGATTCCCATGCCTGTTCAACGCTCCCGCGAGCAGCGCACCTCGGAGATCGAGTCCCTTGATGGGTGATCAAAAGCGGCGGCCGGAGGCAGCAACGACCACACGTTGCCAGTCGGCGAATTAAGATTAGAGTCTAGTCGTGCTTCGATCCTAGTTTCCTTTCATTCCCTACGGCCGTGCAGAATGCGCACGCCGCCCTTCGCCGCTGAACAACGCCAATCGCGCCGCTACGACTTGCTTTACCGAGTCAACGACCTCCGGAAGGAGTTTATAGGGAACAATTTCTTCCGGCCGTGTCGATAGGGCCTTATCGAATCCACGTCGCCAGGCGAGCCGCACTTCTGTGTTGATGTGCACAACGGTCATGCCGGCTGCGATGGCGCCGCGAAAATCGTCGTCGTCGGTTCCCGAAGCACCGTGCAAGGTCATGAAGACTTGTGTTGCCTGTTTGATGGCGCGAATTCGCTCTATGTCGAGTCGCTTTTTGGCATTTCCCGACACCATGCTTCTCAGCATTCCATGCATGTTGCCTACCGCGGGAGCCAGCGTGTCAACCCTGGTTTCGGCGACGAACCGTTTCGCCTGTTCGGGGGTCGTAAGTCCTTTGTGCAGATCGGGGGCAGTATCATGGATCTCGGACCCGCTCCCGATGTCGCCGATTTCACCTTCTACGAGAATTCCGGGGCGGACTGCCTTCAACGCCTCGACTGCGGTTTTCGTTTGACGGATATTTTCGTCAAAGGGCAGCATAGAAAGATCGAATACAACCCAATCGAATCCTGCGTGTGCCGCCTCCATGGCACTAGGCAAAGAATGCGTGTGATCGGCATTCAAGAAAATGGGGAAGTCGCCTTCCTCGCGCAGACTCTTCACAACCGCAGCAACCTGGTGGACGCCCATGAACTTTCGTTCTCCTTCAGAGACGCCCACGATGACCGGCACGTTCAAATCTCGTGCAGCCTCGAAAACTGCCTTCAAAGCGACCAGGTCGGAAACGTTGAAGTGGCCAATCGCCACTTTCCCCGTGTCCGCTATTTCTAAAATTTCGCGTAGCGATTTCATACTCTGCCTCCATTTCCGGGATACAACATCCTTCACCGCTCTTGTATCGCATATCTGGCCGTGAGGTACACTGGTGGCCCGCCCCATCGATTTGCCGGCTTGTGTGAGTGCCAGATCTGTGCCAACATCCATTTTGTTGCGCTTTGAGCGTCTGCTTGTGAAATCCGAGCCATAGTTGCGGCGGAGGAGGAATAGCGATCGTTGCGACTCCCCCTCCTCAATCATTCTAAGCCCCTCATGCCCATTCGATCAGGTGTTGCGTGTGCGGTGCTTTTGCTGGCCAGTGCCTGTGCATGGAGGTGCCTGGCGGAGACCGAACATCTGACAGTCAAGCTAATCAGCGACGCAAGTTCTGTGGAGCCGGCAAGACCGCTGTGGGTGGGATTGCATTTCGATATAGAGCAGCACTGGCACATTTATTGGAGGAATCCGGGCGATTCGGGCGAGCCGCCGCGTGTGCGATGGAATCTTCCCACCGGATTTCGAGCGGGCGATATCGAGTGGCCCGCACCATCGCGGCTGGGGTCGGGTTCGGTGATCGACTACGGCTACGAAGCACCTGTGCTGCTGCCGGTCGAGCTGCAGGCGCCCAACAGCCTTTCTCCCGGTAGTAGCGTGACCCTGGCCGCGGACGTCAGTTGGCTTATTTGCAAGGACATTTGCGTTCCGGGCAGGGCGAGCCTGACGCTTTCGTTGCCCGTAGAAGCGACGCCGGGTCTGCCGTCGGCGTCCCATGCATTGTTTCAAGTGGCGAAGTCTCGCGCGCCGAAGGCTGCGCCCTCCACGTGGAAGATCGAGGCGATCTCGGAGAAGGATCAGTTTGTACTCATGATTTACGGGAGCGGCATGACGACGGCGTCCTTTTTCCCGCTCGAGGCCGATCAGATCGATAACGCTGCGCCACAGGCCATCGCCGCGCTGCCGGGCGGCGTGCAACTCACCCTTAGGAAGTCAGACCGACTCGTAAAGACGCCGGCAACGCTCGCTGGGGTGCTGGAAGGTGGCCCGGGCCGAGCGTACGCAGTGTCGGTTCCTGTTCGGTCGCAGCACTAATCGTTCCATCTCGGAGCGAGCGCGCGGTTGTATAATCATCGCCCCCGCTCATTTAGGCGTTGGAGGTAGGCCACATGAAAATTCTTTGGATGGCAATCGCGGTTACGGCGCTAAGTTTCCCTGCCCGGGCTGCACGGGTGGGGGACAAGGCGCCGGATTTTAGCGCGACGGACAGCCAGGGCTTGGTGCACACCCTTTCTCAGTATGCTGGGAAGTACGTCGTCCTCGAGTGGCACAACAATGGTTGCCCATATGTGCGGAAGCAATACAACAGCGGCAACATGCAGAAGCTGCAAAAACAGTGGACCGCGCTCGGAGTAATCTGGCTCACTGTGATCTCTTCGGCGCCCGGGAAGCAGGGTTACGTAACGGCCGACCAGGAGAATGCGTACATGAAGCAGATGAACGCCACTCCCACGGCGGCGCTTCTCGACCCCACCGGGGCGCTGGGGCACCTCTACGATGCTAAGACGTCGCCGCACATGTTCATCATCGATCCCTCGGGTAAGCTGATTTACGACGGTGCCATCGACGATCAGCCAACGCCGGACCCTGCGAGTGTGGCCCTGGCGATGAACTACGTATCGCAGGCGCTCAGCGAGGCGATGGCTGGAAAGCCCGTGAGCGTGCCGACGTCGCGGCCGTACGGCTGCTCGGTGAAGTACGCGAACTGACCGCCCATGCAATTTGACAACTGCCGAATGCGCTTCGAGATTCGCCCAGACAAACGGGCGCGTTCGCGTTTTGGTGCCTTGCTCCTGATTTGAATTACGGCCCGTGAGGCCAAAGACATATCGGTGAAAGTGGGAAAGGGGTCAGCTCGCGGTAGGCGTCGCAGAGCAAGGGCCAGCCGACATTCCTCAATCTTGATGAGCCGTATCCCAACCGAATTTTCACGATTTTGGTTTGGGGGGCGTGCCGATCTACTCCCATCCCGTTTTCGAGTTATAGGGCATCGTAAAGCCCATGGCTTCGATCTCGTGGATCTTGCCGTCTCGAATCTTGAAAATGTGTGCGGCTGGAAGGTCGAACGGCTTGAAGTTCATATCCACGTGATCCACGCCCGCAACGCCCACGACTTTGACAAATTTCTCCTCCATCGGCTGCCGAAATTGTGAAAGCCCGAAGACCAGCCCGGTTTCCGGATCGGCGATCTCCACGCGGCGCGGCTGGATCGCCTTGATGTAATCAAAGAACTTCGTATCCAGTTGAGCGGAACAGCCCATCGCGCCCAAGGTTGCGAAACCCGGCGTGGCCGGCGGGGGATTACCGGTGGTCTGCCGCCCGTTTTCGTGTCGGACACAGTCGGCGGCAAACGGCGCCGCCTTGCCATCTCCATTGACAAGCGCATCGTAGTAGGAAAGTCCGATTTTGAGCATATCTGCTCGGGAGATGCGTTCGGCTGGCGGTACCGTCGCCAGCAGGCCTGCCCGCGGCGTTTCAAGATTCGCAAGACTCGCAGCACTGAGGTCCCGAGCTATGAGATGCTCTGCTTGCGTAATCTGTCCGTTCTGGATCTTCAGGCGCAAGCCCAACAGCACGGGTTTGCCGTTCTCCTGCATCACGCCCATAAAGCCAACTTCCTCCGAGACCGGATCAGGCACGTAGATCTTGAACGTTGTCGGCAGCGCCGACGCCGTCTTCCAAAGCCCCTCGCCGGGCTTCATCGGGATCGTGTTTTCGACGAACTTCACGTCGGGCGAAAACTTCACCTGCGAGGGATCATGAGCCACAACGGCGGCCAAATACGTATCGACCGTGCTGATCAAACAGACGCGGTCACAACTTCGCGAGGCTCCCTGCGATCGTGGCGGAATCGCCGTAATACTGCACAAGGTGAGAAAAATCGCAATGATTTGACCAAAGATCTTCAATTTGGTTCCCCCCACTGAGCCTTGACCTCGAAACCCGCATACCTCCCATTGTGCATCACCGGGTCAGCATCGCAATCAGCGGCGCATACGCTGGATAGACGGCACTCAGCTCTTCGCGCTTGCCTAGCTCGAAATCGACGGGATCGAAGCCCGGCGCCATGGTCGTTCCCATTAAGGCAAACTTCCCACCCGGAGCCAGCCGGGAGCCTTGCCAGGTTCCTCCGCACACGACTTGCTGCAGACGCATCCCCCCGCCGATGTCTTGTCCCAGCAACAGGGCCTCGGCCGAGCCATCTGGCTTGAGCTTCAGCATCTCGACGGGGTCGCCTAGATAAAAATGGTAGACCTCGTCTCCGCGGAGGCGATGCATCGCCGAAAAAGTCTCTGGAGTGAGCAAGTAGTAGATCGCGGTCGAGAGTGAGCGCGGGCCCGGATAGCACTTCGAAAGCGCGTCTTTCGGCAGGCGGTGGGAGGACCTATAGACCTCCGCGAATAGGCCGCCTTCCACATCAAGAGGTTCCAGCTTCAGCAGTTTACGAACGTCCTCGGCTGTGAGCATGCGCTGCGAAGATACGAATGACTGTCTTCGAACGCAAGCGAAACCTTGCAGCCAAGCCAAGGCGCCTCGGTGCGTCGAATCGGGTGCTGCGTGGCCAGGAACGTAGTGACGGAAACCCAGTTGACACCTTCCGAGGTCGTTTCCATAATCGCGAATGGCGGTAAATCCTTGACAGAACGTCGACGATCTCACGAACGCGCCCTGGAACAGGCCGTTTCTCGGGCCTTGCGCGACAACCTGGTTCCACTGCAACGCACGGCAGACGAGCTGCAGCAGGCTTACGCGGATCTTGTCGCAGCCTGCGCATCGAGCCGCCCGAGCAACGCGCTACCGGCCATGCTGCGCGCGCAGACGGCCGCCTCCGCGCTCGCCGCTGGACTTTCCGTACTTTCGAACTTTGTTGCCGTGGCGCTCAAACCGCGTGAGGACGGCGCATCGGAGGAGGAGCCAGGCGTCAACGCAGCTGCGGTGGCGGAGCCAGAGGAGGCAAGCACCGCGGAGGCAGAGACAGCCGCACCCGAGCCTGAGTGGCCCCCAGAAGAAGAGCATCCGTTTTCCCCTGCGACGGAAGCCCCAGCCCCTGCCGCCATCATCGAGCCCCCCGCCGCCCCCGAGCCCGTGGAGGAAACGCCGGCCTTTGATGTCGGAAGCCTCCCGAACGAGCTCCAGGAGCTCCACCGGCGCGCCAACCGAGTAGCCAAGGTGGCCATGCAAGACATCAAACTATTGCGGCCCAAAGACGTCCGTCTGGGGCGCGAGAGCAAAGACATCTGTGTAAGGTTGCGAAGTGACCTCGACAAGGCCCGAAAGGAATACGATCGTCGTTTCCGCGCGATTCTGGACCATCCAGTCGATTACTTCCATCATTGGATGGTTGAAATTCTCGCAGGGGGCGATCCCGAAGCGCTCGGAGAGTACCCCTATCCCTCTGTGGCCCTTCGGCATTAATATTTCCGGCATGGGATGGCCCAGCCGGGTCGCAGCCACCCTTGGCGCTGTCGTGTTGGTGTGCTCGACCTGTATGACGCAAGCGGCGTCGAACGCATCGTCGGCTGCTGTCCCCAAGCCAGTATTTTCCGCAGACCAACTTGAAAAGCTCGCGCGGTCTCTCAAGAGCACGACGCCCCAGCGGGCCTACGCCGAGCTAAGCGCCATTGCGCTGCAAAAGTCGTCTGGCACCCTAGGCATGCGCGCAGCACTCGCGCTCGGCTATTTCGACTACAACAGGGGGCATTACGCAGAGGCGATCCAGTGGCTTACGCGCGCAGAGAACGATTCGTTGCTTGCTGACTATGCACTGTACTGGAAGGCCGAAACGAGCCTGGCGCAAGGTCGCAGTTCCGAGGCGCTGGCCGAGCTGAAGCAGTTCCGCGCGCAATATCCCGATTCCGTGATCACCGACCAGGCGCTGGAGTCGCTGGGCGTAGCCGCCCTGGCGTCGAATCAGCCCGCCGATGCCGTTACCGCGCTTGACTCGGCCGCCCTGACTGCTGCGAGACCCGCTCTGCTCCTGCTGCGCGCCGAAGCTCGCGAACGCACGGGCGATCGGGCCCGAGCTGTGGTCGACTATGAAACGGTTTATTTGCAGTTTCCTAGCAGCGAACAGGCACGCGAAGCCGGAGAGAAGCTCAACTACCTTCGCGTGAGTCTCGGCGAGAGTTTTCCTCAGCTCTCGATCGCGCAGCGGCTCGACCACGCTTCAACGATCTTCGATGGGCGGGACTGGCGTCAGGCCCGCAGCGAATACTCCGCGCTGTTGCCGGAACTGTCCGGCACCGATCGCGAGCGTGCTGAACTCCGCATTCTGGAATGCGGCGTGGCGCTCGGCGAGGGACCCTCGGAGCTGGCGGCTCTCTCGATCACCAGTCCCGAAGTTGACGCAGAACGTTTTGGTTCACTTGCCGACTACTATCGCTCGCGGCACGACGATGCGCAGATGACCGCCGCGGTGGAAAGCGCTGTTTCCCGCGCGCCTCAGAGTCCTTGGGCCGAATCTGCTCTGTTTCTTGCGGGCAACTACTATTGGGTCCAGCTCGATCGTGACCGCGCGACTAGCTACTACAAGCGGGTCGAAGAGAATTTTCCCCGGGCGCCGGACGCGATGTCCGCGCAGTGGCGTGTAGCCTGGACGGCTGTCCTGGCGCGCCGATCCGATTCCGGAGAGTTGTTGAAAGAGCATCTGCGCCGCTTCCCCGGCTCCTCCTATACCTCCGACGCCCTGTATTGGCTCGGGAGATTGGCGGAGGAAGCGGAAGCACCGACCCTGGCGCGCAGCTACTACGTCAAGTTGGCTGATCGGTACCCTCAGAATTACTTCGAGGGGCTGGCTTCCGATCGGCTGCGCTCGCTCGGCAGGGAACCGATGCAGGTATCGGACGGAATTGCGGGTATTCCGCCGGTTTCCGCCATACCCAAGTTGGACGGGGCCCTCCCACTGGCTGCGGTGCGAAATCACGCGCGCGCTGAAGCTCTGCGATCGATTGGCTTCGATAGCTCGGCCGAACTCGAACTACGCGCGGCATATGCCGCGACAGGCGAAGCGCGACTTTTGCTGGAAGTGGCCCAGACCGACGCAAGCGCCGGCCACTATGGTGCAGCGATCATCACGGTGCGCCAGATCTTTCCGCAGCTTGAATCGCAGCGATTTAGCGAGGTCCCGCGCGACGTATGGACAACTGCCTATGCCTTGCCCTTCGAGTCTTCGATTCGGCGATGGTCAGCTCGCGCGGGCCTCGATCCTATGCTGGTTGCCGGAGTCGTTCATCAGGAGTCTGCGTTCGACCCCGAAGCACGTTCCGGAAAAAATGCCATTGGCTTGATGCAGCTCCTTCCAGCGACGGCTCGTCGGTTGGCGCACGAAGAAAAGATTAGCTACTCGACGGCTCGGCTGACCGATCCGGATTACAATGTGCGGCTCGGCACCGCCTACTTGGCTCAGCTGCTCAAGCAGTTTGGCACGACCGAGCAGGCGCTGGCCGCCTACAACGCGGGCGAGGATCGTGTCGAAGAGTGGACCGCCGGTCAGGGCTATCGAGAAACGGCTGAATTTGTGGACTCCATCCCGTTCACTGAGACGCGTCAGTACGTCCAAATCATTGCACGCAACACCGAAATTTATCGTCGGCTCTATGGACCTCAAAACGACTCCCGCGGCGCGCGCGTCAGTGGCGGCCACTAGCCCGAGACTTTCCGCGAAAGCCGAGCGCTTTACCGAATCGGTCATCCGCGAAATGACGCGCTTGGCCATCCATTACGGCGCCGTCAACCTCTCGCAAGGCTTTCCCGATTTTTCCGCGCCTGCTGAAATCAAGCGCGCCGCCCAGGATGCAATCGGGGCGGACGTCAACCAATACGCCATCACCTGGGGCGCGAAGAACTTTCGTGACGCCATCGCACTCAATTTCCAGCGCACGCAGGGGATAGAGGTCGATCCTGAGCGCGAAATCACCGTCTGCTGTGGTTCGACCGAGGCGATGCTATCGGCCATGATGGCGATCATCAATCCGGGCGACGAAGTCGTCGTTTTCGAACCTTTCTACGAAAACTATGGTCCAGACGCAATTCTGTCCGGTGCAACTCCGCGCTTCGTCAAGCTACATCCTCCGGAATGGACATTTGATCCCGGCGAATTGGCCGCGGCGTTCGGACCGGCAACCAAGGCCATCATCCTCAACACGCCCAATAATCCGACAGGCAAAGTTTTCGATCTCCGGGAACTCGAAGTCATCCGCGACCTTTGCCTAAAATGGAATACCTTTGCCATCACCGATGAGATCTATGAGCATATGGTCTACGATGGGGCACGTCACATTTCGCTCGCTACGATCGAGGGGATGCGCGACCGCACCATCACCATCAATGCACTTTCGAAGACTTACAGTGTAACGGGCTGGCGCGTCGGATGGGCGATTGCGGCGCCGGAAGTCACCGCAGCCGTCCGCAAAGTGCACGATTTTGTTACTGTGGGCGCGGCGGCGCCGCTGCAAGAGGCTGGCACGATCGCGCTCGGGATGCCCGCAAGCTATTACAAAACTCTGGCAAGTGACTATCTGGTCCGGCGCGACCGTCTGCTAGAGATTCTCACGAGCGCTGGTTTTCGTTGCTTCAAACCGCGCGGTGCGTATTACATCATGACGGATATCTCCGCTTTCGGTTTTTCCGATGATATCTCGTTCGCGAGATACCTGGTGAAGGAAATCGGCATCGCCGCTGTACCGGGCTCTAGCTTCTACCGCGATCCCGCGGACGGGCGAACCCATCTCCGCTTCACATTTTGCAAAAAGGAAACCACCTTTCAAGCAGCCGCTGAGCGCCTCGCCAAACTCCGTTTGTGATAAGACCCGCTCGTCGCTGGCCCTGTTTCCGATCCGCTTAGGGGCCCAAATCAAAACTCTGTTGGTAATCGGGGATCGTGACCGGCCAAGCATACTGCGCTGTGACGGCGGTCTGGAACACTTCCAGCGCGTTAGCCTCGCCGTGCACGAGGAACGTCTGCCGCGGCCGCCGCTTTATGCCGGAAAGCCATCGAAGCAGTTCACCCTTGCCAGCGTGCGCCGAAAGCTGGGCGATTTCGGCGATTTGTGCGCGCACAGGAATTTGCTCATGATGGATTTGGAGATAGCGAGCGCCATCTAACAGCATCCTTCCGCCCGATCCCTCGGCTTGATACCCAACCAGTAGAATGGTGTTGCGCGGGTCCGGCAGCCGCCGGGCCAGATGATGCTTGATCCGACCTCCGGTAATCATACCGCTCGCCGAAATGATGACGCAGGGTGTGACGACCTTGTTGATCTGCTTCGATTCTTCCACCGTGCGCGTCATGTGGACTTCGTGGCAATTGAGAGGGTCACGGTCCCCCGTCATCTCCAGTCGACTAAAGTCATCGTCATGATCTTCGTGATGGCTCACGTACAGCGCCGTCACGTCGATTGCCATCGGGCTATCCAGGAAAACAGGCAGATGCGGAATCCGTTGTTGGTCTTCGAGTTTCCGCAGGTAGTACATCAACAACTGAGTTCGTCCGACTGTGAACGCCGGGATCACGAGGGCGCCACCGCGCCCGACCGTACGGTTGACGATGTCTGCGAGCTCATCCTCCACCGAGCCCGTGGGATGATCGCGGTCTCCGTAGGTCGATTCGCACAGCAGAAAATCGGCGGCGGCGGGGGGTTCCGGATCCTTCAGGATGGGTTGGTCGTAGCGTCCCACGTCGCCGGAAAAAACGACTAACGTTTGTCTGCCATTTTCCGTAATGGTGAGCTCGAGCCAGGAAGAGCCAAGAATATGCCCCGCGTCGTGAGGGCGCACGGAGAACTGCGGGCTGATGGTGAACGTTCCTGCACGAGCAATCACGCGAAATCTCTCCAGTGCTGCCTGCGACTCCGCCACCGTGTAAAGCGGCAAGGGTGGTTTATGCGCGCTGTAGCCTTTTTTCGCCGCGAATTCTGCATCCTCTTCTTGCAGGTGCGCAGAATCAGGAAGGAGCAGTGCGCACAGTTCGTGCGTCGCCGCGTTCGAATAGATGGGCCCGCGAAAACCCTCCCGAACAAGCCGTGGCAAGTAGCCGGTATGGTCGATGTGTGCGTGGGTCAGCAGCACCCAATCAATCGTCGACGGATCGACAATCAGCCTCTCCCAATTTCGCTGCTTTAACTGGCTCGATCCCTCGAAAAGCCCGCAGTCGACCAACAGCTTCTTGCCCTCGGCTTCGAGCAGGTACTTTGATCCGGTGACGGTTCGCGCCGCACCTAGGAACGTGATCTTGGCCATGGGCCCGATTTTAATGTACGTGCTTGAACGCCCGCACAATTTTGACCGGTGGTGTGTCCGATCGCTATTCTCACGCTCATGGCGGGCGTCCGGACGGTGTCGTTGCCTGCACCGCCTAGAAGGAAGGATTTTATGGAGCCGGACAAGGTGCCGCTTTCCAGATTGAGGAATTATATTCCTTCTGTCAGCGTGGAGATCCGATCGTAAAGATACCCGTTTGTACGCCTGGCATTCCCCTGTTCGGATCGACTCGATCCTTTCACATCTTCATGGCACACAGGTTACAGTCGATCTCGCCCGGCGGGCTAGCCGCGGTTTGACGCTCCCCGCATTCCGATGCTATAAGGGCAGTGAGTTTTGTTCAAACTGTGGGGCCGTGGCGCAGTTGGGAGCGCGCCTCGATGGCATCGAGGAGGTCGAGGGTTCGAATCCCTTCGGCTCCACCAGTTTTTTCAATCGGTTGCGGGTCTTCAGTGGATTGCGCTGGCGAATTTGTGTCGTTGTTTGTGCCATACCCCCCGTCGAACCCCTGTCCGAGAGCACATCCAGTACTTTGCGCTGCGTTTCCATGCGAACGTGCGAGTAGTTTGCTAGCATCTTTGGCGAGACGTGGCCGGCAATCTCTCGGATGATGCTGTCGTTGGCCTGAGACTCAGCGAGCTCTGTGATGGCGTGATGGCGCAGGTCGTGAAATCGCAGACCGTGGAGGGGGGATCGGACGCCCCTCATATCCTCCTTGCACTTCTCGCTCCGGCACGCCTCTGCGGGCTGCTGTAACTGGCCGCAAGCTGGGCAGTGAATGGCTCGTGTGAGTTGACGCCAAGCTTGGCCCGCCACCGCCAGTGGCACCGCCAACATGTGCTGTCGCTACTCGAGCGGGTATTGAGATGCAGCTGGTCAGAAAGCATCAGCTCGATGATCCTAGGATGACGGACGAGGTACGTGGGATATTGGTGCAGGCCGCGATCGAGCGCCGAAGGGGAGGCTCGGTCTGGAAGTGTCGCGCGCGCAGCCCCACGGCAGTCTCCGCAAATGTCCGGTAAGCTGTGCCGGCTGCTCAGACGGTCGACGCAACACTTGCTTGAAGTCTACTCGCAGGAGTCTCGAATCCTTAGGGGAGACAGGCCGGTTCCTCGGGGAAAGTGCGATCGGCGATCGCTCCAACTCGGCCGCGGCATCTTGCTAGCTGGGGTACCGTGTCAATCGGGGGAGAATCCTGCATCCACTTTCAAAAGCAACCGCAATTCGCGCTCCGGAACTGTAAACTGCGCAGCGCCACAATGGAGGCAAATCACAAACTCAGGCCATACGCACACCGTCGGTTCAAGACGATTTTTAAATCCGGGAAGGAGGATCGAAATTTCTCCTTTGAACTTGCGTGGGCTCTTTGAACCGCACGATGGGCAGGGCATTAAGGCAATCCCAGACTTCCGAAGGCCCTTGGGTACGTAACGATTCCCCAAGGTGTACGGAATCCTTCGATTACCCGAATTGGTATGTAGGCGTTTGCGTCGATTACCACAACGTTGTTCGATTTGCCGCACGCCAACAAGACCTTAGAATCATCCGGCGTGAACGTGAAATGCCAGCACCGCTGTCCGCTGGGAATTTCGGCGAGCAGTTGCAGAGAATCTGCTGAGAATACCTGGAGCTTGCGAGCCATCGCCGCCGAAACGAAGATGCGCTTGCCAGTGCGGTCGAACGCGACACCGTATGGCTTTGCTGCGGTCTGCACGAATTTGAGGACGTTGAAATTCTCGTCCAAGGTCAGTAGAGTTCCGGAGGCTTCCATTGTCACCGCATAGCCGGTGCCTTGAGGCGAAGCCTTGATGCCGCGCGGCCGCCTACCGTATGACTTGAGGTCGATATCTCGAATGTGCGAGCCAGTGTTTTTATCAAAAACGCCGATATTGTTCTGGGCTTCGTTCGCCACAAGCAGAAATTTCCCGCCAGGGGAAAATTCTAGACCTTCTGTTTCTTTGCCGGCCGTCGAAACGGGCCCAGCTGCCCAATCACCGATGTGAAACGATGCAATCTGCGCGGGAGGTTCATTGGAATCCTGATCGTCATCGTCGGCTCCGGGCGGCCCACTTTCTAAGCCGGGTTCGAATGTGGCAAAAAGACGATCTCCGGCAGGACCTAACTTGATGAATTCCGGATTGTCGCCGATATGCATCCTCTTTATGAGTTTGAGACGCGGTGTGCTGAACACTGCGACGTCGGCCGTGTCCTTATTCGACGTGATAAGGTATTTCCCATCGTAGGTGATGCCGAGTCCGCGCGGTGCGACGTCAGCCGGGTGCACTCTGCGGACCACCTTCAGGGATTTCAGGTCGATGACACTGATTCCGTCATCTTCTTCGCTGACATAGGCGACGTTCGTTGGAACTCGTATGAAGTAAAGCCACAGGATCGTCGTTGCCGCCAAAGCGGCGACGACAACTCCTGTCAGCCAAAAGGCGATCTTACGTTCGTTCATGCGCATCCTCTGCGGCGCGTCTAAGCGACGATGGCTGACCTGAAACGAACATCCCGCCACGCGGGCGATCCAACCTATGCCGTCGCAAGTTCTAGAAGTTTGTCGTGAGACGTAGGAGAATGCTGCGCGGCGGGCCGATGGCGTTGCCAGAGAACACGCCTCCGAAATCAATTACCCACACAACGTTGTTAAGGTTTTGCCCATCGGCCTGAAGCTGCACATTCACACGGTCGGAC
>Ga0187783_10002482_pt1 | contig 13690 bp, 12 predicted proteins | sample 1015_SJ02_MP02_2_FD_132471 | JGI IMG/M metagenome (GOLD analysis project Ga0187783, IMG submission 132471) | Tropical peat soil microbial communities from peatlands in Department of Meta, Colombia - 1015_SJ02_MP02_20_MG | ecosystem: Environmental > Terrestrial > Soil > Wetlands > Peat | place...
CCACGGTAGAGTTTCCCCTACACTCGCTTTCGAGGCGAGCTCTTTCGACCGCTCAGACACCTCTCCGCTTGAGCGATTGTTTTCCTAGCTTAGCATTGTGGCTTACCTTTGTACCGCAACAAAGGAGGGGCAAAGGGGTGCAGGGCCCGGAAGCTCTCACGTCTGGGCATGATAGTAGCGGAAGCCCTTGGCACTGCTCAGAATGTATTGACAGTGCAAAATCCTGAAGTTACATTGGAACTGTACCGTGGAGGAAACTGTGCGTTCCATCGTCCCCGTTGGAGCCCGTTTCTCGATCGCGCTCTTGACCCTCGCCGTCCTAAGTCTTCCGGCCTTGGCAGCGACGGAAAAACCTCTCGGCGTGGTTCTGACGGCTGACCACGCGCGCCTTGACAATGCCAGCGCAACGATTGGCGCCGATGTCTTCTCCGGCGACGCGCTCGTGACCGATCGAGGTGGGTCGATGCGCATCACCGTCGGGCCGAGTCAGGTCTATTTGCTCTCCGCAAGCTCCGCGACGCTCGCACCCGATGCCAGCCGAGTTCAGACCAAGGTAAATATTGGAACTGTCGGTTTTTCCACATCGTCGCCGGCGCAGCTGGAAATCCAGACTCCCCTGGGAACGATTCGCGGAGCCGACAACCGACCGATTTTTGGGCAAGTCAGCGTTGTGAGCGCCTCGCAGATGCGCGTCAGTTCGTATGAAGGAACTCTGGCCGTTACCGACGCCACCGGTGCGGAAAAGCTGATCGCAGCGGGCGAGACCTGGGACGCAACGCTCGCGGCCGAACCAGCCCAGACGCCCCAACCGGCGGTTAAGCCCGGGATCAATTGGAAGCACGTTCTCTCCATCGCCATCCCTTTGATCGCTGCGGGAGTCTTGTCCTGCGCTCTTTGGCCGGAGAGTGCTTCGAACATGGGCTGCTGGAACTAGCCGGATCGAAGGAGCAGAACCCACCTTTGAGATTTTCCTGATCGACAGTGGCCGAACCGGCCGCTCACTATGCCGTACCAGCTCGCCTAAGACTGGAATCGTTCGGCAGCACGTTTCCCAATATAATGAGAGACTCACGAAAACCCGTCCGAAACGTCTGATAATGGAACGAATGACTCGTCGCTCCCACGGTTTTTGCCGATTCCGAAAGGTCTGCTATGGGGCGGTCCTGCTTGCTGCGCTCTCGACAAGCGGCACGTCTGTGGGTCGCGCCGATGAGCCCTATGCCCCCAGCCGCGACTACGATTTAGAGGACATACGGACGCACCTTTGGTTCGACGTCGCCGAGCGCGGGGTCCGTGGTGAAGTGGCCGAAAGTGTGGTCATGCTTCGTGACGGTGTTTCGGATCTCAAATTCGATTCCGTTGGGTTGGAAATCCAAGCGGTATCTGTCGATGGACAGGAAACGAAATTCACGGTCGAGCCGAAGCAACTCCTTGTCTCGCTGACGAAGCCCTCCGGCCGCGGCGAGCGACACAGGATTACGATTCGCTACGACGGCCAGCCTAAGAAGGGTTTGTACTTCATCCTTCCCGACAAGAACTATCCCGATCAGTCCCAGGAGATCTGGACGCAGGGCGAAGCCGAAGACACTCGCTACTACATCCCGCTCTATGATTATCCGAATGACCGCACCGCTTCGGAGATGCTGCTAACCGTGCCTGCAAAATGGATCACCGTCTCCAATGGGCAACTGCTGGGCATCAAGGAGGAAGGCGACGGCACAAAAACCTGGGACTGGAAGCAGTCCGAGACGCTTTCCACGTATTTGCTTACGGCCGTGGCCGGAGATTTTGTGGAACGCCAGGATTCCTGGCGAGGAGTGCCTTTGCGTTTCGTTGTGCCCCGGGGTGAAGAGTTCAAGATCGAACCCACATTCGCGCGAACGAAGGAGATGCTCGAGCTGTTCTCCAGCCGGCTCGGCGTGCCCTATCCGTGGGCACAATACGCACAAACCGCTGTGGATGATTTCGTTGTAGGCGGCATGGAGAACACCAGCGCCACGACGATGAGCACCCGGGACCTGGTGCATCCGGCTCTCGCGCCCGAGCTTCGCGTGGGCGACGATGCAGTGATATCGCACGAGCTTGCGCATCAATGGTTCGGCGACCTCGTCACATGCAAGGACTGGGCCAACCTCTGGCTCAACGAGGGATTTGCCACCTACTTCGAGCATTTCTGGCTCGAGCAGCATTACAGTCGCGACGAAGCCGACTATGAGTTCTGGCGCGATCAGAGCAGGTGGTTTGCGCAAAAGCGGCTGTTCTCGGTACCTATTTTGACCCGAGACTTCGACGATTCGACGAAGTATGACGGGAACGTCTATGGAAAGGCCAGCTGGGTCGTCCGAATGCTTCGCCAGCAACTGGGCGACGACAATTTCTTTCGCGGGCTGAATCGCTATCTGCTCTCCCATCGCGGTCAAAATGTAGTCACGGCCGACCTGCAAAAAGCGATTGAGGAGACGTCCGCGATCAACGTCGACAAATTCTTCGATGAGTGGATTTACGGTGCCGGCGCTCCAGAGTTTCGCGTGGGCTACAGCTATGATGGGACGGCGCATCTAGTGACTCTGGATGTCACGCAAACGCAGAACCCGGAAGGCTCGGTGCACATCTTCGATGTCCCGGTGGAGATTGAGATTCAAACAGCGAACGGTTCTCACATCTATCCGATCGAGATCAACCAGGCAAGCCAGCGGTTTCACTTTCCCGCCGACAGCTCGCCACTCATGGTGTTATTCGACCGGGGCGACAAGATTCTAAAAAGGGTCGACTTCAAGCGGGATCCTGCTCTACTGATCTATCAGCTGAAGCATGCGGAAACGGTGCCGGATCGCGCCGACGCGGCGCTAGCGCTTGGCACGCTGCGCAACGATGCGGAAGCGATTGCGGCGCTGGGCGATGCAGCGCAACACGACTCGTTTTGGGGCGTGCGCGCCGAGGCCCTAAGAGCTCTGGGCAAGGTCGACGGTGCCGACGCGGAAAAGCAGGTGTTTGCCGGATTAAGTGACCAGACCCCGTGGGTCCGAGAAATCGCCGTTCGAACGCTTGGTTCCTTCAAACAGGACACGGATCTGACGTCGCGACTGACTGACCTGGCTGCACACGATCCTGCGTACCGGGTGCGGGCAGCCGCTTTTCGCAGCCTTGCCGAGGTGAAGGCGCCCAATGCATTCGATATTTTGGCAGCAGCGGTTGATTCCGATTCTCCCGATGGCATCCTTCGCGACGCGGCGCTGGGTGGCTTCGGTGCTCTCGGCGACCCACGCGCCGTCCCCACTCTGCTGACCTGGTCCTCCCCCGGCAAGCCCTTGAACAGTCGGGAAGAGGCGGTTTCTGCGCTGGGAGAACTGGACAAGAAGAACCCGTCTATTACACAGACCCTGGTGTCCTATCTGCAGGATTCGCATTTCGATCTGAGGATAACAGCCATTTTGGCGCTCGGCGCGCGCGGCGACCCGAGCGCCGTGCCTCCACTGGAAGAGATGCGCAAGAACGGAGACGGTAGCATGGAGGAAGGACCCTACCTGGACACCGCGCTCTCGCTTTTGAAAACTCGCCCTGCTACGCAATAACCTGCCGGCGGCTGGGGCGCGCCAAAAGAATCCGTAGATCACGAAGATTGTTTCCGGTCGGACCCGTGAGGATCACATCATCCAGACGAGAAAAGAAAGAGTAGGCATCGCTGCGGAGGAAGAAGTCGCTCACATCGAGGCCCGCGGCACGTGCACGAGCGAGTGTTTCTCCGTCGGCTACGGCTCCAGCCGCCGGACTATTGCCATCGATTCCGTCCGTCCCGGCGCTAAGCACCGTGATGTCTTCTCCCGCGATTTTGGGCACGCATGCGAGCACAAAGGAGGAGTTGCGACCGCCAGTTCCGTCCCCTGTCACCGGGCAGCTCAGCTCCCCAGCGGCCACGACCGCCACGGGCCGGCCGTGATCGGCGTTTTCTTCGGCCTGCGCCAGCCTGTGAAGGCGAGCTAGCAAGTAATCCGCCGCCTTTTCGACCGGCCAGTTGTCGGTCGAGTTGTCGCAGACCGAAACGTATCCCTCGGCCTCCGAGGCGCGGTGGGCGGCGTGGGTGAGTTCATGCAAACCGAGCAGGACCTCAAATTGGGAACGCACAAACGCCGGATCGTTCTCCTTCGGTGTTTCGCGAAGTGTGTGATGCTCGAAGGCAGCACGCAAGGAATCGGGAAGCTGCGCAAGAAGGTCGTAGCCGGACACAATGCGTTCGGCGTCCTGAACGGTTGTGGGATCGGACATTGTCGGCCCTGAAGCGATCGCAGATTCATATCCCGGTGGGACATCGCTGATGGCAAACGTTACCTTCATCGAGCCAGGGGCGGCGGCGGCTAAGCGCCCACCCTTCGTCGCTGAGACATGCTTGCGGATGGTGTTGATTTCGTTGATCGACGCACCACAAGTGACCAGCGTCTTGTGCAGCTTCCTGAACGCCTCGAGCGTGATCGATGGATCGAGTGGTAACTCAACGAGGGATGAGCCTCCGCCGGAAACCAAGAAAAAGATGAGCGTCCGCTCATCGCAACGGTGGAGCCGGTCCAAAATGGCCCGGCCCGCGACGAAGCTGGTCGCGTTCGGGAGCGGGTGGCCCCCCACAAAAGGCTGCCATCCGGGAAGGGGGCGAGGCGGCTCTACAGGCGCCACCAGAATGCCTTCCACACCAAACTCAGGCGCGAGGATACGGGTGAGCGCCTCCGCCATGGTGAAGGAGGCTTTGCCGAAAGCGATGGCCACGATCGTCTGAAATTCACGCAGGTTGACGGCGGACTCTCTGGCTTGAATCTGGGAGCCGCGGCGTGCCAGTTTCCTCTCAAGTGCTCGAGAGACGTCGATGGCTTGAAGTGTTTGGTAGAAGACGCGCTGGGCCGTCTGCTTCACTTCATGTCTTGGGAATCGCCGCCGCCCCCGCTTGGGCGACGTCGTAGTCCTGCTCTTCGGTGCCAGCGCTTACGCCGATCGCACCGACAACCTCACCTTCGACAAACAGGGGGATACCGCCGCGAATGGGCGTTTGGTGCGCGGAGGCGGCAACGGCGAGGCCGAGCGCAATGGGAAGGTTCACTTGCTCACCGGACATCGCCGGCCCAGTCGATGCGCGGCGCATCGCTGCAGCCTGGGCCTTTATTAGTGCGATGGCTATCGAGGCGGGCTTCGCTCCGTCCATCCTTCCAAAGACAAGCAGGTGACCGCCGTCATCGACCACGGCGATGTTCATGGGAACCCGAATTTCCTGGGCGCGACGTTCGGCCGCGGTGAGGACAGCGCGCCCGCCTTCGAGCGTTAGCTTGGGGTGGTTGCGCGTGATGAGCGCCATCGCAGGATCCTCCATGCGCTACGGGCCGAGCAGATCGGCATTCAAAGCATTCGGCGGACGGCGGCCCTCGAACAGCGAAGCCACGTTGGTCGCCGCCATCACTGCCATCTTGGTGCGAGTCTCGATCGTGGCGCTGCCCAGATGGGGCGCTAGGATGACATCCTTGCGCCCCATGAGCGCCGGATGCACCTCCGGTTCGCGTTCGTAGACGTCCAAAGCAGCTCCCGCAATCAACCGCCTGTCGAGTGCGTCGACCAGAGCGGCTTCATCGACCACCGGGCCGCGCGCGGTGTTGATAAGATAGGCGCTGCGTTTCATTTTTTCAAATGCCGCTGTCGAAATCAGGTGGCGCGTGTCGGGTGCGAGCGGCAGGTGCAGCGTGACGAAATCGGATTCGCGGAGAAGCGTATCGAGTGCGGTGAATTCCGACTGCAGTTCCCTTTCGAGCTCCGGCGCGACGCGGGAGCGGTTGCTGTACAGCACTCGCATCTGAAATCCGCGTGCCCGTCGCGCAACTGCCACGCCGATGCGGCCCAGGCCTACAATGCCCAGAGTCTTACCCCAAATGTCGCTGCCGAGCAGCTGGTCGAGATCCCAGCCGGGCCAGGTACCCGAGCGCGTCCAAGCGTCGCCCTCAACGAGCCTCCGGGCAATCCCCATAAGGAGCGTCCAGGCAAAGTCGGCCGTTGTTTCGTCGAGCACCCCCGGCGTGTTTGTGGCGATCACCTTGCGACGCGTACATGCAGGGACGTCGATATTGTCATACCCTACGGAAACCGTCGCGGCGATGCGCAGGGCGGGGGCCGCCAGGAGGAGTTCCTGGTCCACCTTCTCGGTGAGCAAGCAAACCAGAGCATCTTTGTCCGCGACCCGCTCGAGCAACTTGGTGCGCGGAATGCGCTCCGGTTCGGTCCAATACTCCACTTCGAGCTGTTGATCCAAGATCGCGCGCGCCCTCGCGAACAGCGGACGCGTCGCCAAGGCTTTAGGCTTGCTCAACGCACCCCTCAGAAGAAGCAGTAGCATACACCAGCACGGGTGGATCCCCGGCGTCGTCGTTTGGGCCCCGCGCTCCGACCCTCGTTGACGCTCCCCTGTCGCGGCGATTATAGTGGCCACAATTCCCTCATGGACGCGCGACTCCTCAACGATCTAAAAAGGCTGCTTGGGAGCGAGGGCGTACTCCATAAGCCCGAGGATTTACTGCTGTATGAATACGACGGCTCGGTGGAAGTGGCTCGACCGGATTGCGTCGTCTTCCCGACGAGCACAGCCGAGGTCGTAGAGACCGTGCGGCTCGCCATGCGGCATCATGTTCCGCTGGTTGGTAGGGGGGCAGGAACGGGGCTTTCTGGCGGAGCGCTGGCGCGAGAAGGCGGAATCATCACGTCATTTGCGCGCATGAACCGCATCGTCGAAATCGATCTCGAAAATCAGCGCGCACGAGTTCAGCCGGGCGTCGTGAACCTAGACCTAAGCCTCGCGGTTCGCCACGCCGGGTTGCACTTCGCACCCGACCCCTCCAGTCAGAAGGCGTGCACCATCGGCGGGAATGTCTCCGAAAACTCCGGAGGTCCGCATACGCTCGCCTACGGCGTTACGACGAACCACGTGCTCGCGCTCGAAATCGTCCTGCCAAGTGGTGAGATCGTCCACCTGGGAAGTGCTGCGATCGATCCGCCTGGCTATGATCTGACCGGCGTTTTTGTGGGTTCGGAAGGCACGTTCGGCCTTGTCACGGAGATTACCGTGCGGCTGATCCGCTTACCGGAAGTGGTCAAGACCCTGCTGGCCGTCTACGATCTCGTGGATGATGCCACCCAAACCGTGGCCGAGATTACCGCGCGCGGCATCACCCCCGCGGCGTGCGAGATGATGGATGGTTGGACGATTCGGGCTGTCGAGGAATACGTCCACGCAGGTTTCCCGCTGGATGCCGCAGCCGTCCTGCTGATTGAAGTCGATGGCCTCAGCGAGGTGGTTGAAGCCGAGGCCGAGGCCGTGAGCGAAGTCTGTCAAATGCATCATGCCAGGAGCGTGCGGCTGGCTCGCGACGACGCGGAGCGAGATCTGCTCTGGAAGGGTCGCAAGAACGCATTTGGCGCAGCAGGCCGGGTCTCGCCGAGTTATTACACCCAGGACGGTGTCATCCCGCGCACGAAGCTTCCCGCTACCCTGCGGCAAATTGCGGAGATCAGCCGCAAATATAACCTCGCCATCGGAAACGTGTTTCACGCAGGCGACGGCAATCTTCATCCCATCATCCTTTTCGACGAGCGCAACAAACAACAGTTTCGGGATGCCGTTTCCGCGGCGGACGAAATCATCGCGTTCTGCATTGCCGCCGGTGGCTCGATCACTGGCGAGCACGGGGTGGGCATGGAAAAGGACCGGCTGATGCCGTTGCTTTTCAGCGAGGCGGATCTGGATTTGATGAAGCGCGTTCGCGCCGTATTCAACCCCACGGGTTTGCTCAATCCCGGGAAAATCTTTCCGACCACGAAAGGGTGTGGCGAAATCTATGTTCGGCCTCAGCCGGCACAGGCGGTGCCCTCTCCATGAGCATGACGGCTGCTACCCTCTCGGAAAGCCTCGGGGCGATCGTTGGCCCTGGACAGACCCTCTCGAATCCGGACCACTTGCACGGCTATCGGGTGAGCGGAAAAACTCCGAAGGCCGTCATACGACCCGGCTCGGACCAGGAGGTCGCCGAGGTCGTGCGATTCGCAGCCACCAAGAGGCTCACGCTGCTGCCGGCAGGCGCGCGCACGAAACGAGCAATGAATGTTCCTACGACTGCCTTCGACGTGGCAATCGACATGACGCGGTTTGATCGCGTGGTTGCGTACGACCCGGACGATTTGACACTGAGCGTGGAAGCAGGAGTTTCACTTAGCAGACTCGAGGCCGTGCTGGCCGAACATCGGCAGTTTCTGCCCTTGGCGGTGCCGTTCATGAGCCGCGCCACCGTAGGTGGCACGATTGCCTCGGGCGTAGATTCCCCGCTGCGGCAATTCTATGGGACGGCGAGAGACTACGTCCTCGGAATGGAATTCGTCACCGGCGATGGACGAGTCGTGAAGAGCGGCGGGCGCGTGGTCAAAAACGTCTCCGGCTATGATCTGCACAAATTGATGATCGGTTCGTTCGGGAGCCTGGGAGTGATCACGAAGGTCAATTTCCGGACTTTTCCGACGGCCGCTTCGATCGGTGCGTTCATTGCCTTCTTTGAATCGGCACGGGACGCGGCGGGAATGCGTCATCGCATCGCACAATCGCCGCTGCGGCCGCTGACCTTGGAGGTTCTGAGCCCGCAGGCGACCGAGCTTTTATTCCGCGACCGAGCGCGAGGGGTCGAATTAGGCCCGCGGCTGATCGATACGCCGTCGAAAGCTGCCTGGGCGCTTTTGGTAAGCTTCGCCGGGAGCGGAAGAGTGCTGGAGCGCTACGAACGTGACTTGCGGGCACTGGCCGGCCGAGACGCCTCGGCCTTGTTGGACGAAAACGCAACGTCGGCCGTGCTGGCTCGTCTCCGGGAATTCTCTCCGATCGCCTTGGAGTCCTCACCCGGGGCGGTCATCCTCAGATTGAGTGTGTTGCCGAGCGCGATTGCTCACGCACTCGACGACGTGACACTCGTTGCCGCAAAGCGAGAATTGCCCTGGGCGGCGATGGCTCGGGGTGTGGGAGTGATTTACGTCGCCTTGTTGCCAGCTGCTGAGGACGGCGAGGCGCGATCGCGCGTTGGCGGGGTGATCGACGATTTGTTCGCCGCCTTCCGATCCTGCGAAGGATCCATCACTGTTGCCTGGTGTGTCGATGAGTCGAACGAAGCTATCTCCCCGCGAAAAACAACCCGCAACGACCTCGAACAGATGCGTAAAATAAAGCACGCATTCGATCCGGCGAGTGTGTTCGCTCCCGATCCTCTCGGGGCATGGGTCTAGCGTGGTTGCCGCAACGAGCGGGTTCACCCCCGTAGACAAACCCGAGTACGCCGACTATGCACGCTGCGTCCACTGCGGGCTCTGCCTGAATCACTGCCCGACATATCGGCTGTGGCACAACGAAGCCGATTCACCTCGCGGGCGAATTCGCCAAATGCAGCTCATCGATGAGGGACGACTCGAGTTGGGCGAGGCATTTGTGACGCACATCGACCGCTGCCTGGATTGCCGCGCCTGCGAAACAGCGTGCCCGTCTGGGGTCGAATACGGCAAGTTGGTCGAAGCAGCGCGCGCGCAAATCGAGCAGCAATATAAACGGACTCTCCTCGCGCGTTTGGGACGCGATTTCGTGTTCCGACGACTACTTCCCTACCCGCAGCGCATTGCCAGAACGGCACGTGTTCTGTGGCTGTATCAGCGCTCCGGACTCGCCGCATTCGCTCGCTCGACAGGTATTTTAAAGTTGCTCGGCCTGGAAAGTCGCGAACGTCTGCTGCCCGAGATCGACCGAAAGTTTTTCTTTAGCGAGATAGGAGGGACATTCCCCGCCAAAGGGACCCGCCGGGCACGCGTGGCACTGTTTGCTGGCTGTGTCGCCCGGGTCGCATTCAGCGAACTGAACCGCTCCACGATCCGCGTCCTGCAGGCAAACGGATGCGAGGTGGTCATTCCGGCAGAGCAGGTCTGTTGTGGCGCGCTCCCGGCACACGCGGGGGTTCGCGATGTGGCACGTCGACTGGCCCGCGCCAATCTGTCCGCGTTCGGAGCCGAAGACTTTGACGCGATCCTCACCAATGCCGCAGGCTGCGGATCGACTTTGAAGGAGTACGGGCATCTGCTGGACGCACACGATGCGGCGCACGATCGGGCGGCGGCATTGGGGAGCAAGGTGCGTGATGTCGGCGAATTTCTGGCCGAGTTGGGTCTCACGGCACCCATGCATCGTCTTCCGCTACGGGTCACCTATCAGGATTCCTGCCATCTCGCGCACGGCCAGAAAATCCGTGAAGCGCCGCGACAACTCCTGCGCTCCGTCCCCGGAGTAGAGCTTTTCGAAATGTATTTGGCCGATCAATGCTGCGGATCGGCTGGCATTTACAACGTCACGCAAACCAAGGCATCGATGGAACTGCTCGCGCTGAAGATGGACTCCGTACGTGAGACACAGGCGCAGGCGATCGTTACTTCTAACCCGGGCTGCATCCTGCAACTTCGTGCTGCCACAGGCCGCTCGGGGATGGAAGTCTTGCATCTCGTGGAACTCCTCGACCGTGCCACGAGCCATTGAGGGATTCTATTTTTCGCCCACGAGATAACGGCATCCCTGCGGTCCCATACGCGCAGAGTGAACCGCACCTTGCGGGACATCGCAACGGTCTCCCACCCGATAGGTTTTCGATATGCCGCCCATCGTAAGCGTCATCTCACCGGCCAGGATGATGTGGGCCGTCAGACCGGAATGGGTGTGATCGGGATAGTGTGCCTGGGGCCCGTCCTGCCAGACATAGATGTGAGAAAAGCCCTCGGACTCGAGTGATTTCTGAAGCTCACGATCGCGAGAAGCTGTCATGCCGAGCCCGAGTATAGCAAGGAAGGCGATAGGCGACGAAGGGTTGAGGGAGCCTTGCGGGTGGTGCGTGGTCGGGCCCACCCGCAAGGTGGAGGGGTCGTGCTTGGTTGATGGCGTCAGTTCTTGGGAGGCGAGGGCAGCTCCGCCGGTCCACCGTCCGGCGCCGGAGGCATGGTTCGAACGAAGCGTGCCGCACGACCTTGCTTCACGGTATAGTCGGCCGGTACCTGGAACAAGGAGGAATCGGGCTCCTGCCTTTGGATATTGGTCAGCTGGAATGTCGTCTCGCCCATTCGCGGATCGCTGCGCTTCATCATCACGACGGTTTGCAGGTCAGCCGAATACCACCTTTCGACCGTGATCACGATGGGATTGCTGTTGCCGATCGCGCCGGCGGGAATGGTCCGAGTCGTTCGGGTCCCTTCCGCAAGCACGCCATTGATCGTCTGTGTGCCCAGGGCTGCGGTCGTCACATGGGTCTGGTCAACCGCCCGTCCCCTGAACTCTGGCGTACTGCCCGCCGCATCAGCCCCGGGTTTGCCGGCGTGTCGCATTGGCATCTTGCGCGCAATCTTCTGGTCGACCTCGAGAACGTACTGCGATCCGGCGACGGGGTCATTGATCATGACCACGTGCGGCGGCGCCTGATTCGAGCCAGCCAGCAGACCGATTCCAGGAAGTGTCATGTCGCGCCGCGTCCGTCCCTGGCTGTCTCTGGCCACAGTGCCCGTACTGTTGCGCAGGATCTGGTTGCCGTCGGCCAGAACTTGTTTGGTCTCGGTGGAAAAGCTTGCACTAAACGGCGCACCCGTGATCGTCTTGCCGCCGATACCTTCCTCAACGCCGACGAAAACGACAGCATCGTCCCCGAGCCCGGGCCCTGGGACACCCCTTCCCGCCCGGTAGAAGACATCCGGGCCGGGCGGGGGAGGCGGCGGCGCAGAATCCTGCGCACGGACTGTGCTGTACAGACTCGGCAGGACCGCCAGCGCGAGTAAGCGCCCCGTAAACAGGAGTGTGTTTTTAAGTTTCATTTCGTACATTCCTCCCAACAAATAAGTTCGCAATGGCCACAGCGGGCTATTCAGAATCTGATTGTGCAACCAGGCGAATCGCCTGTGGAGCGCCGTCTTCGCTCACGATGATGTCCGCCGGAATCCGGTCGGGTGCTCCCACATCTGTCACCGGCAGCCCGAGTGAAGCAAGTGCCGCGCGAGAGAGAACGACGCGGACAACCGTCGAACCCTCACTGACCATCGAGTCATCGGCGTAGGGCAGCGAAACGAATGCTGTCGCCGCTTCAAAATCACCCGTCTGGTTCTCCTCGGCCGCATCCTCCGCAGCTGTCGAGCTTGCCTGCGATGAGTGATTGCTCGCCATCTCCTCGGCTCCATTCCGCCCCGACCGATCACGCGCCGTCCGGGAATGGAGCGCGAGACCCAGCACCAGTAGGAACGCAGCCGCCGTGCCAAGCCCCGCAATTTGCCAACGCACCGCTCGGCGTGGAGGGGCAGCCGTTCGCTGACGGAATTCCTCCAGCAGCCGCTGTTCGATGCGAGGAGCGATGGCCTGGCGGGCGTCTCGTTTTGCTAGCGTGCGCAGTGCAAAGTCGAGAGATTCACTTTGTGTCAAAAGCTGTGTGCAGCGATCACAGGATTCCGCATGGAGGAAGGCAGCGTCCCGGGCCAGAAAGCCCTCAGTCCCCGGGCGATCGAGATCATGCAGGACCTCTTCGAACTCGGAGCAATTCATAGCGATGGCCTCCCGACTCGCTTCCCTAGAACGGATCGAGTGCTGGCCGAATGGCTCTCCCGAAGCTTATCGAGCAGGATGGCGCGAGCCCGGTGTAGCCGAGAACGAATGGTTCCCACCGGACAGCTGAGCGCCGCGGCGGCCTCCTCGTAGCTCATTTCTTCCAGTTCACAGAGAACAACGACTTCGCGATAGCTCGCTGGGAGTGTCGAGATCGCGCGCCGTACCAGCTCTACCGTATCGCGAGACTCAAATTCGTCGGTGAAAATAGATCGCGCTTTGCTCAGGTTCCCATTTCCATGAGGCGACAGCTGGGCCAAACCGTCCAATTCATCCGCCTCGGCCGCCATCGGTATCAGCCGTCGCTCCTGTTCCCAGCGTTTGCGCAAATGGTTGCGCGCGATGCCGAAAAGAAAGGCGCTCACGCTGCCACGCGTCGCGTCGAACCGCCCGGGCTCCCGAATCAGGGCCATGAAAACCTCTTGCGTTACGTCCTCTGCGATCGCTGGATTACCGCTCATGTGCAGGGCAAAACGATAGATTGCCGGATGTTTGCGCCGATAGAGCTCACTAAAGGCGTACTCGTCTCCTATCAGCATCCGCCGAAGCAGACGATCGTCCGAGATGTCTTCCTTCTGGGTCACTCCCATAACTATCGCTATTATGGACGGACCGTCCTGCTTCTCGATAACTATTCCGAACGAGCTGGGAAAAGGTTCCCAAAACATGCTCCTCTGCGGATTTGCGAGTTCTTGACCAACGGCCTTCCCTTCACTAAGGTAAGGGCGCCAAAACCCGGCCGCCACGGGCCGGCCGGCTGGTAGAACGGGTGCGTTCCATCAGGAGGCATCATGCGAGAGTTTGACCCACACGTGCTGGACGAAAAACCAGTGGCGCCGCCCAAAGAGTTCACGGCCCAGGCCCGCGTGAAATCGCTCGAGGAATACCGGAAGATGTACGACAGTGCCGAGCGCGATCCGGAGGAATTTTGGGGTGAGCAGGCAAAATTGCTGGATTGGTTTGAACAGCCCAGCAAGGTCCTGGAGTGGCAGTTGCCTCATGCCAAGTGGTTTGTCGGTGGGAAGC
>Ga0187783_10002483_pt1 | contig 13688 bp, 11 predicted proteins | sample 1015_SJ02_MP02_2_FD_132471 | JGI IMG/M metagenome (GOLD analysis project Ga0187783, IMG submission 132471) | Tropical peat soil microbial communities from peatlands in Department of Meta, Colombia - 1015_SJ02_MP02_20_MG | ecosystem: Environmental > Terrestrial > Soil > Wetlands > Peat | place...
AGCGCGATCCGGGCGGTGATCTCGACGCCGCAGTCGGTCAGGCCGCTGACCTTGGCCGGGTTGTTCGTCAGCAGGCGCACCGAGCTCACCCCGAGGTCGGTGAGCATCTGCGCGCCCGCCGAGTACTCGCGGGCGTCCACCGGGAGGCCGAGTTCGGTGTTGGCGTCCACCGTGTCCGCGCCGGCGTCCTGCAGCTCGTAGGCCTGCAGCTTGCTGAGCAGCCCCACGCCGCGGCCCTCGTGCCCGCGCAGGTAGAGCACGATCCCGCGGCCCTCGGCCGCGATGGCCGCCATGGCCGCCTGGAGCTGCGCGCCGCAGTCGCAGCGCAGCGAGCCGAATACGTCCCCGGTCAGGCACTCGGAGTGCAGCCGCGTCAGCACGTTCGTGCCGTCGGCGACGTCGCCGAGCACGAGCGCCATGTACTCGGTGCCGTCGATCTCGTGCCGGTACCCGAAGGCCTGCCACAGGCCGAAGGCGTTCGGCAGCCTGGTCTGCGCCCGGCGGGTGAGCAGGACCTCGGTCCGCCGGCGGTACTCGACCAGCTGCTCGATGGAGATCAGCGCCAGCCCGTGCGCGTTCGCGAAGGCGCGCAGGTCCGGCAGCCTGGCCATGCTGCCGTCGTCGTTGACCACCTCGGCGAGCACGCCGGCCGGCGGCAGCCCCGCCAGCCGGGCCAGGTCCACGGCGGCCTCGGTGTGTCCCGGCCTGCGCAGGACGCCGCCCTCGGCGTAGCGGAGCGGGAACACGTGCCCGGGGCGGACCAGGTCCTCGGCCGTGGTCTTCGTGTCGACCAGGCGGGCGATGGTGGTGGCCCGGTCGGCCGCCGAGATGCCGGTCGTCACGCCTTCTCTGGCGTCCACGCTGAGCGTGAACGCGGTGCGCATGCGCTCGGTGTTCTGCGAGGTCATCAGGGGCAGGTGCAGCCGGTCGAGTTCGGCGCCCGGCAGCGGGACGCAGATCACGCCGCTGGTGTAGCGGATCATGAAGGCGAGCAGTTCGGTGGTGGCCATGCTGGCGGCGAGGATGATGTCGCCCTCGTTCTCCCTGTTCTCGTCGTCGACCACGATCACAGGGCGGCCTTCCGCGATGTCCTTGATCGCGCGGTCGACGTCGTCGAGTATCTGGTTCACCGGTCTTCCTCCCCGTCGAGCAGCAGCCTCTCGGTGTACTTGGCGATCACGTCGACCTCGAGGTTCACGGTGTCGCCTGGCCGCCTGGTGCCCATGGTGGTGCGCTTGAGCGTCTCAGGGATCAGGCACACCTCGAACCAGCTATCACCCGGCCCGTGGGCCGGGGGCCCGAGCGCGGAGACCGTAAGGCTGATCCCGTCGACGGCGATCGACCCCTTGTGCACCACGTAGCGCGAGATGCCGGCGGGAAGGCTGATGCGGACCTGATCCCAGTGCTCGGCGGGCGACCGGGAGATGATCACGCCGGTGGCGTCCACGTGGCCCTGCACGAGATGACCGCCGAGCCGGTCGGCGAGGCGGACCGAGCGTTCCAGGTTGACCGGCGCCCCTGCGGTCAGCGCGCCCAGGCCGGAGCGGTCCAGGGTCTCGCCCATCACGTCCGCGGTAAAGGTGCCGTCCAGGATGCCGGTGACGGTCAGGCACACGCCGTTGACGGCGATCGACTCGCCGGGGGATACATCATCGGTGGAACCCCGGATGGTCAGCCGCGCCGCATCGCCGCGCCGCTCGATTCCGGCCACCTCGCCGAGTTCGGCCACGATCCCGGTGAACATCCGCGCTTGCCTCCTCGAAGCCCGTCCTGCCGTTCGGCTCCGGGGTGGCGCGGCTGCGCGCTCGGCACGGCCGAGGAGGTCGGCCGCGTGCGTGCTTCCTCCCATCCGGACTTTGACCGTCGGTCCCGGAATTTCACCGGGTCAGCCGACCGCTGGTGGCGGACGGGTCGCGGACTATTACCGCCGGTTCGGAGTTTCACCGACCCCGGAGCACGCTCTGCTCGTATAGCCAGTGTGCCACAGAAGGTATTCCCGCACCCGACCGGGATTGGTCACGGGGTCAGCGGGCGGAGCCGGTCAGCGGGCGGAACTGGTACCCGGCGCGGTGCTCGGTGACCAGGCACTGACCGTACACCGGGCCGAGCTTGCGCCGGAGCCGGCTGACGTGCACGTCGACGGTGCGGCTGTCGCGCCGGACATTCCGGCGGTCGGTCGCATCGGCCGGCCGCCACACCTGGTCGACGAGTTCGGCCCGGCTGAACACGGTGGCCGGGTGCCCGCTGAGGAAGGCAAGCAGTTCGAACTCCTGGAACGTCAGCGAGATCTCGCGGCCGTCGGCCCAGGCCCGGCGCTGCACGTGATCGATGAGCAGCCCGTAGCCAGGCTCGGCGGCCAGGTCGAGGCCGCCGGCCGCCAGCCCGGCATCCGGCTCGTCAGATGTGCTGATCGCGTAGCCGACGATCGCGAGCGAGGTGTGTGTGCCGGGAATCGGCACCACCGCGAGCAGGGTCGCGTCCCGGCCCGGCGGCGGAACGCGCTCGTCCCATGGGTGGCCGGGCTCCGGGGCGCCCTGGATCGCCGGCCGGCTGAGCAGCTGGGTTCCGATCGCCACGTAACCAGAAGACACGAGCCCTATTGTCAATCTAAAAGGTCGTTTTTGTCAAGAAAGGATGCGTGACTGGCGTCGCCGTTCTGCTCACCCAGCGGGCAGGACCTACCATCGACGGATGGCGGTCAGGGCGGTCATCTTTGACTGGGGCGGGACGCTGACGCCGTGGCACTCCATTGACCACGACCAGCTGTGGCTGACGGTGTGCGCGCGGCACTACCCGGCCGCCGACGCGGCCGCCGTGGCCGCGGCCGCCTGTGCCGCCGAGCTTGAACTGTGGGCGCTGGCCGCAAGCGCGCAGCAGAGCGCGACCCTGGACGCCGTGTTCGCCCGGGCCGGCGTCACTGCCTCGGCCGACCTGCTGGCCAGCTACTACGAGGCCTGGGACCCGCACACGCTCACCGACCCGGACGCACGGCCGCTGCTGCGGGAACTGCGGCGGCGCGGCATCAAGATCGGGGTGCTGTCCAACACCATGTGGCCGCGCGCCGCCCACGAGCGGATCTTCATCAGGGACCAGATCCTCGACCTGATCGACGGCGCGGTCTACACCAGCGAGATCCCGTGGACCAAGCCGCATCCGGAGGCGTTCCTGGCCGCCATGCGGGCCGTCGGGGTAGACGATCCGGCCGAGTGCGTGTTCGTCGGAGACCGGCCCTACGACGACGTGCATGGCGCCAAGACCGCGGGGATGCGCGCCGTCCTTGTGCCGAACTCCGACGTGCCCCCGTTCGTGGCCGCGGAGCCGGACGCGGTGATCTCCCGGCTGGCCGAGCTCCTCGACCACGTCGACCGCTGGTCCGCGTGACGAGCGCAGATTTCCTCGCGGAAAACGTTGGCGAACGCGGGTACGCCGACTCTTAGCGATGGGGAGCATGTGGGGCCGTCCGGAGGCCGGGAACTCGTTATGGAGGGGGGAGTTCCCGGCTCCCGGGCGGTCACGGCGACGGCGCCCGCCTGAGACAAAGGCCACCGAATGTGGTTTATACGCACGTTGCGGTGTTACATAGCACTATGCGCGACAGCGAGGTGGTCGCGGCCATTGTGGCGGGCGATCCGGAGGGGCTGGCGGAGGCCTACGACAGGTACGCGTCGTCGCTGTACACCTACTGCCGCTCCCTGCTGCGCGAATCGGCCGATGCCGCCGACGCCGTGCAGGACACCTTCGTGATAGCGGCGTCCAGGTTGGCGGGACTGCGTGATCGGAACCGACTCCGGCCGTGGCTGTACGCCGTGGCCCGCAACGAGTGTCTCCGCCGCCTGCGCGCCCGCACCGTCCAGGTCACGGCACCGCTCGACGAGATGCCCGACGTAACCGACACGTCGGCCGATGTCAGCGGCGAGGCCGAGCGGAACGAGCTGCGGACGCTGCTGCGCTCGGCCATCCGCGGGCTGAACCCCGGCGACCAGGACCTGATCGAGCTGCAGCTGCGGCAGGGACTCGACGTCGGCGAGATCGCGGCCGTGCTCGGTGTGTCGCGTAACCACGCGCACGCGCTGGCGTCCCGCGCCCGTGATCAGCTGGAGATCTCTCTTGGCGCGCTGCTCGTGGCCCGGTCCGGCCGGGACGACTGCGCCGCGCTGAACACGATGCTCCAGGACTGGGACGGTGAGCTGAACGTCCTGATGCGCAAGCGGATCAACCGCCACATCGAGCGCTGTCCGGTGTGCACCGAAAGGAAGAAGCGCGAGCTGGCCCCGGCGCTGCTGCTCGGGCTGGCTCCGCTGGCCGCGCTGACGACCGCGGCCGTGCCTTCGGGACTGCGGGAGCAGGTGCTCAGGCTGGCCAGCAGCGACCGGCCGGACGCCGTCGCCCACCGGGCCAGCGTGGCCCAGCGGACCGGGCCGTTCGGCCATCAGGGGTTCCCCAAGCCGCTTGATCCGCCGAGATCGGCGCGCTGGCACGCCAGGCAATCACAGGCCGCCGCGGCCGCCGCCGCGGTGGTCGCCGCCGCCGCCGCGGTGCTCATCGCGCTGGCGCTGGCGGGCGGCCCGTCGCATCACGGCCGCCCGCAGGCCGCGGGCGCAGGATCGGCCGCGCCGGGCGCCGGCCCGACCGGTAGCGCGGGCGCGACATCGAGCGCCGCCGCGGGAGTTCCTGGCGGTCCTGGGCAGTCGGCCCGGCCCGCCGTGCCGGCCAGCGGCGTCGCCGCGGCGTCTCCCGCACCGCCGGGCGGCGCCTCACCCACGGCCGGTGTCGCGCCCGCGCCCACCGTCAGCTCGCCCGCCACAACGTCCGCCACCGCGCCCGCGCCCGGTAAGAGCCCGGCGCACACCTCACCGGCGCCGTCGACCGGCACCTCGCCCGCCAGCACCAGCCCTGCTCCCCCGCCAGGCACGCTGGTCGTGTCGCCCACGACGATCGTACTCAGCCCGCTGACGGGCGGCTCCATCACGCTGACCGCCTCGGGCGGACCGGTGAACTGGTCGATCTCGGAGTCGGCCAGCCTGCTCGGCGAGCTGAGCGTCATGCCGTCCTCGGGCACGCTGGCGGCCGGGCAGAGCACGAGCGTGGCGGTCAGGGCCAGCGGCGCGGCCTCCCTGGACAGCCAGATCACGGTCAATCCCGGCGGTCACGTGGTCACCGTGCTCGTCGGCGTGAACGCCGGCGCTATCGCCGGGGATCTCGGCGCCGAGGCGGTTGGCGTGCTCTCCGTCAGCCCGGGCAGCCATCTGGTCACGGTGGTCCTCACGATTCCCGCCAGCCCGAGCCCGAGTCCGAGCCGGGGCGGTAATACCGGCGGGCGGCTAGTGGACTGAGCCGATGCGCTTGACGGTCCTGATGACCGGGGCCGTCTCGACCGACCTCACCCCGGGCAGGGTGGCCAGCCGGGTGGTCAGGCACTCGTAAAGATGCTGCGTGTCCCGGAAATACGCGCTGGCCAGGAGGTTAGTCTGTCCCGTCGTCACGGCGGCGAACGGGATCTCGGGGTGCCGGGAAAGAGCGCGCCCCGCCTCGTCAAGCCGGGCCGGCTCCACCGAGAGCCAGAGCATGGCGTGCACGCGCATGCCGAAGGCGATGTTGTCGAGATCGACCTCGAAGTGCAGCAGGCCGGCCCGGCGGAGCTCGTCGATCCGGCGCCGCACGGTCGATTCGTGCCAATGGATGGCGGCGGCAAGCGCGGCGCTGCTCGCGCGCCCATCGCGGGCCAGCTCGGCCAGCAGCGGCTCGTCCTCGGCCAGCGTGACGGCGGCGGCGCCGACGGGCACCGCGGGCGGCTCGGGATGGGCAGGCTGTTCGAGCATGGCCAGCTGGTCCTCGGACAGCGCCTGCGTGATGGTCTGCCACGCCTTGGGGGTGAAGTTGTGCAGGATCGAGTGCGCCGAGATCTGCAGCACGCGGCGGCTGCCCGGGAGCCCCCGCAGGAACAACGCGTTGCGCTGCTCGGCGGTCCGCGCCTCGAGCACGCAGATGACCTCGGTCCCGCCGGACGCGAGGTGGACCCATCTGGTGTCCGGGCGGCGGGCCAGGGCGTCGGCGATGGAATCTGCGCTGCCCGGGGTGGTCTGCAGCCGCAGGAACCAGTCAACCCAGCCCAGCTTGGATCCGTCGACCACGCCGAGCACCCGCAGCCCCGCGGTTTCGGCCAGCCGGCGGTAGCGGCGGGCGGCGGTCTGGTCGGAGATTCCGGTCACCTCGGCGATGGTGCGGAAAGCCGCCCTCGGCTCGATCGTCAGTATGTGGATAATCTGGCGGTCGACCGCGTCCAGTGTCGGTACTTCCACAAAAATTAGCGTAACTCCTGTCGAGATCCGGCACAATCTGGCTTCATCGTGGATCGCCGTCCGGAGCTCGTGCAGCATGGGGGACGGCGCCCGGGCGGGGCGCCTGCTGACGGGAGGAAAACCTTTTGGACAAGAAGTGGTGGACCCTGCTCGCGGTCTGCACCGGGACCTTCATGCTGCTGCTCGACGTCACGATCGTCATCGTGGCCCAGCCGGTGATCCAGGCCCAGCTGCACGCGAGTTTCGGCGACGTGCAGTGGGTCCTCGACGCCTACGCGCTGACCCTGGCCTCGCTGCTGCTGACCTCCGGGGTGCTGGCCGACCGGTACGGGCGCAAGCGCCTGTTCAGCATCGGGTTGATCATCTTCACCCTCGGGTCGCTGCTGTGCGGGCTGGCCCAGGACCCGCTGATGCTGGTCCTGTCGCGGAGCGGGCAGGGAGTCGGCGGCGCGATCATGTTCGCCACCTCGCTGGCGCTGCTCGGCCACAGCTTCCGCGGGCGCGATCGCGGCGTGGCGTTCGGCGTGTGGGGTGCGGTCACGGGCGTGTCCACGGCGCTCGGCCCGGTGCTCGGCGGCGTGATCGTCAGCGACTGGAGCTGGCGGGGCATCTTCCTTGTCAACGTGCCGATCGGGGTGTTCGCGGTGGCCGTGACCGCCTGGCGGACGGACGAATCGAAGTCGCCGCACCCCGTGCCGCCGGACTGGGCCGGGTTCGCGCTGCTGACCGCGGGGCTGGTCAGCCTGGTTTACGGCCTGATCAGGGCGGGCGAGAACAGCTGGTCGGATGCCGGCGCCATCGCCTTCGTGGCGATCGGGGGCGTGCTGCTGGCCGGGTTCGTGGCGGCGGAGAGCCGGGTCGCGCACCCGATGTTCGATCTGTCGCTGCTGCGGACGCCGACGTTCGCCGGTGGTTCGGCCGCGGCGTTCGCGATGAACGGCTCGCTCTACGCCATCCTGCTCTACCTGGTCATATACCTACAGGACGTGCTCGGCTACTCCGCCTTGCAGGCGGGCCTGCGGCTGGCCATCATCAGCGGCGCCCAGTTCGTCACCGCGACGATCGCCGGGCGGCTCAGCGAGCGCGTGCCGGTGCGCTGGCTCATCGGCCCTGGCCTGGTACTTGTCGGCGTGGGGCTGATCATCATGGCCGGCGTGACCGGCGGCAGCGGCTGGACGCACCTGATTCCCGGCTTCGTCGTGTCCGGTTTCGGCGCCGGCCTGGTCAACCCGCCGCTCGCCTCGACCGCGATCGGCGTCGTCCCGCCAAACCAGGCCGGGATGGCCTCGGGCGTCAACGCGACCTTCCGCCAGATCGGCATCGCGGCAGGCATCGCCGCCTACGGGTCGATCTTCACCGCGGCGATGCAGCACCACCTGACCCATGCGTCGCCGCTGGCGTCGTCGGCCGGGCGTATCGTGTCCGCCGTCCGGCAGGGCCAGGTCGGCCAGTTGATCGGCGGCGTGCCGCCAGCCCGCCGCGGGGAGGTGGCGGCGGCGGTCAAGGCCGCGTTCGCGGCCGGCCTGAACGACCTGTTCTACGTGACGTGCGGGCTCGCGCTGGCCGGCGCGCTTTGCGCGCTGCTGCTCATCCGCCGCAAGGACTTCGTGCAGCGCACCGACCCGCCGCCAGCCAGGGATGGGGCGACTGCGGCCGGGTCAGGGGTGGGCATCCGGGACGCGGGCACGCCGGCCCGTTCGGTGTAAAGACGATACGGACCTCAGCCGGAGCGGTCCCTGGCGTTCCAGGCGGCGTGGGCGGTGGCGCGCTCGGCCTGGGCGCGCAGGGCCTGGACGGCGCGGGCGGGGTCGTCGGAGCCGTAGACCGCGGAGCCGGCCACGAACACGTCCGCGCCGGCCTCCGCGCACCGCTCGATGGTCTCCTCGTGGACGCCGCCGTCGACCTGGAGCCATATCTCGGTACCGCGCTCGGCGACCAGCGAGCGGGCCCGGCGCAGCTTCGGCAGGACCATGTCGAGGAAGTGCTGGCCGCCAAAGCCGGGTTCCACCGTCATCAGCAGCAGCATGTCGATCTCGGACAGCAGGTCCTCGTAGGGTTCCACCGCTGTGCCCGGATTGACGGCCAGCCCGGCGCGGGCGCCGACGGCGCGGATGGCGCGCAGCGTGCGGACCGGGGCGTGGGTCGCCTCGGCGTGGATCGTCACGTTGCGCGCTCCGACCTCGGCGTACTGCGGCGCCCAGCGGTCCGGCTCCTCGATCATCAGGTGACAGTCGAGGGGCAGCCTGGCGTGCTTGTACAGCGCCTCCACGACGGGAAGGCCGATGGTGAGGTTCGGCACGAAGTGGTTGTCCATGACATCCACGTGCAGCCAGTCCGCCACGCCGGCGACGGCGGCGGCCTCGTCCGCGAGCCGGGCGAAGTCGGCGGAAAGAAGGCTCGGCGAGATCTGAACGGCCATAGTTCTTCGAGTCTAGAGTGCGTGCATGCGGCGGTGGGCGGACGGGGCGACACGCCGGAGAGCAGCGGATGGGCGGAATGTCGTATGGGGCGGGTACAGTTCGATACTGAGTTCGACTAGCGCGAACTTTGCCTGAAGCAAGGTACGACTGGAGGGTACTCATGTCGTCAGAACCGCCCAGCACGCTGCTTGACCGGGTGCGCAAGCTGCTGGCGAAGGCCGAGGCCGAGGGGGTGACGCCGCCGGAGGCCGAAGCGCTCACCGCGAAGGCGGCCGAGCTGATGGCCCGTTACGGCATCGACCGGGCCCGGCTGGCCGCGTCGCGTCCCGAGACAGACCGGCCGGGCAGCCGCGTCATCGACATCGCCAACCCGTGGGCCCAGGTCCGGGCGCATCTGCTGGCCGGGCTGGCCGGGGCCATGCGCTGCCAGTGCGTGCTGCTGCACACCGGCGAGCCGGGCGCACGGATCCACGTGTTCGGCTATGCCTCGGACCTGGAGCGAGCCGACATCCTTTACACCTCGCTGCTGCTGCAGATGGCGCGCGGGCTGGCCGCCGCCGCCGTTCCCGCCGGGGCGCGCAGCGCGCGGGCCTGGCGGCGAAGCTGGCTGCTCGGCTTCGTCACCGCGGTCATCACCCGGGTCAGGTCGGCCGAGGAGCGCGCCGCCGCCGGCGCCGATGAGCAGCCGCATCCCGGGCCGAGCACGGCGCTGGTCCTGGCCGACCGGGCCGTCGTCATCCGGCGCCAGGTGGCGCAGGCGTACCCGGTGACGCGCAAGACCAGGATCACTTACAGTGGCCGGGGCTACCACGCCGGCTACGCCGAGGGCCAGCGGGCCGACATCGGCCACACCAGACTGGCCTCAGCCCGGGCGCTCAACCGCGCCTGAGCGGGGCGGTTCCTCTCGTCTGAGCACTGCGACGAAGATCGCGTCTGTGCCGTGGCGGTGGGGCCAGAACTGGGCGAACCGGGGATCGGCAGCGCGCAGGCCGGGGACCTCGGCCAGGAGGGCGGGAGCATCGAGGATCGTGACGTCGCCGCGGCGTTCCGCGACGGCCGTGACGACCTCGCTGGTCTCGGGGATATGCGGGGAGCAGGTGACGTAGGCGACCACGCCGCCGGGGCGGACGGAATCGATCGCCGCGCTCAGCAGGCCGCGCTGAAGGTCGGCTAGTTCCTCCGCGCCGGCCGGGGTCTTGCGCCACCGGGCTTCGGGGCGGCGGCGCAGCGAACCGAGGTTGGAGCACGGGACGTCGGCCAGCACGCGATCGAACGTCCCGGGCGGCCACGGTGGGCGCAGCCCGTCGGCGGCCACGACGCCCGCGGCGAGCCGGGCGCTGCGTACGGCAGCCAGGACGCGGCTGGCACGGTGGGGGCGCAGATCGGAGGCGAGCAGGCGGGCGCCACGCTGCGCGGCGAGCCCGGCCAGCAGCCGGGCCTTCCCGCCGGGGCCGGCGCACAGGTCGAGCCAGAGGCCGTCGCGGTCCGGGAGGGGCACTCGGGCCAGGGCCAGGGCGGCGAGCTGGCTGGCTTCGTCCTGCACGGCGGCCCGGCCGCCGGTCACGAACGGGGCCGGGTCACCGGCGGTCAGCCGCAGGCCGTACGGCGACCAGCGGGTCGGGGTCGGTGGGGGCGCGCCCGGCGGGGTCTCCAGATGCGGCGCGGCCTGTTGCGGCGCGGCCTGATGCGGCGCGGCTTGTTGCGGCGCGGCCTGTTGCGGCACGGCCTGTTGCGGCGCGGCGTGTTGCGGGCCGGGGGTGACGGCGAGGGTGACCGCGGGGGGGAGGTTGCCGGCGGCCAGGGCGTCCTCGAGCTCGGCGCCGGCGGCCTGGCCGAGGGCGTCGCGGAAGGCGTCGACGATCCAGCGCGGGTAGCTGTGGCGGACCGCCAGGTAGCCGGACGGGTCACGGTCCCGGTCGGGGGCGACGATCGCGGTCCACGCCTCCAGGTCGCGGGTGGCGACGCGGCGCAGCACGGCGTTGACGAAGCCGGAGGGGCGGGGCCCGCACACGTCCTTAACCAGGTCGACCGAGGTCGCCACGGCGGCATGGCTGCCGACCCTGGTGGCCAGCAGCTGGTGGGCGCCGAGCCGCAGGATGTCGCGCACCGGCGGGTCCAGCTGGTCCCGGTCGCTGCAGGCGGCCAGGATCGCGTCGTAGGTGCCGCGGCCGCGCAGCGTGCCGTAGGTCAGTTCGGTGGCGAAGGCAGCGTCCCGGCCGGTCAGGCCGCGCTCGGCCAGCACGGTCGGCAGGAGCAGGTTGGCGTAGGCGTCGCGGTCCGCGACGGCACGCACCACGTCGTAGGCCGCGCGGCGAGCCGGATCGGCGCGCCGCTGGCGTTGTCCGGTCATGTCAGCCCAGCCGGACCGGGCTCTTGGGGCCCCCGGGGTCCCTGGGATCCCTGGGATCCCTGGGGTCGGCCGTGCGCAGGCCCCGGAACCAGTCGGAGGCCGACATGCGGCGTTTGCCCTCGGCCTGCACGTCGCCCAGGCGGACCGGGCGCGACCCCGTGCCGACGAACACGTCGTGCCGGCCGGCCAGCAGCTCGCCTGGCGCCAGGTCTGGCGCGTCTGTCGTTATGTCTGGGGTGCCCGGGAGCGACACGGGGCCCAGCTTCAGCCGGGCGCCCTCGTATTCGGTCCAAGCACCAGGTTCCGGGGTGCAGGCGCGGATCAGCCGGTCCACCACGTGCGCGGGCAGCTTCCAGTCCACCCGCGCGTCGGCGGGAGTGATCTTCGGCGCGAAGCTCACGCCCTCGGCCGGCTGCGGGACCGCCTCGAGCGTTCCGTCCTCGATGCCGTCCAGCGTCGCGACGAGCAGCCGCGCGCCCGCGTGCGCCAGCCTGTCCAGCAGGTCGCCTGTGGTGTCGGTGGCGCGGATCGGTTCGGTCAGCACCCCGTAGACCGGGCCCGCGTCCAGCTCGGCGACCACCCCGAACGTGGTCGCGCCTGTCACGTCGTCGCCGTGCATGATCGCGTGCTGCACCGGAGCGGCCCCGCGCCAGGCGGGCAGCACGGAGAAGTGCAGGTTGACCCAGCCGTGGGCCGGCACGTCCAGCGCCGCCTGCGGGATCAGCGCGCCGTAGGCGACCATGGGACAGCAGTCGGGGGCGATCTGGCGCAGCCGGTCGAGGAACAGCGGGTCCCGGACCCGGGCCGGGGTGAGCACCTCAAGGCCCGCCGCCGCCGCCCGCCGGGCGACCGGGCTCGGCTCAACGTGGCGGCCGCGGCCGGCCGGCGCGTCGGGACGGGTCAGCACCGCGACGACGTCGTGCCGCGAGGCCAGCAGCGCGTCGAGCGACGGCACCGAGGTCTGCGGGGTACCGACGAACACCAAGCGCATGGGTCTGCAGTGCCCCCTACTGTGCTTCCGAGCGGCCCCTACAGGGCCCGCCCGAGCGTCTCGTGCGGCGACACCTTCACCTTGGGCATGGGGTCGCCCCACCACTCGGCCTCGCGGATGGCCTTCATGGCCAGCTTGCGCTGGGCCGGGTCCATCCGGTCGATGAACAAGATGCCGTCCAGGTGGTCGGTCTCGTGCTGGACGCACCGGGCCAGCAGTTCGGTGCCCTGGATCGTCACCGGGTCCCCGTACATGTTGAAGCCCTTGGCCACGGCCCCGTACGCGCGCTTGACCGGGAAGGCCAGGCCGGGGAACGACAGGCAGCCCTCTTCGTCCTCATCTTCCTCGTCGGACAGGTCGAGCGAGGGATTGATCAGGTGGCCCGGCTCGTGGTCATCGACGTGGTAGGTGAAGACCCGCAGCCCGACCCCGATCTGCGGTGCGGCCAGGCCGAGGCCGGGCGCGTCCAGCATGGTGTCGGTGAGGTCCTTGACCAGCCTGCGCAGCTCGGCGTCGAAGTCGCGTACCGGCTCGGCCGGGGTGCGCAGCACGGGGTCACCGAAAAGACGTATCGGCTTGACGCTCACGAAACCTCCTGGACACACGACGGCATGATGCCGTCCGAATTAAGTCTATCCGTCAGGCCACCTCGGCCGGGTCGAGCTGGACGCGCACGGCGGCGCCATCCTTGCGCGCGCTGCGGGCCGCCTGCGCGGCGTGCAGCGCCCGGGCCAGCGCGAGGCCGTCGGCGCGCGGGATCCTGATCAGCGCGCGTTCGGCGGGCTCGGTTTCTGGCTGTGTGCCGTCCGGCTCGGCCGGGACGGGTCCGAGGATCTCGGCCCGGCCCGGGAGCCCGGCCGAGCCAATGAAGTCGGCGACCGCGGCGGACGGGCCGGTTATGGCCGCCATCCGCACGGCGGGCGGAAAGCCGAGCTCGGCTCGCTCGGCCAGCTCGCGTTCGGCGAAACCGGCCGGGTCCCAGCGGACGAGGGCCTGGACCGCGGGAAGCGACGCCTCGGCTAGCACCACCACGATCCCGCCCGGCCGGACCAGGGCGGCGGCGTTGAGCCACCGGCGCAGCGTCTCCTCAGCCGCGCGCAGGCTCGGCCGGCCAAGCAGCGCCCAGCCATCCAGGAGCAGCGCCGCGGCGTAGCCTCCGGCCGCCACCGGTTCGGCCCCAGGGGTCGCGATGACCAGGGCCGGCTCGTCGGGCACCTCGGCCAGCACGTGCGGGCCGCCCGAGACGCGCACGGGTACCCCCGGGAAGGCCCGGCCCAGTTCCTCCGCGGTCCGCGCCGCGCCGGTGACCAGCGCGCGCAGCCGACCGGATCCGCAGCGCGGGCAGGTCCAGCCTGCGGCCAGAGCACCGCACCATCCGCAGCCCGGCACCTCGCCCGAGCCGCCGACCTGCAGCGGCCCGCCGCAGACGGCGCACCTGGCCGGGGCACGGCACCGGCCGCAGGCGATCGCGGCCAGGTACCCGCGGCGGGGCACCTGGACCAGGACGGGCCCGGGCCTGGCGTCGCTGCTGCGACTCTGGTCCGCGCGAGTCGCGCCGGTTCCGGCAGTCGCCCCGGTTCCGGCAGTCGCCCCGGTTCCGGCAGTCGCCCCGGTTCCGGCAGTCGCCC
>Ga0187783_10002484_pt1 | contig 13688 bp, 23 predicted proteins | sample 1015_SJ02_MP02_2_FD_132471 | JGI IMG/M metagenome (GOLD analysis project Ga0187783, IMG submission 132471) | Tropical peat soil microbial communities from peatlands in Department of Meta, Colombia - 1015_SJ02_MP02_20_MG | ecosystem: Environmental > Terrestrial > Soil > Wetlands > Peat | place...
ATCCTGAAGCCGTTGAACCCGTGCGCCACGACGACCACGAGGAGTACCTCGAGCAGCGAACCGTCGATCCAGCTTCTGTAGACAGAGAGGACGTGCTGAAACGAGATTGCCGTCGAGTAGGGCACGAGGACACCCTGCATGAGGAGGTGCAGGGCTACGAGCACGAGGGCCACGACGGCGGTGCCGTACTGCAGCTGCATCAGTTTAGACTCTCGCGTTTTCCATACACCTAGAAGAGGATCGTCCCCGCCCAAAGCGCACCGACTATCGCCAGGATTATCGCGAGCCAGATCATGTGTTGCTGTAGGGTGCGCAAACCCTTCGCTTTGTACGGGTACTCTGGCCTAGAGGGCTTCTGAAATATGATCCCGTACTCCGCCATTATGAGCCTGATCCCGTTGACCCCGTGGTAGACGACTATCAACACGACGGCGACGAGTATCGTGTGCCCGATTAGGTTCTCCGTGATGGAGAGGTCCCCCGCCCAGCTCGTTGGACTAGGGCCGCTTCCGAAAGGTCCACCGATGAAGAAGCTCGTGTCGCCTATGTGGCCTAGAACATACGCCAGTATCCCCAGCCCGGTCACCCTCTGGAAGACGTAAGCCCACCTCTCCAGGTTGAAGTGATAGGGGTCCAGCCACCCCCTTAGGCCTCTTCTGTTCTCCCGGGAGTCCGTCATCCCCTCTCCCCTAGTAGTGCCTCTCCATGGGCTGGTACCTTGTGATCTTGACGGGCGAGTATTCTAGCTTGGGTCCCTCCTCTGCGTCGTAAGCGAGCGTGTGCTTCATCCAGTTTACATCGTCTCTGTTGGGATAGTCCCTCCTCGCGTGAGCTCCTCTCGACTCTCTTCTTGCCAAGGCGGAGACGACCACCACCTCCGCAGTGAGAAGCATCCCCTCGACCTCCAGTACGTCACTCAAGTTCGTGTTGTAAACTCTGCTGCTGTCGTCGCAGTGAAGGTAGTCGGTCGACTTGAGTTCTCTGATGGTCCTGAGAGCAGAGGCCAGCCCCTCCTCCGTCCTGTACACGAAGGCTTCCGCATCCATGGCCGCCTGCAGCTTGTCCCTGATTTCGTAGGGGTTCGTTCCACCTCTACCGTGAAAGATCGTGTCGAAGATCCTTCTCTCCTCAGAGAGCACGGACTCGTAGATTGTATTCCCTGCCGTCTTGGAGGACGAGTACTTGGCGGCCTCCGCCCCGGTAATCTTCCCCCACACCAAGCACTCCGCGGTCGAATTCGCGCCCAGTCTGTTCGCTCCGTTGATGCTGACGCAAGCCGCCTCACCCGCAGACCAAAGCCCCTTGATCCTCGTCGCACCGTCTATGTCGACATCGACCCCGCCCATGACGTAGTGCAGCACGGGTCTGACGGGCACGGGTTCGTCTATCATGTCCAGGCCTCTGAACTTGAGGGCGATCTCTCTTATCCCCGGTATCTTCTCCTTGATCCTCTCAGCCCCGACCTTCGTCAGGTCGAGGTGGACGTAGTCGTACCCCGAAGATTCGTCCTTGAAACCCCTCCCACCCTCAATCTCTGTCATGATTCCCCGTGAGACCACGTCTCTGGAGGCCAGCTCCAGCTTCTCTGGTGCGTACTTTTTCATGAATCGCTCCCCGTCCTTGTTGAGAAGGACTCCTCCTTCTCCCCTGGCAGCCTCGGAGATCAGAATGCCGGAGGGGATGAGGCCCGAAGGATGAAACTGTATGAACTCCATGTCCTTCAAGGGGAGCCCCGAGCGGTACGCCATGCTCAGTCCGTCTGGGGTGGAGCTGTATCCGTAGGTCGCGAACCCGTAGATCCTACCCGCTCCGCCCGTAGCGATTATCCCGGCCTTCCCCAGGACCGCTGCGAAGTCGCCCGTCGCCATCTCGATCGCGGTCACACCCCTAAACTCGCCCGAGTCGACCAGTATCGAAGTCGCGAACCACTCCTGATAGAACGTGATGTCGTCATACTTTGTGGCCGTGTCGTAGAGCGTCTGCATCTCGAAGAACCCGACCTTGTCCTCCGCGAATGTAGCCCTAGGATAGCTGTACCCCCCGAACCATCTCTGCGCTATTCTCCCGTCGTCCCTTCTCGACCACGGAAGACCCCAGTGGTCGAGCTGGTAGATTTCCTGAGGCATTGCGTTTACGAACCTCTCCACGGCGTCTTGGTCGGCGAGGTAGTCCGAGCCCTTCACAGTGTCGAAGATGTGGGACTCGATAGAATCGCCCAGCTCGGGGTAGAGCACAGCGGCGGTTCCACCTTCAGCGCTGACGGAGTGCGAGCGCATCGCTTGGACCTTCGTCACGACCGCGATGTCCGCTTTGCCTTCGCTGACGCGAGCTGCCTCTATCGCCGCCCTCAGCCCGGCTATGCCTGACCCAACTATGACAATGTCATGCCTTATCTGCTCCACCATCGAGAGCCGCCCTTCTCAAGTCGCTTTTCAGTTCTCTTAGCCTTTGCTCGGCGCCGATGAAGTGGAAATCTGGAGGCGAGACCGAAAACGTTCGTTTTCGGATTGTTGCCTCCATTTGAGCAAGGATACGCTTTTAAACGCATCAGGAATCGCCAGAAGGCTACGAGACGGCCTAGTTGCCACAATACGGCTACAGTTACGAGGGTTTTGACCCCGCGGTGCATGTAAGGGCTAGCGGTCGCGAGGTAAACATTTCTCCCAAGGCCGCCCGTGAAATCGCGTTAACAATCAAGGGGATGCCACTCACGAAGGCGATCGACCGTCTGGAACTCGTAAGGGAGAAGAAGATGGCTGTTGCTTTCAGAAGGCACAAGCTCAAGGTAGGGCATAGGAGCGAGCTCTCAGGGTTCCCGTCCGGCTCTTACCCCGTCAAAGCGGCTGGGGCTTTCGTTCAAGTCCTGAAGAACCTCCAGAGCAATTCCGAGTTCAAGGGACTAGACCCCGAACGCGTGCAGATAGTCCACGCATCGGCGTTCGCGGGACGCACCCTGAAGGATTTCACTCCGAGGGCTTTCGGTCGGAGTTCGCCCAACTTCCGTCAGCTGGTCCACATCGAACTAATAGGAAAGGAAGTCTAAGGAAATGCCTGGCACGCAGAGCAGTTCGGTGAAGAGTCTGCTTGTGGCGAGCCGGACCTACGCTGACATCGACGAGTTCTTTGAAAAACAGCTGAAGGAAGCTGGTTACGGAGGACTGGAAATCCAGAGATCCCCCACCGGGCTCACTCTGAAGGTCTACGTTGCGAGGCCTGGGTTGGCGATAGGTCGGAGGGGCACCGGGATCAAGGAACTCACGGAGAAGGTGGCCGCCCAGTTTGCACTGGTAAACCCGCAGATCGCGATATCAGAAGTCGAGAACCCGGCGTTGAACCCCAGGATAATGGCTGCGAGGGTCGCCCAGATTGTCGAGAGGGGGACCGCGTTCAGGCGGGCTGCGACGTGGACCTTGAACAACATAATGAACGCGGGCGCGATGGGATGCGAGATCTCCGTCGCCGGCAAGCTGAGGAGCGACAGGTCCCGTGGCGAGAAGTACAGGGCGGGGATCGTCCCGAAGAGCGGCGACACCGCAGACAGAGTCGTCAGCGAGGCCACGACGGATGTTCTCCTGAAGCTGGGCCTCTATGGCATCAAGGTAAAGATAGCCCTGAGGGACGCGCTCCCACCGGAATTCCAGTTCAAGGGAGACGTCAAGGAAGAAGAGATGAACAATGGCACAACTAAAAGCGAAGAACCTCAGAGAGCTAGATGACGATAAGCTCAGAGAGCAGCTCTTCCAGCTCAGGTCCGAGCTCTCGAAGTTGCAGGGGAACGCCGCCAGGGGCATGGCTCAGAAGGAAGTGGGGAAAATCAGACGAGCACGGAGGGACGTTGCGATTATGCTGACGGTGATGAAGGAGAAGGGAGTGAGGGAATGAACATAGTGGGCTCGACAGTGACGGTCGTCGGTTCCACCGACCCGACCAAGGTGGGCGTCAGAGGCGAGGTCCTGATCGACAGCGCAAAGACCATTCTGATCGAGTCTGAAGGCGGGAGGATCACGGTCGAGAAGAAGGGTTCAGTTTTGCAAGTCCAGGGAACCAGGGACGTCGTCGTCGGTCTTGACCTGATGGGAAGACAGGAAGACAGGCTGAGGTCGAGGAAGAATTGAGTTCTGCGGGGCTCGAAGTTCAGTCGCCGAAGAAGACGTGCGAAGACGACCGTTGTCCCTTCCACGGCAGCCTGAAGGTGAGAGGAAAGATGCTGACCGGAACGGCGTCCTCCACGGCGGGAAGGAGCTTCGTGGTAGTCCAGATGGAGTACCTTCACAGGGTCGGGAAGTACAACCGTGGAGAGAGGCGGAGGAGCAGGCTCAGCGCACACCTCCCACCATGCATAACAGTCAACGACGGCGACGTCGTGACCATCGCCGAGTGCAGGCCGCTCTCAAAGACGATCTCCTTCGTCGTGGTCCAGGCCGGGAGCGGAGCATAATTGTCCACCAAGTCGCGTGCGGTCTCTGCGAAGGGCGTAGAGGAGTTCAAGACATACATCACCAGAGCCATCCCGCTCAACGCGGTGATCAACTGCGCAGACAACACCGGAGCGAAGACCCTGAGGGTGGTTCAGGTGACGAAGGCGAAGACGAGGCTCTCGAGGCTGCCCGCCGCCTCGGTCGGAGACAGCGTGATCTGCGTGGTGAAGAGGGGTCCGCCCGAGCTGAGGAAGACAGTCTTTGGGGCTGTGATAATCAGGCAGAAGTACCCAGTCCGAAGGGTGAGCGGGCAGCGCGTGGTCTTCGAGGACAACGCGGCCGTGATCATCACGCCGGAGGGAGAACTCAAGGGGACCGACATCAAGGGCCCGGTCGCCAGCGAGGCGGCTGAGAAGTGGCCCAGGATCGCCAACCTGGCGTCAATCGTGGTGTAACGAGTCATGGACACAAACTCACCGCTATCAAAGGAACTGCGAGAGAAGTACCACAGGAGGAGCGTTACGGCGAGGAAGGACGACAAGGTGATGATAGTTAGAGGGGAGTTCAAGGGGATCGAGGGGAAGGTGACCAAGGTCATACCTTCTACCGGGAGGCTGAACGTCGAGGGAGTGAACAAGGAGAAGATGGCCGGGGGCACCGCTCCGGTGCCCGTCCACGCGTCGAACGTGGTCGTCACGGAGGTCATTCTGAGCGACAAGAAACGAAAGAAGACGCTGGAGGGCGAGGCTTAGATGGGGAAGAAGGGCGGAAGGAACAAGCTGAAGCGTCTTTCGGCCCCGAGGAACTGGGACATCGCCAGGAAGAAGAATAGGTTCGTCTACAAGCCTGTGCCCGGCTCACATCCCATAGCTCGCTCGTATCCTCTGGGTGTCGTCATCCGCGACCTGGCGGGTCTTGCCGAAACGGGCAGAGAGCTGAAGAGTATCACTAGGAACGGAAAGGTGCACGTGGACGGCAGGCCTGTCCTGACTGCGCGATTCCCGGTCGGGCTCTTCGACGTCGTTACCGTGCCGACTGAAGACGCAAACTTCAGGATGGTCCCTTCGCCAAAGGGGCTCGCCCTCTTGAAGGTCGACAAGAGCGAGGCGGGCGTAAAGCTCTGCGCGGTGAGGTCAAAGGTCAAGACGAAGGGTGGTCACATCCAGTTCGGGTTACATGACGGGCGTTCAATCGTGGACGACTCGCTCAAGGTCGCACCGGGGGATGCACTTCTACTCGAGGTCCCGAGCCAGAAGGTCATCTCGGACGTGAAGCTCGAAGCGGGGTCGATCGGGCTGATATTGAGCGGTGAAAGAGCGGGGCAGACGGGCAAGATCTCCGAGGTCAAGAAGGGTACCATCTCAAGGGAGAAGATGGTCAAGATCAGCCTTCCGAGCGGCGATGCGGAGATACCGTCGCGTCTCGTCCTGCCAGTCGGGAGCGAGAAGCCACTGATCACAGTGGTGGTGAGCCAGCCTTGAGCCAGCAGGCAGTCCATGAGAACCCGATGCGGGTGATACGGGTCGGAAAGGTCGTGGTCAACATAGGTGTCGGCAAGTCGGGCGAGGCGATCGAGAGGGGCAAGACCGTCCTGCAGCAGGTTACGGGCCAGAAGCCGAACCAGAGGAGGGCAAAGAAGTCGATAAGGGATTTCGGCGTCCACAAGGGAGAGCCGATAGGGGTGGTTGTCACCGTCCGCGGCGCTGGGACCACCGACCTCATATCCAAGCTCCTCGCTGCTCGCGACAAGAAGCTCCAGTCCAGCTGCTTCGACTCGAGGGGGAGCGTCTCGTTCGGGATAAAGGAGCACATCGAGATACCGGGAATAAGGTACGACCCCGCCTTGGGGATCTTCGGCATGAACGTCTCCATCCTCCTCGAACGCGCAGGCTTCCGGGTCTCAAGGCGGACCAGGCGGAGGTCCAGACTGGGTCAGAAGCAGTACGTGTCGGGGGAAGACGCCAAGGAGTACTTCAGAAGCAGATTCGGGGCGGTAATAGAATGAAGGAAAGGCATCCCAAGAAGAGGGGATACGGCAAGTCCACGCACTACTGCCGGAGGTGCGGTCAGTACGGCGCCGTGATACGGGCGTACGACCTCGTACTCTGCAGGCAGTGCTTCCGGGAGGTCGCGCTGAAGCTAGGCTTCAGGAAGTATGACTAGAATGCCCTCCACAAACATACTCTCGAATCTTTTCGCCAGCCTCCAAAACGCAGAGATGAGGAACAAGAAGGAGTGCACGGTCATCCCCGCGTCGGGTCTAGCGAGCGAGGTGCTGAGGGTTCTGCAGAAGAGGAGGTACATCGGCGAGTTTGAGTTCGTCGACGACGGGGTTGGGGGGAAGCTGAGGATACAGCTACTCGGCAGGATCAACAAGTGCTCGGTGATATCGCCGAGGTTTCCCGTCAAGTCCGCCCGATTGGTGGACTGGGAACACAGGTACCTTCCTGCGGTGGGTGTCGGCATACTGATAGTCTCGACGCCAGAGGGTGTGATGTCTCACTCTGAAGCTCAGGAAAGGGGTGTTGGTGGGAGGTTGATCGGGTACGTCTACTGAATCTTCTCCTCACACGTACGACTTTCCAGAGGACGTCAAGGCGACGCTGGAGGGGCGTTCCCTGACGGTGAAGGGCAAGCTGGGCTCGGTAAAGAAGGACTTCGAGCGTGTCGGGGTCGGGATCGCTATGAGCGGCCGCACGCTGACCGTCACGCCATTCTCCCATAAGAAGAAGGACAACGTCGTGGTCAACACGGTTCTGAGTCTCGTCTCCAACATGGTGACGGGCGTGACGAAGGGGTACACCTACAGGCTGAAGGTGGCCTACGCGCACTTCCCCATCTCCGTTAAGACGAAGGACGACAAGGTGCTGGTCGAGAACTTCGTCGGGGAGAGGTCTCCCAGGGTCTCCCGCATAGTCGGGGACTGCAAGGTCTCTGTCGACGGGGACGACGTCGTGGTCAAGGGCGTCTCCTTGGAGGAGGTCGGCCAGACGGCTGCGAACCTCGAGCTGGCGACCAAGATCAAGCGGAAGGACCAGAGGATCTTTCTCGACGGAGTGTATATCTACGCAAAGGAGGTGGGCACGTAAAATGCCCGAGAAGACCGAGGCGGGGAGGCTCAAGACTCTCGTCGCCAAGAGGGCCGAGTTCTCGAAGAGAAGGCCAAGGTTCGTCCGGCCGGAGAGCTGGAGGTACGACAGGCTGAGCGAGGAGTGGCGGAAACCGAAGGGTCTGGACAACAAGGTCAGGAGGCAGGACAAGGGGTGGCCGCCTCTGGTCAGGATCGGCTACCGCGGTCCGCTCGAGTCGAGGGGGCTCCATCCGAGCGGGCACTATGAGAGACTGGTCCATAGAGCCGAGGACCTAGCTCCCTTGGTCCCCGGACGCGACGTCGCCAGGATAGGCAAGACAGTTGGAGCGAGGAAGAGGTCGTTGATACTGAAGAGGGCCAACGAGCTGGGCATCCGCGTGGTCAACCCGACAGGGCTGAGGACAGTTGAATCTGAGAAGTAAGAGGAGGCTGGCCGCGTCCGTCATGGACGTCGGTGTAGACAGGGTAATCTTCGACGAGGAGTACACGGACCTGATACAGGACGCAATCACCAGAAGTACAATCCGTGGTCTGGTGGGCTTCGGGGCGATAAGGAAGGCTCCCGAGAGGGGCACCTCGCGCGGGAGGTTCAAGGAGAGGTCAAGGAAGCTGAAGAGGGGAAGGGGTCAGGGGTCGTTCAAGGGGACGAAGACCTCCAGGGCCGCGAGGAAGGAGAAATGGGTGAAGAAGGTGCGAGCTCTCCGTTGGAGGCTCAAGGTGGCAAAGGAGAGAGGGACCATCTCCAAGGAGAAGTACAAGCTCCTCTACAGACAGGTGAAAGGAGGCCAGGTCAGAGACGTCAAACACCTCCTCGACCTGATGAAGGAGGCCAAGAGATGACAGACGGGTACGTGCCCATCTATCGCAGGCGCAGAGAAGGGCTGACGGACTACGGAGCGAGGAAGAAGGCGGTCACATCCCGACACACTCTCCTCGCGGTCCGGATCACTGACAAGAACGTGACTTCGCAGTTCCTGTTGCCGAAGGAAGGTGGGGACGAGGTTCTCTCATCTTCCCACTCGAGGCAGCTCCTCAAGCTCGGATGGAAGGGTTCGCTGAAGTCGACTCCGGCCTGCTACCTGCTTGGGCTCTACTCGGGCAAGAGGGCTTTGGAGAAGGGCGTCAAGGCCGCAGTCCTCTACAACGGGGTCGAACCCTTCGTACGGGGGTCGAGGGTCGCCGCCTTCGTCAAGGGAGTCGTCGACGCGGGCGTGAGCGTGCCGGTGGGCGAAGAAGCTCTCCCATCGCAGGAGAGGGTCTCTGGAAAGCCGATCGCCGACTACGCATCGAAGCTCGCATCGGAGGACAAGGACCTCTACTCCAAGGCCTTCTCCACGCTGACGAAACGAGGCTTCAAGCCGGAAGAGTACCCGTTGAACTTCGAGGCGACCAGGTCAGCAATCATGGGGAGCGGGAAGAAGTGACCATGATGGCATCGCGAAGGGGCGACGATGAAGAGGCAGTATGGGTTCCCCGAACGAAGCTCGGCAAGCTAGTCGCTGAGGGAAAGATCACGTCCCTGGATGAGATATTCCAGTCTGGGCTTCGAATCAGGGAGGCCGAGATAGTGAAGAAGCTGCTGCCAGACCTGAGGACAGAAGTCGTCGGCGTTGGGATAGTGCAGAAGCAGACCGACGCGGGAGAGCTCACGAGGTTCTCCGCGGTCGTGGCCGTGGGGAACGGTGCGGGATGGTTCGGCGTCGGGAAGGGAAAGGCGATGCAGATGAGGGAAGCCATAGACAAGGCGACCAACGCGTCGTTGCTGAACATAATACCTGTGAAGCTCGGATGCGGAAGCTGGGAGTGCAGGTGCGGCACGAGGCACTCCGTCCCCTACAAGATCAGGGGCAAGGCTGGGAGCGTGACCGTCGAGATCATACCCGGCCCCAGGTCTCTCGGGCTCGTCGCAGGGCCCGCTCTGAAAAACCTGCTTCAGCTCGCCGGGGTGAAGGACGCTTGGATCAGGACGTTCGGCTCCACGAACACCATGTCGTCTCTTGCGAACGCGGTCTACGACGCCATCGTCATGTCGCACGGACTGAGTGGATAGGAGGCAGAGAGAATGGCGCTCTTGCTCGTTGTCAACCTCAGAGGGAAGATAAACTCAAGCCAGGGTGTGAGGAGGGCCCTCTCAGAGATGAGGGTCGAAAGGAAGTTCACTGCGACCGTTGTGACCGACGAGCCATCAACGTTAGGAATGCTGAAGTCGTGTAAGGACTTCATAGCCTGGACGCCTATCGACGGAGAGCTACTCTCCTCGCTGCTCGAAAAGCGGGGGATGCTCACTGAAAGCAAGAGGCTCGACGGCCCCGCGCTCTCCAAGCTGGGCTTTGGCAAGCACTCGGAGGTCGCGGAAATGATGATCAAGGAGCAGAAGAGGCTGGCCTCGGTCCGGGGGATCAGGCCCTTCTTCAGGCTGAGCCCCCCGAGGGGTGGGTTCAAGTCCTCTCTGCGGCGCCAGGCGACCGAGAGGGGTACCCTCGGTGCCAACCCGGGCCTCACCGATATAGTCAGGAGGATGATTTAGACGCCCACTCGTATCAGAAAGGTCAGGAGGCTCAGGGGTTCGAGGACCAACGGGTACGGGCAGGTAGGGCAGCACAGACACTCGGGCAAGAGCGGAGGGCACGGCCAGGCTGGCCTCCACAAGCACAAGTGGTCGTGGCTGGTCATCAACGACCCGGACCACTTCGGAAGGGACCCCTTCAGGCCACCCAACCACCCTCGGCCCACGAGGTGGATCAACGTGGGGGACCTGGACTCCGTTGCATCGGGTCAGAAGGAGGTCGACCTGACGGCGATGGGAGTCGAGAAGCTTCTCGGCTCTGGCAGCGTCGCTTCGCCGCTGCAAGTAAGGGTGGGCATCTTCACGAAGAAGGCTCAGGCTAAAATAGAGGCCGCAGGCGGAAAGATACTGGGCGCAGAATAGCGGCGTAGTCTATGGCTTCGCTTCGAGACTTCATCAAGAACGTAGGGACGATTCTCCCGGGAATACCGAAGCCCGAGAAGAAGCCTTCGCTCAACGAGCGCTTCGTCTGGACGGGCCTAGCGCTCATAATCTATCTGGTGATGGGTGTCGTCCCCCTCTTCGGCCTGGGGGGTGCCGCCGCGAACAGCAACAATCAGCTCGCCTTCACCAGGGTGGTCTTCGCGTCGAACATAGGAACGCTCACCTCGCTAGGTATAGGCCCGATCGTCACCGCGGGCCTGATCCTCCAGCTCCTCGTGGGCAGCGACATCATCAAGCTGGACATGGCGGACTCGGACGACAGAGCCATCTTCGGTTCCGCGACGAAGTTCCTGACGCTGATAGTCATCTGCGGGGAGGCGTCCGCGTACCTCATCGCGCAGACCTTCGGGGTCGTGACGCAGAGTCAGGGGGTGGTGATCTTCGTCCAGCTGTTCCTCGCGAGCATCATCGTGCTCTTGCTCGACGAGATGATACAGAAGGGTTGGGGGCTGGGCAGCGGAGTCAGCCTCTTCATCCTCGCTGGTGTGGCCCAGACGATACTCTGGTACACCTTCTCCCCCTTCACATTCGTGGCGGTGCAGGGGCAGCCTGCTCAGATCTTCGGCTTCATCCCCGCGCTCGTCAGCTCCTTCTTCACGAATTCGGTGTCGAGCATCGTAATTCGCAACTACGACTATCCTAGTCTTCTGACCTTCGTGCTGACGCTGGTGATGCTTCTCGTCCTCGTCTACGTGGAAGGGATCAGGATAGAGCTCCCGATAACCTCAACGAAGTACAGAGGCTTCCAGGGAGTGTATCCGATAAAGCTCCTCTACGTCTCCAACATTCCCGTCATACTCGTCTCGGCTCTCGCTGCTAACATCACCTTCTTCAGCAAGTTCATCGAGGACGCGGTGGGCAACAATCCGAACTCACCCTGGCACTTCCTCGGGACGTTCAGCGCCAACTCCACGACGCCGACCGGAGGTCTGGTCTACTACATGACCGCGCCCACGGGCATCAACGAGACGGTAGCGGACCCGGTCCACTCTGTGATCTTCATCCTCTTTCTCGTTGGCATGTCAGTGCTCTTCGCGAGGCTGTGGGTCGAGATTGGCGGTCTGAACCCGAAGGCCGTCGCCAAGAACCTCATGGACGCGGACGTCCAGGTCCCAGGTTTCAGGAGGAGCGGGCTCTCCATCGAGCAGGTCCTGAACAGGTACATCCCCGCCCTGACGATAATCGGAGGCATATTGATCGGGCTGATCGCAGGCGTAGCGGACCTCTTCGGAGTCTTCGGGACCGGCATAGGCATCTTGCTGATGGTGGACATCGTGCTCCAGTACTACCAGATGCTGTTGAAGGAGCAGGTGGAAGAGCTCTCGCCTGGCCTTGCGGGCCTGCTGGGGGCCACGTAGTCGGATGAAGGTAAGGATGGTAGTGGTCGGGATCCCGGGAGTGGGCAAGACCACGGTCGTCGACCGAGTCCATTCCCTGGTCGCGGGCTCGAAGCTCGTGACGTTCGGGACGGTGATGCTGGAGGAGGGAATCAGGCTCGGATGGATAAAACACAGGGACGAGTTGCGGAGCCTCCCTGTCGAGAAGCAGAAGCAGCTCCAGACGATCGCGGGGACCGCGATTGCCAACACCGAGGAGAGGGTCCTCATAGTGGACACGCACCTCTTCATCAGGACGAAGGAGGGCTTCTGGCCGGGACTGCCCTTCGAAGTCGTCCGCGCTCTGAGCCCCACTCACCTGGTCCTGATCGAGGCTCGAAGCCGCGAAGTGCTGGAGAGAAGGAAGAAGGACAGCACTCGCTACAGGGACGTCATGTCCGAGGACGAGGTGCAGGACGAGCTCGACCTCGCGAGAAGCTTCCTGACGGTGTCTTCCACCCTGACGGGAGCCCCGATGCTGATCATCAGGAACGAGACCGACCGCTCGGAGGAAGTCGCCGAGAGGCTAGCCGCGACGATTAGCGAGGTGTCGAGGTAGCACGAAGCTCAAAGTCGACGCCCCCCTGCTCGGACTGCTCGCCACGATAGCGGTCATGCTCTTTGTGGCTCTGGGGGCTCCGATTCACGTCGCCCAGGCTCAGACCACCTCCAGCACCTCGACTTCGGTTACCACCTCCACGTCAACTGGGTCGACGACCACTCTTTCGCCGTCCGCGTTCAAGCCGCCGGACTCTACTTTCACCCTGACTCTGGTCGCCGTCACGTTCGCGCTGATCTCCAACCTCCTGATACTGAGATTCGTGGACCTGAAGGCAGAGAGGAGGATGAAGGCGGAGATAGACGCGTGGACCAAAGACCTGAGGGCGGCGCAGAAGGCCGGAGACAAGAAGACAGAGGAGAAGCTCAAGAAGAAGGAGCAGACGATAGCCCAGATGAGGCTGAAGATGTCGGGGGGGAGGATGAAGGTGACCCTCATCACGTTCGTGCCCTTCATAGCTTTCTACTACCTTCTCCTCAAGCTGCTCGGGGCCGTCCCCGGAGCCTACTCTCCATTCTACGTGCCCTACCTCATGACGACGGTCAAGATAGCGGGTCACTCGGGGTACGAGGTCACGACCTTCGGTTGGTACTTCATTTCGTCGCTCTCCTTCAGCGGACTGCTGACTAGGCTCCTGAAGACGCAGCCGTAGGGCGTTCCACTTGGAAGCGATCATAATCTCAGGGATGCCCGCGGTCGGGAAGACGACCGTCTCTAGGATAGTGGGGAGAGAGCTGGAGTTGAGGGTGCTCGGAGGCGGCGACGTCCTGAAGGAGATGGCCGTTGAGGAGGGATACTCGCCGGGTGGGGACGACTGGTGGGACACGGAGGAGGGGATGAAATTCCTCCAGGAGAGGAAGAAGTCCGCGACATTCGACAAGGAGGTGGACGAGCGTCTGCTCGCAAAGGCGAAGAAGGGGGGTGTCGTCATAACAAGCTACACGCTCCCTTGGCTCTCCGAGTTCGGTGCGAAGGTCTGGCTGTCTGGAAGCGTGGCGAGCAGGGCAAGGAGAATGGCGAGGAGGGACCACTCTGAAGTGGGGAAGTGCCGCGAGGTTCTCAGGGTGCGAGACGTGGAGAACAGGAAGCTCTACAAGAAACTGTACGACGTCGATTTTGGGAAGGACCTGGCTCCGTTCGACCTCGTCGTTGACACGGACTCGATCGACGAAGACAAGGTCGCTTCGGTGGTCATGAGGTACGTAAGGAGTAGGGCGCGCGGCTGACCTCCCAG
>Ga0187783_10002485_pt1 | contig 13686 bp, 11 predicted proteins | sample 1015_SJ02_MP02_2_FD_132471 | JGI IMG/M metagenome (GOLD analysis project Ga0187783, IMG submission 132471) | Tropical peat soil microbial communities from peatlands in Department of Meta, Colombia - 1015_SJ02_MP02_20_MG | ecosystem: Environmental > Terrestrial > Soil > Wetlands > Peat | place...
GATAAGCCGCACGGCCGAGTACGTAATGCGCACCCCGCAGGCGGGGTCGGAAAACTTGATGAAGGAGGTGCGGCAAGCGGTATGGTCGGTGGACGCGAATCTTCCGCTAGCGAGCGTGCGCACGGTTGCTTCTTACTATACGGAGTCGATGGCGCGCACGTCGTTCACGCTGGTCATGCTGGCGATTGCGGGAGCAATGGCGTTGCTGCTGGGAACCGTCGGGCTGTATGGCGTCATCGCGTACTCGGTATCCCAACGGACACGCGAAATCGGAATCCGCATCGCGCTGGGGGCGCAGACGCGTGTTCTCACCGAAATGTTTGTACGCCAGGGATTGCTGCTGGCGGGGGTTGGCGTGGCTTGCGGGCTGATCGTGGCGGTTGCGACAGTGCGGCTCATGTCGTCACTGCTGTTTCATGTGAGCGCCGTTGATCCTGTGACGTATGTGTTGGTGTGCTTGGGACTGGTGGGCACGTCGGCGCTGGCGAGTTACATCCCGTCGCGGCGCGCGGCGGGTGTGGATCCGGTCGACGCGCTGAGGACGGAATAGCAGCGTCAACGCGATGGCTTCTGCTGTCGCTTTGGGATCGTCGCGTTCCTCGCTCGATCAACGTCCGGAAATCCGCTTCCGAAGGTCGGCGTACACGTTTATTCCCGTTGAAATTTTCAGCGATGAGGGGCTTGCAAACTCCGTGGCATCGGCGCCTGGCTCGAAACTGAAGCGATCCCATAGACACTGGATTCTGTGGCAGGAATCTTAGGTTTGATGGTCAAGAAAGCCATAGCTCTTCGTCCACACAAGTTGCCCCTCTTTCACCGCTCCCACCGTCACCGCTCCGTCTTTGGCAAACTCCTGATTAAACATCTGATCGATGACCGAGGCTGGAATCGAGACGCGCACTTCCTCACTTGATGGGCTCCGTATTTTTTAATATCTCACTTGTTTTCTTCAATCGGCAATGTCTCGACTGTGTGGCATGCGTCCGGTTACCACCTTGCTCGAAGGAGCGAGTCGCACCGCCTCTACGCTGGTTACGATCACAGCACCCTTTTCCCTCTAGCAATAGCCCATTATCGACACCATTTTCTCGGGATCAACCAATTGAAAGCGGCCCTTGGGCACGCAGCGCACGCACTCTTCGTCGGTTCTCTTCGAGTATTCAGGGTTGACGAGCAGTTGTGGGCGGGCCTTGATTAACTCAAGGACCAGATGGCAGGCATGTTGGAAATTGATGGAACATTTGGGTCGTCGATGGTCGAGCCATGCTGGTTCGACCTGTGCTGGATTGAGTACCTCTAATAATCGAACCAGATCATAAGCATATTTGGAAGCGACTGGAATCCCCTGGGTTATCTGCAATACGATCCTTGCCAATCTCGCTGTCAAGTCTTCGGGCGATATGACCTGAATGATGCCGAACGGAAGTTGCACTCGCATAGTTCGGCTCAACATTGCGCCGTGCGCTCGGAAGATATCAATACGGAGTCTGTTGTCCGCATCAATAAACTGTGCAAGCATCTTACCGGGTGGGTCGAAAGGGTGGACGTGGCGACACAAAAAGTCGCATGTCAATGTTTCAGCGATACAGTCGAATGACGATACAACAAAGTCGAGGTCGTTTAAAACGCGAATCGACGGTTCGCATCCGAGGCGCAACCTGTGTATCTCGACAGCAAACCCGCCGGTCAATACCCATGTCCGGATGTCGTGGCGCTGGAGTTTTCGGAACGCTTGCGATGCGCGGTCTGCCTCTGCAATAGACAAGAATTGCTCAAACACGGCACTTATTTTCTCACGTTCAGGTTTTAAGCGTGATCTGGCTGTAGGCGCGAGCATCGGTTCAGTTTTTGATCGGGAAACGCATGATATTTTGCTGTTCGCGCGTCAGGGATTCCCAGATCGTCTTGGGGATAGCATTTACTTCGCGGCTATCATCGGAATACCATCGGCGCACGTAACGCACGGTTACCAAAACTCGTGGGGTATCTGTCCGGTCGGGTGTTCCGCGATGCAATGCCCAAGGGTGGCGAATCAGTACATCGCCGATATCCAACGGCACCGTGTGCAAGGCGCTTTCGACAAATTCCACAAATCGCAGCGCTGCTTCACGGGACATGCGATGAGTTCCTGCCGCGATTTCAATCGGTCCACTGCCTGGCGTTATGGAGACCAAGGCAAAGCTGACAACCAGCATGTGAGGAGGCAGTAAAAGATTTGGAACCGCTTCGAACAGGGGATGCCGATAGTCAACGTGGACGCTCGAAGCTCGTCAGAATCCGAGAGGAACTTTAATTACGGGAGACTGGCGCGGCGTGCAGTGTCCCGCCACGGGCTTCGCACGGTGTAATTTGGGATGGCCGTTGCATTTTCCTTGCTGGCGGTGAGCAATTTCCTTCGCACCAGCCAACTCACTGCCGCTTGCACGGCACTCTTGGACAGTCCAACCGACTCGGCCAATTCCTGATAACTCAGCTGAACGGCTCCGTGCCGACGGGTTTGTTCGCAGGTGAGCCATAGGTAGACGAGAAAGCTGGCGGGACGGCGATCATGGCCCACCAGGTCGCGCATCAACACGTCTACCACATAATCATCCAGAGTCATCATGGCTGTACCGACTAACAATATAGCAATGAATAGCTGATTGCGCTCCCTGGTTGCGCAGACTATTCTGCGGATATTTCTAGGAGGACACCGATGGTTAGGGGAATAAAGTTTGTAGGCATACCAGTTCGCGATCAGGATGTAGCGTTGAACTTTTACACCAAGGTGCTGGGACTGAAAGTGGCCACGGACCAGCCGTTCAATGACAAGCAACGCTGGATTGAGCTTCTCATTCCGGGCGCGGAAACGGGCGTCGCGCTTTTTACTCCCGAGGGTCACGAGAAGCGCATCGGGGAGTTTCAGTCAATCTCCTTCTGGTGTGACGACGTGTTCGCCACCGCTAAAGTGCTGAAGTCCAAAGGTGTCACTTTTGCCAAGGAACCGAAGAATGAGCCCTGGGGAGCGATTGCCATTTTCCAGGACCCGGACCGGAATCAGTTTGCGCTATCCAGCAAGGTGAATCACAAATGACGAAAACGGTTGCTAGAAAACTGGGCCTGAATCCTGGCATGCGGGCGCTGATCATCGCTCCGCCTCCCGGTTATCTGAAGTTGTTGAGGCCCCTGCCTGAGGGTCTCACGGTGTCTTCGGAACCCAGCGCGGCATATCCCTTTGTGCAGGTCTTTGCGACCCGCCTCTCCGATATTAGTAAGTTCGCCAAAAAGCTTAAGAAATATGCGGCTCCGAACGCCCTGGTATGGATCTCCTACCCAAAGCAAACCTCGAAGCTGAAAGGGGACCTCAGCCGGGATGTAATCCGCAAAGCCATGAATGATCCGGGATGGCGAGCCGTGTCCATTGTCGCCATTGACGAGATATGGTCGGCCTTACGCTTCCGGCCAGCAGGACGAGTGGGTTCGCGGTCGAAGTCCCGCGCGGACTGAGGCCACAGCGCAAACTCTCACTGGGCGAATTTTCGGGCATTCGGAAGTGAGCTTTAGATTAGGACCTACAAGATCCGGGCGGCGACAGCGGTTCGGGGCAACGGCTTGTCCGCGAGCGTTTACCGATCGCCTGAAAGTTCGGCAACTCCTACGCCGTCAGCCAGGACCAAACCTCTCTGCGCTGCACTCGCACGAGCACCCGACTTGCAAACCACTAGCTCAGCAGAGAGAATCATCCCATGGAATCCTTATACCAGCGCGATCTGGCCTATGTGCAGGCGGTGGCATTTAGAACTCTTGCACAGGGCGCTGCCGCCGAGATTGTTCGCTGTCTCAAAGATTCAAGTACGCCAGTTCGAAGAGTAATGGACGTAGGTTGTGGTGCCGGGCCTTTGTCCAAGGCACTCGCAGACGCTGGATTTGACGTAACTGGCATCGATACCTCTGCCGAGTTGCTAGAAATCGCTCGCGCGAATGTTCCGAATGCACAGTTCATGTATGCCTCCGCGTACGATGTCGCGATTCGGGACTTCGATGCGGTTGTTGCCATGGGAGAACCGCTAACCTACCACGCCGAGCCTGCCGAAGCCGAGGATCTCATCAGCCGTTTCTTTCAGCGTGTCGCAAAGGCGCTACCTTCAGGCGGCAAGCTTATTTTCGACGTGATCGGACTCGGTGAGCCCTCCTTGGCTGGCAGGACCTGGAGGTCAGGCGACGATTGGGCGGTATTGGTCGAAACAACAGAGAACCAGAGTGAGAGAACCTTGGTCAGAAACATCGAAACCTTCCGCCGGATCGGTGACCTTTATCGGCGCAGCCGTGAAGTGCACGTTGTGCGGCTCTTGGACGTCGCGAGATTGTGCGATCAACTTGCCTCCTTGGGATTCGTCACCCAAACGGCCGAGTCGTACGGCCCTCAGCAACTCCCGCCTCGGCGGCACGCCTTCTTCGCTACGCGCTCGGGCGGAAACCAAGGCAGTGAACATGCCTAGGAAACATGGGTGCAACGGCTTGTGAAACCTGTTCTCAAGAATTACCCGCATAATCTAACTGAAGATGCGCTTTGGTGAGCCGCAACCACCGGAAGCAGCCCGCGTTTTGCTTAGGCAGTGGCATGGGCAGAAGGCAAAGACTGGCAGCATGCTTGGCTGCTGCGGGTGGGGGCGTGAGTATCGTTTGTCGCGGTCGCATGGTTCGGCTGTCCATCGTTGCGCTACAGACAGATCTGGCATTCTCCATTCAATTTTGACAGCGTCAGGTGCCAGCCTGGCATAAGCAGCTTGGCCGAGGCGATGTTTCCCGCAACGTCGACGGTCACCTGTTCTGTCTTGCTGCGGCTGGTACATCCGGTAACCCATCCCTCCGGACGTCTTTTATCATCTCCGGACCTGTTTTCTCCCGCATAGGAATATCGGCATGGATCACGTGCTTCAGATAATGCCGATGCAGCGTCTGCTCCATGCGCTCACCATCGGCAGTGAAATATCTCTCAATGTAGTTTGTTACCTGGCACGCGCGGCCGATGTATCGTCGTTAGAGGTTTTGTTCTCTTGCGCCTGGCACGAATGTCGAAGAGGTTAGGGGTGCAACTTTTGAGCTACAGATGGGTGGAGTAAGCGGAGTCCCGCGGTGGGACAAACCTCTGGATAGTCAGTGTATTCAAATGTGTTTCCATCTTTAGGCTGAAATCGTTTTATCCAATTCACAAGTCTAGAAACCGAGGCCGGAAATGGATTCCTGCCGTCTCCATTCATCCACTGCAAACGCCATGCAGGGTCGGGCTGCTGCGGCGCTCCATCGAGGTGTGAACGGTCACCTACCGGAACCTCCGCTCCAAATGTTTCGGCTTCTTGACGCACCACACCACCGTGATACCCCGACAAACTTCGCAACTCCGTAGCTCCAAGCAGCTCGGACAACCGATTAAATTCCTCTTTCGGCATCTTGCCGTGAAGCCGCTCAATCGGCTCCAAGGCCGTCCACCTCTCAATGCGATATTCGCCATCGCGAGAAACAGCAATACACGCGTGACGCACATTCCCTGGCAGGACAACTCCGGAAACGTCATAGGAAAGTCGAGCCAATACGTCGGAATCAGGGGCATATGGACGGGATCGCTCCTGACCGATCGAAATGGACGCCGTAACCAAAAGCGCAGTTGTAAGGAGCATTTCTAAGCAGTGACGCATGGCAGGAACCTCCAACAGCGGGCCTTACCAGATTCTAGCTTAGGAACGCGCTTTTCGCATTTCTTGCGGGTGAGGAAGGCCTTTGGTGATCAAATCCCTAATAGCGCTCAGAACCCCTCGCAGTAAGCAAACCCCACGGATTTACCGTTGAACCCGTTCCTGCTCTCTTTGCCGGGGCACTCTCGCTTGAGTCATAGCGTTAATCAGCACTGATCAGCTCTCCATGGTGGCCAAGGTTCCGGTTCCAATCGTTCTCGAGAAACATCGCCCTACGCTACAAAAGGCGGTTCCAGGGGCCGCAATGAGCTTTATCTTCGACAACAAAATCAAATCGGGAGCATACTAGCTTGAATGTTTGAGGATGTGAGGTACGCACTTCGTCTTTGGGCCAGCCATCCGTGGCAGACGGGCTTTGCGATTGCTGCCCTTGCCATTGGCATCGGCGCGAACACGGGCGTTTTCAGTGTTGTCAATGCATTGCTGCTGCGCTCCCTTCCGTTTCGCGAGCCGGACCGCTTGGCTCTTGTACATTCCTATGAGTTTATTCCGCCGCACGATAGCGCCAAGGAGTTTCACGATTGGCGGCAACAAAGTGCCTATCTCGCTGATGCGGCGGTATTTGAGGAATTCGATGTAAACCTCGGCGGCGCGGGTGTCCCGACCCGGGTGCATGGCGTCCAGACGTCGGGGAATTTCTTCTCCGTGCTAGGTACCCAGCCAGTATTAGGACGTGCCTTCACGTCAGAGGATGATGTGGACGGGACAGGAATGGGCTTGGCTGGACGCAACGCGGTCGCGGTGATCGGTTACGGTCTTTGGCAACAGCTCTTCGGTGCCGATCCAAAAGCTCTGGGCACCGTGATTCGCATCGACCGAAAGCCGCTTACCATCATTGGTGTTGCCCCGCCCGGGTTTGATTTTCCTGGCAGGGTGCTTCTCTGGAAACCAGCGGCCTTCGCCCCCGGCAACAACGGTTGGGAAACGGTCGCGCGCCTGAAGCCAGGTGTTTCGTGGGCGCAGGCGCGTGCCGCGTTACTCGTGGAGTGGAAACGTCTGTGGGAAGGGCCGGAAGGCTTGACCCCGAGCATGCCGTCGCTTCAGGATGCACTGGCGGGCCCAGCGAAGAAGGCCTCCCTCATGTTCATGGGCGGGGTGCTGTTGGTTCTTCTGATAGCTTGCACGAATGTTGCGAACATTTTGACCGCTCGTACCGCCGATCGCATGCCGGAGTTGTCCATACGCTCCGCCCTGGGAGCCAGTCGCGGCCGCCTGGTACGACAGTTGTTCACCGAATGCCTGCTGCTTTCGTTCGCTGCGACTCTGGCCGGACTGGTCATCGCTTATTGGACGACTTTGCTGGCGGTGAAGGCGGAACCCCCAACTCTTGCTGCACAGTCCTATTCAATTCTGGATGCACGGGTCTTGGGGTTCACCGCGGTCGTATCGGTGGTAACGGCTCTGATGTTCGGCATCTTGCCATCCTTGTACTTGGACCGCATCCGTACCGTGGGAACACGGGGCTCCAGTCGACCTCCCGAATCACGATGGGTTCGCGAAATTTTGGTTTGCGCGCAGGTGATGCTCACGATCGTTCTTCTCGCTGGGTCGGTCTCCCTGGGTCAGGCATTCATCCATCTAATGAGACTCGACCGCGGCTATGATGTGAAACAGGTAGTGACTGTAAACGTCTCCCTGGCCGGCACGATCCATGAATTGGAGAAGAGGCAGCTTCCTTATTTCGAGGAGGTGCTGGACCGCATCCGTCACCTCCCAGGAGTTCGCACGGCCAGTGCTACAGAATTCCTGCCCCTGTACGCATCGGCATTTGTCGGAGGACCGTTTGGAATGGATGGGCGTCTGGCTGCGCGCAGTTCCACGATGATTCCGGTCATGTCAGGATACTTCGAGACGATGGGCGGAAGGATTTTGTATGGCCGGGAATTTACTGACGCCGAGATCCGCTCCGGGGCAATGGTTGCGGTGGTGAATGAGCGATTCGCGGCTGGGTTCGGCGCACCACAGGACGTTCTCGATCATCAACTTACGATCGGTGACGATACTCCGAGGCAAATCGTCGGCGTCGTAAGGGAAATGGAGTACGAGACGGATCCGTCAGCCAGCGGGAATCAGGTCTTCATTCCGTCGACCACTCCGGACGGGTCAACCTTTGTCGTGCGCGTGGACGGCCGGGCAGAAAATTACCTGGCTGAAGTCCGCGACGCTATCCAATCAGTAGATGCACAAGTTCCTATATTCGGCGTGAAAACTATGCAGCAGCGGCTCGACGAGTTCTTTGCTGGCCCAAAGTTCTACCGGACTGCTGTGTGGTCTTTCGCCGGATTCGCACTGCTGTTGGCGGTGATCGGCCTTTACGGCATCGTTTCTTACGCTGTTGTCCAGAGGACCCGGGAAATGGGGATACGCCTGGCTCTGGGCACGAGCGCGCTCCGGCTTCGCGGCATGCTATTGCGGCAGGCACTGGCCATTGTCGCAGCCGGTGCAATTTCCGGAATAGGCGGAGCACAACTTTCGGGGCGCTTTCTCGAAACCCTGATTAATGGGGCAAAGCCAATTGGCCTGGGAACGTCCGCCGGACTGATTGTGTTCCTCGCTCTTGTGGCGTCGATGAGCATTTGGTCCGCCACGCGTCGCATCAGCAGATTGGACATCAATGCCATTCTACGTTCGGAATGAGCCGCGGCGGGCAAAGCCGAGCGCCCTTCAATAATTCCCCTGCAAAGCCACTATAAGGACTAATCGGAGATCCTCCGTAGACTTGCGACGCTCCCATGTTTTTACCTGGGAGCTCTGGAGTCAGCTACTTTGAGCGGGTCTACTGTGCACCGCTTTTGTGATAGTCAGGGAAAGGCGGGTGATGAGGCGCTGGTGGCGGGGGATTCTTTTTCAACAAGTCCATCACCACTTCGACGGCCTTTTCCAACTGGGGATCGTGGCCCGTGCGCACAGCCTGCGGATCATAATCCACGTCAATATCGGGAGAGACACCGTGATTCTCCACGTCCCAAGTCCCGTCGGGAGTGTAGAACGCCAGGTTGGACGTGCCGGTGAAGCCGCCGTCCAGTAGATCTCCAGGATTGGTGTAGTGGCCGACCAGGCCGCCCCAAGTGCGCTTGCCGACCAGCGGGCCAATGCCGGTCCTGCGGAACATCCACGGCAAACAATCCCCGCCGGAGCCGGCCATTTCGTTGGTGATCATGACCTTGGGGCCGAAGATAGCCTCGAGCGGGCTGGTAATGTCTTTTCCCTCCCGCATAAACCAGTAGCTCAGTAAGGGACGCCGCAGATAGTCGATGATGTAATCGGCGATGTCGCCCCCCTCGTTGTAGCGTTCGTCGATGATCGCGGCCTGCTTGTCGATCTGCGCGAAGTAGTAGCGGTTGAAGTTCGTGTATCCTCCGGCGTAAGTGTCGGGCAGGTAGATGTAGGCCACGCGGCCGCCGGTCAGTTCGTCAACCTTCCGGCGGTTGGCTTCGATCCAGGCGTAATTGCGCAGTCCGGTTTCATCCGCCACCGGAACCACCGTCACATCGCGGGAACCGCTGCCATCGGGATTGGGACCGACTTTCAGCACCACCTGCTTTTCCGCGGTCTCCTCGAAGAAGCTGTAGACGTCGGTGGGCGGCTTCACGTCGCGGCCATTGACGGCGAGCAGGTATTCACCAACCTTCACATTTACGCCGGGTTGCGTGAGAGGAGCATGCAGTTTGGGATTCCAGTTTTCTCCGTTGTAGATGCGGGCGAAACGATAACGTCCGTTCTCGACGGAATAGTCGGTGCCGAGAAGTCCGGTCTTGACATGCTTGGTTTCGGGAAAGCTGCCGCCGCCCACAAACATGTGACCGATGGTGATGTCACCGAGCATTTCGATGAACAGGTAATTCAGGTCGTCGCGGCTGGACATGTTGTCGAGGAAGGGTTCGTATTTCTTGATCGTGGCCGGCAGATTGAGTCCGTGCAGGCCCGGATCGTAGAGGAAGTCGCGCTCGTCGCGCCAGACCTGGTAGTACATGTGCTTCCATTCCGCGCGCGGATCGACGTAGACCTCCATGCCGTCCAGCTTCAACGGACCGCCCTGGCCGGGTTTCGGAGGACCCTCGGCCGGCTTCTCGGCAGGGCCGATGGACCATTGATCTTTTTTGGCGTACAGCATTTTCTCGCCGTTGAATGAAAGGAAGAATGCGTTGACCTCGTCGAGGATGGGCTCCGCCTTGCGCGTTTTGAACTCGAATTTGTAGATCTTTATGGGCGGGCCGAAGTCTTCGAGGTCGATGGGATCGACCGCCGGTCCTTCTTCAAGGAATAGAACTCCCTCTTTGCCAGCATTGAGCCCATAATAATTGCGCGCCGGAACAGGCAGGGCGAGAATGCGCTGACTGATGTTTTCGAGATCGATATCGACGGTGACCGGCTTTTGTTCCTTTGCGGTCTTGTCTTTGTCCTTGTCTTTGTCATCTTTATCTTTATCTTTGTCTTTGTCGGCGTCCGCATTCTTGTCTTTGTCAGCTTCCTTGCCTTTTTCTTCGTCGCTTTCCGGAGCGAGCGGGGATGCGCCGTCCTTCTTGAGCACGATGACATAGACACTGCGCGTGACTGGGCGCATGAGGCTGGTCATGTCGAGCCAGGCGGTATTCAGAGCCACGTCGGTCGAGGCCGTGAAATATAGATTCTTGCCGTTTCTGTCGAAAGCAGGGTAGAGGGCGTCGCTCAAGCCGTCGGTAAGCTGATAGCTTTTGCCCTGCTCGACCGAATAGGCAAAGACGGCATGCAGGTGACTTTGCAGTTGTCGTGTGTAGGCGATCCACCGGCTGTCGAACGACCAGGTCATCTGCAGGGGATGCGCCGGGTCGGTGTAGACGTCGGTATCCACCTTCACCGGTGTTTTCTTCTGCAGGTCGACATACCAGAAGTTCAGGCGCTTGTCGGTATAGGCAATTCTCTTGGAGTCGGGCGACCAAACCGGCGAGTAGTAGAAGGTGGGTGGGTTGCCCAGGTTGATCTTTTGGACCTCACCCAGGCCGCTCTGATCGCGGACGTGCAGCGCATACTCGCCGGACTCGTCCGAGAAGTAGGCGATGGATTTTCCATCCGGAGACCAAGCGGGATCCCGTTCAACGACGTCGACCGTATTCGTCAGATTGCGAATGTCGCCCTTTTCCGCCGGGACGGTCAGAAGCTCACCGCGCACTCCGAAAACCGCGCGAGCGCCGGTGGGAGAAATTCCCGCGAAGCGGAACTGCTTCGGCTCAATCTTCTGAAAATGAGGACGCACCTCGGTCACATCACCCTCAGGTTCGATGCTCAAAGCGTGATCGCTGCCGGAGCGGAGATCGAGCAGATGGAGCGATCCGAACTGTTCATAGACGATGGCGTCGGACGTGGCGCCGGCCGACTTGATGTCCAATCCGGTGTTTTGCACCACCTGCTTCACTTGCTGCGACTTTGTATCGTAGGCGAACAGCATTATGGGACCGTTGCGGTCGGAAAGAAAGTAGACGGTGTCACCGACCCACATGGGGTTGAAGTCGTTGGAATTGTCGCGCGGAATTCTGGCCTGCACGCTGGAGTCGGACAAATTGGCGATCCATATGGGCTTGGTCTGCCCGCCGCGATAGCGCTTCCATGCCTTTTGCCACTGAATGTTGGGCACGTAGGCGATGCGCGATCCGTCGGGCGAAAAAGATCCTTCTGACGCTCTCACCAGCGGGATTGAAGTGGCAAATCCGCCTTCGCGTGGAACCGTGAAAAGTTGCACGACGCCGTCGGAGAAGGCCATTCGCGAGGACGCAAACACGACCCGTTTCCCGTCGGGAGTCCAGCCGACGACACCTAGGTCGGCGGGATGATAGGTGAGGCGGCGGGGATTGCCACCCGCCACCGCGACCACATAGACGCTGGGGTTGCCGTCAAAGTCACCCGTGAACGCGACCTGCGATCCATCAGGCGAGAACACCGGCTTGCCTTCATGGCCGCCACTCGTCAGGCGACGCAGGTTGCTGCCGTCGCGATTCGAGATCCAGATGCTTCCGGCGTAGCTAAAGGCGATCTGGGTTTGACTCACCGAGGGATCACGCAATAACAGTGGCTTCTGCGCCTGCGCGGTCGCTGTGCCGGTCGCGAGCAAGAACACCGTGCACACCAGCAGAAAACATCCAGCTTGTTGCACAAATTGCGTACTCGTTACGTTGTTGAGCATGAGAGTTCTCCCGCGAGCCACGTGAATGACCACTGATTCCCTCCCACCGTTTGGCCGAGCAGAAAGTTATACACAATCGCTAGGAATGACACAAGGTTCGGAAGCGTCCGACGATCAAGTGCTGGTGGAATGCCCACCATTTCTACGCAACAATCTGCAAACCTTTTTGGAGCGACAACCCGAGTTCGTGCAGTGACTCGAAAGCTACACGTCAGTGGGGCCCTACTGAATCCCGATACTGTTGGATTGGTCTCGTCGTACACCTTGCGGAATGTCCGGCCAGCCTCTATGCTCGTCAATATCCGAGTGAAATCCATACTGCTGCTCTTACTTTTCGCGCCAGTTTGTCTGCCCGCTCCATCGATCGTCATTGACGCCCATGAGGACACGCCACCTGATGCGACACTAGGGCGTTTGGACACTAGAGTGTTTTTCGATATCTATCCAAAAATAATGTGTTATCTCACGCTGATTGAAGCCCGAGAAAGAGTAGTTTTAGGCATGTCGCAACGTGCAACCCGGAAGCCGACCCGATTTCCCGTTACCAATTCGGAATCGATGACGTGCATTGTCACTCCGCTCGCAACGCATCCGTTGGGTTCACCGACGCTGCGCGAAGTGCGGGCAGCAAACTTGCCACCATCGACGCAAGACCCAATAACACGGCCACGCCAGTCAGCGTCGCTGCATCCCAAGCTTGCACACCGAACAGCAGCCTGCGGGTTAGCAGCGATGTTCCCACCGAGCAGACTAAGCCGATGGCGAGGCCTGCCCCTGTCAGCCGTCCTGCCTCTCGAACAACCAGCGAGTAAACCGAACTACGCTGGGCTCCCAGTGCAATGCGAATGCCGATCTCGCGCGTGCGCTGGCTCACCGAGTAGGAGATCACTCCATATAGCCCAACCACGCCCAAAATCAGCGCCATCGCGGCGAATCCGCCCACCAACCACGCTGCAAACCGGTGCAGCAGCGCCGCCTGCGTACCGTCGATCTGCTCGGTCATGCTTTCTTCGTCAGATACACCCAAGCTTGGATCGATCTGGTGCAACGTGCTCACCAGCACCGGCAGCAACTTTCCCGCGTCTTGCCCTGTGCGCACCGCAAGGGTGAAATAGTGGTCCTGTGTGTAACTAATGGGGAAATACTCCGCCGGCCAGGGGTCGACATCAAGCGGTCCCTCGCGAACGTCATCGACCACGCCAATAATCTCCCACACCGACGGACGCCCCATCTCGTCATCGGTAATTTTCTGGCCGATCGGGTCTTCCGCAGGGAAATACTTCCGCGCCAGCGCCTGATTGACCACGGCCACTCCGGACCCGGAAGCATCCTCAGTCTCGCTGAAGAACCGGCCGCGCACCAATCTGGCCTTGAGCGTAGGCAGATAATCCGCGCTTATATGACGCTCGTCTACCTCGTTGTGTTCGCCGTTGAAAGGCCTTTCCGGGAATCCGATGGAGTCGACGGCGCAGTTGCAGTGGACGGGAAGCAGGCTGGTGATGCCCGCCGACTGAACACCGGGCAAGCTCGAGGCACGGCGCACGATCTCCCGGTATAGGCCCACGATCTTTTCACGATTGCTGTAAACCGCGTCGGGAGCCATCACGCCCACCGTGGCAAGATGGCTCGGATCGAAGCCCAGCGGCACGTGGAGCAGGCGATAGAAGCTCCGCCCCAGCAACCCTGCGCCAGCCAGCAGCACCACAGCCACAGTCAGTTCCACGACCACCAGGTTCGCTCCCAACCTGCGCCAGAGCCGTCCGGCAGCACCGCGATCTCCCTCGGCTAATCCGTCGC
>Ga0187783_10002486_pt1 | contig 13675 bp, 9 predicted proteins | sample 1015_SJ02_MP02_2_FD_132471 | JGI IMG/M metagenome (GOLD analysis project Ga0187783, IMG submission 132471) | Tropical peat soil microbial communities from peatlands in Department of Meta, Colombia - 1015_SJ02_MP02_20_MG | ecosystem: Environmental > Terrestrial > Soil > Wetlands > Peat | place...
CCGCCATGTTTATTTTCATAGGAGCCTTGCCGCGGACGGACTGGCTCGGCGATCTGGTCGAGCGAGATGAGCGTGGATTTATCCTCACCGGGCCGGATCTGGTTCGCAACGGGGCCCGCCCCAAAGGATGGAGCCTCGATCGAGATCCCTTTCTATTGGAAACCAATGTTCCGGGAATCTTTGCCGTAGGAGACGTGCGGCATGGCTCGGTCAAGCGGGTGGCCTCGGGCGTCGGTGAAGGCTCCGTGGCGGTGCAGTTCATTCACCAATATTTGAGCAAAGTGTAAGTGGCGGACCTATCGGAACTCGCGCGTTTCCCCATATTCGCTGACTTGCCGGCGGACCAGATGGAGTGGTTTCTGGCGAAGGCGGAGGAGATAAAGCTCAAGGCGGGCGACATTTACGCCCGCCAAGGGGATCCTGCGGACTGGATGTTCGTGATTCTGGAGGGCCAATATCAGTGGCGCGGGGAACTGGCCGGCGAAACCATTCTCATCAGCGGCAAGCTCGGCGATGTCACCGGAGCTCTGCCATTTTCGAGGATGAAGCAATTTACGGTCACAGGAAGAGCCATCAGCGACGGCCGCGTCCTGCGCTTTCCAGCCTCGCTTTTTCCCGAGCTGATCCAGAGGATGCCGGAGTTGGTCAAGCGCCTGGTGGGCGTCATGTCCGACCGGATTCGCGAAGCGACCCGATTTGAGCAACAACGCGATCGGCTGGCGGCGCTCGGAAAGCTGTCGGCCGGGCTGGCGCACGAGCTCAACAACCCTGCGTCGGCGGCGAAGCGAGCGGCCAGCCAATTGCGCGACATCTTGAAACGGATCAAGGACGCCAGTCACGAGCTGGGGCGGCGAGAGCTGACGGCGGCGCAGAAAGCAGAGATTGATAGTCTCGACGCTTCGATCACGCGAAGTGATCAGCCTCCTCTCGAGGGATTGGCGGCCAGTGATCTCGAGGAGCAAATCGATTCTTTGTTTCGCAGCCACGGACAAAATGATCTGTGGCAACTCGCGGCGGACCTGGCAAGACGGGGGATCAAGCCCGAGGTGCTGGAGCCTTTGTTCGCGAAACTGGGGGCAGAGACGGCCCGGGCAGCGTTGGTCCGGCTGGCGGCTTCGGTCGAAGTCGCGAACTTGCTGAACGAAATTGAGAGCAGTGCCGCACGAATCTCGGACCTGGTTCTCGCCATCAAGGAATACACCTACATGGACCAGGCACCGGTGCAAAATGTCGACATCATCAAGAGCCTGGAGAACACGCTCACCATCCTGAACCACAAGCTGAAACGGGGAGTGGTGGTCAAGCGCGACTACCAGCGTATTCCGCTTCTGGTCAATTCGTTCGGCAGCGAACTGAATCAGGTCTGGACGAATATCATCGATAATGCCATCGACGCCATGGGGGGAAAGGGCGAGCTCAGGGTGCGAACCTATCGCGAGGATAGCTGTGTCGTGGTGGAGATTGGCGACAACGGTCCAGGAATTCCTACCCAGGTCAAAGCCCACATCTTCGAACCTTTCTTTACCACCAAGGCGGTGGGACAGGGAACCGGACTCGGTCTCGATACCGTGCAACGAATCGTGAAGAAACACCGGGGAAATATTCAAGTCACCTCACAGCCGGGCGACACCCGTTTTCAAGTCTGGCTGCCCATGGCGGAAGTGTCGAGCTAGTCAAAAATAAACTGCAAAAGATAGAGTTGTGGCCGATTCTTCGAGTACTCCATGAGTATGTAGGAGCGATCTTTGCCCTGAGCATTGCAGGCAAGAATCAGAGTTTCACGACGCTGACAATTGCCGCCATGGTGTGCTCCTCGCCTGGAGCCAGATCAACGGCCGCGCCCAGGACGTTGCTCGCCTCGACACAAAGGAACTGCCTCCACTCGCCCTCACCCAGGTCTTCCAAACTGGCCGCTCCGTCCCGCCACGGATTCCACACCACGGTCGTGGCCGAATGGGACTTCCTCAGGCGAATCCGACGGCGCAGGGCCGGGTCCAACAGATTGATTTCGCTCGCGGTATCGAGGTACGCATTGTCGGTAGGAGCGGTGATCTCCATCTCGCCATGCTGCGTCTTTTCCTTGTTCCCGTCGGTATTGTCAAGAAAGCGGACCTGGTCCAGGCCCGCGAGGCGCACACGCCCAACTTCCGCCACTCGATTGTAGGTGTGGAGGGCCTCCTCGAAGCGGAAAGAACTCGTGCCGGTATTGGTGCAAGCTAGTTCCAGACTGAGCTCGGAACCAAACTGGACACGATGCACAAGGCGAAATTCCGCAGCCGACCAGTGCCGAGTCTGGGCAGTACTCTCGGTCCGCATGCTCACCGTAACCCGGCCTTGCTCTTCAGCAATGGACTCGAGCTGCCACATGGTAGTGCGCACAAATCCATGCGCGGGAGCGTGGGGGTCGTCTGCTTTGGCGCGGAACCATGGAAAGCAGATCGGAATACCGCCACGGATCGCCCGGCCTTCTTGCCAGTGCGATTTTGTGCTCAAGAAAAGCACCTCGTCGTTGCCCGCCGGTTTCCAGGACGTCACGTGGGCGCCATGCAAATACATCTCGCCCTCGGCGAGCGCACCGGTGATTTCGACGCGCGGCAGCCCGCCGTTGCCTTCTGACACCCGGGCGAGACCAGGGACTCTGAAGCGGCGGTCGAGTTCGACGATCATCGGGTTCGGCAGCATAGGGAACTCCTTTCACGAGGGCAAGCCCAGTCCTGCCACTCAGTTTGGCCGGGACCATACGACTGGCCAGCGGGGCCTGGCCCGTTGGCAGTGGGTGCCAGTTCCCGTTTGGCTACCGCGGCCGAGGAGAGGATGCGACGCTGGCGGGCCTCGTTCGCTCGTCTCGTGGTATCATTTTGTCATTCCGTTGTCTATCCACTTCCATTCCGTCTTGCTGACCTCGACTTACGACTGAAGATTAGTTGATATTCCGATTGCAGGGGATCCCAATGAGCACACAGAGTACGGCACGCCCAGACTCGGCAAAAGTTGTTCCCATGGCGACGAAATCCTCGAGCGTTTCCGCGCTTCTCCAGGAGTACGGAAGCGGATCGATTCCGATTCTTGGGACCGAAGAAGCATCGTATGAACGGCATCTGGTCTTTGACCGCGCGATCGACCCCACGGTGTCCAGTCCTCGCGAGCGCTTCGAAGCGCTGTCGCATTCGGTCCGAGATATCCTAGCGCAACGCTGGGTGCGAACGAAGACCACCTATGAGCAGCAGAACGCGAAGCGTATTTACTATCTCTCGATGGAATTTCTCATCGGGCGTTCGCTGGCCAACAATGTGATCAATCTTTTGCTCGATCCTCTGATCCAGCAAGCGGTTCGAGAGGAAACCATTGACTGGCTGGACTTGATCGAGCAGGAGCCGGACGCAGGTTTGGGCAATGGCGGCCTGGGGCGGCTTGCGGCCTGTTTTTTGGATTCGATGGCCATGCTGCAGCTTCCTGCTACGGGTTACGGATTGCGCTATGAGTACGGCATGTTTCGACAGTCCTTGGTCAATGGCTGGCAACGAGAGAATCCGGACAACTGGCTGCGCGATGGCGATCCATGGGAGATCGCCCGCGCCCACGAGAAAGTGGAAATTAAGTTCGCCTGCAGCTTCAAGCTGAAAGACGGACACTTTGAGCTCGTTCCGGATCGCCCGTCCAACCTGTTCGGCATACCGTTTGACCGGCCGGTGGTCGGCTACGGCGGAAGGACGATCAACACTCTCCGCCTCTGGGCCGCGGCCGCGCCCGATTATTTCGATTTTCAGGAATTTGGCACCGGGGATTTCGTAGGCGCCCTGGGCGCCACGCTCGAGGCGGAATCGCTGACCCGGGTGCTCTATCCCGATGACTCAACTGCCGCCGGACAAGAGTTGCGATTTCTGCAGGAGTATTTCCTGGTCGCATGTTCCATGGCCGACCTGGTGCGCCGCTTTCTTCGCCACAACACGGATTGGGCAAAGCTCCCGGAAAAGGCTGCCATCCAAATGAATGACACCCATCCTTCGTTGGCGGTCGCGGAATTGATGCGCATCCTGCTGGACGAGGCGCACCTGGGATGGGACGAGGCCTGGGATCTGACCAAGAGAACCTTGGCTTACACGAACCACACGCTGCTGCCCGAGGCACTAGAAAAATGGCCGGCGGCCTGGTTTGAAACGCTTCTTCCGCGGCAGCTGGAAATCATCTACGAGGTGAACCGCCGGCTGCTCGACGAGGTTCGGGTCCGCTTTCCCGGTGATGAAGGACGGGTGCAACGGGTGAGCCTCGTGGAAGACGCAGGTTCACGCAAAATCCGCATGGCCCACCTCGCGATCGTGGGTTCGCACAGCACCAATGGCGTGTCTGCCGTCCACTCGAAGTTGTTGCGGACGACTACGGTCAAAGATCTTGCTGAAATGTTTCCCGAGCGGTTCAACAACAAAACCAATGGAGTCACGCCACGACGCTGGCTGCTGGCGGCGAATCCCATCCTGGCGCGGGCAATTACCAAAGCGATCGGCGATCAGTGGATCACTGACCTCAGCCAGCTGCACACTCTCAAACCATTGGCTGGAGATCCGAGTTTTCGTGAAATCTTCCTCGCCGCCAAGCACGAAGCTAAAGTGCAGTTCGCCAATTGGCTCAAGACAACCCATGGCCCCAGCGTCGATCCCGACACGATTTTCGACTCCCAGATCAAGCGTATCCATGAGTATAAACGGCAACTGCTGAACGCCTTGCGCATCATCATTTGCTACAGCCGGCTGCGTCACAATCCCAACCTCGAAATGGCTCCGCGGACCTTCTTCTTCGCCGGCAAAGCTGCCCCTGCTTATTGGCTGGCCAAACTCATCATTAAATTCATCAACAATCTGGCCGGCACGATTGACGGTGATCCCATGGTGCGCGGGCGAATGAAGGTGGTTTTTCTGCCCGAGTACAACGTTTCGCTGGCCGAACGGCTGATTCCGGCGAGCGATGTTTCGAACCAGATTTCAACCGCCGGCTACGAGGCCAGCGGAACCAGCAACATGAAGTTCATGATGAACGGAGCTCTGACGGTCGGCACGCGGGATGGCGCGACCATCGAGATGGCGGAGGAAGCGGGAGAGGAAAACTTCTTCCTGTTCGGGCTAAGCGTTGAGCAGGTCGAACGCAGCCAGGCCTGGTATAACCCCCGCTGGCACTATGAGCACGAGCCGGAGACGCGCGCGGCTCTGGACCTGATTTCCTCGGATTATTTCAGCCGTTACGAACCGGGAACATTTGCTCCCTTGCTGGATACGCTGTTGAACCACGACCACTACATGCACTTGGCGGACCTGACCTCCTATTGTCAGGCGCAAGATCGACTGGGCGACTTGTACGTCAATCCGGGAGAATGGGCGCGAAAGGCCATTCTGAACGTGGCGAGTTCAGGAAAATTCTCGAGCGACCGCTCCATTGCCGAATACGCGGCCGACATTTGGAACGCGGGACCATGCCCCGTACGCTAGAGGCACCGTCGACCAAGATACCTGGCGAGCCCCCGGTGTCGCCGCTGGCCGGGAAACCTGCGCCCAAGGAGATGCTGATTGATGGGGCGCGTCTGGAACGAGAGTACTTCGAGCGACGTCCCGACGTCGGCGACCGTAAGAACCTCGTCAGCTTCGGCACCAGTGGACACCGTGGGTCCCCCCTTGACGGCACCTTCACCGAAGCCCACATCCTGGCCATAACCCAGGCAATCTGTGATCACCGGCGGAAGCAAGGAACCAATGGCCCGCTGTTCATGGGAAAGGACACTCACCTTTTGTCCGCGCCCGCGCAGCGTACTGCTCTCGAAGTGCTGGCGGCGAATGGCATTGAAACCATCATTCAAGCGGGCGACGGGGTAACACCCACTCCCGTCATCTCGCGAGCGATTCTCGTCTACAACCGCGATCGCGGCCAACCGCTCGCCGACGGCATCGTCATCACACCCTCCCACAACCCGCCGGAGGATGGCGGTTTCAAGTACAACCCGCCCCATGGCGGCCCTGCCGATACCGATGTGACACGCTGGGTAGAGGACCGGGCGAATCAACTGTTGTGCGCCGGCAATACCGACGTGAAACGCGTTCCGTTCGAGCAAGCAATCCGAGCCGGGAGCACGCATCAGGAAGACTTCGTCCTGCCCTACGTTCGTGATCTCAGCCATGTTGTGGACCTGGATGTCATTTGCAATGCCCACCTCAAACTCGGCGTGGACCCCCTGGGCGGCGCCTCGCGGCCCTATTGGGAGCCGATCAATTCGATTTATGGAATCGACGTCACGGTCGTCAATACGACCTTGGACCCAACCTTCTCGTTCATGACCGTGGATCACGACGGAAAGATCCGCATGGATTGTTCCAGCCCCTACGCGATGGCCAGGCTCGTGGGGCTGAAGGATCAGTATCAGGTAGCTTTTGCCAACGATCCCGACTCCGACCGGCACGGGATTGTTACTCCGGTGGCCGGGTTGATGAACCCCAATCATTACCTGGCGGTAGCCATCCGATACCTGCTCAACCATCGCCCGCAGTGGCGCCGAGATGTCGCCGTCGGCAAGACACTCGTGAGCAGTAGCATGATTGACCGGGTCGTCCATAAGCTCGGTCGTCAGCTCCGCGAAGTGCCGGTCGGCTTCAAGTGGTTTGTATCGGGACTGATTGATGGCTCGTGCTCGTTCGGCGGCGAAGAGAGTGCGGGGGCGAGTTTTCTCCGTCGCGACGGCAGGGTGTGGACCACCGATAAGGATGGGCTCATCATGGACCTGCTGGCCGCTGAGATCACCGCCGTCACCGGCAAGGATCCCGGAGAACACTACCGTGAGCTGACGGCTGAGTTCGGCACTCCCTACTACACCCGCATCGACGCGCCCGCTACGCCCGAGCAAAAGGCAAAATTGCAAGAACTGTCCCCTGCCGCCGTCAAGGAATCGGTTCTGGCGGGCGAGCCTATTACCGCCAAGCTGACCCGTGCGCCAAGCAATCAATCGCCGATCGGCGGTCTGAAGGTCATCGCAGAGAGCGGCTGGTTTGCCGCCCGGCCCTCCGGAACCGAAAACATCTACAAGATTTATGCCGAGAGCTTCAAGAGCGCGTCCCATCTGACTGCAATCGTGAGGGAAGCGGAGAAGATGGTAACCCGCGCGCTTGATTCGGAGTCGGGAAATGAGCGCTAGCCTCGATTACATAAGTGTTCCCCCGTTTCCGCCCGAGTACCGTGCCTCCGGCTTGTTGTTGCACGTCACATCTCTGCCGTCGCCCTATGGCATCGGTGATCTGGGGCCGTCTGCGTTCTCCTGGGTCGACCGCCTTCACGACGCCGGCCAAAGGTGGTGGCAGGCACTGCCGCTGGGACCGACCGGCTACGGGAATTCTCCGTATCAGTCGATGTCGTCGTTTGCCGGCAACCCCTTGCTGATCAGTCCCGCCTGCCTCATATCCGAGGGGTTGATCAAGGCGGCAGATTCCGAGTTAAGCTTTGCCCCGGGCGTGGTTGACTACGACGCCGTGATCCCCTTCAAGTACCGACTCATCGAAACCGCCTGGACGAACTTCGAGGGTGGGGAGCGCCAGGACCTGCGCGCCGCCTATGATGGGTTCTGCGCCCAGCAAGAGCATTGGCTCGCAGACTACGCCCTGTTCCGGGCGCTCAAAGCCAAGTATCGGGGAGCGTATTACCTCGATTGGCCAACAGAGTTGGTGCAGCGCAATCCGGAGGCTCTAGCCAGTGCGCGTCGCGAGTTAGCCAGTCAGATCGGCCAGGCCTGCTTTGCGCAGTTTCTGCTGTTCCGGCAAGCCGATCAACTTAAGGAGCATGCGCATTCGAAAGGCGTGGGTTTAATCGGTGATCTGCCTTTCTTTGTGTCCCCGGATTCGAGTGATGTCTGGGCGAACCCGGAGTTCTTCTTACTGGACGAGAGTCGTCGCCCACGCTTCGTTGCCGGGGTGCCTCCCGACTATTTCAGCGCCCAAGGGCAGTTGTGGGGCAACCCTGTTTATAACTGGGATGCGCTTCGCGCCACCGGTTATCGTTGGTCGATTGACCGGCTGCGTTCCCTGCTGGCTCACGTCGATGTGATTCGCCTAGATCACTTCCGTGGATTTGCAGCCGCCTGGCATGTTCCGGCCGGGGCAGCGACGGCTCAGTCGGGACAATGGGTGCCGGGTCCCGGTGCAAACTTTTTCGAGGCGGTCGATCGCGACCTGGGCTGTCTGCCATTCATCGTTGAGGATCTGGGCATCATTACTCCCGATGTTCAGTTGCTGCGCGATCGATTTCGAATGCCAGGAACCCGGGTCCTGCAGTTCGCCTTCGACGGTCATTCCGACAACCCATATCTGCCGCACAACTTTGTCCCCAACACGGTGGTGTACTCCGGAACCCATGACAATGCCCCGACTCGAGAATGGTATGAAGAATTGTCCGCGGACCAACGCCAGAACCTGTGGAGGTACCTCAGCCAAGCGCCAGGAGAAGGCACCGAAGCTGCTCACGCCCTGATACGTCTGGCTTGGTCGTCCATGGCTGCCTTGGCAGTGGCTCCGTTGCAAGATTTACTCAATCTTGGGGCTGACGCTCGTATGAATATACCTGGTCGCCCCAGCGGTAACTGGCGTTGGCGGTGGGTGCAAGACCCATCGTCGCTCTCGGCCTTTGCATGGTTGCGGGAGCTGACAGATACCTCAAAACGCTCGGATCCAGGCACGGCGTGGCGGCAGAGGAAGCTGGAAAATACCGTTCCTGCCGGACTACGCCCCTCCCCAGCCTAAAAATCCAAGTCCCCGGGGAGGGCCAGCGCGCTTGGAAAAGCGCGAATGGCCGGATTCGTGTCAAGGGCATTCCGGTCCAGATCGACGACAAGTCGGCTCGATCCCTCGCCGATTCTGCGGGCCCATGATGGACATGGTCGAGACATTCTTCGATAGTCCCTAAGCTTGGCCTTTGCCGTCCATGCAATCATCGGTCAGAGCGTAGAGAAGGCGTCCAGGGTCCAGTTTCTTCGAAGATCCCAGGGAACGGTGGATCGCCAACTTTTGCGAAGACTCAGTAGTGGTGGATAATGATGAAACGGACTGGCGTCGGAACACCAGGCGGCGCTGGCCAGGAAAGAAGGTGCAACTTGCAAGCTATCGCTGGAGTATTTCCCTCTCGAGACGATGCAGAGCGGGTCTTCACAACTTTGCGCTCAAGCAAGGTTTCCGCAACGAAAATCGCGCTGCTGGCTCCCGGCGATGTGCGCAGCAAATTCCAGTGGAATCCTCTCGACGAGGGTGGGCGGTCGACCGGCGCCACGCTGATGGCGGTTTTGTTGCCTGGGGTTGGTGTGGTAACGGGAGCCGGAGTGCTGGGAATAGCGATCCTCAGGGCCGCTGGAGCGGCGATCGGCGCTGTCGCGGGCGGATCGCTGGAAGATCTGGCGGAGGATTTGCCGGGGGACGAAATATTCGTCTATGAAGACGTGCTTCGCAAGGGTCGCAGCGTAGTGATCGTTCTAGTGGACGATGGGACCGCCGCCGAGCCCGTCCGCCAATCCTTCCTCGAACAAGGCGCCGACGCGATCGACGCTGCCCGGCAAGAATGGTGGATTGGTTTGCGAGGCACCGAAGGCGAACACTATTCCGCCTCCGGCAGGAACTTTACGAACGACGAGAAGTTTTATCGTCTTGGATTCGAGGCTGCCCTGCATGCCAGAACGCGCTGCAAGGAATTCGATCAGGTGTCGGCCGAGATGACCAGCAAGCTCGAAGATCTCGAACAGCAATACCCCGATGTTCCGATCGAGGAGGCCTTCACTCGGGGCTATCAGCGTGGTCGCGAACATTTCCAGGCGCTGTGCGACCAGCGGGCGGCTTAGGTTCTTCCCTTAAGGGTTGGTTTTATCTCCATTGCCGCTCACGAAGCAAAGCGGCGGGGAGCGCGCTCGTCCGTCGCGCAAGACACGATCCGAGGTAGGTTTCGCTTAAGGGAAAGCCGAGAACAAATCGCTTAAATCCGGCTGATTCGCGGCACTGCCAAGATAGGGAGTGACGGCAAAGATTTCTTCCAAGGTTCTGAGCAATGCTCCATGATCGTAGTGAATCGAGTTGCTGTAACCGCCGCCCTTGGCCCGGGGCGACAGAACGATCATTCCAATAGGGCCATCTGCCTTTTCACCCTCGTCCCAGGTGACAAATACCGCTCCTCCGTCGCTGAATTCCTGAGAATTTAGGATGTCGGGGAGATACCGTGCCAGCCAAGTGTCGCCCTGTGCGATGCGATTACGCAGCGGACTGCAACTGTCGTGCATATCATTGCAAGAATTAGGTGTGATGAAGTTGTATCGCGCGACTCGATGGTTCGCGAGATCTTTGCCGAGTTCCTCGAAGGGGCGGACATGCTCGATGCAGTATGCCGAACTGGGGTTCCTCCGATTGGTGACATCGTCGAAGTACACAAAGGCATTGTGTTTCACCACGTAGGGATACCGGTCGGAAAGAGGGCATTCTTTGCCCGAAATATTCTCTTGATAGGCCCGCCACTCGATTCCTCCGCCCGGAGCGTTTTTCAAAAGTGTAACCAGATGCTCGGTGGTGGACTGGCTGTTAACCAGCGGAGAACGGTCGTCGGCAATGCCGAAACCCGTGCCGGCTTCCATCCAAAGGTAATTCGGCAAACTGGGATGGATGCGGGGAGGATTGAAATACTGCTCCGTGTGCGATGCTTCCGGCAAAAGCGTTCCGTTGATGTAGGGAGCGAACTTGTTGCCCTTGATGGAAGACCATTCTTCGTTCTCCATTACGATGACCCAGACGGTCTTAATGGAGTGGTCGGAGGGTGCAGCCGTGTTCTGGGCTATCACGCTCCCCGTGGTGACGCACAGCAATGGAACCAGACTCCACCATCGTGAAAGTACCATTTCCCTATTGCCTCTCCTCTCGACCAACTCATGCGCTGACCAGGCGGAAGCCTCACCGCTTCCCAAGGTGGCATCCCTCCCGCAGGGGAGACTTAGTAGGATAAGATATCGAATTTCGGAAGCCCGGAAGGCTCCGATCCCGAAATCAAAGGAGTCCCCATTGAATCGTAGCAAATGGTGTGTTCGCTTGCCTTTTTTCGTGTGTTGCTTGATCTCCGCGTCGCACGCGCAAATCGACGCCGCAACCCGGAAGTTATCGCATGACATTTTCCAGCAACTGATCGAGATTAATACCACGGACTCCGTCGGCAGCGTGACGGCAGCTTCCCAGGCGATGGCACAAAGGTTCCGTGAGGCCGGATTTGCTGATTCCGACCTTCAGATCCTCGGTCCGAATGACCGCAAGCAGAATCTGGTGGTCCGGTTGCATGGGACGGGAAAGCGTCAACCCATCCTGCTCATTGGCCACCTTGATGTTGTCGAGGCGCGCCCCGAAGACTGGACCACGGATCCCTTCAAATTTGTGGACAAGGACGGTTTCTATTACGGGCGTGGCACGCAGGACATGAAGAGTGGCGATGCCATTATGGTTACCACGCTGATCCGTTTTAAGACCGAAGGCTACACCCCGGACCGGGACATTATTCTGGCGCTCACCGCGGACGAGGAGGGCGGCAAGTCCAACGGTGTCGATTGGCTGCTGAGAAACCATCGCGATCTCGTGAACGGCGAGCTCGTTTTCAACCACGACGGCGGTGGCATTTTGAGCGACCACGGCAAGCCGGTGATGATGACGGTGGATGCGACGGAAAAGCTGTATGCGGATTTTCGTTTGTCGGTAACGAATCCCGGAGGTCACAGCTCGCTGCCGACGCCGGACAACGCCATCTACCAGCTCGCCGACGGGCTCACGCGGCTCGAACGCTACCATTTTCCCTTTGAGCTGAATGAAGTGACGCGGGCCTACTATGAGCGTATGGCAACGGTCGAAACCGGGGAACGGGCGAGCGACATGAAAGCGATTCTGAGAAATCCACCGGACGAGGCGGCCATTGCCCGACTTTCACGAGACCCCATCGACAATTCCACGCTTCACACCACTTGCGTAGCCACCCGTTTGAATGCCGGACATGCCAACAATGCCTTGCCACAGCGCGCCGAGGCCAATGTGAATTGCCGGATTCTACCAGGACACTCGGCGGAGGAAGTGCGGCAGGAGCTGGCTCGAGTCCTGGCCGATCCGAAGATTGCCGTGCTCTACGTGAATAACTTTGGGGAAGTTTTCGACCGTGCCCCTGACCGGAAGAGTCTTCCACCTCCGCCGCTGCGGCGCGACGTGTTTGCACCGCTCGAGAAAGTTACCTCGGAGATGTGGCCGGGCACGCCGGTGGTACCGGACATGGCGACGGGCGCCTCCGATGGCATCTACACCATGGCTGCGGGCCTGCCGACGTATGGAATTTCTGGCCTCGCCATAGACCGCGATGACATCCGTGCCCACGGGCGGGATGAAAGGCTGGGCATTCAGTCCTATTACGAGGGAGTCGATTTCTATTATCGCTATATGAAGGCCGTGACCTCAGAATAGGCAACGCCTTTGGCGATGGCTTGAGAGGCAGACCCAACCCGGAGGACAACGGGGCCCGCTGAGCGCCCCGTTGAATGCCGAGTCAGGACTTAGGCTTTCCCCAGACCTGGGTTTAGCGTAAGTCGCGCCTGATCGCCGCCCACGAGTCCGATCGAAACCCCTCGACCGGGCTCGCGCCCCGGTCCGAACTCCCATCACCCTATGGGACGGACAGAGGATTGGCCTCCAATCCCATTCTGCACCGCCTTGGATCGGGATCGGCAGGCCACATCCCAACCAGGTTTTCACCGGCTGATCTGGGAAAGAGACCGGCCAAAGTTTGGGGAAGCGGAGGGGGCTTACCGCAACAAGCACATCGGCGTGACGGAGAAGATAACGAATTACAAGGAATCTCTGAGATTGCCGGCGGTTCGCAACCGCGGCTCAGGCCGGCCATGCCCCCGAAACTTTGCAGGCATTCGCCTAGGTTCAGAACGAAAAGGAGCGTCGAACCTTGATGGCGATCACCCCTCTTCGGGAAGTGAGGTCCCGGGACCCCTCGCCGGAAACGGGCCAGCAGCGAATCGCCCGTTCATCTTGCCGACACTGTACCGGGTCGGTCCAAGGCAATTGTCATGCCGATTTCACGGAAATGTAATTTCTTTTTTACATTTGGCCATAGATTCCGAGATCAGGGGTGCACGTAGGTTGGACTGGCAGGCGATGGCGGTGTGTAATCGCGACCGTAGAGATTCTTATGTTCCTGCGGCAGGTTGGAATCGGGTACTCGGAGCAGTCCCAGAGTCGAGGTGCTGCCCGATATCGTGATTTCCCTGGTCATTGCACTCAACGCTTCGGGCAATGCTCGCTCATACCAAACGTGCAGCATATAGCGGCCTGGAGCTACATCGTGCAAGAGCACTTGTCCGCGGCGGTCCGAAATGCCGTAGTAGGGCGTTTTTAAGACCAGGACGACCGCGCTCATCTCGGCGTGGATGTTGCAAAAAATATAGGAAATACCCGGCCTGTCAAAGACGACGTTGCGGGTGCTGCCTGCCTCGTAGAGGCCGAGATCGAAGCGTTTGCCCTCAAACAGAGAAAACACGTTGTGAAAGAACGGGTCGCGATTGGGGAACTCCACGGTGGTGCCGACCGGCACCACCAGAACATGCGGTTCGAAACTCTTATTTCTTTGCACCAGACGGGGCGGCGGCGAGGAC
>Ga0187783_10002487_pt1 | contig 13675 bp, 10 predicted proteins | sample 1015_SJ02_MP02_2_FD_132471 | JGI IMG/M metagenome (GOLD analysis project Ga0187783, IMG submission 132471) | Tropical peat soil microbial communities from peatlands in Department of Meta, Colombia - 1015_SJ02_MP02_20_MG | ecosystem: Environmental > Terrestrial > Soil > Wetlands > Peat | place...
CTCAACCAAGAGGAGGCCGAGGCGGTGGACGGTCTCGGCGAGCGCCGTTCCGACGGGGTCGCAGTCAGCCTGACCCGGCCGCAGCGCAAGAAGTTCGACGTCGGGAATGTCGTCTTTCCAACCGAGCATATGCGCCGCATCATCGCGGCTGCGCGGGTCGGACAGACATTGCTGGAAGTGTCGGTCTATGACGGATCAGAGACCGGCGAGAAGGTCTATCAGTCACTGAGCGTGATCGGACAGCGCATTGCGCCGGACGCCCCCAAACCGGCCGATCTCGCCCCCGGTGAAGCGGCTCTGGCCGGACAGGCACGCTGGCCGGTGACGGTGAGCTATTTCGACAAGGACGCCCATGGGGGAGAGCAGACCCCGGTCTATTCCATCGCATTCGAGGTTTATGAAAACGGCGTTTCCCGCGCGCTCAAGCTCGATTATGGAGACTTTGCCGTCAGCGGCGAGCTCACGAATCTTGAGATGAAGGATGCCAAGCCCTGCCACTGAGCTGTGAGGGACCGGCAGACATTTGGGTCAAGCGTCCCCGTCGCCGCCCTGATCGAGCGCCAATCCTTTGACGATCGCGGCACGTCCGAACTTCTCCCGCAAGCGGTCGACCGCATGCTCAACCGCTTTGTCGCGCTCGCCCTGTAGATCGACCAGATCGGCGCGGTCCGCATCATCGGCCGTGGCCAGATCCGTGACCCCTATGCCAATCAGGCGAAACGCCGGCCCGATGGCCTCGCGGGCGAGCAGATCGCGACCGGCCGAGAAGATCTTGGCGGCGAGTTGGGTCGGACCACCGAGCGAACGGGCCCGCGTGCGCAATCGAAAGTCCGCGGTTTTGAGCTTGAGGGTCACTGTCGAACCAGCAAGGTCGCCCGCCTTGAGCCGCGCCGAAACCTTCTCGCACAGCAGCCAAAGCTGACGCTCCAACGGGCGGAAGGCGGCAATGTTGTGCTCGAAGGTGGTTTCGGCCGAAATGCTCTTGGCTTGGCGTTCGGGTATGACGGGCCGCGCGTCGATGCCGCGGGCGAGCCGCGACAGCCGCATGCCCTCTTCACCGTAACGTCGCATCAGGCTTGTCTCGTCGACGGCCGCTAGATCGCCAACCCTGACAAAACCGTCCCGTTCAAGGCGTGTTTGCGTCGCCTTGCCGACCCCAAATATGAACGACACCGGCTTCGGCGCGAGAAAATCCCGGGCCTGTGCAGGGCCAAGCACGGCAAAGCCGCGGGGCTTGTCCAGATCGGACGCGATTTTGGCCAGAAACTTGTTGCCCGAAAGGCCAATCGACACGGTGATCCCGAGAGCCGCCTCGACGTGCAACGCAAACCGCGCCAGCGACTTGGCCGACGTCAGTCCATGCAGGCGTTCGGTTCCCAACAGATCCATGAAGGCTTCATCGATCGATAGCGGTTCGACCTGCGGGGTGAGTTCCAGCATGAGACGCCGCACGTCCCGGCCGACTCGCGCATATTTCTCCATCTGCGGGGGGATCACGACCGCGTGCGGGCAAAGCTCCAACGCCCTGAACATTGGCATGGCGGAGCGCACCCCGTACGTCCGCGCGATATAGCAGGCCGCCGCAACTACGCCGCGTTTTCCGCCGCCGACAATGACAGGGTGGTCGCGTAGCTGGGGCTGGTCGCGTTTTTCGATGGTCGCGTAGAAGGCGTCGCAATCGACGTGGGCGATAGCGAGTTCATTAAGTTCCGGGTGACGCAGAAGGCGCGGCGAACCGCATGCAGGGCAGCGGGTCGCGCCCTCGGACGCATCGGCAAGGCAGTCTCGGCAAAAGCCCGGCATGTCGGCGGCTCGGAGCTCACTGGGAATTGGTGCCACGAATCCGGGCTGCGAGATACGGCGCACCAGCCGTTTGGGCATCAAAGGTGTTGATGGGGCCTTGTCGAAATTGACGCGCTGCTGCCCGGCGAAGCCGAACCTCAAGGGGTGTCGCGCTCGAAAGCCCGCCCGGAAAGGATTGTCCGGGCACGTCCGACCACGGCCGGCTTGACCTCGGCAAACCGCGAAAACTCGATCAGCAAGGCCTCGTCGCCCATGATATAGTCGAGGACTCCCCCTAGAAACTCGGGCTCGGCAGCGGCGCGTCGGATCTCGCCGGGCCCAATGCCAGTGACCGCGAGAAAGCGGCCGAGCACGTCCGGACGCTCGGCCAGAAAGCCGAGGGCGGCAACCGCCAGGGATTCTGCGGATTGCCTTGTCATGCTGGAGGGGGTTGTCATCACCTTTCCGTTTGCCTTTCCGTAAGAAATCGGCACTAGGCTCGGCCAGAATGCCTGACTCTCGGCTTGGGGACGAGCCTAGTACGGCCTGGGTGGAACGGCGGGTGGAAAAGTCCGCACCCGAGCGACCTCGTCCCTGCGACCAAAGGCGCGAAAGCAGGTGTTTCGCCGGCCAGGTGGCCATGGCGACGGGACGACGGGCGCTAGAGAACTTGACGGCCAAAACAGCCGGAAGGAGCCGGGGATGGCCAAGACCGTCCTGATCGTGGAGGACAATGAGCTCAACATGAAGCTCTTCCACGATCTTTTGGAAGCGCATGGGTTTGATACGGTGGGGACCCGCAACGGTATCGAAGCACTCGATCTCGCCCGCAAGCACCATCCCGATCTCATCGTGATGGATATTCAACTACCGGAGGTCTCGGGGCTCGAAGTGACCAAATGGCTCAAGGATGATCCGGAACTAAAATCCATTCCGGTGGTGGCGGTCACCGCGTTCGCCATGAAAGGCGACGAGGAACGCATTCGCGAAGGTGGCTGTGAGGCCTATCTGTCGAAGCCGATCTCGGTCGGCAAGTTCCTCGAAACAGTCCGCCATTTTCTGGGAAACAGCGAGGGGGGACGCCGATGACCGCCCGGGTCCTTGTCGTCGACGACGTGCCGGCCAACGTCAAATTGTTGGAGGCCCGCCTGACAGCCGAATATTTCGATGTTGCGGTGGCCTCCAACGGAGCTGACGCTCTGGCGATCTGCCAGCGGGGCCACTGCGATCTGGTGCTGCTTGATGTGATGATGCCCGATATGGACGGCTTCGAGGTCTGCCGGCGGTTCAAGGCCGACCCGGCGACGCATCATATTCCGGTCGTCATGGTGACGGCACTCGATCAGACCTCCGACCGCATCATGGGCCTTCAGGCGGGGGCCGACGATTTCCTCATCAAGCCGGTTTCTGATGTCGCCTTGATTGCCCGCGTGCGCTCCCTCGTCCGGCTTAAGATGGTCACCGACGAGTTGCGCCTGCGCGCGTTGACGTCGAAAGAAATCGGCATCAGCGATCCCGTATCGGCCGCCATTGCCGATAATGGCCGCGGCGGGCGCGTTCTTCTGGTCGATGATCGCCAAGCTTCGTTCGAGCGGATCGCCTCAGTGCTCTGCGAGGAACACACCGTCGACATCGCGCAGAACGCCCAGGAAGCCCTGTTCCACGCGGTCGAGGGCGACTATGACCTCCTGGTCGTCTCGCTCTCGGCGGATCATTTTGACGGCCTGCGGCTGTGTAGTCAGGTGCGCTCGCTCGACCGCACCCGCAACATATCTATTCTTGTGGTGTCAGACGGAGAGGACAACACCCGCCTGGTGCGGGGGCTCGAAATCGGCATCAACGACTTTGTCGTGCGCCCGATCGACAAGAACGAACTACTGGCGCGCGCCCGCACCCAAGTCCGCAAGAAGCGCTTCAGCGCGCGCCTGCGCGACACTGTGCAGCTGTCGTTGGAACTGGCGATCACCGACGCGCTGACCGGCCTCTACAATCGCCGCTACATGGAAAGCCACCTGGCCACCTTGGTTGATCAGGCACTGACACGCACCAAGTCACTGTCGCTAATGCTGGTCGATATCGACTACTTCAAGTCGATCAACGACACCCATGGCCATGACGCAGGTGACGGCGTGTTGCGCGAATTTGCAACACGGCTGCGCAAATCGATCCGCGGCATCGACCTGTCGTGCCGCTACGGAGGTGAAGAGTTCGTCGTCGTCATGCCGGACACCGACATGGCGATTGCGGCGGGTATCGCTGAGCGCATCCGGCGATGTATTGCTTGCGAGCCCTTTGCCGTTGCCGACGGCAAGCCCCCGATCGACGTAACCATTTCGATCGGACTTGCCACGCTGTCAGGCCACGACAACGCCGCCGGCATTCTCAAACGCGCTGATCAGGCTCTCTACCGGGCCAAGCGTAACGGTCGCAACCGGGTCGTCGCCGACGCCGCTTGAAATCAGCCGGACCTGAAAGGCTCCACGACGGGGTACCGGGCAACCATAGGTTGATGCTATACTCGCAGCGAGGACCGACCGGCCCCGCCGTAAACCATAACGCTTTACGCTGAAAGCGAATCTCGCCACGGTAGGGCGAGGTTGACGTTGATTTCCGCGGCGGTTCCATTAGCCTCAGTCCGCACGAGATGCCACAGGCTGTTCCACGCGGCGGGAGCTTGGAACCAAGCGCAAACGAGTTCATTGATAACCCTACGGAATGCTCAGGTCCGCCGCATCTCCTGGGTCCGTGGGGTTCGGCCGGCCTGGGGGCGGTGTGAGTGGCCTCCTCATGACACCGCTCTCGGCCGGCCACCATTGCGCGGAACGGTGCTGCTCACGATTTCGTGATCCGGAATCCGCGTCTGGCTGTGGACAAGCCCATCCTTCGGCGCAGGTAGCGGCCGCTGAGGTTTTCGCGGCCCGGTGCGCCTTTGACGGTTTTTGCGCCAATTCTCCCAAGCTGTGAACGGCCACAAGGGCTTGAGACCCCGGAGCGTTTATCTGGGAGCCACAAGCCTCGCGGGTCACGTGGCCGCTCATGGGAAGCGGCAACGCCGGGAACGTCTCGATATGGATGAGCGAGCGCGATGGACTATTTGATCTTGGATTCGCGAAATTCGACGTGTTTCCTGACGACCGGATCGTATTTCTTCTTGACGATTTTATCGGTCTTCGTTCGCGAGTTTTTCTTGGTGACATAATAGAAGCCGGTATCGGCACTCGAGACCAGCTTGATCTTGATGGTGGTGGCCTTGGCCATAAGTCAACCTCGCAGACGACGGATAGCGGTTAAGGCGATGCCCGGGGTGGCACGTCTGTCAGCGACGCTGGCCACGCGTTGGGGCGAAACTAGCGCTGAAGCCCGAAATGTCAAGAAAACCGCCGCCGCACAACGATCCAACGCGGCAACAGCGCGCGCGTGCCGCGGTGCTGGATGCCAGGGACGCATCCGCCGGCCTGTCGCGACATAGAGGCTCAGCCGTCGTCCCGCCGCTCCAACCGATCGCCGCGTCATCAGAGCGTCTCGCGGACAAAGCGGCGGTGCATCATGCGATAGAACGGTACCGGCAGGCCGTGCCCGAAGCCGTTGGCAATGCGCGCCTCCAGTTCGATCAGCACGACCTTGGTGATGGTCGAGACATCGAGTTCTCTGGCTTGGGCGATAGGCAGCCAGACGAGCTCGACGAGCTCCGCCTCCGGACTGATGACGCCCTCGAGACGATGCACGATCGATTGGGCGTCGGCGGCAAAAAATCGGGTGTCGAAACGCCGTGGGCGCCGCGGCGGGGTGATGGCGCGCGCAATAAAATGCAGGTCGGAGAGATGCGGTTTTATTCGGCCTTCCACGAAAGCACCCTGCAAGGCTTCGGCCGTCCAGGTGTTTCCGGCGGGGTCGTGCGGCTTCCCTAAAAGCAGACCGGTTTCCTCATAAAGTTCACGGATCGCGGCAACCGCAAAGGCGCGGGCCGCAGCGGGGCTCGGACGCTTGAGCCGGCGCAGCAGGTGGGCCTCGACCTGCCTGTCCAACGGCGACGCGATCATCACCTCGCGGTCCTGCGGCTCGACCCGCCCGCCTGGAAAGACGAACTTGCCAGGCAGGAATTTGTGCGACTGGTGACGGCGGCCCAGCAAGACCTGCAGGATGGGTTGAGAGCGGTCGATCAGGATAATGGTCGCGGCATTCTTGGGACGCTGGTTCGGGTGGGTCTGATCCCGCTCGACGCGGGTAAGCCAATCGGCAAGTTCGCTCATGACCGATCGTGTCCGGCAACGCCCGCTGAAGGTGGTTCGTTCTCGGCCTCGCTTTCATCGGCCTCGCCAAAGCCGTGCATGCGGCAGGCCCACTGCCAAGCCACGATGGCTCCCTTGATGGGCTGCAGCAGCCCGAGTGAGAGACCGATCACCAGAGGACCAAAGATCAGAGCGTGGACCCAATAGGGTGGCGCGAAGGCCACTTCGACAAACACCATCAGCGGAATCACGATGTGGCCGACGATCAGGATGACGAAATAGGCCGGCGCATCATCGGCGCGCTGGTGAAACAGTTGCTCCCCGCAATGTGGACAGACATCCGCGACCTTGAGGAAGGCACGAAACATTCGCCCGACGCCGCAGTTAGGACATCTGCCGCGAAATCCCCGCCAGAGGGATTGCAGCCGAGGGCGCGGCGTCGGCTCAGCCAAGCTAACGACGGGCGTGGATTGCGCCATCAGCGCTGTCCCTTGCGCGGCGCTGATGCCCGCCGGGCCGGGCGTTTGGTGCCCCGCCGCGAGTGACCAGCACGCCGCGAAGCCGCGGGGGTGAAGCTTCCTTCCGATAACAACTCGAAGCGCAACGCGCCCGCAACCGGCGCCGCTTCCACCAGACGCACCCTGACGCGATCGCCCAGCCGATGGGTTTCTCCACTCATGTCGCCGACCACCGCGTGGGCGGCTTCCTGATAGCGGAAGAAGTCGTTGCCGAGGCTTGACATCGGCACAAACCCATCGGCTCCGGTGTCGTCCAGTTCGACGAACAGCCCCGCGCGCGTCACGCCAGCGATGTGGCCCTCGAAGGTGGCACCGATCCGATCAGCCAGAAAGTGCGCGATCAGTCGATCGACCGTCTCCCGCTCAGCCACCATGGCGCGGCGCTCCGCTGCCGAAATGCGCGCGCTTATTTCACCAAGCGAGCGCCCGTCCGCGCTCTCGGGCAATCCATCTCGGCCAAGCTTGAGGGAGCGAATGAGGGCGCGGTGGACGATGAGATCGGCATAGCGGCGGATCGGGGAGGTGAAGTGCGCGTAGCGGCGCAAATTGAGTCCGAAATGTCCGTAGTTCTCGGCCGCATATTCGGCCTGCGCCTGGCTGCGCAGGACCACTTCGCTCACCAGCGTCTGGATATCGCTGCCCTTGACCTTGGCAAGGATGCGGTTGAAGTCGGCAGGACGCAACACTTGGCCCTTCGGCACGGTGATCTTGAGGGTTTGAAGGAACTCACGCAACGCGGTGATCTTGTCGGGCGCCGGTTCATCATGGACTCGGTAAATCAACGGGGTGCGGTTGCGCTCGAGGGTCTCGGCCGCCGCCACATTGGCCAGGATCATGAACTCCTCGATCAGGCGATGGGAATCTCGTCGCGCTGGCGTAATGACGCGATCCACGCTCTTGTCGGGCCGCAGCAGGATCTTGCGCTCGGGTAGTTCGAGATCTAACGGGCCGCGCGCATCCCGGGCGCGCTTCACAGCGCCATAGGCAGCGTAGAGGGGCTCCAGCATGCCGGCGACAAGTGGCGCTGCCAATCGGTCGGGACGTCCGTCGATTGCGTCCTGAACCTGATCATAGTGCAGCCGTGCAGCCGAGCGCATCAGCACCCTATGAAATGTGTGCGAGCGCTTGCGCCCGTCGGCACCTATCACCAGACGAACGGCCAGAGCCGGACGATCGCGGTCCGGGACCAGCGAGCACAGGTCATTTGATATCCGTTCCGGCAGCATCGGCACGACGCGATCGGGAAAATACACCGAATTGCCACGCGATAGCGCCTCGCGATCAAGCGCGGAGCCCGGTCCAACATAATGGGCGACATCGGCGATGGCGATTGTCAGTACGTGACCCCCGGCATTCGCCGGATCAGCGTCCGCCTCGGCATGGACCGCGTCATCGTGATCCTTGGCGTCTATTGGGTCGATGGTGACGAGCGGAACGTGGCGCCAGTCCTCTCGGTGAGCAAGCGTTGCCCCTCGCGCGGCCTCCGCTTCCGCCAACACCTCGCGATCAAAGACGTGGGGAATGTTATGAGCATGAATGGCAATGAGACTGACCGCGCGTTCGTTTCGCAACGAGCCGTAGCGCTCCTTCACCCGCGCGATCGGCAGGCCATGACCGCCCTGCCGGCCAAGCTCGACGGCAACTACGTCGCCATCTTCAGCGTCGGAGGTGGCGCCCGGCCCGATGACGATTTCCTTGCCGAGTTGCTTTTTGTCCACCGGCACCAGCCGCCCGCCGCCCCCGGCAAGAGAGCGAAACACCCCGAGGACACGATGGCGCGCATGATCGACGATTTTGATGATGCGGCCGGCATGTCGGACCGCCGCAGCGCCATCGCCCTCGTCCCCGCTTGTCTCGATCCGCACTAGCGCGCGGTCGCCGATTCCCGCAGCCGGACCTCGGCGGCTTTGGCGCGGGGTGTGAAGGCGGATTTTTGGCGCGGCGCCATGAGCCTCCTCGTCCCACTCCGTCGGCGTGGCGATGAGTTCGCCGTCCTGATCGCGATCGGTGATGTCAGCAAGGACCACGGTCGGCAGCGTGCCGGTGCGGTGCAAACTTTTGCGGCGGCGCTCGATGTGCCCCTCATCGGCAAGTTCGCGCAACACGGTTCTGAGTGTGGTGCGGTCGGCGCTCGAAAGCCCGAAGGCCCGCGCGATCTCGCGTTGGCCGACGTTGCCTGACTGAGCCGCAATGAAGGCGAGTATCTCGTCCTTGGAGGGGACCGGCTTGGGCTGTCTGCTACGCTGTTTCGCCAAGGAATCCGTCAGCCATCCTCGATGGGCGCACGCGCCTGCTCAGTCGGCCGCCTTCTGTTTGCGGGGCGCTTTGCGGTTAGCGACCGGGCTCTTGCTGGCGGATCGTGCGGACGACTGACGGGCTGAGGCAACAGCCTGCTTGCCGGCGGCCGCCTTGCGGCCAGTGACCTTGGTAACTGATTTGGACGGTGCAGCAGCCTTGCGTGCCGCTGCCTTGCGGCCGGCCAGCACCCCGGAAGGTCGGGCGGCGCCGCCGGGTCTGGGCTCCGGGCTCTCGGGCGCGCCAGCGGATTTTCCTCTGGCGACTTTCTTTTTTGCCGATGTCTTGGTCTTGCTCTCGGCGGGAGTAGTCGTTCCGGCCTCGGGCGCGGCGGCGGAGGCTTTCGACTTGCGCGACCCCGGCCGTCGTTTGCCGCCGCCCGCTGCTGCCTTGGCATCGATCAGGGCGACCGCCTCCTCAAGCGTGACCGCGTCGGCAGTCTGGTCGGCGGGCAGCGTTGCGTTGACCCCGGCATGACTGACATAAGGGCCGTAGCGGCCGCTGCGGGCGACGATCGGCCCTCCCTTGGTCGGATGCTCGCCGATCGTTCGGCCTGGAGCGGGACCAAACCGCCGCCCACTATTGCCCTTGAGCTGTTTCTCGACGATCAGCGTGAGAGCCCGGTTGAGGCCCACGGTCAGAACGTCCTCTCCGGATTCCAGACTGGCGTAAGTCTTCATGTGCTGAACGTAGGGCCCGAAGCGGCCGATGCCGGCCATGATCGGCTCGCCCGTTTCGGGATGACGGCCAACTTCGCGAGGCAGCGACAGCAGTGCAAGTGCGCGAGCCAGATCGACATCATCCAGAGCCATGCCTTTGGGCAGGCCGGCACGCTTGGGTTTCTCTCCTTCGACAGCTTCGCCGCGCTGCACATAGGGACCGTATCGACCGCTGCGCAGCGTCACCTCGAGGCCGCTGTCCGGATCGACGCCGAGCACCTTCATGCCATTGTCAATGCCGCCATTGCTCGACGCCGTGAGCGAGCGCGTAAAGCGGCACTCCGGATAATTCGAGCAGCCGACAAAAGCTCCGAATTTGCCGAGCTTGAGTGAGAGGCGCCCGGTTCCGCAGGTCGGGCATTGACGTGGGTCAGTGCCGTCGGCGCGCGCCGGATAGATGTGAGGTCCGAGAATTTCATCGAGCGCATCGATCACCGCGCCAATGCGCACATCCTTGATTTCGGCAACCGCCGCCGCGAAATCCCGCCAAAAATCCTGAAGCAGGGTGCGCCAGGCGACCTCGTTGTTGGAGACGCGGTCAAGCTGTTCCTCAAGATCGGCCGTAAACCCATACTCGACATAGCGGCCAAAGAAGCTTTCGAGGAACGCCACCACGACGCGGCCATGATCCTCCGGATAAAGCCGCTTCTTGTCGAGCCGGACATAGCGGCGATCTTTTAGGACCTGGAGAATGGCCGCGTAAGTCGAGGGCCTGCCGATGCCGAGCTCCTCCAGCCGTTTCACCAGCGATGCTTCGGAGAAACGCGGTGGCGGCTCAGTGAAATGCTGACCGGCGGCGATCGCTTGCCTGGTGAGCGCCTCACCCGCACTCATCGCCGGCAGACGCTTTGATTCCTCGTCATCCTCGGCGTCATCCCGACCTTCCTGATAGACGGTAAGGAAGCCGTCGAACTTGATCACGGTGCCGGTGGCGCGCAGATCAAGCATTCGCGCTCCGACCTTGGCCTCGATCTCCGCGGTAGTCCGCTCGAGCTCAGCCGATTCCATCTGGCTGGCGATCGTCCGCAACCAGATCAGTTCGTAAAGCTTGGCCTGATCGGGCTCTACGTAACGCGCCACCTCTCGCGGGCGACGGCTGAGATCCGTCGGACGGATGGCCTCGTGGGCCTCCTGGGCGTTTTTGGCCTTGGTCTGATACTGGCGCGGCGCCGACGGCAGATAGCGGTTGCCGTAATCGGATCCGATCACGCCACGGATCCCGGCGATCGCTTCCTCGGCAATCTGCACCCCATCGGTACGCATGTAGGTAATGAGACCGACCGTCTCACCCGCAACATCGGCGCCCTCGTAGAGGCGTTGCGCGATCCGCATGGTATGGGCTGGCGCAAAGCCGAGCTTGCGGCTCGCCTCCTGCTGCAAGGTCGATGTCGTAAAAGGCGGCTGGGGATTGCGCCGCGCCGGCTTGGCCTCGATGCTTGCAACTCGAAAGAGCGCGCTCTCCAGGGCCTGTTTGAAGGCTTCAGCCTCAGCACCCGAACCGATATCGAGCCGTTGGATTTTTTGGCCATCGGCACCGACCAGCCGCGCCTCAAAACTTTCACCTCGGGGCGTCGCCAGAGTAGCGATCAACGACCAGTATTCGCGCGGTACGAAACGTTCGATCTCAAGCTCGCGGTCACAGACCAGTCGCAAGGCCACCGACTGTACCCGCCCGGCGGAGCGCGCACCGGGCAGCTTGCGCCACAGCACCGGTGAAAGCGTGAAGCCAACGAGATAATCCAGCGCCCGGCGGGCCAAATAAGCGTCGACCAGCGCCCGATCGATCGTGCGAGGATGTCGCAACGCCTCGGTTACCGCCTGCTTGGTGATGGCGTTGAAGACGACCCGCTCGATCGCCTGCGATTTGAGGGCCCGCTTCTGTTTGAGGACTTCGATCACGTGCCAGGAAATCGCTTCGCCTTCCCGGTCAGGGTCGGTGGCGAGGATCAGCTTGGAGGCGCCCTTGAGCGCATTGGCAATATCCGCCAGCCGTTTCGCGGCCTTGGCGTCGACCTCCCAAACCATGTGGAAATCGGCCTCCGGATCGACCGAGCCATCCTTGGCCGGAAGATCGCGGACATGGCCGAAGGAGGCCAGCACCTCATAGCCAGAGCCCAGATATTTGTTGATGGTCTTGGCTTTGGCCGGGGATTCGACAATGACGACGTTCATGGAGGCCCTTGGTTAGAGAAGCTTTACCGGTCTGTCGGAACGGCAATCCGGGGGGGTCGCCATAGCCGGGACCGGCAGTCGCCCGGGAAGATGGGTAAACTCCCCCGCGGTGTCAAATGTGCTGACCCCGTCATTTTCCGCACGCCGTTACCAAGTACCTGAAAATGCTTATTTTTTATTGACTTAGGAAAAGCTCGTATAGGTTGATTTCTGCTCACTATATAACCATAGATGGTAGTTTCATGCTATTGAACGGCCCGAACGCGCTGTTCTGTCTGAGGTATTGGGGTGGGTGTCTACTTTCGGCGCCGGCACGCACGAAGGTCGCCGCAGACCGACGAGGAGGAGATCGACGGACATTATGTATTGTCGCAATCCGACCGGCGGAAGAGGGAGCGAGCGTCGGATTTTCATCGGGCGCGCGCGCGGCACCAGCGGAACAAGGCCTCAACAGCGGCGCATTTCGGACTTGGTCTGGGGTCCGGGCCCGACCGGGTCGGCGCATCATCAGCCTGCGATGGCAGGATGTCACCCGCAGCGCGGCCTCTCCGCCGGTTCAGCGACGCCATCGAGCAACAGCACGCCTTGAAACTTGCTCTCAAGAAGAGTGCGCGCCGATTTTTCCCTCGGTGCCGGCGAGCAGGCGGCCGATGTTGCTGCGATGCATGATCCAGATCAGCAGGGTCAGTAAAACGAACAGCTGAGCTTCCTGTCGATCATCAAGCGTCCAGAGGAGCGGCGGCGTTGCAATCGATGCAACCAGGGCAGCGAGGGATGAATAACGGGTGATTGCGGCGACCAGCAGCCAGATAACGCCGACCAAGCAGGCGACCTGCCAGGACAGACCGAGCAGGATGCCCAGATAGGTAGCCACGCCCTTGCCGCCTTTGAATCCGAGCCAAACCGGAAACAGATGGCCAAGGAAGGCCCCAAGTCCCGCCAGAATCGCGGCGTCCTGACCACCGTGCCAGTACATAAGCAGTACAGCGAGCGTACCTTTGAGCATGTCGCCGACCACCGTCAGCAAAGCCAGCCCCTTGTGGCCGGTGCGCAGCACATTGGTCGCACCGATGTTGCCTGAACCGATCTGGCGGATGTCAGCGGTGCCGGCGAGCCGCGTGACGATCAGACCGAATGGGATCGAACCCAGCAGATACCCGAATGCGAGTGCGGTCGCATAAAGGGGTAGTGCGATCGACCAATTGATCGGATGGACCATCAGGCTTGCCGTCCTCCAGTTGGGACGCACTTACCGTCTGCGCCCTGGTTCCTGTATCACAGGCCAGAGTTTCTCCACTTCGTCCGCGTTTCCGGAGGTGAACGCTACCACGTTGGGTGGCTGCTAATCAGCCCTTTGCAGGTCAACGGTACTCATAGACCGTGCGGCCGGCAACGATCGTGCGGACCACCCGGCCCTGAAGGCGGGCCTCGTCGAAGGGTGTATTTTTGCACCGCGATTTGAGCGCGTCGGGATCAAGCAGCCAGGGCAGATCGATATCGACCTCGATCACATCGGCGGGCGCTCCGGCCTTGAGCGTGCCGGCCGGCAGTCCGATCAGTTCGGCAGGCTTTGTTGACATCGCTCTGAGCAGCGTCATGAGCGACAATTCGTTATTGTGAACAAGGCGCAGCCCGGCAGAGAGCATCGTCTCAAGCCCGACGGCACCGGGTTCGGCCTCCGCGAAGGGCAGCCGCTTGGTTTCGACGTCCTGGGGATTGTGGTCTGACATCACCACATCGAGCAAACCGCTCGCGAGCGCTTCAACCAGGTGCTTGCGCTCGCTCTCACTCCGCAGCGGCGGCGCCATTTTAAAGAAGGTGCGATAGGGCCCGATGTCAATTTCGTTAAGGGTGAGATGATTGACTGAGGCTGCCGCCGTCACCGCAAGCCCGGCCTGCTTGGCCCGGCGCAGGACCTCAAGTGAGTCCCCGCAGGTGATAGAGGCCGCGTGATAGCGGC
>Ga0187783_10002488_pt1 | contig 13666 bp, 9 predicted proteins | sample 1015_SJ02_MP02_2_FD_132471 | JGI IMG/M metagenome (GOLD analysis project Ga0187783, IMG submission 132471) | Tropical peat soil microbial communities from peatlands in Department of Meta, Colombia - 1015_SJ02_MP02_20_MG | ecosystem: Environmental > Terrestrial > Soil > Wetlands > Peat | place...
ACTCCCGCAGCGTGTGCTCGATCCGCTCGTAGAGGCGGAACCGGGCCGCCGGGCCTTCCGCCGCGCCGACGGTGACCGCCGCCTCTCCCAGCCGGCGCAGCACCTGCAGCCAGGGCCACAGCGGGGGCGCGCCTTCGCTCTCCCGGCAGCTGCCCCACGACACCGTCGCGGCGGCGGCACGCTGCGTGGCTTCCCGGGCCAGGCGCGTCTTGCCCACGCCCGGATCCCCGGTGAGCAGGACGAAGCCGCCGGCCCCGGTGGCCGTCTGCGCGATCAGCGCATCGAGGACGGCAAGCTCGGCCTGCCGACCTATGAGCATGCCCGCCGCACGTGGCCCCCCCACGGCAACACTGTAATACGGCGGAATGCGGTTTACTCGCGAGCGATGGCCTCCTGTGCGGAAACCAAAGAATGGTTTTTGAGTACCGGGAATTTCGGGTTTCCCGACTCGTAGTATAATTTCTGGGTCAGGCCGGCCGTATCTTCTCAGAAGAATCGCACCCTGGCGACGCCTGTCGGTATTCATACCGCCAGACGGTGGCAATTCCGAAAGGCAACTGGGCCCGGTATGGTTGAAGACACGGTACAGAGCACGGGCTCTCTGCCGGAGCCGCATCCCCTGCACAGCTGGCGCTCGGTCTTCTTCGCCCCGGTCGGCGACGGGCAGCGGCGGCGGCGCGGAAGCGACGGAGCGCGCCTGGTCCTGGCCATCCTCGCCCTCGTGGTCTGCCTGCTTGTCATCCACTTCGACTCGCGCATTGATCAGGCCATCGTCCAGGTCATCCATCCGCCGCCGTGGAGCATCACCTGGCTGGTGACGGTGGTCTACGAGGCCGGCTCGTTCGGCGTGGTCATCGTCTTGGTGGGACTGGCCCTGCTCGCGCGGCGCTGGGATGTCGCGCGCGATCTCGCGCTGAGCGCCGCCGTCGCCGCGGCGGCGAGCGGGGTCCTCATCGCGGTACTCGGGCGCAACGGCGGCCGGCCGCCCGGGATCGTCATCCACGGCTACTACCTGAGCTTCCCTGTTTTCCAGATCGCTCTGTTCATGGCGGTGGCGACGGCCGCGCTGCCCTACCTGGCCCGCGGCGTGCAGCGCCTCATCGAGGTCTTCATCGGCCTGGTCGCCCTGGCCTCGGCGGTCGGGGGTCACGGGCTGCCGCTCAACGTCCTCGGCAGCCTGGCCATCGGCTGGGGAGCCGCCGTCCTGGTCCGGCTGGTCTTCGGCTCGCCGCTGGGCCTGCCGTCCGCCGACGACGTGCAACTGCTGCTCAACGACCTCGGCGTCCGCGCCGGTCACGTGCACCCGGCGTCGCGGCAGGTCTGGGGGGTCGCGAAGTACGACGCCACCGAGATCGGGCCGGACGGCTCGCCCGGCCCGCGGCTGCGGGTCGAGGTCTACGGCCGGGACGCCGCCGACGCCAGGCTCCTCACCAAGGCAGGCCGGTTCCTGCTCTACCGGGACTCCGGGCCGGGCCTGACGTTCACCCGGCTGCAGCAGGTCGAGCACGAGGGCTTCCTCACCGTGCTGGCGGGCCAGGCGGGCGTGTCCGTGCCGGAGATCCTTGAGGCAGGAACCGCGGGACCGTCCAAGGACGCGCTGCTCGCCTACTGCTGGCCGGCCGGGACGACGCTGTCCGAGGCCGACGCCAGCGCCGTCAGCGACGCCCGCCTGGACGAGGTCTACCGGCAGATGCTGACGCTGCGGAAGGCCCGCATCGCGCACGGCGCGATCAGCGGTGACGCGCTGCTGGTCGGCCCCGGCCCGGACGCCGTCGTCGTCACGGACTTCCGCAACGCCGTGTCGAACGCCGGGCCGGATCAGCTCGACCGGGACCTGGCCAGCGCCCTGGCGGCGACGGCGGTCGTGGTCGGGGCCGACCGGGCCGCGGCGGCCGCGGCCCGGAACCTGGAGCCCGAGGTGCTGGAGGGCGCCCTGCGGCACCTGGTCCGGGCCGGGCTCGACCCCGCGCTCATCCGGGACCTGCGCGGCCAGCGCAGCCTCCTGGGCGACGTCCGCCAGCGCGCCGCGGAGGCCAAGGGCATCGAGGCGCCCAAGCTGGTCGAGCCCCGAAGGGTGAGCTGGCCGACATTGATCATGATCGTCGGCACGCTCATCGGCGGCTGGGCCCTGATCGGGGTGCTTCTCGACGTCTCCCAGTCCTTCGACACCGTGATCGGGGCCGACTGGCTGTGGGTCATCGTGGCGTTCGTCGTGGCCCAACTGGTCTACGTGGCCTCTGCCGTGGAGAGCATCGGCAGCGTGGCCGGGCCGCTCCCGTTCGGGCGGACGCTGGCGGTCGAGGTCGCCAACACGTTCAGCTCCCTGGCCGGCGGGACCCCGGCGGTCTTCGCCACCCGGGTGCGCTTCTATCAGCAGCAGGGCTACGACGCCACGGTGGCGCTGAGCTCGGGCGCCATCATGTCCACCGTCAGCTGGATCGCCATCGGGGTGCTGTTCGTCGTTTCGCTGCCGTTCGCCTGGGGATCCCTCGACCTCGAGGTCACTCCCGAGTCAGGCCCGGACGCGAAGCTGGTGTGGATCATCCTGGCCGTCGTGGTCCTGGTCGCGCTGGTGATCGGCCTGGCCCTGGCCGTGCCCCGGCTGCGCCGGCTGGCGGTCGCGAAGGTGCGCCCCCGGATCAACGACATCTGGGGCAACCTCAAGCAGGTCGCCGGCTCCCCGAGCAAGCTGACGCTGCTGCTGGGCGGCTCGTTCGCGCAGAGGCTGCTCGTGGCCCTGGCCCTGTCCGTGTCGCTGCGGGCTTTCGACGACCATCTGCGGCTGCCCGTCTTGATCGTGGTCATCACCCTGGCCGGGATCATCGGGGGCATCTCGCCGGCGCCCGGCGGGCTGGGCGTGGTGGAAGCGGGCATGATCCTCGGTCTCACCGCGGCCGGCGTCTCGGAGGCCGACGCGACCGCCGCAGTCTTCATCCAGCGCCTGTTCACCTCGTACCTGCCGCCGATCTGGGGCTGGCTCACGCTCGTCTGGGCGCGGCGCAGAGAGTACATCTGAGCCGGCTCGGCGGCCCGGCGGACGCCGGCTCATTTACGCTCAGGGGTAGCCGAGGTTACGGGAACGACACCACAGGATGGCCACATGGCGACGTCGGTTAGCTCGCGGGATCAAGCCGCACCGTTCGCGTCCGCCTGGCGGCGCGCGCACCTGACCGTGGATGAGCGCCAGGCCCGGGGCCTGGCGGCCCGCAAGCAAGCGCCCCGGTCGAGCCACCGGCGCTGGGAGCCCGCGCCGGATCGCCCGGACCCGGTGGCCCTGCTGGAGGCGCAGTCGGTCACCCGGGTCCCGGATCTGGTGCCGGTCCGGTACGGGCGCATGCTGGTGTCGCCGTTCACCTTCTACCGGGGCGCGGCGGCGATCATGGCGGCCGACCTGGCGCCTACCCCTGTATCGGGTATCACGGTGCAGCTGTGCGGGGATGCGCACCTGTCGAACTTCGGCGTGTTCGGCACCCCGGAGCGCCAGCTGATCTTCGACATCAACGATTTCGACGAGACCCTCCCCGGCCCATGGGAATGGGACGTCAAGCGGATGGCGGCCAGCTTTGAGGTCATGGGCCGCTTCCGCGGCTTCTCCCCCGACAACCGGAACGCCATCGTGACCGCGGGGGTGCGCGAGTACCGGGAGCGGATGCGCCGGGCCGCCGACATGCCGACCCTGGGCACCTGGTATGACCAGCTGGAGGCCGGGATGCTGCTCAACCTGGTCCGCGACCAGGTCCGCCTCAAGCAGCTGGACAAGAAGTCAGCGCGGCGGGCGGAAAAGCACGTCGCTGAGGCTTACGCCAACGACAGCACCCGGGTCCTCGCCAAACGGGCGGCCGAGGTGGACGGCGAGCCGCGGATCGTCGCCGACCCGCCGCTGATCGTGCCGGTCGAGGATCTGGCGCGGCCCGGGACCGAATGGGAAGACCCGACCCCGCTGATCAAGAAGCTGCTCAGCTCGTACCGGCGCACCCTGGGGACGCAGGGGCACCCGCTGGAGGAGTTCCGCTACGTCCACGCCGCGCGCAAGGTGGTGGGCGTGGGCAGCGTGGGCACGCGCTGCTACATCCTGCTGCTGACCGGCCGCGACGCCAACGACCCCCTGTTCTTGCAGGTCAAAGAGGCGCAAGCTTCGGTGCTGGAACCCTACGCGGGCGCCAGCACCTACCCGCACCACGGCCAGCGGGTGGTGATGGGCCAGCGGCTGATGCAGGCCGCCACCGACATCTTCCTGGGCTGGCAGCGGATCAAGGGCCTCGACGGCGTGACCCGTGACTACTACGTGCGCCAGTTCCACGACTGGAAGGGCAGCGCGGACGTGGACCGGATCCCCCTGCCCGGCGCCCGGGAATACGCGCGGGTCTGCGGGGCCACGCTGGCCCGGGCCCACGCCCGCTGGGGCGACCGGATCGCCATCGCCTCCTACCTCGGCCAGGGCGACATGTTCGACCGGGCCATCGCGGACTTCTCCGCCTTGTACGCCGACCAGAACGAGCGGGACTACGAGGCCTTCGCCGAGGCCGTGAAGTCGGGGCGGCTGACCGCCGAGACCGGGCTGTAGGCCGACCGCCGACCGCCGGTGCCAGCGGGCCGGGACGCCGGCTACAGCAGTTCCGCGATCAGGGCCGCGGCGCGCCGTCACTGGCGACCGGGCGGTAGTCCACGTCGCGGCCGATCTCCTGGGCGATGGCCGCGGCGAACTCCCAGGTCGGGAACGGCAGGACGGCGGGCTCGCCGTCGCCGTACCCCTCGTAGAAGATCCGCACTCCGCCGCGGCTGACAAAGCCCTCGGCGTCGGGGTAGCGCGCCCGGCTCTGCTCGCCCCCGGCCGGCCGGGACCCGCCCGGCCCGCCGGCCTGGACGCCGCGGTGCCGGCGAGCTCCCCCCAAGTTCGCCGGCCCGCGGCACGCGGTGCCGAAGCGGTCACGGACGCACTTCGTACACCAGGTTGACCGGCGTCTCCGCCACGCGGCGGAACCGGGTGAAGCCGCCGGCCCCGGTCACGTCCGCGATCCTGGCCGGGCCCGCCTGCGCGCCCAGGGCCAGCCCGACGTCCTGGGAGAGCGACGCGGGCGTGCAGACCAGGGTGGAGAACCCGTAGTAGGCGCGGCCCACCGGGTTGAAGTTGTCCTCGGTCCGGTCACCGGCGGCCGGTTCGACGATCATCCAGGTGCCGTCGGGCTTGAGCGTGGAGTGGACGTGCCGGGCCGCCCCGACTGGGTCGCCCATGTCGTGCAGGCAGTCGAACATGGTGACGAGATCGTATCCGGTGCCGGTGTAGCCGCCCGCCGGCGCGACCTCGAAGCGGACCCGGGCGGCCACGCCCGCCTCTTCCGCCCGGCGGCGCGCGGTCTCGATCGAGCCGGCGTGGTAGTCCGAGCCGACGAACGTTGAGTTCGGGTACGCCTGGGCCATCAGGATCGTGGACGCGCCGTGGCCGCAGCCGACGTCGGCGACCAGCGCCCCCTGCTCCAGCTTGGCCACGACCCCGTCCAGCGCGGGCAGCCACGCGGAGACCAGGTTCGCGTTGTATCCGGGCCGGAAGAACCGCTCGCAGCCCTCGAACACGTCGGCGACGTGCTCGTGCCAGCCGAACCCGGCCCCGCTGCGCGCTGCCTCGGTGATCTTAGGCGAGTCGATCATCGAGCCCAGGGCGGTCTGGAAGAACCCGGGCAGGTACGCCGGGCAGTCCGGGTCGGCGAGTGCGGCGGCCTGCACGGGCGGCAGCGTGTAACGGCCGCTGTCCGGGTCGTAGGTGACGTAGCCCCCCGCCGCCTGGGCGTTCAGCCACTCGCGTATGTAGCGCTCGGCGGTGCCGGTGCGCTCGGCGAGCTCGGCGGGCGACAGCGCGCCCGCCCCGGCCAGCGCCTGGTACAGGCCGAGCTTGTCACCCATCACGACGAGCGCCGTGTTCAGCGTGGCGCCGACCTCTTCCACGGCCTTGAACACGAACTGCATAAGGTCATCGACGTTGATCTCGACGGGCTGTTCGGTCGTGGCCACGATCATTCCCCCTCGGGTAGCTTTCCTGGCCGCGAAGCTATGCGCGGGGCGGCCGTCCTCGCTTCCGGGGGGGCACCTAGTCTTCGGGGTCCGGCGCCTCCGGTGGCATCCGGCCTAGAATCGCCTCATGCTGCTCGGACGGGAGCAGGAGCGGCTGGCCATCGAGAACGCTCTGGCGAGCGCGCGGTCGGGGGTAAGCGCCGTGATCGCGCTCGTCGGGGAGCCCGGGATCGGCAAGACGGTGCTGCTCGACTACACGGCGCGCGCGGCCAGCCCCGGCGACAGCACCGGGAGCACCGGGATGCGGTTGCTGCGCGCCCGGGGCGTCGAGTCGGAGGCGCACGTCCCGTTCGGGTCCCTGCTCGAGCTGCTCCGGCCGGCCCTGGTCATGCTGGAGAAGATCCCGGAGCCGCAGGCGGTCGCGCTGGGCGGCGCGCTGGCGCTGCGGCCCGGGCCGGAGCAGGAGCGCTTCGCGATCGGCGCGGCGACGCTCAGCCTGCTGGCCGCCTACGCTGAGCCGGGCCCGGTAGCGGTGCTGATCGACGACGCCCAGTGGCTCGACGAGTCCAGCGCCCAGGCGCTGCGGTTCGCGTTCCGGCGACTGGTGGCCGACCCGATCGCGGTCGTCCTGGCCGTCCGCGACGGCGAGCCGTCGCTGATCGACGGCTCCGGCCTGCCCACACTGCAGCTGGGCGGCCTGAGCAGCGACGACGCGGCCGCGCTGCTGCACGGCCTGCCGACCGAGACGGCCCGGTGGCTGCACGGCGCGACGGCCGGCAACCCGCTCGCACTGCTCGAGCTCGCACCGGACGCGCACGATCTGGCGCTGGCCCCCGACGGCGCCCCGGTCCTGGTCTCCGCCCGGATCTCGCGTGCTTTCCTGCAACGGGCCGACTCGCTCGACGAGGCCGCCCGGCGGGCCCTGGTCCTCGCCGCGACCAGCGACAGCGGCGATCTGTCGGCGCTCGAGCGGGCCGCGGCCCGGCTCGGGATCGACCTGGAGGCGCTGGCCGTGGCGGAAAGCGCGGGCCTGGTCACGCTGCACGCAGGGCTGGTGGAGTTCCGCCACCCGCTCGCCCGGTCGGCGATCTACGCCGACGCGCCCGCCGGACAGCGCCGCGACGCGCATCGGGCGCTGGCCGCCGCCCTGCCTGACCGGGACGTCGACCGCCGGGCCTGGCATCTGGCCTCCGCGGCCACCGGCACGGACGACTCGGCGTCGGCCGCGCTCGAGCAGGCGGGCGCCCGCGGCCGCGACCGCAGCGCGTACGCCACGGCGGCCGCGGCGTTCGAGCGGGCCGGGCAGCTCGCGGCCGAGGCCGAGCGGCGCGCCCGGCTGCTGTGGGAGGCGGGCGACGCTGCCTGGCTGGCCGGCCTCCCCGAGCGGGCCGTCACGCTGCTCGACCAGGCCCGCGCGGCCGCCGGCGACCCCGGGCGGCTGGCCGAGATCGACCAGGTCGCCGGGCTTATTGCGACCCGCCGCGGCCCGGTGATGCGCGGCCACGCGATCCTGACCGCAGCGGCCGAGCGGGCCGATCCCGAGCGGGCCGCGGCCATGCTCGCCGAGGCCGCCTTCGCGTGCTTCCTGGCTGGGAACCCCGCCGAGATGCTGCGAGTCGCCGAGCGGGCGAGAGCCCTGCTGTCCGACAGCGCCCCGGCGCGCGCCCGCTTCCTGGCCGCCACCGCCGTGGGGATGGCCCGGATTATCGGCGGTGACGCCGCAGCCGGCGCGGAAGCGCTGCACGAGGCGGTCACGCTCGCCGAGAACTCGGCCGAGCTGGGCGAAGATCTCCGGCTGATGCTCTGGCTGACCCTCGGGCCGCTCTTCCTCCGGCAGACCGGGGCCGGACGCTGGATGCTCGAGCACGCGCTGCGGACCGCCCGGGATCGCGCTGCGGTCGGCGAGCTCCCGTTCGTGCTCACCCTGATCGCCCGCGACCAGGCCGCTACCGACCGCTGGGCGGTCGCCGGGGCCACCTACCGGGAGGCGATCGACCTGGCCCGGGAGAGTGGGCAGCAGACCGCGCTGGCCTTCGCCCTGGCCGGGCTGGCCTGGCTGCAGGGACGCCGCGGGCGGGAGCTGGACTGCCGGGCCGACGCCGCCGAGGCGCTGCGTCTCAGCCATGAGCTCGGGACCCAGCTGTGCGAGGTCTGGGCCACGGCGGCGCTCAGCGAGCTGGAGCTGGGCCTCGGCGACGCGGCCCGCGCCGCCGAGCACCTCGAGCGGAAGCAGCAGTTGCTGCTCGACCTGGGCATCACCGACGCTGATCTCTCGCCCGCGGCCGAACTCGTCGACGCCTACGCCCGGCTCGGGCGCGACGACGAGGCGCGGCAGACCGCCGACCGGTTCATGGCTGCGGCCCGCGCCAAGGGCCAGCCGTGGTCGCTCGCCCGCGCCCTGCGCGCCCAGGGGATGCTCGGCCCCGGCTTCGCCGCGCTCTTCGAGGAGGCGCTGAGCCAGCACGAGCAGACCCCGGACGCGTTCGAGACCGCGCGTACCCGGCTGGCCTACGGCGAGCGCCTGCGGCGGGCCCGGGACCGGATCCTGGCCCGGGAGCAGCTTCGCGCCGCGGCGGAGGCGTTCGAAGACCTCGACGCCCGGCCCTGGGCCGACCGGGCCCGGGCCGAGCTCGCGGCGACCGGCGAGACGCTCCGGCGGCGCGACTCCAGCACGCTGGAGGAGCTGACGCCGCAGGAACTGCAGATCGCGCTGCTGCTCACCTCGGGCAAGACGACCCGGGAAACCGCGGCCGCGCTGTTCCTCAGCCCGAAGACCGTCGAGTACCACCTGCGGCACGTCTATCAGAAGCTCGGCATCCACTCCCGCGAGAAGCTGGCGCAGGCGCTCGCCGCGCAGGACCCCCCGCGCTCGCCCCGCCCCGCGATGGCCCGGCCGTTAGGGTTCCGCCCGCGCGGCCGGGAACAGCCGGTTCATCGGGGTGCCGTGGTCGTGACCCGGTTGCCGAACTCGACGCAGCGGGCGTAGACGCGCTCGCCCACGGGTTCCTCGGCCGCACCGAGCAGCGCCAGCAGGTCACCGTCGCGGTCGTCGGCCCGGGCCAGGAAGCGGCGCCCGTCCGCCTCCAGCCGGCCGACCACGATGCCGGTACGGGCGCCGTCCCGGCCATGCTTCACCGTGTAGGTCTCGATCGTGGCCCAGCCGTCGGCCTGCCGGGCCTGCGCGACCGTCGGCCAGCGGTCGATCTCGGCCTGCAGGCCGGCGCTGTCGTCCGGGCGCCAGGGGGCAGGCGCGGTGGAGTAGACGCCCACCGAGTACTTGCTCATGATGCCCCCGTTGGCGCCGACGAATCCGTAGCTGCCGGGGTGCGCGCGGACCCGCTGGGCGATCTCGGCGATCGCGTGCATGGAGTAGTTGTTGCCGGCGCCGCCGAAGAACGGCAGCCCGCCGGTGACGGTAAGCCCGCGGGGATCGTCGGACCGTAGGCCGAGGCCGTCGCAGAGGTTGAACACCGGGACCGGGAAGCAGCTGTACAGGTCGATGGCGGCCAGGTCGCCGACGCCGATGCCGGCGACCTGCATCCCGTGCTGGGCGGCCAGCACCGCGGCCGGGCTGGCCGACAGGTCGGCGCGGTCGAGCAGGTCGCGTTCGGCCAGGTCGGCGTGGCCCCGCAGGAAGACCCGCCGGCCGGCCGGGATGCCGAGCCGCCGCGCGGCGGCGACCGAGGCCAGCAGGACCGCGGCGCCCTGGTTGACCTTCTCCCGGGCAACGATGTACCTCGTGTAGGGGTCGGCGATCGGCCGGTTCGCCTCGCTCGGGGTGACCAGCTCGGCGGCGCTGCGCACGACCGGCGCGGCGGCGTGCGGGTTGGCCGCCGCGACCCGGGTGAACGGGGCGAACAGCGCGCCCATCGCCGCCGCGTACTCGGCGCGGGTCTGGCCGAGCCGGGCCCGGCGCGCGTTCTCGATCAGCGCGTACTGGCTCGGCGCGCCGGTCAGGCCGTGCGCGGCCTGATGCCGGGAGAACAGGCCGTCCAGGCCATAACCCCGGTCCTCGAGGCTGCCGCCGACCTGCTCGCCGAAATCGGGCCGGCCGGCGGCCGCGGCGTAGCGTTGCGTGGTGGAAATGGCCTCCGAGCCGAAGACCAGCACCATCTCGCCACCGCCGGCGGCGATGGTCGCGGCCAGCTCGTTGACCAGGTGCTGCGGCGCCTGGCCGCCGGTGACCTCCAGGATCGCGCGGGCCGGCGCGGCGCCGATCCGGCTGGCGACCGACCGGGGGTAGTTGTCGGACCGGCCGAGCGGCGCCCGGGCGGCCGGGTGGGAGATCTCGAACTGGCGGACGCCCGCGACGGTGTCGATCGCCCCCGCCAGGGCGGCCGGGTCCGCTCCCGCGTCGGCGAGCGCGGCCCGCGCGGCGTCGGCGGCCAGGTCGACCGGCGAGCGGCGCCGGTACCCGGGCTCGTCCAGGCGCTCAGACACCTGGCCGACGCCGACCAGCACGGGCGTGCGCGGATCCACCTTGACATCCTCCCGCATGGCCAGGGTCGAACCCGGCGGCGCCCTTTCTCGTGATCACATGTGTAGGCCCCGCCGCCCGTTGACGAAGCACGTCAGGGAGTTCGCGTGAGGCCCATCACCGTCCGACGCCCGGGGGCCGCCGTAGCGGCATTGGCGGCAGGCCTGCTGGTGACCGCGCTGGCCGGCTGCGGAAGCTCGCCCGGCGCGCCGGGCATCGCCGGCTCCGTTCCCGGCCCCGCCCCGGCCGGCGGCCCAGCGGCGGGCCGCACCACCGGCCCAGCGGCGGGCCGCACCACCGGCCCGGCCCCGGTGGCGTGCGCCCTGCTGCGGCCGGCCGACGTCCTCGCCGTGGCCGGGACGTTCCGGAGTACCACGATCACCATTGACGGCCACGCCCAGAGCAGTCAGCCCCCGCTCAACCAGTGCGGCTTCAACCAGAAGGGCGTGTACACCTCCGGCGACGACACGATGACGCTGTCCGGCGACCAGTGGGCTCAGTTGACCGTCATCGCGGACGGGAACGACATGGGCGATTACGACCCTGACGGCCCAGCCATCCACGGCCTGGGCCACGACGCTTACTGGGACCCGGGGTCGGATGCCGCCGTGATCCTGGTGGGCCAGAACGTGTTCCAGGTCATCGACGACGTGCCGGTCAACCTCAACGTCTACCCCAACCTGGAAGCCGCCCGCGAGCAGGCCGCGACCGCCCTCGCCGCCAAGATCCTCAGCCGCGTGCCGGCCGGCGCCTAGTCTGGCTGCGAGGCGCCGCGGCGCGGCCGACCCGTTTGCGCGGGCCAGTTCCGGGACACGACCGGACTAGCCGCGCCCGACGGCCCGGCTGTCCGTGCCCGATCAACGTCCCGGCTACCCGTGCGCGACCAGACAGCGACCAGACAGTGGAGGCATTCATGGCGACGACGGCGACGAGCATGATGCGGCAGACCATGGACGGCCAGGCCGCGGCCCTGGCCGCGATCGTGGAAGACCCGGAGCCGATCCCGGCCGCAGCCGACCGGCTGCGCGGCCGCCGGGTCCTGGTCATCGGCACCGGAACCAGCTGGCACGCCGCTAACCAGGCGGCCGCGCTGCTGCGCGCGGCCGGGCTCGACGCGGCCGCGGAACAGTCGGTCGACGCCGCCACCGACGGCCCGCTGCCCGCCGCGGGCGGCGTGCTGCTGGCCTTCACGCACACCGGCGCCAAGCGTTACACGGCACAGGCCGTGGCGCGCGCCCGGGCCCAGGGTGCCGACGTGGTCCAGATCTCCGGCACCGCGGTCACGGACGCGGACCTGCGCACCGTGGAACGGGAGCGCTCGTCGGCCTACACCGCCAGCCACCTGGGCGCGCTGATGCGCGCGGCGCAGCTGGCCCAGGCACTGGGCGCGGACCTCCCCGAGCTGGCCGCGGTCCCGGCGTCGGTCGACCGCGTGTACCGCGACGCGAACGACGGGCAGCCGCTGGCGCCGCCGCCGGGGCGGCTCATCGAGTACACCGGGGGCGGGATCAACCAGTGGACCGCGGCCGAGGGGGCGCTGAAGATCCGCGAGGCGGCGTACGTGGCCAGCGAGGGCCTGGGCGTGGAGCAGTTCCTGCACGGGCCCTCGGTAGCCCTGGGCCGCCAGGACCGCCTGGTCTCGCTCGACGGCGGCGGAGCGTGGTCGGAGCGGATCGCCGAGGTGACGCTGGCCGCAGAGGAGTCGGGCACGCCGGTGACCCGTATCACGCACCGCGAGCTGGGCGAGCTGCTGTCGATCTTCCCGCTGACCGTGGCCGTGCAGCGCATCGCGCTGGAGGCCGCCGAGATACTCGGGACCAACCCCGACAGCTTCGGGCGGGACGTGCCCGGGCGCGACGCGTGGAAGCGCGTCGAGTTGTGATTCAGCCGGGCTCCGGCACGCCGAGCCGGGCCAGGAGCGCAGCGCGGGAGGCCGGGCGCAGCGCGTAAACGAGGATGAACATGGCCTCCCGGGCCAACCGCTGACCCTGCTCGGTGACGAGCAGCGACCGGCTGCCTTCGGTGGTCATCAGCGCGGACGCCGCCCGCAGCGCGAGTTCCCCGGCGGCCGCGCGGTCGGCCGGGGTGCCCGGGCCGAGCCGGTCAAGCTCCGCCCGCAGCGACGCGAGCTCGGCGTCCAGCGGCGTCGGTCCGAGCAGTCGGCAGCAGCGGGCGGTCACGCCGAGCGCGAACGCGGCGTGCAGCCGCAGCACCTCGGGAGGGGTGCCGGGGCGCAGCGGTTGCCGCCCGATCATGCGCTCGGCGGCCACGGGTAGCTGGTCGAAGGTGACCCGGACCGTCGCCGTCGCGTTCAGGGCCGCGAGCCGGAGCCGCTCGGCGCGCACGGACGGTCCCTCGGCCGCGTCGACCAGCAGCCAGACGATCTCGCCACCGGCCCGGGCCGCCACGTAGACGACGTCGATCCGGCCCCAGCCGGAGACGAACGGCGCGACCCCGTCCAGCCGCCAGCCCCCGGCGTCCGGCCTGGCGTGCAGCGGCGGCCGGGGCAGCTGGCCCGCCAGCGCGACCCCGGCCCGGATCTCGCCGCGCGCCAGCGGGGCCAGCCACCTCGCGGTCAGCTCCGGGCGGCCGCCCTCGGCCAGGGCGCGCACCAGGCTGTTGTGCTGCGCCCAGACGAACGCCGTGGTCAGGCAGCCGCTGGCCAGGGCCTCCTGGACCGCGCAGAGGGTGCCGAAGCCGACGCCCAGCCCGGCCGCGTCTTCCGGGGCCACCACGCCGTACAGCCCGGCGTCGGCCAGCGTGTCGAGCAGCCCACGCGGCACGACGTCGCTGGCGTCGGTGGCCAGCGCGGCGGGAAACAGCACGTCGTCGGCGATACTCTGGGCGACCGGAAGAATGTCCACCGGCCGAGCCTATAGACCACCGGTCCGGGCCGGGCGGTACCGACGGCCCGGCCGTGAGGCGGGATATATGCACTTCGAGCACTCCGGCGAGATCTGGCGCGACTTCCCCGAGCTGGTTCCCGGCGTCCTGTTCGCCGAGGGACTGCATCCCGGGGTGTCGGCCGGCTCGCGCACGGCCAGGTTCACCGCCGTCGCGAAGTCCCGGCTGGCGGATGGGCCAGAATCCGAGCTGCCCGAGATTCAGGCCTGGCGGCGCGCGTTCGCGAGAATGGGGCTGAAGCCGACCCAGTACCGCTGCGCCTCGGAGTCGCTGCTGCGG
>Ga0187783_10002489_pt1 | contig 13665 bp, 8 predicted proteins | sample 1015_SJ02_MP02_2_FD_132471 | JGI IMG/M metagenome (GOLD analysis project Ga0187783, IMG submission 132471) | Tropical peat soil microbial communities from peatlands in Department of Meta, Colombia - 1015_SJ02_MP02_20_MG | ecosystem: Environmental > Terrestrial > Soil > Wetlands > Peat | place...
AGGAACAGCTCGGCCACGTCCGGATAGCCGGTCACGTTCAGCACGAAGCCAGGCCGGCCAGAAGGTACGTCGTCGGTCATGTGATGGTGCCCACGCATCAAGATCACGTACTCATCGCCGAGCTGCTGCCAGCCGCGTTCGAGATCCAGCCGCAGCTCGAACCGGTACCGGCCGGAAGCGTAGAACTGGTTATCGCGCCAGGTCGGGGCGTACATGACGGCGCGTTTGCCGGCCGGCAAGCCGATCCGCTCGCGTACCCTCGCCGCGAGCGCTGCGGTGTCGCCCGCGGCCAGCACGTCATTGCGCGGGTAGCCGGACTCCAGGATTTCCCCGCCGAACCTGAACGCCTCCCTCAGGATCGGCGTGCTGAACGGGTTCGGAGACAGCAGCAGGTCCCATTTCGCCACGTCTGCGGCCAGGTGCTCCAGGTACCTGGCCCCGCTGACGGACTTCATCTTGTCGACATCGAAGCCGATCCGCTTCAGCGGCGTGCCGTGCCAGGTCTGCACGTACACCTGACCGGCCCGCTTGGCATAGCCAACCGGCATGTCGTCGTTGGCCACGATGTACTTGGACCTGGCGAGCACGTCCCAGCAGGCCTCCGTCTGCATCAGGACCGGCCTGGCGCCATCAGGTACGGGCACGGACCAGTCACTGACCGCCCAGATGTGCTCCCGGTCGTCACCCCGGCGGCGCAGTTCCTCGGCGATGCCGAGCGGGTTGTCACTGGCCTGCCTGCCCTTGAAGCTGATGAACACGACACTGTTTCGCAGGCCGCGTTTCTGCGCAAGCGGGTAGTACATGTCCCGGAGCAGCTTGCGCTGGATCCGCATCCGTCCGCCTTCGGCCACCATGAGCGAGGCGCTGACTTCAAGCAGCGGCACGTCATAGTCGGTCGTAGTGAACCGGTAGAACTTGTGCCCGAACTGCTGCTTGTGGTCGCGCAGTGCGGCCAGCCTGGCGTGGTCGTAGATCGGGGTGATGACGTCCTGGTCGGCCCCGCCGACCGGGCGGAATCTCAGCTGCCAGAACCCGTCGCGCAGCGGCTGCGGCCGGCCAAAGACCGGCATGCTGGCAGCGGCGATCGTCAGGCTGAATCGGTCCCCGGCCCTGGTCATGGCGATCCAGTGCGTCTCGGTCGATGTCTGCCTGGTAAGAATTGCCTCCAGCTCCTGGCCGGGCAGGTCAGCGTAGCTGCCGTGCAGTTCGAGATTGCCGTCGGGCGACCAGGAGTGCTCGTCGATGATCGCGCGCAAGCCGCTGCGCATGATCACGGCGTTGCCGTACCTGGTCCGCTCGACGACGACTTCCTCGGTATCCGCGCGGAATCGGAAGTCAGCCGCCGTGACCGGGAACGCAACCCGGATCAGGCTTCCGTCGGCCTGCGCAACGCACAGGTCCCACTCGATCCTGGCGTCTTTCTCGGTCACTGCGCCCTCGCTCAGGTCGAGGCCGAGGCCCTCGCGCAGGACCTGCCCTGGCACGACGCCGCGTAGCCGGATGGCGCCGTCGGCGAGCCTGCTGGCCGACGTGCGCAGCTCGCGCCTGGCCGAGCCCCTCGCCCAGGCGAGGATCAGGCGGGCATCCTGCTGCGCCGCCGAGGGCTGCACGTCAACCTCGAGCACCAGGTCGTCACCGGCCTGCACGCAGGTCTGCAGTTCGGCTGGCGTCCTGACGACCTGGATGCGCAGGCGGCGGCCAAGCCAGCGGGCACCCAGTCGCATGCCGGGCGCGACCTGGCGGGCGGCCGGGCGCTCTGCTGCTCCCTGAACCGGCGTATGCAGCCGGGACCCTCGCCAGACGCCGCGGCCGCGAACGAGCACGTAACCGTCCCACTCGCCAGTGCGCCACCCGCCAAGCCGGAACCATCGCGGGTTGATCTGGGCCCGGAAACCTGCCCAGTCGTAGTCGTAGCGATCCTGCAGCGACCACTGCTTTGCTTGCATGTGCAGGGACGACCGTGCGGTGGCGACGACCGGCAGCCGGCCCTTCGTGCGCGGCCAGAGGAAGACGATCTTCGACGTGTGCCTGCGCTTGCGGATGTCCACCGATGGCACGAAGGCGCAGCCGGAGATGACGAGCTTGCCGCCCTCCCACTCGATGCCCTCGATCCGGACGAACGGGTCCAGCTCGCGCATCTGCAGCTTGTACACCGAGGCCGGGATTGCCAGCCTGCGGTCCTTACGGAACGGCAGGTCGGCCCAGATCCGGCCGCGTTCCCTGACCGCAGGCACCGTCTTCACCTGCTGGCCGTTATACCAGCCCACGAATTCCAGCAGCTCAGGCAGCATTCGCCGGCTGACGAGATGGTAGGCGAGCTTGTGCGTAGACGGGAGCCGGCGAAGCACGCCCCGGTCCACCTGGGCAAGGTAACGGCCAGTCAGGTCGATGAACTCGGCCCAGTAGTCCTCGCTGGCCCGGCCCAGGTCTTGCACGTAAAGCCAGAGGTCGTTCAGCAGTGCCTTGCGCTGATGCTCGCCGAGCATCAGGGACGGCTTGTGCTGGCGCAAGAAGTCATCGATGACGAGCAGCGCGGTGATCCGGTCCCGGAAGTTACTGATGCTGGTACGGGACTGGGTAATCGACAGCTCGCCCTTGCCCCGCTCGCGCCAGTAATAAATAGGCTCAGGGATCACGTCGACGGCCGTGGCCAGGACGTGCGCCTTGGTCATGAGCTGCAGGTCCTCCCAGACCACGCCCTCGGGGAAGATCAGCTCATGGGCATCCCAGAATGACTTCCTGAACAGCTTGTTGAAGACCGACACGTCGAAGAACAGCTCTGGGCTGCGGCTGATGTGGGTGCCGATCTTCCTGGTCTTGATGGCCTTGCCATGCATCACTGAGGGCGTGACCCCGGCCGGCCCGATTCGCTCCACGCCACCGGAGACGAAGTCAGAGCCCGAGTTCTCGACCGTGTGCAGCAGCCGCTCGAGTGCGTGCGGAGGCAGCGCGTCGTCCCCGTCCACGAAGGACAAGTACTGCCCGCGGGCGCGCCGGATGCCGTGGTTGCGGGCGTAGCCGGGGCTACCGCCACGGGGCGGCTGGACCAAGGTGAACCGCGGATCGGCGGCGGCCTGGGCTGCCGCCACCGCAGCGCCGTCGTCCGTCGAGCCGTCGTCGACCATGATGACTTCGAAGTCGGTGAAGGACTGGGCGGCGATCGACTTCAGGCAGTCACCGAGAAGCTCCTCGTTGTTATAGAACGGAACAACAACGCTGATCCGAGGAGCCGACATCTTGTGTCTCAATTCGCTCATCGCGGTGGAAGAGTCCGCAGGTAGCACAACCGCGGAACGGTTGTGCCTAGACCGACGATCTTAGAAGATGAGGGCGCGCTGCGGGCACGTCAGGCGGCTCGGGCCGGGCCGCGGCCCCGCCCGGGCTACGCACCGCGCCAGACGGGCGCCCGCTTCTCCGCGAAGGCCAGCGCGCCCTCTCTGGCGTCGGCCGAGGTGAATACCGGGCCGATGATCTCGGCCTGGCGGCTGAACGCGGACGCGCTGTCCCAGTCGGCCGACTCGGTGATAATCCGCTTGGTGGCGATCAGCGCGAGCGGTCCGCCCAGCGCGATCCTGGCCGCGAGTTCCCTGGCGGCGGTGAGTGCCTGGCCGGCCGGGACTATCGCATTCACCAGGCCGGCCTGCTGCAGCCGGACGGCCGGATAGTGCTCGCCGGTCAAGGCGATCTCCATGGCGAGATGGTAGGGAATGCGCTGCGGCAGCCGGAGCAATCCGCCTGCCCCGGCCACCAGGCCGCGCCTGACCTCGGGCAACCCGAACCTGGCGCTCTCGCTCGCCACCACCAGGTCGCAGGCGAGGGCAAGCTCGAACCCGCCGGCCAGCGCATAGCCCTCGACCGCGGCGATGGTGGGCTTGCTCGGCGGCCGCTGGACAATGCCGCCGAAACCGCGGTCGCCTGCCGTTGGCGCATCCCCGGCCAGAAACCCCTTCAGGTCCATGCCGGCGCTGAACGTGCCGCCGGCCCCGGTCAGCACCAGCACCCGGACATCGCCGCTGGCGTCGAACTCCGCAACGGCCGCGGCGATGCCGCGCGCAACGGCGCCGTTCACCGCGTTCCTGGCCTCAGGCCGGTTGATGGTGATGACGGCAATGCCGTCGCTGACCTCGGTCAGGATTGCGTCAGTCATCGGCTGGAGATCCTCACTCTGCGCACTACTTGGGCTGGAACCTGATGCCGCCGTCGAAACGGATGACCTCGGCGTTCATGTAGTCGTTCTCGATCAGCGACCGGACCAGCTGGGCGAACTCGGCCGCCGTGCCCATCCGCTTCGGGAACACCACCGGGGCGATCAGCTTGGCCTTGAACTCATCGCTGGCCGGCCCGCTGCCGTAGATCGGCGTATCGATGATGCCGGGGCAGATGGTGTTCACCCGAACGCCGATCGCCGCCAGGTCGCGTGCGGCCGGCACGGTCATGCCCATGATGCCGCCCTTGGAGGCTGAGTAGGCGAGCTGGCCGGTCTGGCCCTCGATGCCAGCGATGGACGCGGTATTGATCACCACGCCGCGCTGGCCGTCGGAGTCGGCGGGCTGCGTCCTGGCCACGGCCGCCGCGCCGATGCTCATCAGGTTAAAGGTGCCGATCAGGTTGACATCGATGACCTTGCCGAAGGCTGCCCGGTCGTGCGGCGTCCCGTCCCGGCCAACCGTCCGCTGCGCCCAGCCGATGCCCGCGCAGTTCACCACGACACGCAGCGGCGGCCCCGCCGCCGCCGCTGCCGCCACCGCCGCCCGCACCGAGTCCGCGTCGCTGACGTCGGTCTTGGCGAAGAGTCCGGCCACCTCGCCGGCGAGCGCCTTGCCGCGCTCTTCGTTGAGGTCGGCGATCACGACCTTGGCGCCGGCTGCGGCAAGCTCACGGACTGTCGCCTCGCCCAGCCCGCTGGCGCCGCCCGACACAATCGCTGCGGTTCCGTTGATTTTCATGCGCGGAGCATACTGGGCGCCGCGTGCCGTCGCCCGAACGGGTTCGGCCAGCCAGGAATGCCAGCAGGGATTGTCGGTGCTGTGTCGTAGCGTGTGCAGCATGTCGCCAAGCACCAGCGGAGGACAGCATTGAGGCAGAACCGCGGAAACCCGTGGGTGATCCTGATCGTGGTATCGCTCGGGTTCTTCATGACCCTGCTCGACTTGACCATTGTCAACATCGCGATACCGAACATGATCTTGAAGCTGCATGCTTCGCTGGACGACGTCCTCTGGGTGATCAACGCGTACGCGCTGGTGCTGGCCGTGCTGCTCATTACCGCCGGGCGGCTAGGCGACCTGCTTGGCCAGCGCACCATGTTCTTTGCCGGAATTGCCCTTTTCACGATAGCCTCCGCCGCTTGCGGCCTGGCTCCCTCGCCTGCCTGGCTGATCGCCTTCCGGGCAGTTCAGGGTGTCGGCGCGGCCCTGCTCATGCCCCAGACCCTGGCCATCTTGACGATGGTGTTCCCGCCCGACAGGCGCGGTGCGGCATTCGGCGTGTGGGGGGCCGTGGCAGGTGTCGCGACTGTTGCAGGCCCGACCCTGGGCGGCCTGCTGGTAACCGCATTCGACTGGCGGTACATCTTCTTCATCAACCTGCCGATTGGCGTCATCGTGCTGGTGCTGACCACGGTGCTGATCCCCGACCTGCGGACCGGCCGTAAGCACAGCTTCGACATCCTCGGCGTGGTGGTGGCCAGCCTCGCGCTGCTGGCGATCTGTTACGCACTGGTCGAGGGACAAAAGTACAACTGGGGCAAAGTCGCGTCGTTCATATCCATCCCGCTGGTGTTCGCCGTGGGCGTGGTGCTGATGCTGACCTTCATCTGGCTGCAGGCGCGGCGTCAGTCAGGCGAGCCGCTTGTGCCGTTCGCGCTGTTCAAGGACCGGAACTACGCGCTGATGAACGTGGTGGCCTGCTTCATCGCGATCGGCATGCTCGGAATCTTCCTGCCGTTCAGCATCTACCTGCAGTCCGTACTCGGCTTCTCGGCCCTGAAGGCAGGCATCACGATCGCACCTGCGTCAGTCGTAGCCATGTTCGTGGCGCCCGTGGCCGGGCGCATGTCCGACCGGATCGGCGGCAAGTACATCCTTATGACCGGCTTGCTGCTGTTCGCCATCGGCATGGGCTCCATCGCACTGATCGTGCAGCCCAGCTCGGCCTGGTACGACTTCCTTCCGCCACTGTTCATCGCGGGCATCGGCATTGGCTGCACGTTCGCCCCCATGACCACGGTCGCCATGCGCAACGTGCAACCGGCGATGGCCGGAGCCGCCTCCGGAGTTTTCAACACCACCCGGCAGCTGGGCACGGTGATCGGCACGGCCGGCGTGGGCGCGCTGCTGCAGAACCGGCTCATCGCCGGGTTCACCGACCAGGTGCGGCAGCAGGCCGCTCACTTGCCGGCCGCGGTCAGGGCGAAGCTGACGGCCGGCTTCCAGTCCGCCGCCAAGGGCGGGCTGGAGGTAGGAGCTGGTCACCGGACCACCGGGCTGGCGGGGACGATCTTCACCCACGGCTACGTAGAGGCGATGCGCCCGACCGTCTTGGCGCCGGTCTTGTTCCTGTTCGCCGCTGCCTTCAGCTGCCTGTTCATTAAGCGCCGCGCGCGCTCAGCGCAGGCTCAGCCGGCCGCTGAGGTCACCGAGCCGAGCGCCACCCACGCGGGCTGATCGTCGTCCGGCCAGGCCCGCCAGAAGCGCCTCGGCACCGGTCGGCCCGCCGTGGCGAGCGCGGGCAGCCGGTCAGCCGGCAGGCGCAAGCAGCTCTGCTGCCCAGTGCTGGCTGGCGTTAGCCGGCTCCGTCTCGAACGGGAACTTGTCGGCAAAGGCGGGCCGCAGGTCGGACAGCCATACGGCGGCCGGATCGAAACGGGCAAAGAACGGCCTGCCAACCAGGGACGGATCGCGCGCCTGGATCATGTGCAACGCGAAGACCTTCTGGCCGGCGATCTCAGCTACCCCGTCGACGCACACCTTGCCGGGAGTTGCCGACATCGAGGGGCCGCGCACTGTCCGGCACAGGCCGGACACGCTGCTGTAGGCGTCGCGGTAGATCTCGGCCGCGCGGGCCAACGGTACGGCGAAGTAACCCTGCGGCCCGGTGTCGCGCTCAACGAACATGTAGTAGGGCACCAGGCCGAGACGAAGCTGCGTCCGCCACATTCGCGACCAGCATTCCGGGTGGTCGTTGATGCTGCGGATCAGCGGCGCCTGGGTGCGGATGACCGCGCCGGCGGCGCGGATCCGGCCGATCGCGGCCGCTACCAAGCCCGGCTCGAGTTCGCGCGGGTGCGAGAAGTGAGCCATCAGCGCCAGCGTCTTCCCGGCCGAGGCTACCTCCTCAAACAGCCGCAGCGTGTCGTCAGCATCGGGATCGGTGACGAATCGCTGCGGCCAGTACGCCAGCGACTTCGTGCCGATCCGGATCGACTCGATGTGATCGAGCCCAGGCTCGAGCAGTGGCCGAACGTACCTGGCCAAGACCGCGGTGCCCATGATCATCGGATCGCCGCCAGTGATAAGCACGCTGGTCACCTCGGGATGCGAGCGCAAATACGCCGTCACCCTGGTCATGTCGTCGGTGGCCATCTTCAGGTCTGGCTCGCCGACGAACTGGGCCCAGCGGAAGCAATAGGTGCAGTAGGCATGGCACGTCTGGCCCTGTTTGGGAAAGACCAGCACAGTTTCTGGGTATTTATGTTGCACACCCGGCAGCGGCTCGTCTGCGAACTCCGGGACGTTCAGTGCGAGCTGGCCGGCCGGATGCGGATTAAGGCGCATCCGGACTGCGTGTGCGGCCGCCTGGAGCTCCCGGTCGGATGCTCCGCGCGCGAGCATTGCGGCCAGCGGCGCGATCTCCTCCCGCGGCAGCATGTCGGCCTGCGGAAAGACCAGCCGGTAGATCGGGTCCGCGGGAGCGGCTGACCAGTCGATGAGCGATTCCAGCACATAGTCGTTGGTGCGGAACGGCAGGACCGTCGCCACGGCTCGGACGGCGAGCCGCTCTGCCTCGCTCAGCCCGGCTCTCACCGTCAACTGGTCGAGGTGCTTGGCCGAGTAGGCCCGGAATCCTCTGCCCTGCACGGGAACAACCGGTGAAATCTGCCGAATGGTCATGCAACTCCCTCCGGGCCCCGCTACCTGCGGCGCCCTGGTTGTGCGCATGATCTCCCCCGTCATGCCGCCAGTCGGCGTGCGTGTGCTGTCATTCCCGGTCCCCGCCTGATCAGACGCGTGCGCGCTGCCAGGCGTTACCGCCATGCCAGTCAACGAGATAACGTTTAGGCATCGCTCCGGGCCCACACAGCATTGCCTGAAGCGCCGCTGATTTCCGCCGCCTCCCGCCGGATTGCCAGCTGTACCCGCTGGTGGACAGGGCAAACCTGGCAGCCGTCGGGCGGCAGCTAACCGCCAGAGCCCGCTGGGCAATGAGAAGCTAGCGGCATGCGGGATGTCGGACGGGTGGCACGCTGAGTCGCCCGGCGGACTCGGGCTCGGCCGCCCCAGCCCGGCCAGCTGGTGCCGTGGCAGGCAGCGAGCTGGCGCCTGGTCACGCCCAGCACCCGCACCCAGACCAGCACAAGATGATCGCGGTCGACGCGATGGGCGGGGACCACGCGCCCGAGGCGATAGTGGCAGGTGCCATCGCTGCTGCCCGCGATCTGGGCATCAGGATCGCCCTGACAGGACGGCCTGGCTTGATCCGGCCGCTGCTGGCCAAGCTCGGTCCGGCGCCGCAGGTATATATCGAGGCGGCGGAGGAGTCCATCGCCATGGACGAGGGGGCGCTGGCAAGCTGGCGCCGCCCCCGGTCCAGCATCGCCGTGGCCTGCCAGCTCGTCCGCCGTGGCCAGGCGGGCGCCGTGATGTCGGCCGGATCGACCGGAGCCATCGTGACGACCGCGCAGCTGCGGCTCCGCCCGCTGCCAGGAGTGACAAGGCCCGCGCTTGCGGTGGCGCTGCCGACGCGGCCGACTCCCACGCTGCTCATCGACGCCGGCGCGATTGCCGACCCGAAGCCCGAGATGCTGTTGCAGTTCGCCCAGCTCGGCGTGGCATATGCGCAGACAGCGTTCGGCATCGCAGAGCCCAGGGTCGGCTTGCTGACCATAGGAGCGGAGCCGGGCAAGGGCAACAAGCTGGCCAGGCGTAGTCACGAGCTGCTGGATTCAGATCCGCCGCACAGCGGCATGCCGATCAGCTTCGCCGGCAACGTCGAGGGCGGCGATCTGCTGGCAGGCAGGGTCGACGTCGTCGTCACCGACGGCTTTACCGGCAATGTCGCGCTCAAGACCCTCGAAGGCACGGCCGGCTTCGCCGCCGCTCAGCTGCACGCCGCGCTCGGTGGCTCGCGTGCCGCTAGGGTCGGCACCTTGCTGCAACGGCGCAGCCTGCGCGAGCTGGCCGAGCGGCTTGACCCAGAGACCTACGGCGGCGCAGCCCTGCTCGGCCTCGAGGCGACCGTCGTGATCGCGCACGGCGCCGTTCGGGCCAGGGGCGCAGCGGCGGCATGCAAGCTGGCGGCCGAACTCAGCGACCGGCGCGTCACCGAGCGAATGACGGAACGGCTGGGCCCAGGCAGGCATTTCCTGCGCCGCCCCTGAGCCATTCGGACCGCCAGGCGGCCCGGCAGCGCAGCGCGGCGGGCGCCGGCCGTCCGGATAATCAATTGCGGGGCCGATAGGCTGATGAGATGACAGACCCGGAGGCAGCACTCGGCAGGCAGGTGCAGCAGGCGCTCGCGGCCGAACACGGCGCCGAGTGGGCAACCGCCGATCCGCTGATCCGGCCATCCGGTTTCGCTGATTACCAGTCCAACGCCGCCATGTCGCTGTCCAGGCACCTCGGCCGCCCGCCTCGCGACATCGCCGGCCCGGTGGCTGCCAGGCTCGACGACACCGACGCGGTAGCCAGAGCTGAGGTCAGCGGCCCTGGCTTCATCAACCTCACCCTCCGGGATAGCTGGATCGCTGGCCAGGCTCGCGCTCAGCTCGCTGATCCGCGGCTGTGCGTACCGCTGGCCGAACCGCGGCGGCTGATAGTGGTGGACTACTCGGGGCCGAACGTAGCCAAGGAACTCCACGCGGGCCACTTGCGCCCGACGGTCGTCGGTGACGCCATCGCCCGGGTGCTCGAGTACGTGGGCCACGAGGTTCTCAGGGCCGCGCATCTGGGCGACTGGGGCACGCCCTTCGGGATGCTGATCGAGCACGCGCTGGATATCGGCGAGCAGGCTACCTATGACGAGCTTGCGGGCGGCGAGTTCACCGCGTTCTACCAGGCCGCGCGGGCCAAGTTCGACGAGGACCCGATTTTTGCCGACCGGTCGCGCAAGCGGGTCGTGCAGCTACAGGCTGGCGAGCCGGATGCGATGCGGCTGTGGCAGCTGCTTGTCGACGACTCGATGGAATACCTGCGCAAGCTCTACGCCAGGCTGAACATCACGCTCACCGACGCGGACATGGCCCCGGAGAGCTTCTATAACACGATGCTCGGGGACGTCTGCGACGAGCTGGAGAGCCGCGGGCTCGCCTGGATGAGCGACGGTGCGCTGTGCGCGTTCCCGCCCGGTTTCACCGGTCGGGACGGCAAGCCGGTGCCGCTGATGCTGCGCAAGAGCGACGGCGGCTACGGCTACGACAGCACCGACGCGGCCGCGATCAGGTTCCGGCTGACCGACCTCGGTGCCACCAGGATCATCTACGTCGTCGGCTCGGAACAGAGCCAGCACCTGCAGATGATCTTCGAATTGGCTAGGCAGGCTGGCTGGCTGACCCCGCCAGCCACGGCCGAGCACGCGGTGATCGGGCTGATGACCGGGCCAGGCGGCCAGCGGCTCCGGACTCGGTCCGGCGAGCAGGTCAAGCTGGCAAGCCTGATGGATGAGGCAGTCGAGCGGGCCAGCGCCGTCATCGCCGACCGGTATGACGATCCGGCGGAGCGCAGTCAGATTGCCGAGGCCGTCGGGATCGGCGCGCTGAAGTATGGTGACCTGTCGGTGGCCAGGGATTCCGGCTATGTGCTCGACTTCGACCGGCTGCTGGCACTGACCGGCAACACCGGGCCGTACCTCCAGTACGCCACTGCAAGGATCCGGTCCATCTTCGCCAAGGCCGGCCTGGTGCCGACGGAGGTCGACGACCCGATTGAGCTAGGTACGGCCGCCGAGCGGGCCCTGGCACTGCGGTTGCTCGGGTTCGGCCGCGCACTAGCCGATGTCGCGGCCGCCGCAGAGCCGCACAAGCTCGCCGGGTACCTGTTCGAGGTGGCGAGCGCGTTCACCACGTTCTACGAGCAATGCCCGGTGCTGACCGCCGATGGCGAGGTACGGCGCAGCAGGCTGGCACTCTGCGCGCTCAGCCTGGGCGTCCTTCGCACCGGCCTCGGCCTGCTGGGCATTCCGGTGCCCGAGCGGATGTAGTACCGCGTTTCCGTTCTGAACTTTCTTTTGCTGGCACTTCCCGGGAAGATCTCAGCTGCGGAACCTCCGTTTCCCATGATGGGTGGTAAGGCTCATATTCATGGAACCTATGCAATCCGATCCCGATAGCCAGGTCGCTGGCCCCGCCGCCCCGCGGCGGTACGGCCGGACCAGGCGGATCCTGACGTCCGTTGCCGCCAGCGCGGTCCTGCTGGGCGGCGGCGCAGCCATCGGCATCGCGCTGACCGGCGGCTCGGCAGCGGCCGGGACGACCTCAGGCAATCCGGCCGCGGCAGCGTTGCCCGCCGCGGGGCACCACCAGTGCGCCCGGCTCGCCCTCGCCCTGCTGCGCAGCGGACATCCCGCCGCTGCTCGCCAGATTCTTGCCCTGTGTGAAATCCCGCTGCTCCGGCTTGCCGCGGTCGGCGGTATCTACGGCCAGGTCACGTTCCAGGGCAAGAGCGGCACTAGGACGCTTGCTTTCGAGCGCGGGACCATCGAGTCCGTGACTGCATCAACGATCTCGGTCACGGCACCCGACGGAACCAGCTGGACTTGGGACCTACTGCCAAACACGATCATCCGCTCAGCCGGCCAGCAGGTCCCGCAGGACAAGCTGGCTACCGGTGAGCTAGTGCTCGTCGGCGGCACATTGGCGGACGGCGTCTATGACGCACGGCTGATCCGGATCCGGGCTGGCAGTTAGCTGCGGCCCAGCTCGTTCGTCAGCTTCGTGCGCCCGCCAAGCGGTGCCCGCCGCCAGCGCTCGCGACGCCGGTTACCGCGGCCGGGCTCTCCGGCATGGGGCCTATCGCGGCGATCTGTGCTGCCCTGACCTTGCCGGTAGCCTTCATGACACGGGCAGGCCGCGCGGTCACGGCAGCTTCAGCAGGCCAGCCTGAGCCAGGACGTCATGACAGAGAACGACCGCATACCCCAGGTGCTCGTTGTTGACGACGAGCCGAACATCCGTGAGCTCGTCCAGGTGGCGCTGAAATTCCACGGTTGCTCGGTGACGACCGCATCGAGCGGGCGGGAAGCACTCCGGCAGGCTGAGGTGAGCAGGCCCGACCTGATCGTGCTCGATGTGATGATGCCAGACATGGATGGCTTTGAGGTCTGCCGGCGGCTGCGTGCAGCCGGGAACGAGGTGCCAGTCATCTTCCTCACCGCACGCGACACCTCGTCGGATACGGTCACCGGGCTGGTGATCGGCGGCGACGACTACGTCACCAAGCCGTTCTCCGTCGAGGCGCTGGTGGCGCGGGTGCGGGCGGTGCTGAGGCGCGCGTCGCGGACCGGCGCCGATGATCAGCCTGGTCGCAGCTCGGCCCCGCTCCGGGTCGGCGACCTTGAGCTGGACGAGGAGCGCTGGACGGTACGCAGGGCCGGGGTGCCGATCGAACTATCACCGACCGAGTTCCGGCTGCTCGCTTACCTCATGCGCCATCAGGGGCGGGTGCTGACCAGGGCGCAGCTACTGGAGAGCGTGTGGGGATGGGACTACGCCGGCGAATCGCAAATTGTCGAGACCTACGTCAGCTACCTGCGACGCAAGCTCGACCCGCTTGGCCCGCCGCTCATCCACACCCAGCGCGGCGTTGGCTACAGCTTGCGGCCAGACCGGCAGGAACACTCCGATGGGCCGACGTAAATGAGCCGGACCCGGAGGCTGTCGCTGCGGGCCAGGATGCTCGTCATGCTGGTCGGCGTCACGACCATGTTCCTGCTGATCATGGGGACGGTTAGCACATACCTGCTGGCCCGCCGGGTCGACGGCCAGATCGCGGTTATCGACAAGGGCCTGAGTACGCTCGCCAGTCGCCTGGCCACGGACCCGCAACTGGCACGCGCCGAGCGGCTAACCGGCTACGTAGCAGTCGAAATCCCGGTCCGGTCACCGCTCAGCGTGGTCCCGCTGACGCAAGGAAAGCTGACCGGTGTGCTCGCCAGCGCGGTCAGCCAGCAGCTGCGGACTCCGGACCTGATCGACGCGGCCGCGCTCATCAGGGCCGGCCATCCGGCCGAGGCCAGAGCCCTGCTCCGCAGCGCCGGCTGCGGGCAGTTCCCGTCCCTCGGCTGCAAGCCGTTCGACATCGCGAGACTCGAGGTCACGAGCCGGTGGGTACCGGCAACAACGCCGGCCGGGATGCCAGTGCCAGGCGGGCGGGCTGTCCTGGTCGTCGGAGAGCCGGTTAGCAATGACCCCAGTCAGGTGCGCGGGTTCATCATCGCCGAGCTGATCACTGG
>Ga0187783_10002490_pt1 | contig 13665 bp, 8 predicted proteins | sample 1015_SJ02_MP02_2_FD_132471 | JGI IMG/M metagenome (GOLD analysis project Ga0187783, IMG submission 132471) | Tropical peat soil microbial communities from peatlands in Department of Meta, Colombia - 1015_SJ02_MP02_20_MG | ecosystem: Environmental > Terrestrial > Soil > Wetlands > Peat | place...
CGGAATTTCGGCGGTCGAGACGAGGGCATCGCCAGATGGGAAGTGGGTCCTCTACGTGTCCTATCCTGATCACACTCTCTGGCGCTGTCGCAGTGACGGGAGCGAGCGTGTGCAACTCACTTTTCCGCCCATGATGGTCTTCCATCCGAAGATTTCTCCGGACGGAACCAGCATCGTATTCAACGGTTTCACAACTGACTCCGGCTTAAATGCTTATGTGTTGAGCGTGAAAGGCGGGACACCGGAGAGGTTCGTTGAAGAACTCGCTTACACGCCTGCGTGGTCCCCGGACGGACAGTCGCTGGCATATAACGCCATTGCTCCTGGACATCACTTGTTTGACGGTGGTAACTGGATGGAAATCCACGTTATCAATCTGCAGTCGAAGAGAGTTTCGGTGATTCCTACCGACGATATTTGGTTTGGCTCCTGGTGGCCGCAGCCCGACAAATTAGTTGCAGCTGCGTTTTTGGGAGAGGGGCAGTGCATACAGTGCGCACCACACTTGTTCAATTTTACGACAAAGAAGTGGTCAAAACTTGGCGGGGATTTCGATGCTGATGTTCTCAGTTGGGCTCCCTCGCCAGATGGTAAATACCTGTACCTCCTTACTGGTGATTCGCAGAGCGAAAAAGTGCGGAGGCTTCGCGCTTCCGACTTCAAAATGGAACTTGTCGCAGACGTTGCTGGAATGCGCCTCATTGCTGATGACTCGCTCAGAGAGGCCAGCGGCAGTTGGATAGGCGTAGCCGCGGACGGCTCGCCTACACTGACCCATGATGTCGGCAGCGATGAAATCTATGCGCTGGATGTGAAGTGGCCCTGAGCCTGTCCCCACTCGCTGTGCGGGTTTGCTCAGGATTTCCCGACCCGGTCCGACACTGACCCAGTCCGATAGTGCGATTCATAGTGTTGACTGTGGCACCGTGCGCGACTATTCTTCCGGAAGTCTGGATTTGCTCCCCTCGGAAATTTAGGTGGCCAATGTTGGTTTTCCGGCCATACTTGCGCGTCTGGGCAGTACGGGTTCTGTCATATGCCGCTCTCTCGCTCAGCTTTCCGCATCTTCTTGCAGCTCAGGCAACCATCGGCACGGGCAGCATCGTGGGAACAGTAAGCGATCCTTCCGGCTCTGTTATCAACGGCGCCGAGGTGACGATCACCAATGTCGCCACCGGACAGCTTACTCACGTCAGTACGAATTCTTCCGGATCATTTAATTCGGGAGCCTTGGTGCCGGGCGATTACAAAACTCTGATCTCGGCTAAAGGATTCCGTTCAGCCGAAGCTGCGGTGACCGTGTTGGTCGGCAACACGGCCACCGTGAATATGAGCCTGCGAATCGGAAACGAGAAGGAAGTGGTAGAGGTGCAGGATTCCACTCTGCAAGTGAACACGGAGCAGGCCACTGTGCAAGGTGTTCTGAATGAACAGCAGATTGAGAATCTGCCCGTTAACGGCAGGAATTTTCTAGACCTAGCGCAGCTGGAGCCAGGCGTTCAAATTCAGGACGGGGGAAATTTTGGCAAGGACGGGTACTCCTCCATTTCGTTTGGGGGTCGTTTTGGCCGCACAGCCCGAATCGAGGTCGATGGCATCGATGTGTCGGATGAGATTTTCGGGACGACCACAACGAACGTCCCCGCGAGTGCAATTCAGGAGTTCCAGCTGAGCCAATCAAGCTATGATCTCTCGACAGAACTCACCACATCCGGTGCGGTAAATGTGACGACGCGTTCCGGAACCAATGCGGTTCACGGCGAGGCGTTTGCTTTCTTTCGCGACAGTTCGCTGGCCGCGGCTTTGCCTGCTCCTCCCGGACTCTCGGAGCCTTTTCAACGGTCGCAGTATGGCGGGCGCGTAGGCGGTCCGATCCTCAAAGACAAGTTCTTCTACTTTCTCGATGGTGAGCGCACGCTGCAGCATCAGCAGGCACCGGTACTCATCGCCCCTCCCTTTCAGCAGTATTCCGGCAGCTTCGGCGCACCGTTTCATGAGGACGACCTGATGGCCAAGGCAGATTATCAGCTGCCGGCAATGCACCTGTTCTACCGATTCAGCTACTTTGCGAACCCGCTCGTTGCCAACGGGGGACTGGGCTATTCCATTTACAACAGCAAGAATGTCACGCGAATTCAGGTAGCAGGAGTCGATTTTGGCCGCGGAGCTTTCAGCCACAGCTTTCGTTTCGGTTACCTGAAGACGGTTCATGAAATTACAGATGCCGCGCGGGACAGTGGCTTGCCTTTCGGTAATTATCCCCTGGACCTAACCATGGGAAGTACGGGACTGGTTACGGGTCCATACCCAGACTCTCCATGGAAAATATTGCAGAGCGATCACCAGATCAAGTACGACGGCAGCAGAGCCACGGGATCGCACATCATTCGTTACGGGTTCACCTTCAATCGCATTGCCGCTGCCGGATTTGTCCCCGTACAGAGTCTCGCTCCGTTTCTTTCGACGAACGTCGGGCCGTACGAGCAATCCTTCGCCCAAAACGGCCCCTTCCCGGGCGGCGATACCAATCCCTTGAACTATCCGGTGGAGTACGTTTCCATAAGCAATGGCTTGGGGTACGTTACGCCACAGCCTGGGCTGGGACTTCCGGCGGGCAGCTTCTTCTACAACCGCCTCGGTGTGTATGTCGGCGCCAGCTCAAAGTGGAAGAGGAATTTGACTCTTACCTATGGCGTCCGCTATGCCAGGGAGCCGGGGCGCAGCGATAGTCAGTTTCCGCCCATTCCGCAACTCAACGCGTTGATTCCCGGACTGGGCAATCGTGTTAGGGACCCGGAAACGAACTTCGCCCCACAAGTCGGCTTTGCCTGGGACGTCTCGGGTCGGGGCAGAACATCGATCCGCGGCGGAATTGGGCTTTTCTACGAAAATGTGCTCACGATCGTAGCTCCTCCTGATCCTGAGTATCGCACCGCGATTGGAGACGTCTTCCAGCAAGTACCTACCGCTTGCGCCAGCACGGGAACGCCCCAGCCGGTTGCCATTCCCGGTGGTCATCTGCCTCTACCTACCTTTTGCGGCACCAGCAGTAGCCCGGTAGCGATCGGAACTGTGGCGAATGAGATTGTTGCCTATCAGCAACAGTATCAGGCCAACTCCCCATTCAGCCTCACCGCACCGAACCCAAACTATGTCGGAACACTACTAAACCAAGGACTGGGTTCCTTTTCGTGGTTGTACGATCCGAACTATCGCACCCCCCGCTCGGTCGAAATGAACATCGGAATCCAGCGGGAGATTCGCCCGGGCATGATCCTGAGCGCCGATTTTCTGCGAAACGTGCAGACCCATTACTTCCTGACGACGGATGAGAACCATGCGGGCGATATTCGGTATTTCAATAAGGCCGCGGCAATACGGGCCATCAACAACACTCTCGCGGCCTGCGGAGTCGGGTCCGTTCAGGCTGGTATCAGCGCGCCTTGTCCGAGCGGAAACTATCTGGATGCCAGCGGCAAGCCGCGCCCCTTGTTGATTGCCGACTTTGCCGGAGCAGGGCTGACCTCGTCGGCAGATTTTGGTGCGGCTTGCACGAGTGCACCCCCGGTAGGAATCGGCTATCCTTGCGCGTTCTCGGGCATCAACCCGAACGCGCCGCCGCTGCTTTTCGCCAAGCCAATTGGACGTTCAGTTTATGACGGACTGCAAGTCAAACTCACGGGGAATGTCCCGCACCCTGTGGCTGGCATGCGGGCTCTGAACTTGCAGGTTTCGTATGCTCTGTCGCGGTTTGAGAACTCCGGCGGAAATACTCCCGTCAATGCGCTGGCTTCAGACCAGGATTACGGGGTCGAAGCCATCGACTATGCCAACGTGAACCGCTTCTTTGGACCCTCGGTGTTGGACCGCACGCACCAGCTGTCTTTCGGCGGATATGCAGACTTGCCAGCAGGGTTTCAGCTGAGCCTGATTTCACATTTCTGGAGCCCGCTCTCTACCTCCTTAGTCGTACCCAACACCAACCTGGGACCGGGCGAAATCTTTCGCACGGATTTCACCGGCGACGGCACGGTCCAAGACCTTGTTCCTGGAACCCACGTCGGAAGTTTTGACCGCGGCATCAACGGGTCGAACATCAATCGCGTGCTTACAAACTATAACAATACGGTTGCCCTTAACTTGACTCCGGCGGGCCAAGTGCTGGTCCAAAACGGTCTCTTCACTGCCGCTCAATTGGGAGTGGGCGACGCGTTGTGCTACAACAACCCCAACAACTTACCCGTGAATTCTTTGTGTGCCGTTGCTCCTCCCGTGCCACTAGCCCCACCGCAGCAGGTTAATCTTGCCTGGCTGCGGGCTCTGGATTTGAAAGTTGCTTGGTCTTACACGATTCGGGAAAGGATCACAATCCAACCGAGTGCTGGCTTTTACAACCTGTTCAACTTTGCGAATTTCGATTTGCCCGGTGCCGCGCTCAATGGATTGCTGACGGGTGCCGCAGGACAGATCAACGGAACGACTTCTGTGGGGCACAATGTAGATCGCGTTGGTGTTGGCACAGGGGTTTATTCGCTCGGTGCACCAAGGCAGCTGGAATTCGGGCTGCGGCTCAGTTTCTAGTGGGTCATTGCCGCTGGCTTTGCCCACTGGAACTGATCGATTCCACTTGTGAAGCGGTTTTGTTAGACGCTCTAAATACAGGAGAGGATTTTCGACGGAGTGTTATCGTCGGGAAATAGCTCCTGCCATGTCGTTACCGCTTGCCGACTCCGAGCGGATCATGGGCAAACCGGAAATTACTCTCTGATGAACAAGTCGGAGTCTTCCTTGCCATTGGAATAGATAGGAAACGCGGCTTTCGGGAAATTGGTTCAGGATAGCGTTCGTCCTTCCCCAACCTAAATCGGGTTCGTTTGTCAGTTTCAAAAAGGACCAGTTTCGGCATAGGACGAAACCCACTTGGCCGAATATCGCCCCAATCGGACAAGTGGCCGCTCCCAATCTGGGCAGGGTTTTGTAACAGGCTCTTAATCTCGAAGTGCATTTGGTGAATCTCGCGTCCCAATAGGGGTTGACTAAACTCTTAAGCTCCTGCTGTGGAGGAGGTTAGGTACGCTTACAAACATTTTACGAACTCCTCATGCCTCCCTCAGAGGTCGAACCATAGATTTTTCTTTACCGACAAGATTCCTGACGACCGCAAGGATCAGGACAGTCCGGTGGAGGAAGACAGATGAGGAGGCTTGCAGTCGTTGCGGTTTGCGTTTTGCTCAGTCTCGGGTCAGCCGTAGCTCAGTCCACATTCGGCAGTATCGTCGGTGTTATCCATGACAAAACCGATGCAGTAGTGCCTGGCGCAACTGTTCAGATACGGGACTTGGCAGACAACAGCACTCGTTCAACCACATCGGATCAGAACGGATCATTTGAGTTCGTAAATCTGAAACCCAGCAGGTATGAGGTTTCGGTCCATGCGGAAGGGTTCACTGACTTCCGAGTACGGTCGGCGGAACTGACCGTCCGGCAAGCCTTGCGCGTCGACGTCACGCTGACCGTAAAGAGTCAGTCCGAGACGATAGAAGTCTCGGACACGGTCGCTGTAGTGAATACCGAGAATGCGGTAATTGCCGATTCGAAAGACAACGCCGAGATCGGTCAGCTTCCCTTGAATTTTCGCGCAGTCACGACCAGTCCCTTAGCAGCCTTGGCGACCTCGGCGAACGTACAGCAGGACAGCCAGGGAAATATTGCATTGGCCGGGGCGACGGCCAACATGGTTGGTTACTCCGTGGACGGGATCTCAACCGCAAATATCTGGCAGAGTGCAGCCAGTACGAATCCCTATCCTTCCTCCGAGGGCATTGCGGAGCTGAAGGTCACAGCCTTCAACAACAGCGCCGAGTTCTCGCAGGTGGGCGATGTGACGTTTACTACCAAAGCTGGCAACAACAATCTACATGGAAGCCTGTTCGAATATCTGCAGAACGACGCGCTCGATGCCAGGATTCTGAATTTCACCACAAAAGCGCCGAAGCGGTTCAACACCTTCGGAGGCAGTCTCGGAGGTCCAATAGAAATTCCTCACCTGTACAACGGAAAGGACAAAACCTTCTTTTTCGTCGATTACGAGGGAAACCGGAAGAGGACGTCCCAGCCCGAACAATATCTGGTGCCGACCGCCGCGGAGCGGGCTGGCAATCTTAGCGATCTCGGCGGCGGAGCAGTTACCAATCTGAACCCGTCGTCGATGACCCTGCTCAATGATTACTATCCTTTGCCCAACGTCAATTGCATAACGGTACTGACTCCAAACTGCAGCTTCAACTATGAACATTTGCAACCCATACCCTCCAGCACCAATGGGATTGACGGAAGGATCGATCAGATCATCAATGCAAAACAGCAGGTGTATGCGCGGTTCAACTGGAAGAACCTGTTGACCAATGTCGTGAATCCGCTTTTACCAAACGATGTTGACCACGAGCATGACAGAAGTTTTCTCGTTTCCCACAATTACTCGATCCACTCCAACTTGCTCAACGAGTTCCGCTATGGATTTACGAACTCTCTGCTGGCGCCTAATTTCCCGATCGAGGGTGCAGCCGCAATCGCCCAACTGGGACTACTCGATGTCAACGTATCGCATCATCCCTACGACGGCGGATTTCCGTCGATCAACTTCTCTCAAAGCACCGGTTTCACTCCGATCGGCCGAGACCACGTCGGCGACACTTACTCCAGCACAAAGCAGATCACCGACAATCTCACCTACATTCGGGGGAAACACACTTTAAGAACAGGACTTGATTTGCGTTGGGTACGATTTGCCGTTCCTGAAATTGAGACACCGTCCGACGACTACGGTCTGTTTACCTTCACCGGTGCCCTGACCGGAAACACCTTTGGCGACTTTTTGCAGGGCCTGCCCGATACCAGTTATTTTGCCGTGACCGGCCCAAGAGACAACGCCGGCGGCCCGCAATTGGGGCTCTACGCGCAGGATGCGTGGCAGGTGAACAATCGACTCACCATCAATGCCGGGCTGCGCTGGGAGTGGCTGCCTCCGTTCGTGGACGTGAATGGAATCCAGGCCAACTTCGATCCAGTCAGGAACGCCATTATCGTCAACGGTCTCCTGTACAACAAGCTGGGTGGTCCCGTGCCGGCCTTCCTGCAATCTTTCAATGCGTGTAACGCCGCTCCCCCCGGCTTCCTCGCTCCTGCTGATCCAGGATATGCACGTTTGGCCTCCCTGCCATGCACAGCCGTGGTGTCCAATGGCCAAGAAGGCTTGCCACCTGGCCTTCGGCAAACCTATCTTCGCAACTTCGATCCGCGAATCAGTTTTGCGTTTCGTCCCTTCGACGACAATAAAACGGTTCTTCGCGCTGGCTTCGGAATTTTTACGGTGGTGAACCTCGGGCAATTGCAGAACAACAACGAAAGCAACCCGCAAGCCGCCGTCCACACGTATCAGAACGCCATCGTTAACGGCGCACCGCTTTTCCAGTGGCCAAATACGATCGCTGCCAGTCAACTAGTGCAGATCGGCGGGGGGACACTCGAGCAAGCTACCGATCCCCGTTACCGCGATCCACAATCAGCACAGTGGAACGTCACGATTGAGCGGGAGCTTACCCCTGCCTCCGCTCTACGCGTGAGCTACGTAGGAATGAACTCGTACCGGCTGAATCTAACCGTAAATTGGAATCAGATTGCGCCGAGCACGCAGCCTTATGTTCCGAGTCCGTTCGTCGATCCCAGAGCCCCTTTCCAGAATTGGGCGGTCCTCTATTCCACGGAGAATTTCGGAGGGGCGAACTATCAGGCGATGGAAGTGGAAGCCACGCACAAAGCGTCCAAGGGTCTGTTCTTCTCGGCAAACTACACGTGGGCGCACAACATCAGTGACGCTCAGGGGGATGCCCCCGTTGGCTTTGGGGGCGAAACCGCTTACGGACTGGCGGTGTTGGACCGTTTCGCAATACGTCAGGATCGGGGCAACGTGGCCGGCACCCGGCGTCAACGATTCTTGCTGACGGGAAACTATGATCTGCCCTTCGGGAAAGGACGACAGTGGTCCAGTTCCTCCGGCCTTCTAAACGGTCTGTTCGGGGGTTGGAGCCTCAACACGATCACCCTTCTTGAAACCGGTCCTTATCTAACTCCGACCATCAACCCTTCAGCATGCCAGGTTCCTCTCAATTCCAGCGGACAATGTCCTTCGCTGCATGGCATTCCGGAAACCAATGACCAGACCAACACCGATCCCGAGTTGGACGGATCGATCTTGCGGCCGGATATCGTTGGCCATCCCATTCCGGCTCATCGTTCCGCAAACAACTACTTCAACATCAATGCTTTTGCGCCTACACCCGTGGGCGCAGGACGGATTGGCAACGCCGGGGTCGGCATTCTGGAAGGTCCCGGAACGGTTGCCGTCAGTGCGGGGTTGGCCAAGGCAATGATGATCTACGAAAATCTGCGGTTGCGGTTCGAGGCGACCTTCACCAACGTCCTGAACCACACCAACTATGCTCCTCCAGCCACGAATGTAAGCAGTCCTAGCACATTTGGCGTATTGAACGCACAACAGATCGCTGAGAACGCGGAGAACCGCACCGGCCAATTGGCACTGCGGCTCGACTTCTAGAGAAAGGACTTTCACCATGACTGCAGGAAGCCTCCTCTCCACAATTTTGCTGATGGCATGGATGTGCGCAAGTGGAGCCCTACCAGAGACCTGCTTCGCACAGAAGGCATCTGTTCCGAAAAAGCCGAATACGACGGCGATAGCGAGCGAAAAAGTGAAAGAGCTGCTCACTCTGATGGACACAGACAAGAACGGCAAGATTTCCAAGCAGGAGTGGATGAAGTTCATGGAAGCGGAGTTCGATAGGCTCGACACCAATAAGAAAGGCGAAATCGATCCCAAGGACTTGCTTAAATCGACCGTCTCGCTAAAGCACGCTCGCGCCTCTGACCTCGGTAAGTGATAGCTATTCGCAACACACCCTCGAGATTGCTCTCACATGAGCAAGAGGACGTATCGTCGGCAAATAAGAAACTGACGAAAGCGCTTGATGACTTCCGCGTCGCCCTGATCCGCCGGAAGGAGTCTTGCCCTCCTCTCACGCCCTCACGACAATCCGCTCCGACCATCGAAGCCGAGCAACCTTCGTTTCGGTTCCTCCGCCCCTGCCGGTTACGCCTGGCTGCAACCAACGGTGTCGGAGGTATAATCCAACGTCAGGAATCGTGCCGATGAATCACTGCCCAGGAGGACTGTCGCAGGCGCGTGCGTTTCTTGCGATCGTCGCCCTTGCAGCATCATCAAGGATTTCGGCCGCGGCTGATCGATTCGACGGCCGGTGGCTCACGACAGTCTCCTGCGCGTCGGCACGGGATGCTCTTGGCTATTCGTTCCGCTTTACGAGCGAAGTGAGGGACAGCAATCTTCGCGGACTGCATGGCACCGAGGGTCAGCCAAGCTCGTTGCTGATTGAAGGCAAGATCGAGGCCGACGGCACCGGGAAGCTCTATGCTACTGGCCGTACGGGCTCAAAGGAATACGTGCCAGGACGGGATACGCCACGTGGCACTGAGTATAGCTACACCATCGACGCACACTTTAAGGACAAGACAGGGACTGGAACCCGCGTTGAGGGTCGTGCTTGTTCGTTTCAGTTCGAGAAGCAATAGAATTACGAGGTCTCTCAGCAAAACGTCCAACGATGGTTGCAAAAGCAAGCGAACACTGGTTGCAAATCCATCCGCCCTGAGCTGGTCGCCGCCGCAGTTCGGGAGATCGTCCACCATGCCTGCAGGACTAAGCCATTTCCGACCAGAGAGAGTACAGGTAGGCCGATGCCATCATGAACACGATCACGATGACGTTGGCGGTTCTGCTCGCGCACCGAATGCAGCCTGCCGAATAGCAGTAGAAGTCGCTATCGTTGATAGGGGCGCTCACCCAGTCGCCCGTTGAAGACTGTTCTCCGACGTTAAGGGGATGCGAACATGAATGGTGGTTCCGCCCATCGGCTTTGATTGAATGATGATGGTTCCGTTCAAAACTCGCACTCGTTCCTGCATGTTAGTAAGGCCGAGCCCCCGGCCTTTCATCGCTGCGTTCAGGTCGAATCCCTTGCCCAAGTCCTGGACGATGAGATGAATCTCATTGGGGGTTCCGCGCAATCGCACCGCAACGTGTTTTACACCACTGTGTTTGCCTGCGTTCTGCAGGGCCTCCTGTAGAACACGGAAGAGGCCGAGGGAAGTCTCAGACGGCAAGGGCACGTGCAAATCGCGGCTCTGGAAGTCGATCTCCATTTTATGGTGCTGGCCGAACTCGTCGCAGGCAGCTCTCATGGCTGCGACTATGCCCAACATTTCTAATTTTGAAGAATGCAAGGTATGCGACATGGTTTGAACGTCAGTCGTCAGTTCGGTTGCCTGCTTTTGCAATTCACACACCCGGCTGAGCACATCTGACGGCGGTGCAGGATTGTTCTGTCGGATTTGATCGAGTTCAATCACAAATAAAGCGAGGCGCTGGCCGATGTCGTCGTGAAGTTCTCGGGCAATGCGAGTGCGTTCCTCATCTTGCGCTTCAATCAGCTTTTGCCTTATGCCCGATAGCACCTCCTCTGCCTCTTTACGCTTGGTAATATCCAATACCTCGCCCACGAAATATTGAGGATTGCCTTCGGGACTTCGAATCAAGGTGGAGCTGCTTTCCGTATAAACGATGCGTCCAGTCTTATGCAGCCAGCGTATTTCGAATCTCTGCAGACCACACCCCTCTTCAAGTGCCGCACGCAGTCTTTCGGAGAGAGCGGGCCAGTCCTCAGGGACGGTAAGCGATTGAACGGTCTGCGCGAGCAGTTCTTCTTCCGTGTATCCAAGGCAGTCGCAAAACGACCGGTTCGCGGCGAGAAGAGGTCCTTCAGGCGAGACCATGACCATCCCCACTCCCGCATCCCGAAAAACACTGCGGAACTTTTCTTCACTTTCGCGAAGGGATTCCTCGGCTAGCTTGCGTTCCTCGACGAGGGCCGCAAGAAACATGAATGGCGTTGCTGCAAACAGCAAGAAAAATTGCAGTGACATAACGTCACTCATCGTTCCTCGCCCTATGAACGGGCCGCGTCCATGCACGGCACCCCAAATCGAGAGAAAGGCAACCACGATAATCGAGATACTGATTCCGGTTATGCCCAGGCGCAGAGCAGACCACAGAAGAAACGGCACCAGTGAATAGAGCAGTTCTGGATGACCTACGCTGGTGGAAATAAATGTGATGTATCCTAAGACGAACAACGCCACCAGGATCGCAGTAGCTTCCAGATAGTACGCCCGGGGTTGATATCGTCGGCTAATCACGGCGCGCACTACCCCCACAATGGCAGGCGTCACAGTAAGCAGGGCCAATCCCTCGGTAAGCACGCTGACTCCCCAAAAGGTCCAATAGCTGCCTCGGAATGCAGTCGCCGATACAAATGCCGCAGAAATTGAAGCGAGCACCGTGAGGAGAAAATACTTTGCGAACGAACCAATACTGTTCAACCGAACCCCATTGCCGGAGAGGCTTATCCCTACCGCGGCAACGAGGACCTCGATGGTATCAGCCACGATGAGGGTGCTACTTTGACGAATCGACAGGCCGAACGCCAGCAAGTCGTTCAGCATGAAGCCAGCAAATCCCGCGGCGATGAGGATCGGCCACACCTTTCTGGGGGTGAGTGACAATAGTGCAACCAACAGGGCACAGCCCGGCCAGAGAGGCCACAGCATTTGAGGCCGCACGACTAAGGCTCCCGCAAGCTCCGCCGCGAGGTAGCAAAGAACTGTCGTGAGAGCGGCGGCCCTCAGGATTGCAATCCGAGAGTCCAGGTTGATCAGCGGTTGGGAGAAAGCCGGACGAGATCGTATGGTCTCAAATGCAGGATGAAGTTGTCCCATGGAGGTAGGAAGAATTCAAACCTCAAAATGACGTTAACTTGCGACGATACCTATAAGTTTCCTTCTAACCTCAATTGCGAATCGCAGGATCCCTCCCGCCGGATTGCTAGCTCTCCGTTGGGTTCTTGGAAAATGATACGAGTCCAAAACTAAGCACACAACAAGATCAATGGGTGTGAACTTCTACCTTCTCCATGAGCGCCTTGTCCTGTATGCGTAAAACAAAAAATGGATGCAGGCCGGCTCATGCGTCAACGGCCCGCAAATGATTGCCCAAACCATCTCTCCAGGGCGGTGGTGAGGGTCTGCTCAGCTTCCCTCGATGCGTCGTCCGAACTGCGGACCCACGCGACGTAACCCTCGGGCCGCACCAGCATCGCTTCAAGATTTGCCGGGCGCTCGTAGCATCGGGCTTGCGTAACCTCGACGCGATCGGCCCAGTGGGAAACGATAGCGAAAGTTGCCGGTTTTCGTCCGAGCGAGTCCAAACTCGCGGCCGCCCAGCTCGGGTACGTTCTGCTTGAGAAGATTCAGCGCAGCGGCTTCGAGCCCCGACCTACTCGCCTTTTGCCATGCGTTTCTTAAGGCTCAGTTGGAACTCATGCCTCAAAGATCGCCACACGAGTAAGCCACCAGCCAGTTTACAGACACGAGGGCCAGCTTATTCACCCGGCGCTTCCCCTCTCAGATGCCCGCGTACCAGGCGTAGCCGCCGTCAGGGTTAGCACCGCCCAGACCCTTGCCGAACGATTTCAGGTTGTCCGTCAGAGTTAAACGAGTGATGTATTTCACGTTCTTGTAACCGAGCTGTCGCGGGACTCGCAGACGCAAGGGACCTCCGAAGGGTACAGGAAGTTCGTTTCCGTTCATGCGGTGAGCGAGGAGCGTTTGCGGATGCAATGCGTCCGCCATGTCGATGCTCTCCCACCAGTCCGGTTGGATCGAGCGGTATACAACGTAACGCACCTGGGGCAGCGCGCCAACCCGGTCCAGGATATAAGAGAGCGGCACCCCGGCCCATTCGGCGATATAAGTCCAACCTTCTTCACAGCCGATCATGGTAGTCTGCGTACTACTCGGGAAACTTTTGATCTCTCCCAGCGAAAACGAGACCGGCCGCGCCGCCATGCCGTCCACAGTCACCCGCCAGTCCACAAAATTCACTGCCTGGAGTCGTTTGAATTCATCGCCCAACGGATCGACTTCATTGGCGAACGGATTCCTCGAAATCTGGCTGCGGGAAAATTCACGGGCCATGGAATGGCTGGTCAACAGTCGCTGCGCCGCGTAGGTCAGCGTTTCCCCCGGGCCGTAAAGTACGCCGGCGTCCGGCGGGATAAGCCCATGGTGCCGCGCGACTTTGGCGGCGACGGCAATCCCCGATGCACCGGCCGCCACAGCCAGCCCCGTGGTGACGAATCTGCGACGAGAGATATTGCTCATAACTTCCCTCGATCGGACATAGCGCGGCCGGTGATCATCGCCCGCATGCGGTCTCGAAATCCGGCGACAAAGACCATCAGCAGGTGCACCAGCAGGAAGAGCACGAGTAAAATCGTCACCAGGAAGTGCAGAGTGCGTGCCGTTTGCTGGCCTCCCAAAAACCGAACGGTCAGCGGGAATGCCGATGTGAACCCCATCGACATCGCCAATCCAGTCCAGATCATGAACGGGAACAGCACGAAGATTACCAGCAGATACGTCAGGCGCTGCAGCACGTTATACGACCAAGCCTCTTCC
>Ga0187783_10002491_pt1 | contig 13664 bp, 11 predicted proteins | sample 1015_SJ02_MP02_2_FD_132471 | JGI IMG/M metagenome (GOLD analysis project Ga0187783, IMG submission 132471) | Tropical peat soil microbial communities from peatlands in Department of Meta, Colombia - 1015_SJ02_MP02_20_MG | ecosystem: Environmental > Terrestrial > Soil > Wetlands > Peat | place...
GCAAGTGATTGAGCTAAAAGGCTTGGGCGCTTAACTCAGCGGTAGAGTGCCATCTTCACACGGTGGAAGTCATAGGTTCGAATCCTATAGCGCCCACCATCACGGCGTTTCAACGTTAACGATTTCCTTCCGATACTGATTGTCTCCGACACTCGTGTCGTTTTGCGTTGCGATACAGGATCAGGCACCAGCAAACGGTCCAGATCAAAATCACCACAAGACCGTAGAATCGAGTTTTGCCGAACAGCAAAACCGTAGTCGACCACACCGCAATGACGACTCCCGCCCAAAGTATCCCGTGCTTGAGCAGACTCCCTCGGTAAAGAGGCAACGCGATTGACGACTTGCCGCTCCCGTCGCATTCATTACACCTACCTGTTGCCGAGCATTCAGGACACTTGGGATCGGCGGAATTCAGATGCGGATTTGTGCCCGTGCCATTGCACTCCCGACACCTCCCGCTTCCTCCGCATCGGGCACACTCCCTCGAACTGTGCATCGGGACTACCTCGGCAGCATTATGCGCTTAGTCAACTGTCGATTCGACGAGAAACGTGCGCCTAACGGGAGGGGTTGGTCGCATCACTCGAAAGGTCTCGCACGGAGATGTCAACGCCGAAGCACTTGACCGCCTGAAAGTCGAGAGTTCGGTGCCCCTTATACGTTAGCTCCAGATGCGTTGCAGTTAACCATTTCATCTCCACGCTTATCTCCTCTGATGGCCGCTCAAAGGTGTCAGAGAGCTGCAATATCGCTGTCGGAGGCTGTGAACCCTTGGTCGAGTTCAGGTACACGGCGGTCCAAATATAGCCCGTCCCGAACCCACTATTCGCAACTGTGCGAGCACTCGCTACCCTGCTCCCATCCGGGGATCGAGCTTCTGCGGACCAGATCGTCTCCGAACCTTCACCTTTGCAGCCGGAGAGTAAGAAGCAGACTGCGACGGTGATGAGCAAGGTCGCTTTCAGGACCGGAGAGCGGTGCGATTCGTGGTGCACAAAAGAACCTTAAGAAGCCTGCTCCGAGAGTGTCAAGAGGATCATTGACGAGAACAGGTGCAATAGCCCCTGCGAGTGATTGCAGCACCATGGGTAGCGTGCCCCGGATCGTGAAGCTAAACTGGTTCGACCGCACACGCAAATCCGATGAACCGCTCGGTTACTTTCGGGGTCATAGGGGGAACAGGCAGTACGGGGAGGGCAGTTGCAAAGGAGCTTCGCCGATCCACGGATAGACCGATCCTCATCGGTGGACGTAATCTTGCCAAGCTAAACGCTGTTGTAGAAGAGGTTGGTGCAGCAGTATCGGTGATGCGACTTGATGTCCGCGATCCTCGGCCGGTGGAAGAGTTTTGCGGTCGCTGTTCCGTTGTGGTGAACTGCGGCGGCCCCGTATCCCAGCTACGGGATATGGTTGCGCAAGCGGCGTTTAGAACCCGCAGCCACTACGTCGATGTTGCGGGATTGACGCTCGTGCCGGAAGCGATGATGCCGCACTATCAGGAATTCTCCGATCTCGGATTAGCATGCGTGATGTCTGCCGGATGGCTTCCCGGCATGACAGAATTGCTGCCTGCGTACTCCCTTGCTGTGTCGAAGACGCGGATGGATCGCATTCTTTCCCTCACCACCTATTTTGGCGATTCCGGCGAATGGTCGAACACCGCGATGCGCGACATTGTCTGGTATCTGCGCAAGTTCGGTCGAAGGCGACCGAAGTACATTCGTGATGGCGAGTGGGTTCGTGCAAAACTCACTGAGGTTCTGATCGAGAAAGACATTGGCGCTCCAATAGGTCGGCGGCTGTTCTCGATGTCGTGTCTCCCTGAAATGAAAGCGCTGATGAGAGGTTTAAAGGGCTGCAATGGTCGGGCGTATACCTACCTGCCGAGTCGAAGCACAGCACTGGCAGGATCGCTGGTCGCGCTGGTGCCGCTTCCGACCGAGTTCGCTATCCGAACGATGCATGCGGCTCTCCTCGCGGAGTCCTTGTCTGTCGGCGGATTCAGTGTCGTAGAGATTCAGGGTCGCAGCGAAGCCTGCGAGGTCACGCATCGCTATCAAGTTACTTTCGAGAAAGGCTGCGAGTATTGGATAAACGGAGTCGTCGCGGCTACCGTTGCACGGTTGATCTTTGAGGGCGGAAATGTGAAGACTGGAGTCCATTATCTGACGGATGCAGTTGACCCAGTCACGTTCATGCAGGAGGTGCGAAAAGCCGGAGTGTCTTGCGATAGCCCCTCGGCTTCATGACGTGATTGCGAAGGTGAAAGGGAGGCACCATGCGTCGAGAACGAGTGCTGAAGATCGTGTTGGTATTAGTGGGATTGTTGTTTACGGCGGGAGTGATCCCGCTGACGATGTTTTTCTCGCGAGAGCCTGCGGTGCCCATGATAATGAGCATCTACGTCACACTCGGAATTTTCTTGCTGCTGGGGGTGCGTGACCCAGCGGCGAACCGCAGCCTGATCGCCTTCGGCGGATGGGCAAATCTCGCCCATGCCGGGGTAATGGCTGCGCAGGAATACCGGAATGTGATCGAGCGACGGGAACTCGCGGGAGTGGTTGTGTTCGCAATCGTCGGTATAGTGCTGGTCGCTCTGACTCCAGCAAAGCAATCAAGTGAACGGGCATCGGCAGTCGTGGCTGGATAGTCTGCTGGATTGGCGTATGATCCTATCGCGTCCTTTTCACAGAGGTGGAATCCATGACCGCAGAGGCAAAGACAATTTTCCCGTTAGCTCATTTTCTTCCAATTCTGACCGATGTCGGCGACGGAACTAGAACAAGCTTCACAATGCTTGGGACCACAATGTGTTTGATGGCTACGGGCGCTAACAGTGGAGGACGATTCACCGTGGGCGAGCAGGTTACGCCCGTGGGTTGGGGTCCGCCGCGTCACATCCACTCGCGTGAGGACGATTTTTTTTACATTCTAGAAGGCACCTACGAGATGCACGTCGGCGATGAGCGTCGGATGCTTTCCGCTGGTGCTTGTGCGATCCTGCCGCGCAACGTTCCACACGGCTTTCGCAACGTGGCGTCGACGCCGAGTCGGTTGTTGTTCGTCATCACTCCCGGTGGATTGGACGAATATTTTTTAGCCGTCGCGAAGTCCTCGCCACCTCCCAACCCTGCCCAACTTATCGAATTGGCGCGACCTTTCGGTCTGACTCTGCTGTCGCCCGGAGCCTGATGCTGGGTTGTGAAGCAGAATTTTGATCCATGAGCGCCGGAGCCATCATAATCGCTGCCATCGCAACCACGGGCGTGCTACTGATGCGGTTTCGCAAACGATGGCTGGCGAAGATCAATATTGTTTTTACCAACCGGATCACCAGCCTTTTCGCAGGCTGGCTTCCGGGCTTCGGCATTCTCACGCACGTGGGCCGCAAATCTGGGAAGGTGTACCGAACCCCAGTAAATGTCTTTCGAGCGTCAACCGGATTCATCATCGCGCTCACCTACAGCAGGCAATGCGAGTGGGTGAAGAACCTCCTCGCAGCGGGCGGATGCGAACTGAAGACTCGGGGCAAGAAATACCAGCTTTCCGCACCGCATGTGGTGCATGACCCTACGCGGCGGCGATTCCCGATTCCGGCGCGGCTCGTGCTGAGGATCGTGGGTGCGGATGAGTACATGGAGCTTACGATGCACTAACTAATCCTCGTGATTTACATTCAAAGGCATGCCGCTGTCTTTTGCGCCAACCTACACCGAATCGGAAGGGGGCGCTGCTAAAACTCGAGGCGCAGTTGAAACGCGATCATGCGTGGGCTGCTGTCTCCGCCTAATCCCACTCCAAGCAGCCCGCTCGGAGGCGACGTGGTATAGGTCAGTGCTCCGAAACCAGTCTGGGTCGCGGGCTTGCCGGGAATCCCAGCCAGTACCATGCTTGGCAAACCAAAATTCGGATGGTTGAAGACATTGAAGAACTGCGCGTCGAAGCGCAGCTTCATGCGCTCGATGACCGGAAACCATTTCGTGAGGTACACGTCGCTCCAAACGAAGCTCGGTCCACGAAACTGATTCCGTCTGCTATCGCCGAATTGGCAATTCACTGGACTGTCGCCGCCGTTGCAGGCTCCCGTGCTCGGATCGACCGCAGAAACGAACGCATCCGGGTTGAGCCACTGGATGGTTCCGGGCTGCGTGACGCCTGGAATAGCATGATGCTCATAGAGCGGCACACCGGGCACGATGCTTGCGAATTGCGCACCGCTGCCCTGCACGATCCCGTTGCCATTCGCCGAGTAAGGCGTGCTCGACACCGAGAACGGGACGCCGCTGTGCCAAAAGGCTGTACCTGATATTTGCCAGCCGTTCAGGGCGTATCCGACCAAATGGTTTCCCACTTTCAGCGGAAGCTGGTAGACGTACTGCCCCGTCAGATTGTGCCTGATGTCGTAATCGCAGTTGCCGTAGTCGCGATGGAGGTCACCCGGCAGGGGCGACAGGATTCCTCCCGCAGAAAACTGAAGAAAGCCTCCATTCGAGACCGTGTCCAAGCAATGGCTCCACGTGTAGTTGACCTGCCCTTGCAGCTGGTGCCCCATGCGCTTCATCGCGGTCAGTTGCAGCCCGTTGTAATGGCTGTTCCCTCCAGTCGAGAACTGAGTGACCGCGCCGAAGCGGGAGTCGCTCGGCTGCATGGAAGGGAACGGCAAAAAGCACCCTTGGCACACAGTCTGATACCCATTGACCTGCGTGGTGTAGGGCTGGTTTACAGCGCGGGTGCCGACGTACTGTGCCTGAACGCTCGCAGTTGCCCCGATTTGGTGCTCAATGCCAAGACTCCACTGCATGAAGTACGGCGCGTGGAGTTCGCCATTGGGCACGGCAGTAATGGCAACTGGGGGCAGGCACGAAACCGGACTCGCGAGTGGTGAAGCGCAGGAAAGCTGCCCCTGCGCGAAACCCGATGTGAATCTCTGATTCGCGGAAATCGTCGCATCCACCGCGCTGTTGGGTACTCCCGGCGCAATCGCAGTTCCCCCTACAGTTCCCAGAAGACCGCCTTGGAAGGTCTGCACGTAGGGCGGATTCATGCCGATCAGATCGGCAACGGTTCCGGGCAAGATGTCGCTGAACAGCCCGAAGCCGCTTCTAAGTATGGTTTTCGGTTCAACTTGCCAAGCGATTGCTGTCCTTGGTTGCAGGATCGCGAGCGGCGTAGCCGAGAAAAGATTTCCAAGGTGCGTCTGGATCGCATCGCTGAGCGGCTGATTCACGTCGTGCGAGATGGAATAGAACGATCCCCGAAGGCGTGCCACTTCGTCATGTGGATTGAGCGGGTTTGAATTGAAAGTGTCCCGGATTCCAATCATCCACGTCAGCTTCTTCGTTACCTTCCAAGTGTCCTGCGCGTACAGATCGAGGTTGAGGAAGTTGAACGGCCCGTTCGGATTTGACGGGAAGGTCTTTGTCGCGGTGGATGCCACGCCATAGATGAACTGCGGCAAGTCCGTATATGTGACCAGAGGAACAGTGCCCTCGCCGAAGTCGAAATCATTCAGGCGAAAAATTCGGACGTTAGTGCCTACCCTGATTTCGTGCGATCCCCGGCTCCAAGCCAGATTGTCATTAATGAAGAAACGCGAAGCCCGCCGTCCTTGAAGCCAAGTGTTATCGAGACCTCCGATAGTAGTGAACGGGACGTTCGCTCCGCTGCCCCGTAGCACGATGGGAAAAGCAGCCTGCGTCTTCTGGAAATCGCTTGGCGCAAACAGGCTGGAATACCACGAGAACGCCGGGTTGAAGTAGTTCACCAAATTCTGGGAGAACACGTGCGTGTAGCCCGATGCAAACGAGTAGAGCGGCTGGGGCGAGATGGAATTGAACAAAGGATTGATAGGGTCTGTCCATGCCGCTTGCAATCCTGTGTCAGCCTGAAAACGAAACCACGTCGTGTTGTTCGTGTTGATGTTGTAGTCGATACGTGCGGTCTGCACCTGCTCATGGTCGTCGCTGGAATGCGAGACGCTTTGCCGATTGGCGCAACCGTTGCCGTTCGGAGTAGCGCCGGAAGCAGGCGACCCGTCCGAATTGAAGGGGCATCCCAGAACTGCGAGCGGCACTCCGCTGGTGTTGCCGTATAGCGAGAACATGTTCTGGTAAAACGGCACAAGTTGTGGGGCTGGCGCGTAGGTTGAGCTAGTAACCGAATCAACGCCGCCCAGAGGAAGCTGCTGCAAGACATATTGCTGGAATGCGCTAGTTGGGACGGTAGCTGGCGTGACAATAGGCAAGGCGATCCGCATCCACTCGCTATCGAAAAAGAAGAACAACCTGTCGTGGACAATCGCCCCGCCCAGACTGCCGCCAAAATGGTTCACATTAGAGCGTGGCTTGTGGTTTCCCGGCGTTGCGTCGGTGAAATAGTCCGCTGCATTGAGAATCGAGCCGTTCCAGAGTTCATAAAGGTTTCCATGAAACTGATTCGTGCCCGATTTCGTGACATAGTTGACCTGAGACGCGCCGTACCTGCCTTGATCGACTGAATAAGAGAGCGTGTTCACGGTCACCTCCGAAATCGAGTTCAATCCCAGAACCAAATTTGTCGAGAGACCGCTGTTGAGGTTGGTCAGTGGATCGTTCGTTTCCAGACCATCCACGATGTACCCATTAGAAAGAGCAGGTAGCCCGTTGAATTCCACATTTCCATATCCGTTCTGACTGCCTACGAAATCATTGCTGCTTCCAGCCGTGTTGATGAGGGCACCGGGGGCAAACTGCAATGGATAGGTCAGGTCACCGCCCGGATTCGGGAGGTCTTCGAGCGCGGGCGCGTCCAGAGTGGTGGATGTGTTCGCGTTGCCGGGGTTGATGATCGGAGCTTCTGAACTGACCTCCACCATCTCGTTCGAATGAGCCACTTTGAGGGTGAAATTGACCGTCTGTTTCTGTCCCAGACCAGAGAAGACATTGTTAGCCGTCTGCGGGGCAAAGCCCTTCGCCTCAATCTCGACTTTATATGCGCCGGGCTTTATCTGGGGGAAGTTGAATCGACCTGCCTCATCCGTCCTGACGATGCGCTTCGATCCAGTATCGAGGCTTGTAATGGTTACCGTTGCGCCTGAGACAACCGCCCCCGTGGAATCGGTCGCCTGCCCCTGAATCGCGCTCGTGGTCTCGCCTTGGCTGAGTGCTCGGATTGGCAACAGCCAGAGAACAGCTATGCCCAGAAACGAAAAAGCACGTCGCATGGCAAAACCCCAGAAGCAAACCACTCACCGAAAATAAACGGAGTTAATCGTGGCTGATTCCTGCTAGTTAATCACAGCTAACATGAAAAGTCGAGCGCCTCTAGATGCTTTCGGGAGGATTTTACTTCTGTGTTACATGAAGAGAGTTTGGCTTAGCTTTCCGCTCGGTCAGGGTACGCCAGCCGCTTCTTGAACTCTCAATAGCAGCAGAACGCTGCGCGACAGAGTAGAACTCGCGGAGGTGTCCGGTGAACCGGCAGATGTTCGACAGCGTCGATCCACATCTTTTGATGAGCGCGACATCTAAGTTCCCTCCACCTTCGTGGCCGAAAGGAAGATTGCACTTGTCCTGGCGAACGCCGTAGAATCGGGTTCCTTGGGGGATTCAAACTGTGGTGCCACAACGAGCAACCCTGCCAACTCGTGACCCCTATTGACCGCTGTTGGTTGCCCGAAAACCGACGACCAAAGGCCCGCGCCAGCATGACCTCCATCAGCAGGCTCCCCGCTCCAGACACAAGCACATCCGAGAGGCGGCGGATGTGAAACTCGCCGACATGACACACAAGAAAGTATCCGACCACCGCATTGAAGGTGCCCCAGAACACGTTCAGCATCGGCGAAGAGAGTCTGCGACCGGGCGGTGAGGCGAACGGAGTTGGAAATGAGCGTCCGCAAATGCCGCTAACGTAGTGTGGAACGGCATTGGCGAAGAAAGCGCCCGCGAAGAAATAGGCGACGTATAAATACCAGTGCATTGCGCCTCCTTAATATGCGGCATCGGGGACGGAGCACTGAGCGGATGATAGCACTGGTTCAACGTGAGACCAATTCCACCATGCCGCTGTCCTCGCGCAGCTGCTTTATTCACGCAGAGAGAGGCTACTGCGGCATGTCATAGACTTCGGCAACAGACCGTTCTAGATTGGCAATCGCCTCGAACTCGGTAGGAGGTCTCTCATGAAACGCAATTCTCCGTTCCTATTGAGGCTTCTGCTGACAACAATCTGCCTCTCAGCTATCTCAGCGGGGCAGACGCTCAAGCCTGTCCAGCTTCCGGCCCCGCAGACGACAGGAGGTCGCCCTCTGATGGAGGTTCTCAAGGATCGTAAATCGACTCGCGAGTTCGGTTCGGACACACTCTCGCAGCAGACGCTTTCGAACTTGCTCTGGGCGGCTTTCGGAATCAACCGACCCGATGGGCGTCGTACTGCACCTTCCGCCATGAACTGGCAGGAGGTAAGCATCTACGTCGCGACTCCGGCAGGCGTGTACTTCTACGATGCCAAGGCGAACGTGCTGGAGCCAGTGCTGGCGGGCGACTTCCGGGCGGCTACTGGCATGCAGTCCTTCGTCAAGGATGCAGCTGTCAACCTAGTCTATGTTTCCGATCTCTCGAAGTCTGAGGGCGCAGCTTCCTCGGAAGCGGAGATGTATACCGCCGCCGACGTGGGATTCATCGCGCAGAACGTTTACCTGTATTGCGCCTCGGAAGGGCTTGCTACGGTGGTGCGGGCGAGCATCGATAAGCCCGTGCTTGCGAAGACCTTGAAGTTAAAGCCGCAGCAGAGAATCATCTTGGCGCAATCCGTGGGGTATCCGAAGAGGTAGCAGGAAGCGCCTCGTATCACCGCCAGAACGATTTTCTCGTAGTCACCCCAAGCTCGTCCCATGGGAGAATGAATCCCCAAACAGAATGCCGCAATTCCTGAACGGAAGCCCGCGACCGAGGAGATTTCCGGTCTGGTCGAGCGCGTCAGCTTCCACAACGAGGAGAACGGCTTCTGCGTCCTGCGCGTGAAAACGCCGGAGCACCGGGATGCAGCGGGTCGCGATCTGCTTCGACGACCGAGTAGTGAGTTACGACTTCGGCGAACTGGACGAAGTGTCTCTGGCTTACGCGGTCACGATCCACAAGTCGCAGGGATCAGAGTTTCCGGCAGTCGTAATCCCGCTCGCCACGCAGCACTACGTGCTTTTGCAACGGAACCTCATCTACACGGGGATAACGCGGGGCAAGCGGCTGCTCGTGCTGATCCGGGCAGAAGAAGGCGTTAGGTATCGCGGTGCGCAATGATCGTCCACAGCGGAGGTATTCGGGGCTGCTCGCGAGCCTGAGAAAGGATTAGTCGGCAAGTGGCGCTAACCAGTCACAAACTGTGACATCCAGCCGATACCTATACCGAAACTCCCGATTCGGCTCCCGTTGATTTTGTATCCTTGCGGTGATTTCGGTTACTTGGCAGTACCCGAGTAGCTGTAGAATCTTTGGGTTACCGTTTCTACTCAATACGGCCGGTTCGAGTGGTGGGTTGGCCCGCTCTGATCGGACCCGAAAAGTGCTTCATACACAGATCTCTTGATGCTCCATGCATTGCGATCGCACAAAGCAAAACCGCTTTTCCGTCAATCGGCCCTAGACCTTGCCTTCAAATCGGTCGAAAAACCTTGAAAGTGCAGCATCACTTGATTTATGAGGAGCATAGGTTACAATGCGCTTCCCCAAAGTGGTCGGGTTTTCTGCGCTTGGCAACGAAGAAATAAGCTGAAGCAATATCCCGACCAAACTTTTGGGTGGAGCTGGGATCGGGTCTGGATATGTGCGGGAGTAACTTAGTCAGGAGAATAACTATGAGACTCGGGCTGATAGTGGCGACGCTCGTGCTAGCGGCAACCGCGCTTGTCGCGCAAACTTTTCGCGGAACCATTCTTGGGACGGTTACCGATCCCAGCGGGGCGCTGGTTGCGCAAGCGAACGTGACGGTGAAGAACGTTAACACTGGTCTGGAACGGACCACCCAGACAAGTACAGATGGCAGCTACCGGGTGACCGAGCTTCCCATCGGAACCTACACGGTAACCGTCGCACAAAGCGGTTTTCAAACCTCGGTTACGAGCAACGTCTCGGTGGACGTGGCAGGAGAACGCCGGGTCGATGTGGCTCTCAAGACGGGTCAGGTATCGGAGAAGGTCCAAGTTTCCGGAGAAGAACTCCAGGTGGAAACGACCAGCACTGAACTGGGTGGAACACTCACGGACCAAACTATTCAGAATATCCCAGTTAACGGCCGCGATTACACAAAACTCATCTATCTCAACCCTGGCGTGGCCGGCTCTCCCGATCAAATTTCCGACTCTCCGGGCTCGTTCGGGGTGTTCTCCATGAACGGAAACCGCGGGCGTTCCAACAACTTTCTACTCGACGGAACGGATATGAACGATGGATATCGAAATGACCCCGCAATAAATGAGGCCGGGGTATTCGGTGATCCAGCAACCATCTTGCCAATCGATGCGGTAGGGGAGCTGCGTGTGCTCTCGAATTACGAGGCCGAATACGGGCGAAACAGTGGTGCGGTAGTTAATATTGTCACCAAGAGCGGTACTAATCAGTGGCACGGTTCCGGCTTGGAATATTGGCGTAGCGGGCAGCTAGGAGCGCGGAACTTCTTCAACATCGCAAGCGAGGGGAAGAATCCCTTTCTCAACAACCAGTTTGGTGGCGCACTGGGTGGTCCCATTATTTTGAACAAGACGTTTTTCTTTGTCGATTATGAGGGTCAAAGAGAGACAGGAGCACAGGCCGGGCTGAGCTGCGTGCCCGATGCAGCTGCCATCGCCACAGCGGAAGCTTCTGCCGGTGCGGCAGCCAGCCCGGCCATGCGGAATCTTCTGGCTCGTCATCCGTGGCCAACCCCCAACATCGCGGGCGTGACTGCGGGTCCGAGCGGATGTAGCAGTTCATCAGGCTTGACCAACAATCTGGCCACCGCGACGGACTTCAGCAATAGCGTCGACAGTGTGATCGCGAAGATTGACCACAACTTCAATGCTCAAAACTTACTGACCGGACGGTACTATTTCGGAAACAGCTCTCAAAGCTTCCCCTTCGCGCAGCTTGCCGGAGGTCTGCTGCCAGGTTTCAACACCATCACTCCCACCCGAGTACAACTGGTCTCCATATCCTGGGTGAAGATCGTCAACTCGTCGCAGGTGAATGAAGCCCGCCTGGGGTGGAACCGCTTTGCGGAAGGTTTTTTCCCGCAGGATCGGAGTTTCCTTCCCAGCTCCATCGGCATCAATACCGGCGTCGGCCCCTACGATGGTGGGCTGCCCCTAATTGCAGTAGGCAACTTTGCCAAGCTGGGTGCTACCGCCACCGTTCCGCGACAGCGGGTAGACTCGAACTGGCATTTGATCGACAACTATTCCTGGAAATCGGGCAAACACGATTTGAAATTCGGCTATGAGTTTCGCCGCACTACCATTCAATTGATTCAGGACTCCAACTTCCGCGGCACACTGACCTTCGAAGATTTGACGAGCTTCATCGAAGGTATTCCCTCCAGCGGTAGCCAAGCCGAAGGGGGAACGCTGCGACACGACTTCGAGAACAACCAAGGATTGTATCTGCAAGACAACTTCCGCTGGACGCCTCGCTTGACCCTGAACTTCGGCTTGCGTTGGGACTACTACGGAGTGCCGGGAGAGAAAGACAATCTTTTCTACCGAATTAGTACCGCCGCCGGCGGCACACTCACCGAAGTTGGTGGGCGTGGCGGACTTTCCAGTTTGTACAACAAGGACTACACAAACTTCGCTCCGCGAGTTGCCTTTGCTTACGATCTTACGGGAAAAGGCAAGACCGTCGTTCGTGGGGGTTACGGCCTTTTTTTTGATGCCTTCTCCCAGGATATTTTCCTGGGGCACGAACCTTACAACTGCGTGTTTTGTCCCGGGCCTGCCTATACCGGAATAGGATCTGCCGCGATCTATTCTTCGGTCAATTCTGGCGTACCCATCACTGCAGCCACTCCGGTATACGGGGCTCCGGCGCCTTTAGGCAGCTTCTTTGGCGTCGACCCCAATATCCGCACCCCGTACGTGCAGAACTTTAACCTGAATCTGCAGCAGCAAATCACCAGCAAGGCCGTGTTGCAGGTCGGTTATGTGGGTTCAAAGGGGACTAGGTTGTTCCGCTTCCGCGACATCAACCAACCGACGCAGGCGCAAATCACTGCTTACGACACCTCGCCAACCGGAGGCTGTGCCGGTGGCTTTATCGTCCCGAACTGCCCGATCGCCGGCTTTGATGGTCCGGCCGGTGTCTTCAACGTACCCCGAACCGCTTTTCCGAATTTCTTCTACGTGAATCAGGAAGAGGCCACTGCTAGTTCCGTTTACAGCGCGCTCCAGGCGAGTCTGCGCATGAACGCGTGGCACGGACTTTCCACCCAGGCGAACTTCGTCTGGTCCCACTCGATTGATAATGCCAGCGACAGTGAAGATTTTATCCCCAACGCCGCCCAGCCCAATAACAGCTGGGATCCAAACGCGGAGCGGGGCAATTCAAACTTCGATATCCGTCGTCGCTTTAGCTGGAATTTCCAGTACCTATTTCCCAAGTCGAGCAGTGGATCGGCCAGGTTGAAAAATGGCTGGGGAATCGATGGAGTCGTGAACCTGCAGGACGGCCAGCCCTTTTCATTTAACTACGACTTTGAAGGCGACTACTCGGGTGGCGGCGAAGGATTTGATCGTCCCGATGTGGTGGGACCAATTCAATACGGCAGTAAACCCTTCAACTTCATCAACCTGACTTCCTTTCAGGTTCCCTGCACCTTTGGGAACACCACGGCGACCACACCCTCCGGTGATAGCAACTGTCTCGCCGGAACGCGCCACTTTGGGGATCTCGGGCGGGACTCGCTCCGCGCGCCGAGTTTCAAGGAGCTCAACTTCTCCATATTCAAGGACACCGCAATCACGGAGCGCCTAAACCTCCAACTCCGGGCAGAGTTCTTCAACATCTTCAACCATCCCAACTTCTCAAATCCGGAACTGCCAAACTACATCGCTAATCCTGGAGTCAATGGAATTGCCAGCAATGGCAGGGGAATTGGCTCCTATTCTCTCACCGCAACCGGTGACGTCGGCATCGGCAACCCATTTCTGGGTGGCGGCGGTCCACGCGGCATTCAGTTAGCAGCGAAATTCACGTTCTAATTATTGTTGGTGAGACCTTCGTTCAAACCGTCCACGCAAGGTTTCGAATAAGCCTACGCCCCGGCAGGCTACGTGGCGGTAGTGGAGATTGAATCTGCGCGGCAGTGGTGGGCGATGCCGTGATCGCTGAGGTAAGACATGAAAGCGTCTCTCCTTTATCGAGTTGCTGCTGTCCTTCTGCTACTTTTTGCTGTAGGACACACCCTTGGGTTTCGCCAGTCCGATCCCAAATGGGGGGTTGACGCGCTTCTTGGCTCAATGCAGTCAACTCACTTTGATGTGCAGGGGTTCAACCGGACGTATTGGGACCTCTTTGTTGCAGCTGGACTCTCTGTCGGCGTTTTTTACCTGTTCGCGGCGATACTAGCCTGGCAGCTAGGAGGCCTTCCGCCGGAGACTTTGGCGCTCATGCGCGGCATTGCTTGGGCGTTCGCCCTGTGCTTTGCCGCTATCA
>Ga0187783_10002492_pt1 | contig 13664 bp, 15 predicted proteins | sample 1015_SJ02_MP02_2_FD_132471 | JGI IMG/M metagenome (GOLD analysis project Ga0187783, IMG submission 132471) | Tropical peat soil microbial communities from peatlands in Department of Meta, Colombia - 1015_SJ02_MP02_20_MG | ecosystem: Environmental > Terrestrial > Soil > Wetlands > Peat | place...
CGGTCGGCCACGGAGATGGCCACCGTCATCGACCCGCACGAGATGTCCAGGATCGGCGTGTGGTCGTCGTAGGTGCTCAGGAACGTCCACCAGTCCTGGCCCACGTACATCCCGACGTGCCCGTGCGAGCCGCCGCCGCTTTTCACGCCGCCGCCTCCCTGACCTCTGGCATCGGCCGCCCGCGGCCGGGAGCGCGGATCCCGTTCGCCTTCAGCGAGTAGGCCAGGCGCCCGGCCTGGTTGATGTAGTAGGTCACGCCCAGCCCGGTGAACTCGACCGGGACGAACGGGGATCCGGCCGGGGCGGCCGGGACCACCGGCTGAACCTGCGCGGCGACCTTGACCTTGACCGCCCGCATCCGGGTGTGCGGGTCGGCGTCGATGACCTCGATCACCCACATGGGCATCCCGGTGGCCTTGTCGGCTGACTGGACGAACTTCTCCCCGGTGGAGGCGTCGAAGTTCCGCACCGGCTCGAACGCGCCAGCCGCGTACGCACCAGACGGGAACACCACGCCGAACTCCACCGGGATCGGACCTTGCAGTGCCATTGGCTGCTCCTAGTAGATACCGGCTTGCTTGGCCAGTTGACTAAGCAAGTTCTTCGACAATACGACACCACACCTGCTTAGTCAAGTGATCAGGATGAGAGACTCTGGCCTGGCGCTAGCCGACCTGGTACGCGTCCTCGAGCTCGTGCCGGTCACCGGGCATGACCAGCTCCAGGACCAGCACCGGCTCGCCCGATGCGTCGCGGGCGGCCACGTACATCGCCAGCATCGGCGCCGCCTTGCCTACTCCTAGGAGCTTGGCTTCCTGGCTGGTGGGGTGCCGGGCGATGACCTGCTCGACGACGTGATCGACGCGGATGCCCTTGCGTCGTGACAGGTGCCCGCGGACCCCGCCGTGCAGCGGCTCGGTTTTGGCCAGGTCGGTGCCCTCGGCCAGCGGAGCCGGAACCCACCAGGTGACGATCTCGGAGGCCTCCCCGTCCTGCCGGGCGACCTGGCGCCGGGCCAGTACCTCCCCGCTTGCCGCCCGCCCGAGCAGGGCAGCCACCCGGGCCGGGGGAGTGCTGACAGCCGCCTCGATCAGGTCTCCGGGCTCGCGGGACTCATCCCGGTTCAGGGCTTGCTCGCCGGTCCGGGCCGACGCCAGGCCAGCCAGGGCCGGGCGGCCCCGGACGAAACTGCCCTTGCCCTGCTGGGTCTCGATCCAGCCGTCCTGCCGCAGCAACCGCAGCGCCCGGACCACAGTAGGCCGGGCGATCTGGAACTCATCGCTCAGCTGATGCTCACTCGGCAGCAGCGACCCCGGCGGGTACTCGCCGGACTCGATGCGCCGCTGCAGCTCCTCGATCACCTGGGCGTACTTCGGCGGGGTGTACTCATAGGGCATAAGAGTGCCTTACTCAAGCTACCTGATTACACAAGCACCCTACTGCTTAAGTAGCCCTCTGTCACCACCAGCGACCTGAAATCCTTCAAGCGCACGCCGCAGCTCACCCGCATCCTGGGTGATCACCGCGTACAAGCCGCCCGCCCCAGAGTCACGCCACGCCTCGAACAGCAGCCCCCGCCAGCCCGGCCGGATGGTGAACCAGAACTCCGGGAACACCGCCCGCAGCCGGGCCAGCTCCGCCGTCATCCACACCGGAACGCTAGGCGATCCATCCAAGGGGCACCATCCAACCCACGATGGCTCGGCGCGACGGGGAAGCGCATGATCGGATCCGGGCCCTTCGTACCCTGCGGGCAGCGCGCCGTCTGCCCCGGCCGCCATCACTTCAGTCCGGCTTCCGGGCGCGCCCTGAGCCGCGGCACTCCACGCAGGAACGCCGTACGCACTCGGCCTGGCCTCTGGCCAGCGTCCCGACTGTCCAGGCCCGCCGCGAGCGGTGGAACTTCCATCCGTGACCCCGGCACGCCGGGCAACTGTCTTGCGGGGGAGCGGAACTGTGCATGCCGCCACGATCCGCGACATCTCGTTACGAACCCATTACCAACGGGGTTCTCACGGTGAGATGGAGCGTAAGCTGCTGATCGCACCCAGTCACGAAGGTGGCCGGGTCCGGTACCCCGAAGGACTGCCATGCGGGCAAGTGCATTCGACCCTCCGTCGATACCGCCCGCCTTCTGGGAACGCCCCGACGTCTGCCAGACGCTGCGCAAACGAGACATAGGCATGCTGTTCGCGCTGCTCCACGAGCACGCAGGCCTCAGCCAGACCCGCATCGGCACCGCAGTCGGACTCGGACAAGGCCGGGTCAGCGAAGTCATCAACGGCATCCGAGGCATCCGCGGCGCCAAGGTCTTCGAGCGCATCGCCGACGGGCTCGACATGCCCGACCACGCCCGGATCCTGCTCGGGCTAGCACCCCGGCAGATCACAACAAGCGCGCCGAACCGCATCACACCGGCGAGGCCCGGCCAGGATGGCGAGCTGCTGCGGCACATCACCGCCGCCCGCGGCATCGACGGCACTGTCGTCCGCGTTCTCCAGGCCGAGACCGACACCATCCGACTCCTGGACCGCCGCCTCGGCGCCCCCGCAGTCGCAGGCAAACTCGAAGCACACATCAGCCACATCGAGACTGGACTGCGATACTCGCTCCGACCCGGAAACCGGCAGCAGCTCGCCGCCGCCCTAGCCGACGCATCCGCACTGGCCGGATGGCAGGCCATCGACATGGGACACCTGGCCCGCGCCTGGTCCCACTTCGAACGCGCCACCGCCGCTGCCCGCGAAGCAGGCGACCCCTGCCTCCTCGCCTTCGCAGCAGGGGAGCAGGCCTACGTCCTCCTGGACCTGCACCGCCCGGAAGAAGCCCTAGCCATGGTCCGGGCCGCCTACGACGAGACCCACGCAACCATCCCGCACCAGCTCCGGTGCTGGCTGCGCGCCGCTGAAGCCGAGATGGCAGCCGCAGCCGGAGATGAGTCCATCTGCCGGAAAGCCCTCGACGGTGCCGCGCAGGAACTTGGCCACGGCCCGGCCGATGACGAGCTGCCCTACCTCGCACTCAACGACACTCACCTAGCCCGGTGGCGCGGCAACTGCCTTGTCCAGTTCGGTGACCCTCAGACGGCCGGCGAGCTCAACGCCGTGCTCACCGCGATGGACGGCAGCTTCGCCAGAGCCGAAGCAGGCCTGCGCTGCGATCTAGCCGCAGCTCTCCACGTCTGCGGCGACAAAGACGAAGCCAAGCGGCACCTGACGCGAGCCAGAGAACTTGCCCAGGTCACCGGATCAGCCCGTCAGCGGCGCCGCATCCAGGACCTGTCCAAGCGCATAGGCAAAGCGGCCTAGCGATCTGGCGTCAGCAGCCGCATCAACGCGATCAACGATCCGGCATTCCAGATCTCCCCGCTAGCGATCAGACCCGGGACAGACGCCAGCGGCACCCACTCCATCCGCTCGATCTCATTCCCTTCAGTCGGCTCCCCGACCTTCTTCGGATCCCGGCCAACGAACACCACATGCTCCGAATCGACCATCCCGACCATCGGCTGGAACGTGATCAGGTGCTCCACCCGGCCAGCCCCGTACCCGGTCTCCTCCTCCAGCTCCCGCACCGCCGTCTCGGCCGGCTCCTCGCCCTCATCGATCAGGCCGCCTGGAAGCTCCCACCCCCACCGATCCTGAACAAACCGATGACGCCACAACAGCAGCACCCGATCATCCTCGTCCGTCAGCACCATCATCGCCGCACGGTGCAGCCGCACAACGTGATGCCAGAACCGCTCCCCATCCGGCAGCTCCACGTCCACCTGGCCCAGCCACACCCACGGGTTGTCATAGATCACCCGCTCGCCGAACGTCTTCCACCGGCTCGACCTGCTCGTTGCATCAGTCACAACCCCGACGCTAATGCGTCCGAGATACGAACCACGGCCATCGGCCTGAGATGGGCCAGGTTGTTACAACCTTCGCGACCAACTTCAAGGGCGCGCGGAGCGCCCTACGTGCCTAGCGGTACGTATCGGCGCATGCACCATCGACGGAAGAGCTGCGCACGCAGCAGAAACCAGACGCGACGCGATCGCGGGGATCTGACCACACCACGCAGCGACCGTTCGCCTTGCCGCGGTAACGAAGGGTGGTGGTCGCGAGATACGGACCCAGAGCAGTCCCTATGGAACAGTAGGCATAGCCTCTTCGGGGGAGAACAGGCCATCGCTGTATTGGTTGCTCAACTGTACGAGCGATCCCATGGCCGACTCAAAAGCTTCCAGTCCAGTTCGGTCAGCGCGGTAGCTCTCAGGTACAGGGATGGCGCGCGTCAGCCGCACCAGGTATGGATATACCAGCCGCGCCCGGGCGACTACTGGGTACTCAACCCGGGGTGGCGCAGTAATGCGGATCCTACGAACGATCGCTGTCACTTGTGATGCTCCCAGAGCTGTGCCTGAGCGCATGTTTCGCAGAGCCTCTAGTGCGAGTCGGCTGCCCCTGTCCTTAAGTTGCAGTATTGGCGACCCAGTCTCGCAAACCAGAGCGTAATGCGCTGACCGTGGGCGTGCTGGGTCTACGCGGCTCGTTACGAGCGTGTGCTTAGGGAGCCTATATCTGCGGCCGTCATAGCCAACGGCGTCGCACCACAGTGCTACCTGAGCGGGAGATCGGTCACGTGCTGCCGCTGCGGTTCTAATAGGTGAAAACAGCACCTCGGGGGTTGAAGTCACACGAAGCAGTTCTGGAAGGGAGGGCCCGACGCTCTGGCCGATTCCCCACAGAAAGATTCCTCCATTACGGTACCGTTCAAGCTCCTTGCGATGAAAGATCGAGAGCGGTAGCTCCCCAGCCTCTGCACCGAATTTTGTCCAGCAAAATTCTTCGGGCAGACTCGACCAAGCGGGGTTATTGCCTTCCGATGTCATACAAGTTATCCTAGCGGTGCGCCTGCAACTGAGTGAAGATTTGCTCGGCGTGTCACGATAAACATTTCATATCAACCCCTTAGGCTGTTATCGGGAAGGAGTGCTACTACCATCATGGCCCTATCTGCGAGGCAGCTCCGACGTGAGCTGCGGGAAGCGGGTATCGCCAATGCTGCCATAAACGCGGTCTGGCCAGAGTGGTGGAGCGCCGAAGCAAATGACTCGCTGTCTGCCACCACGGAGCTTACCTTTACGGTTGCGCGGAGACTTGGACTATCCCCCCGTGCGCTCTTCGACGGGTCACCACAGTTCCTCTGGCATGACAGCACTAAGTTTAAAAATCTGGGTACAACCACGGATAGGGAACAGGCCATCTTGGCGTCCTTTGGGACATCAGTAGGCAGGTGTGCCCTCAACGCCACTCCATCTTCGGACTTCCCTCCAATCACTCATGCCCAGACCATCAGGGACGCCATTCTCAAAGAAGCAAGATTTGTCGATCTAACTGAACTGTTGAAGTTCTGCTGGCAAACAGGAATCCCAGTGATACAACTGCGTGTATTCCCGCTCAAGCAAAAGCATATGCAAGCGATGACCGTGAAGGTCAAGGGAAGATACGCGATCCTTCTAGGCTACGAATCGGCGTACTATGCCCGGGTAGCGTACATCCTGGCCCATGAGATAGGGCACATTCTCCTCGGCCATCTAGAGAATAGCGACAGTCTGCTTGATATAGACGATCCTCTTAGGGCAAACGATCTTGATGCCGAAGAGCTTGAAGCCGAGCGCGCCGCCTTCGTCTTGTTGACGGGGCGCGATAATCCGCAAGTACTAGCAGACACCCAATCATATACGGCCACCCGTCTCGCGGGAGCTGCCATCACTGCCGCTGATCAAGTGCAGATAGAACCCGGCATATTGGCGTTGTGCCTAGGTCATGCAACGGGCAAATGGCCGCAGACCTTCGGCGCTCTCAAGATACTTAGCCGAGGCGGACAGCCGGTAGGTGACCAGATCAATCAACTAGCCGCGAATCAGTTCAGCTGGCAGGAGCTTTCGCCTGCAAACCGCGAATACCTGGCGCAGGTGATCGGCTTCGGTGACCGTGCCTAACCTCCTCATCGATAACGATGTTCTGATCAAATGCGCGTGCTACTCGATTCTGGAGCAGATTCGTGCGCCCTCAGACCAGCCTAAAGACGTAGCCGTCCTAGGCGCAGCTAGGTTTGTGGTGGGGAAATACCTTGAACATCGCGGCACAATCCAGGACAGGGCAAAGGCGCAGCGCTGCTTTCAGCACTACCTGTCAACAATAACCGTTCTCGAGCCCACCACTGAGGAGGCGGAGCTAGCCTCAGTGATCGAAGAGGCAGCAATGCTCATAGACCTCGAACTCGATGGCGGAGAAAGCCAGCTATGCGCGGTGGCTGTAATTCGTGGTTCGTCACTTCTGCTGACTGGCGACAAGCGTGCGATCGTTGGTGCCGAGACATTGAAGGAAAGCATCAGTGAGCTCAATTCACTAGCCGGACGCCTTGTCTGCCTTGAGCAGGCCATCATGGGAGTGATTAAGCGCAGCGGTATCGATTCGATTAGGGTACGGATCTGCGCTGAAGTCGCTGTTGACAAGAGCCTTTCAATATGTTTTGAATGCCACGCCCTCGCCGAAGGGCGGCCGCTAGAGCCGACTGGACTGCTTAGCTATATCAACGATCTCCGCAGGCAAGCGCCAACGCTTCTGTACGAACCTAACTCCTTGTAACTTCTAGCTTCTCAGCAGGACTGCGTATGGGGCTACAAGCTTTGCGGTTACACCGATGTGGACAGGCCTCGGTTCACCCAAGACCGATTCGGCAACCTCAAAGCAGGCCTTGTCAACACGGCCTCGCACATACTGGCTGCCACTAAGGCCACGGCTGTTTCCAATCGCGACCCGCATCTGTCCGAGATCGATCGTCTCGTCAACCTGAGTTAGGTTGTCGATGCAAAGAGCGTACCGCGATCCAACTACATTGATTGCCGTTGGTATCGGATTCCAGTGGATCCCGTCTATCGAGTATTCCTCCGCCCTGAGGGGCTCGGCAAAGTGTCGTGATTCCATCGGTTGCATACACAGGGTGATAGGCCGATCGTCTGCTTTTACGAATGGCTGAACCTTGGTGATCGGATGGCACGTATTGCCGCCATAGCCCCACATTGAGAAGCCAGCCTCTGCTACCTCCTTACTCTTACGGACGAGGATATCGGGCAGTTCCTCCTGTGCGTGTGTCCCTACCTTCATATAGAGCACCGCCGCGCCCGGCCTCAGCTCCACTGCTACCTGACCTCCTCCAGCAACTCGAACTCGTACTCAGTTTCGTCAGCCTTGCCGTAGTCTAGCCTCTTACGCTCACGTATGTATCTGACCCGCACCTGGGTGTCGCGGCCATAGAAGTTGTCAAGGCGTGCATTATCACGAATGGGCTGGCTCCCCATACGCTCGGTATTACTCGGACGCGCCTTAATTATTAGATTACACGAGCGCAAATCAGGCGCGTCATCGAGGTGGTATGAATGGAGCTGCGGCATCATACGGCTGATGTAGAAATCATTCTCAGAGGCGAATGACTGAACTTCATATAGAACCTCCTGGGGCCATGCTAGCTCAGGGTCATCGGCAATGACTATCATACCTTCTCCGCAGTACCTCGTCGCTTCCATGCCCCGCTGAACGAAGAGATTGACGCTTGCTCCGTTGTTGCTCGCACCCCAAGGAGGATTTGTGTAGAAGCATTCGAAAAGCTTGCTTTGCGGCAGGCTGTCTATGCAGTTGTAGAGAACAGCTTGAAGATTTTCTAGCCGTTCGCGGTCTGCGAAGCGATTTATGGCGCCGACGATGCGCTCATCGAAATCAAAGACGGTCGTCATGCTTGGCCCGTAGTCCAGTATGTCGCGGGCATGGAGGTAGGCAACGCAGACGCTAATTGAATCGCCGTCGCCAATAAAGGCTAGCCTCTTGTTATTTGACCAGCTGGCGACAAATTCGCTCTGCATCACCATGTCGCCAGTCTTCATGTAGATCTGATCGAATTCGCGTATCGGACGTGGCCGATTTTGAACTACATCGGAGACTGCATTTATAGCGGCCTTGAGATCAATGTCATCCGGCATCGTTCTTGGTCCTAACACGCCATCGGAAGCGGGACATACGCATTCGTAGTACGTACGGGGCAGTTAGTCAATAGTCTGTTTTGACGCCGAGAGACCTCGATCCGCAGGAGGCTGGCTGACCCACGGACGGGCTGAAGCACGGATCGTGGTGAACCTGCTAATACCTGGATATGAGCCACGTGGTTGCCAGGAACGCCGCGAGCCTTGACCTGAGGCGGGAAGCGGGACTCATTGCGTTCAATCTTGGCGTAGGCCTCTGTTAGAAGATCAATGCCGCACACATCTGCAAACTGGACTAGGTAGATCAGCACATCAGCAGCTTCATCGGCGATCCGGGCACGGGCAGCCGGATCCTGCAAGTGACGACCCACACTCGCATCGTCGATCCATTGAAGTTCTGCTCCGAGTTCGCCGACTTCCGCAGACAAAGCGAGCGCTAGATTGCGGACTGAGTGCCCTCCTCCCCAGCCCCGGGCCGCAGCAAAGCTACGCAGACGATCGCAGAGGACATCGAGTTCGCTCGGCACGGCCAGATTTTAGCGCGAACGTGCTTGCGGCGGGACCCAAGTTCAGGCGATGGAGCCACTGTCAACGCAGCGCACGCGGAGCCGCACCGTGGCCGCACCGTACGCCGCACGCGCACGCCGCACGTACGCCGCACGCCACACGCGCGCCACACGCGATGCTGCCGAATCTAGCCTTACTAGATCAAGGCGGCTCCGCTGTGCTCCGCCGCGGCCCGGCGTCAGCGCCGGCTCTGCCTTGGCGGCCCGCCGTCGCACGCCGGGCCAGCACACGCAGCAGGATCACCTAATCAGCCAGCTCATCCGGCCGCAAGTCGCGGTGCGGCAGTCCGTCTCCTCGCTTCCGATTGTCCGGCTCGCGACCATCGCGTCTAGGGCGGCCCTGCGGGCCGTCGCATGCGATCGGCTTCGCCGACCCTAGACCCGGCAAGCCACTCACCTGGGTTAGGCAGCGACGAGGAAGACGGGGGAAGAGCAGGCGATGGTCATCTCGCGAGGCCGTTCAGGGACTCGGCAAGTTCTTATCGGAGAAACCGCCCAGCTGATCCGCGCGCTCTTCGGCCGCGTGCACATGCCTAATCGCCACCGAGTAAATCCGCTGGCGCAGCCGTTGGCTCCAACGCGGTGTCCGGGTTAGCTGGTCATGCGCAATAGTCGCCAGCCAGCTGTCGGCAGCCTCGGCCGCCAAGACAAGCTCCAGAACCTTTCCAGCCCCATCATCTGTAAGATCCCCGGCCTGCGCGGCCCTATATGCCGCAAGTTGCGCCACGGCACATGCCTCGTCAGCGTCCCGGGCGTTGCGGAAAGCCTGTTCCACCTCAGGTGATCCAAACGCGATCACCCGAGCTTGCATCTGGAACCACGAGGGCTCTTCATAGGAGCCGAGCAGCCGCTGTCGCGCGGCCTGGTAGTCGGGTGGCTCGTCCAGGCTCATGATCCGCTGACGCGATGCCTGCCGGTACGCGCAGTAAGCCAGGATTTCTTCGTATACCTCTGCCCGCTTTTCCCACAGCCGCTGATCACGTGCCGCATCAAGCGTTCGCGTGGTGGTCCGCAGATTGGTGATGAAGCCAACGACGGCGACACCGCCAGCTGACACCGCGGCGATGAGCGCCGCGCTCGTTTGGGGGTCCACGGCCCCAGACGATACGCCTGAGAGACCGTCAGAGCCGTGAACGCGCCCTTTCTTGGGAGCCACGCTGGGAGCCACACGGATGAACACCCTCCGTATGACCCGGACCGAGCTGGACAACCGGCCGAGACGAACCCGAGGTAACGGACTGTTCTGAACGACCCCGGACGCCGGAACGGGCATCTACGGATCAGAAGGTCGCAAGGACGAAGGCCTGGCGAGTCCTTTGACCGGCGGTTGGCGCAGGTGAACAATGAGAAGGTGCGTTTCAGGCTGTTCGCGAGCGAGTGGGAGCGGACGTGCTCGGCGTGCGGCTACTCGTGGCGAGTGCCCCGGGCTATCGCGCGCGGCGGGGTACGAGGAATGTCTTCGGTGTCCGTCCGTTCTGCCGGTGCCAGACCCGCGAGCCGGTCGGCTGGTAGCCTTGCCGCCGCTCGAGGGATGATCGAGACACGAGCCGAGCTGATAGAGGGCTACCGCAGGTGCGCGAAGTGCGGCGCCGATGAGTTCACGCAGCGCCCGAGCCCACGCAGCTAGGCGCGGGATATACGCGGGATGATCTTGCACGGCCAACCAGCTCAGTACGCCAACTACGCAGGTAGCAGCGGTGGCGGACCGCAAACCACGGATGCTCTTGAAAACCATTAGGGCATTCCCACGGTGTAGCCAAGACTGTAGCCAAGCCGCCAGACGCCACCCGACACGCGTGGACAACTTTGGAATGTCGGCCCAGCCCGCGACCGGTGACGGACGGTCCTGGACGACTTGCCTACACCTACGGATCAGAAGGTTCCGCTACGGCAGTTTCCGGTTATCAGCGCCGGACGCATCCGGGCCCTCGCGGCCTCGGACCCCGCGTCTAAGCTAGAGTATAGCTATTGAAGCGGGAGGGGCAGCCTCAATGAAACTTTCCCTATTCAGTTCAATAACGTTCTGGACCGCGGTGGCCGCACTAATCCCGCTGGCCGCTATTGCAATGCAGTACTATCAGTCAATAGATCCCCGGCGGTTGATATTCGCACAGCTTTTTCTAAATCCCTCCAATGACATGCCGCAGGAGGAGAAGAAAGATGCGACAGGAAGCCGATTTTACGTCTACGCCCGCAGCAAGCCCGGCACGTACATTAGGACCATCGTGCTCGCTGGTGGTGGAAAGCGAGATATTCCAAGGGATGCGTTCGATCTCGAAAAACCTATCATGGTCGATGTTGGTACGCCGATCCTAGCCGTACTCGGGCGATCAACGCCAAAGTGGGCGGAGCCGCCAGCATCCAGAATCGACGGCCAATATCTAAAGATCGGGCCAGGACTCATTGGGAAGCAACAATCCATTTTCTACCTGATACTTATCGCCGATAAAGAGCGGGAAGTCAGTTTCCTCGCGGCGCTAACTGATGTTACCGTATCAAGTTGGGGAAGAATCAGCTTCATAGCCTGGCTCCTGCTAAGGCCGCTGATCCGTGGCTATATGTTCCTCTTGATTCCGGTAGGCGGTCTTGCTGTGCTGCTGACTTGGCTAAACACGGAATCGGTGCACGACGTTTACGTGACTACCCTTATAGCTATATACACCACGTTTATTGTGGCGAGTGCACTCGGCCTTCCTCGGCTTATTCGTGGAGGATTCAAATTTACATTCCTCCTACCAGAGGATAACAGCATAGCGTGCGCCGAAGAGGACAACACCCGAGCCGCGAAAACAAACGGGTCAGCGCAAGACGTCGAGCCTCTAAACCCAGCCACCTAAGCAGAGCCAGTGAACGAGGGCGCACGTGACGATACTGGACGTCATCCGGACCTCCCGATAAGGCAGTCCAACCAGGAAACTCGCGGTCGTTCGCGGGGCATGACCACGTTGGACGCTGACGTGCACTAGGACAGGTCCAAGCCTTGGCGCCAGCGTCCATCCTAAGCAGGGGTTCGCTCGTGCCATTGGCGTGCGATTAACCCTGGCACCCTGCGGTCAACCACGGTCAGGACCGGTCGGCCCAGCGCTCACCTCCTTTCAAGCGAGGTGTACTACGGCCGCGAAGCAGTAGCGCGAGCAGCAACGCGGATGAACTGGGTGGGACAGACGCCGACTGCCTCACACACATAGGCGCTGATTACTCGAACCGCCGGACAGCCTCGGACGGTTGTCAGACTGACCGGGCCTGTCTCTTAGTCCGCGGGTTCCACCTTGGGTGACGACGAGTTATCCGCGCACTCCCGAGGCACGCGATACGTGTACTCGGACGGATCGAGCGCATCGTGCTCCGGTGACCAGTCGCGACACAGGAATGGAGTACCGCCAGCGCAGCTGACAACCGGGCTACGCGTCACCTCGATCCTCGAAAGCACGAACAGCGCGTGCTCTGCTTGGCAGTCTCCACCGTACGCCCTGAGGTGCCGTACCTCACCTCGGGTGAGTTCAACCTCCTCACCAGAATCTCGTCTGCCCTTTACCTCGACATGCAGAAGGCGGCCCGTCGGCCGGTGGCGGCAATCGAGGTCGTAGCCGAGGTGCAGATGCCCTACGCGTTTGACGTCCCATTCGGGGCCAAGTGCTCGCTCCGCCGCGTCCTCGGCGAACTTCTCGACGGCGATGCGGGCTGCCTGATCGAGTTCGTTGTCCCGTTCACGCTGGCGGGTGCGCTTCGCGATCTCCGCAGGCTCACTCTCAGGGGTATCGTCCGGCGTGCGCTCGGCTGACGGCGGATTCTGCGGCTGCTGGTACAGAGCTGCCAGCAGCGGGAGCATGTCGCTGAGGTCCTGGAGCAAGTCTTCGTCGGGGGGAATCGCTTCGGCTGAGTAGCGGAGGGCGATGATGTTCGCGTCTTCGTAGTTGCGGGTGCGCCGTCTGCTGTATGGTCCGACCCCGGGCGTCGAGGCCCAGGTAAGGTCCATGGCGATGGTGGCCGACCTCATCAAGGGGGTTCCCTCGAAGTCGCTGAGCGATCTGCGTGCCTCCGCGGCACGGGCGCGCAGCTCCGCGCGGTCGTTGACCGGCCGCATCTCATTTGATCGGAATTCCGAGGTGCCCTGGTTTAGCGAAAGATAGACAGCCGATCCGTCAGTTGCGAAGAGGTAGACGATGTAGAAGCCCTCCACCGCCGTCCGCGAGTAGTCGGGCGCGTAGACGCGCACCCACGCCGTCGGGCTGTATTGGTTGCCCTGGCGACCGCCAAACCTTGCCCGGAGTCCCAGCGACGACAAACCGAGCCCTTGAGCTAGTTCGGGGACTACCTCGTCAAGGCGCGTCACCATGTCTCCGAGTGCAGCCTCCCGCCGACGCATAGCGGGAGTCGCCGTCAGCGAGTATTCCGGAGCGGCGGCCAGCAGGACCTGGACGGCCCAGCGGAGCGGGTTGTCTCGATCGGACTCGTACATAGTTAGCGTCATGGCGAGCTGGACTACCTTGGGCATATGTCAGGCTTGAAAAGCAGACGATCGAAGATCAGCACCGTTCCGCCGGGACTGTAGCCAAGACTGTAGCCAAGCCGCTGGACGGCGGTCGACCCAGGCGGACAACTCTGGAATGTCGTCCCAGCCCACGACCGGTGACGGACGGTCCTGGACGAGTTGCCCGCTCCTACGGATCAGAAGGCTGCACATTGGCTTCATCATTCCCGCGTTCGGCTGGGAGCTGGTTCGACGCACCGAGGGCTGAAATGCCTTCTCTGCGAATCGCTGATGCCTCGTTATGTCGGTTGAGCTGAGACAGAATGTCAGCAAGATTGTTCAGCGACATGGCCAGGTCGGGGAGGAACGCGTCGGGGCGGGCCTGGGCCAGCCCGCGGTAGACGGTGACGGCCTGCTCGATCGCGGCCAGGGCCTCCTCCCGCCGCCCCAGGTCGGACAGGCAGCCGGACTGGTTGTTCAGCGACATGGCTAGGCCGGGGAGGAACGCGTCGGGGCGGGCCTGGGCCAGCCCGCGGTAGACGGTGACGGCCTGCTCGATCGCGGCCAGGGCCTCCTCCCGCCGCCCCAGGTCGGACAG
>Ga0187783_10002493_pt1 | contig 13663 bp, 12 predicted proteins | sample 1015_SJ02_MP02_2_FD_132471 | JGI IMG/M metagenome (GOLD analysis project Ga0187783, IMG submission 132471) | Tropical peat soil microbial communities from peatlands in Department of Meta, Colombia - 1015_SJ02_MP02_20_MG | ecosystem: Environmental > Terrestrial > Soil > Wetlands > Peat | place...
CGGATACTTCTGGGCATTCTGAGGTGTTCCAAGGAGCGAAGCGAACACGCCACCCGGCTTCACTTTTGAGAGCAGCTTCTCCGCGGTTTTGCCGCCGACCGTGTCGGCAACGGCATCCAGCTGCGGCAGACCGTCGATCGCGCTTTCATCATCAGTCGCCACCACCTGATCGGCGCCAACACTTGCCGCATCGCCTACCTGTCTCTTCAAAATGCCCGCAATCACGGTCGCTCCAAGATGCTTCGCCGTGAAAACTGCTGAACGCCCGACGCTCCCTGCCGCTCCTACGACGAGCACCGTCTGCCCGGCCTTTATCGCATCACCTTTGGTGATCAATTGATTGCCGGTCGTCGTGACCAGCGGCAAAGCCGCCGCTTCGATCAAGTCGAGTCCCGCCGGCACCTTGGCAAGGCTCGTCGCCTTCACGGCGCAGAGCTCGGCGTACGCGTTGTCCGCGACCGCGAACACCCGATCGCCGGTCCGGAACCCCTCGACTCCGGGACCGAGGGTTAGGACCGTCCCGGAGAGATCGATTCCAATCAGTCCCGGAAATTTGAGAGGGTAGAAATCTTGCGTTTTGCCGGCGCGCCGCTTGTAATCAATCGGATTGACGCTCGAAGCGGCGACTCGGACCACCACTTCCCCCGGCCCCGCCACCGGATCAGGGTACTCCTCGAATTTCAGCACTTCGGGACCGCCATATTGGTGGACGACAATCGCTTTCATGATTCATTCCTCCGTAATCCCAAGGAAATCTCAGCGCCGAACGACTGCAGCGCGCGAGTTAAGTACTCGCGTGTCTTTTCGCGACGACTTGCATGGCATCCTCAAAACGCCGGGTCCGCGCGTTCTGCGAAAATTGGCTCATGTGAACGCGGGCATATTGTAACTTCGCTTCGCTGCTTGCCAGACTGAATTCGCCCGCCCACATTTGGTCGTGAAGCTCTCGGAAGCCTGGAACCTCGGGATGCGATTCCACGGGCCGTCCGCCGGAGCCAATCAGGAAGAACACCGCGGTATAGGCCATGTGGACCACCTGGCGCATCAGGTAGAAGCGCGCGCGCCGGTATTCCCCGGGCGCCTCTCCGAAATAAGTCCCAAGAAAGATCTCCTCATCGCTGTCCTTGGTGACGACGAAGTTCGCAACCACAGCCAAATCGAGATACCGATCGTTCAAAAAAGCCGCCTCCCAATCCACCAGCCAGACGCGATTTCCGTCGAACAGCACGTTTTCCAGCTTCAAATCATTGTGGCTCGACACCAAATCTTCGGTTTCGTGGCGTGGATAGACGCTCGACACCCTCGCGTACTGCCGGAACACCTCCTCCGTCTCGCTTTCCGGCAGGGTTTTGGCGTCGCGGAATTTCTTGACGAATCCGTCCATGCTCTCGACATAGTTGACCAATTTCGGGAAGGGTGGCAGCGCATGCACCGCGCGCACGGTAGCGGGCGCCCTGGTCAGGGCGTCGCCCAACGGAAACGGGCGCGCCTCCACGAAATCTGTGATCGAAACCCGGTCATCTACGTTCGCGTACCAGATTCGCGGGGCCAGCCCGGCTTCGGCGGCGGCCTTCATGCACGCGAATTGGCGCGTGGGGTTATGCATCGCTTCGGTGGATACGATCACACGCAACAGGTACGGCCGCCCCTTCACCACAATACGAAAGACGAGCGCCGAAGAAAGTCCCGCGGTGAGCTCCTTGATATCTTCAAACTCGCTCACGCCGAACGCTTCCTGCAGCGCGCGCACCACTACGCCCTTCTTCGCTTCTGGAATCACGAGCACCTCCGGGGTGACTGATCGTGGCGCCCACACTACGCAGAAAAAATTGGAAAAAACAGACTGTTTTTTGATCCGCGGAAGCTGCTAGACTGAAGTCAGTCAGGCAGTCAACTCCCCCTAAAATTCCCATTCGAAAGCAACACAGCCATGAGGCTTGAGCGCGGCAGTGCAGCACTATCGTGGCTTGCTTGGACGCTCGATTGAACGCGCGCGCAGCAGCATCAACAGCAAGAGGTCGCCTGCGCGGCGCTGTGCGCAGAAAAGATCCAGCAAGAGGGGAAATCTAACAACGGGTCGGCGCTTGCCGAAGTCGCGGCGCGCCGATCGGTGACCGGCGCGCTGCAGGTCGACGCGCAACCAGGGCCTAGCGCCCTGGTTGTGTCATATACGCCGTTCGCGTGTCGCTCGTTTACTGCAGGTTTACTGCGATTTCGCGGGCGCTTTCGAGGCCGCAGCCGTCATCGTGTACTCGCCCTCGATATCGGCCGTCGACGAACCGTCCGCCTTGCCGGCGCCCTTGTAGGTGCCGCCGCCCTTGATGCCCTTCAGCTTGCCCGTGCCGCTGATGAAAGTCCATTTGCCGGTGTACGTCGCCGACCCGTCCTTCGACGCCATCGCCGGCCCCCCATAACGCACCAGAAATTTGTCGCCCGAGTCGAGAGTGACGGTGGCGTACCCGTTAATCATCCCCTTCATCCCGCGCATGTCCGTGGTCGACACATCCACCGAGCCCGTCGCCTTGCTTCCCTCGATCACCATCTGCGTGTTCCACGTACACGCCGTCTTTTGCAGTATCAACGCGTGACCAGCGTCGCCCACGTCCACCGAGTAGCTCGGGTCCGGCTTGGCGCAGCTTTCTGTTCCGGAAATTTTGGTCTGTGCCGCCGCAGGCAAAGCGGCCGCGCACGCGAGCAGCAACGCAATCCCCAGTTTTCGCATGTATCCTCCAGAAGTTTGTACAGTTGAGCCGTGAGTGCGCGCACCTTACTCTGGCGCCCGCGGCGTGTCAAGCGCACCGCCGCCGCCCGGCAAACCATTCGTGCTCACGCCCGGCTGCGCCGAGCGGCTGCCATGCCGCTCCCTGAAACCTCTTGCCCGTAGGGGCACGATATATCGTGCCCGGCAACAATCCTTGGCTCCGCGTCGCCGACCGGCCTCCATGTTTTTTCGAACCAGGGTTGACTCAATTCGCCAAAATCACAAAGTGCGCAAATGTTGCGATTAGAAGGGATCGCCATCGTTTGTTTGCAATAGCTTAGATAGGCTTCTAATAACTGGATGTTGCGATTAAAAAAATCATAGATTCTGCCCGCAGGCGAATCTGGAGCGAAGCGCCGCGACCGCGGGCCTTGTGGCATTGACCAGCGCGCTCGATTGCCAACCCAAGCTATCGGGGCGCGCGTCTGTCGAGCGGCCCGCGGTGGCAGCGCCGCCTGATTCCTTGTTGGAGCTTCCACCTACTTCCCGCGATGTGACAAGTATCGGCACTGAAGGGTAGAGATTGCAGAAAGACTCGATGTCAGCGCTGATTTCCTGACGATGTCGCGTGTCGATGAGCTCGTCAAGTCCGTCGAAAATGACCATAAGCCGCCCATTCAGCAGCATGTACTCAACAGCGCCTTTGGGCGGCGGGATCTGGTAGTGCGAGTTGGCAACAAGCTCTATAAACTGCACAAACGAGCAGGCGTGTTCCTTCTTGGCTGCGCCATAGTCGCGCAATATGATTAGGGCTGCGGTTAATTGCCTGCCTCCGAGGATTCGGACGCGGTGGTCTGCCGCCAGATCGTGGCATATTCTGCTAGCTAGCGTGGATTTGCCGCCCCCAGGGTTTGCGAGAACCACGGCCCGGTAGAGGCCAGCCAAAAAGGTGGCAAATTTCACAGGCTCTCCCTGATCGCTGCGGTTCCGCGTGACCAGGGCGAGGCGTGGTGGAACACAAATGTCCTTCATAGGTATTTTCCGGGCCACGTCAAAATGGGGTGGAACTATGTAGCCGTGTCTCTCAGCAAGTTGTGCCCGGTACTTGTGCTCGAACTGGTGGATGTCCTCCAATTTCGGCCGGTCAGGCTGCAACAGGAAATCAACATTCTTCTGAATGGAAGCAATTTCGTCGAGGAGGGCCCTATGCCTAACGGAACTCCTCGCCTCATGCCCCGCTAGGATTCCTTTGTCGACCGCCACACTTAGAGCTCTATCGCAAGCCTCTAGAAGTATTTCAAAGAGGAGACTTGCAGTTGGCCGTATGGTGGTCTCGTCCAAACCCAAGTAAAGTGCGAGGGACAGCGAGAACTCTTGTTGAATGGCACCTTCCGATTTGCTTCTCATCCCGGGAGCAAAATAAAGGCCGCACATTTGTCGGACGACTGCTTCGGCCTCCGGAGACAGAAAGAACAATCTTAGTTTCTCGGTCTGCCTTCCGTCTTGAAAGTGAACTGACTTAGCGACTGCGACGACCGCCTTCTGCAAGATTTCGGCGACCGACGGGTCCTTGCGCAAGATATCCTCGAGCGCCAGTTCTCGTCGAGACTGAGCCGCCGATACTGGCGTCACGCAGCGCGCGACTTCTGTTATCCCATTCGCGATAAGGCCTGCAACGATGCCGCCCGTCAGTGGGTCCACTGAGTCCTCCCAGGCTCCCCTCGGAGCTCAGGCGACTATTTACCAGATTTTATAGTATAGGAAAATATAAAATGACCCTCGAAGTTTTGTAGATCTTGCATTTACTGGCCAGTTAGCTCCATAGGGGAAGGAGCAACCACGCGAAGCCGAGACTCCGACGGCCGAAGAAAGGTTAATCGGCAAATGAAAGTCGCTTCGCAACTGTCTTCTTTCATTCAATCGGTGTCTGTCCATCGCGACAGGGGTGTACGCTTGACGGTCAAATCCTAACGTTGGACGATTGCGAGCCGGCGACGGGACGACGGACGCGTTACGGCCGGAGTCAAAATCGAGACAGCACTGATAGGGAGGGATTCATGGCGAAGAAGGGATACTGGGTGGTGGTTTACGAGTCGATGTCGAATCCGGCGGCGATACCGGAGTATGCGAAGCTGGCGGGACCGGCACTCCAGGCGTCCGGAGGACGGCTGATCGTCAGCGCCACGCCTGCGAAGACTCATGAGGCGGGACGAAACGAGAGGGTGGTGCTGGTCGAGTTCGACAGCCTGGAGAAAGCGATTGCCGCGTACGAGACCGACGCTTACAAAGCGGCGTTGAAGGTCTTCAACAACGCGGCTAAGCGAGATTTCCGCATTGTCGAAGGCGTTTGAGCGCGGGGCGGTGGGCGCGCGTACGAATGGGTTGCCGGGCGGCGCTGCGCGCCGAAGGAGGTGACCGGCAAGCGGAGGTCGCGTCTGCGAGCGTCTTTTGTCGGAGCTAAAGCTCCGACCTCCTGAAGAAAACAGGGAGGCCAGTCGGCGGCGCGGAGCCAAGGATTGTCGCCGGGCACGATGTATCGTGCCCCTACGGAGAGTGCACAAGGACGGCAAGGCCTTCGTGCGCCTGCGGAGAAAGTGCACGCAAGGCGGAAGGGCCCTCGATGCCTACGGAGAGTGGCGCTGCGACGACGTTACTTCGAGCCCGTTGCTTTTCCCTTTTTCTTGGCGAACTTTGCGGACCAGTCGAAGGCCGCTTGCGAGGCCTTATAGGCTTTGGCGGCGTGCTCCATGGCCTGCTGGGAGAGTTCGTGTCCGGTGAGGTGGTCTTCCTTACCGTGGCTGGCTGCAGCGGCACGGTGAGCGTGAGCGGCCAGCTCGTGGAACTCGGCCGCTCTTACGTGTGAATCCCCTGCCATCATTTTCCTCCGAAAATATCCAAACGACGTTAGCCGGTCGCGGGCCCGCTGTCCACCAATTCGGCTGGCCAACGCGAAGCCAAGGATTGTCGCCGGGCACGATATATCGTGCCCCTACGGAGAAAGTGCACAAGCACCGAGGGGCCTTGTGCCCCTACGAGAAAGTGCAAGCACAGAAGGGCGCTCGTGCCCCTACGGAGAAACGCACAAGGCGCCGAAGGGCCCGTCGCGGGTTCACATTCGTAGTATCCTAATTACATGCCAGGAGACAGCGTGCAAGTGAAGGAGCCGCCGGCGCCGGTTAGCAAAGTCCGCGTCGAATCGGACAGCATGGGGAAGATTGAAGTCCCCAACGACCGCTACTACGGCGCGCAGACCGCCCGTTCGCTGATCCATTTCAATATCGGAACGGACACGATGCCGCCCGAGCTGATCCGCGCGTTCGGCATCCTGAAAAAAGCCGCGGCGCTGGTGAACCAGGACCTGGGCAAGCTGTCGCCGGAAAAGACCAAGCTGATCGTGCAGGCCGCCGACGAAGTGATCAACGGCAAGCTGAACGCGCATTTTCCGTTGCGCATCTGGCAGACCGGCAGCGGCACCCAAACGAACATGAACGCGAACGAGGTGATCTCGAATCGCGCCATCGAAATTTCGGGCGGCGTGATGGGCAGCAAGAAGCCCATCCATCCGAACGACGACGTGAACATGTCGCAGTCGTCGAACGATACGTTTCCGGCGGCCATGCATATCGCCGCGGCCTCGCGCGTGGCCGAGGATTTGATTCCGGCGGTCGAACGGCTGCGCGACGCGCTCGATGCCAAGGCGCGGCAGTTCGGGAATGTGGTGAAGATTGGGCGCACGCATCTGATGGATGCGACGCCGCTGACGGTCGGCCAGGAAATGTCGGGATGGGTCAGCCTGCTCGATCGCGATATCGCGCGGCTGAAGCAAGTGCTGCCGGGACTTTACGAGCTGGCGATCGGCGGCACGGCGGTCGGAACGGGATTGAACTCGCATCCGGAATTCGCGGACCGCGCGGCAGCGAAAATCGCGCAGCTGACGCGGCTGCCGTTCAAGTCGCATCCGAATAAATTTGCGGCGCTTTCCGCGCACGATGAGTTGCTGTTCGCGAGCGGGGCGCTGAAGACGCTGGGCGCGTCGCTGATGAAGATTGCGAACGACATTCGCTGGCTCGCGTCGGGACCGCGCGCGGGTTTAGGCGAGCTAGTGCTGCCGGAAAACGAGCCGGGCTCGTCGATCATGCCGGGGAAAGTGAACCCGACGCAGTCCGAGGCCATGACCATGGTCGCGGTGCAGGTGTTTGGCAATGACGCCGCGATCGGATTCGCGGGCTCTCAAGGAAACTTCGAGTTGAACGTGTTCAAGCCGGTGATCATTCACAACTTCTTACATTCGGTGCGGCTGCTGACGGACGCGTGCCGTTCCTTTACGGATCACTGCGTGATGGGAATGGAGATCGATTTTCAGCGCATCGAGCAATATGTGAAGAATACTCTCATGGTTGTCACCGCGCTGAATCCCAAAATCGGGTACGACAAGGCTGCGGAGATCGCCAAGAAGGCGCATCATGAGGGCACGAGCCTGCGCGAAGCCGCGCTGAAGCTGGGGCATTTGACCGCGGAGGAGTTTGACGAGCTCGTGCGTCCGGAAAAAATGACGCGGCCGTGCAGTTGAGCGCGCAGCCGGTTCTGATTTGAAACGCGCGAGTTCATTTTGGTTCAGCTCGAGGGCGTAGAACCTCACGAATTTCGCAACCGCCGTTAAAATTTTGCTGTAGGCGACAAATTTTGCGCTCGGGTGACATTCGTTGAATTAACATCCGCAAATTGGCGCTTCAAATCAAAATTCTCATTTCTCGCAACAATTTTATCCCGCGCATGAAGATTTCCTTTGACTCCGTAATCGCTCTTAATTAAATTCGAGTTCCCCTTCGAATCCTCTCGCGGTTTTCCCCCTTCCGCAGGAGCGGTCATGCGGATTCTTCTGGTCGAAAGCGATCCGGCGCTGGGAACTTTCCTTCGGAAAAGCTTCGAATCGGAACACTACACGATCGATCTCGCGCTGGACTGCGAAGCGGCGGGCTGGCTGTCGCGGGACTTGCCGTATGACGCGGCGATTCTGGACCTGAATCTGTCCCAGCCGGACGCGACGAACTTGCTGCGACAGCTCCGCATGGCGCATCCCGAGTTTCCGCTGCTCGTATTGACGACGCCAGCGCCCGCTGAAAGCCGCGTGCAGGTGCTCGATGCGGGGGCCGACGACATCTTGTTGAAACCGTTCTCGTTTTCGGAGTTGTCGGCGCGCGTGCGGGCGCTATTGCGGCGCGGGGTGCGCGCGGCGGACGCGGTGCTGCGCGTCGAGGATTTGGAGCTGAGCCGGGTGGAGCACACGGTAAAGCGCTCGGGGCGAAAAATCGATCTGACGCCGAAAGAATTCGCGCTGCTGGAGTTTCTGCTGCGCAATGCGGGGCAGCGCGTGACGCGCGCGCAGATCATCGAGCACGTCTGGAATTTATCCTGCGACACTCTCACCAACGTGGTCGACGTTTATATAAATTATTCCTCTTCACAGGTCGATCGGCGCAAGGTCGGGCAACTGGCACTCGCCATTCAAGTGGCCTTCGAAAAAATGGGAATCTTCGATGCCGCTAATTCGCGTCCCGAGTTGGTGACCACCGAACCGATGCCATTCTCGAAAGTGCAGATCCTCGAGAATGTCCCGCGCGAGGAATCCTTGGACCAGGTTGCGAGTTCTCCGCGGAAAGACTTGACCACGGCTCAGACTCGCGTTCGGATGGATAAAATTCAGAATCAGCTGAATGCGGCTCTATCTGCGGAGATCAAGAAACATTTCGTCTCCATCACCACAACCAAGGAAGGAATCGTCGTCAGCCTGCGCGAACTCGGTTTCTTCGCCAGCGGTTCCACCGTATTCCAGCCCGATGCGGCCGGAACGCTGGCCAGTTTCATCAAGGTGGTCGGGCGGTATCCGGTTCGCATTCGCATCGAAGGGCACACGGACAACATCCCCATTTCACAACGCGCGTTTCGACTCGAACTGGGAACTCTCGACAGCGCGCGCCACGGAGATCATCAAGCTCTTCATCAGTCAGTATGCCATCGCGCCCGACAGGCTATCTGCGTCTGGCTACGGTGAGTATTATCCGGTCGCGTCGAACGACACGCCGCAAGGCCGCTCCCTCAACCGCCGCGTCGATCTCGTCGTCCTCAACCCCAATTCGAGCTCCGGTCCCGAACTGCCCGCTCAATCATCATCCCCTGTCGAACGCACGCCGCCTCGCCCTTGAAAGTTCGGCTTATCTCGAGGGAAGTGCCAGCGAGATTCCTGACAGTTGCGGATCTTGAACCTGTTCCAAACTTTCGATCCGGCTGCGCGTTAGCCGGTCGAACCACCCGAGGCCCGGCAGTTTTGCTATCGTCTCATCGATGCGGCGAGCGATTTTCTCCCCCTCCGATCCTTGCAGCACATACCGGAGAATCCAGTTCACTTCCGCTTCGGGCTTCACCCCGCCGCCGACCGGCAGCCAGAAATTCTTGATGATGAACGTTGTCAGCCGCTGCGCATTCCGCTCGCGCAACTGCAATTTTGCCTTGTTGTAGTAGAACGAAAAATGCCGTCGCTCGTCTTTTGCCAGTCGCCGCAGGATTTCTTCAAGGACTGGGTTCGCGGTCCGGCTGGCCAGAGCGCCGTAGCCCTCCAGCGTCGATAATTCCGAAATCGCGCCATACGTCAAATAGGCCGCATGAAAATGCCGCGAAAACTGGCAGATCAGCGAAGCCCCCATTTCTTTCAGCCACTCCGTAAAAGCTGCTTGCTTGTGCACCTCGACGGAGCGGCCGCCGCCAAATTCGATTCCGCATGCCGCCAGAAACTGCGCAATCGTCCGGCCGTGAAAGAATTCCTCGTATGCCCAGCAGCTTAGAAATGCAGTCGTGTCTGTATCTTCGATCGCACAGGTGTTCAAAATCGCCCGGAGGTAGACAACCGTGTGCGATTCAATGTCCATCATGTACGTGAGGCAGCGAATCTCGTCATCGCTCAACGGGTAGTCCGCTGCGCGCGTCAGGTCTATGTCGCTCATGTCGACTTTCTTTGAGTTGCGAAGGTAGCGCTCGAGGTCGAAGCTCCCGACCATCTGGTCCTTGGGCATGTTCTCGTCTCCGTATACGCTTCTAACGTACATACGCAAGAGCGCTCGATTCGGATTGCCCGAGACTCAGACGTTCACAGCTTCTTCAGGAAATTGGCGGGTGTTCGGTATGCCACTTGGTGTGCTGCTGAAAGAGATTCGCCGCATTCACAACCGCCGCATCATTGCGGACGCGTGCCAGGAATTGAACTCCGATCGGCAATTTCTTCGACGTGAATCCGCAAGGCACGCTGATCGCCGGCAGTCCGCATAGGTTTCCCAGGCCGCCGACCGGATCGGCAAAGCTCAAGTCCGTTTCGAGGTTCGTATCGAGCGTAGTTGCAGCCACCGGCAGCGAAGGTGCTGCGATCACATCGAACTGATCGAACAATGCATCGGCCTTCGCTTGAAATACACCGCAAATCTGCAACGCCCGCATGTAATCGGACGCCCGGATCTGCTGGCTCACATAGCCATTGATCTGCCCGAGTGGGTCCGCAAGCTCCGCCACTTTCCCCGATGCAATCAGGGAGTGAAAAGCGGCTGCACCTTCCACCGAGACAATCGTTCCAGCCGCGGCTTCGTACGGTCCTTCTGGCAGCTTCGTATCTGAAATCGCCGCCCCTTGCCCTTGCAGCACCTCCACCGCGGCCAGCGCCGCCGAGTGGACCTCAGGATCGGGCTTCTCCCACGCATTCGTCAGCCAGCCGACACGCAGATGTGTCGGTGACGGCGCAGAGTAGGAGAAGGCGGCTTGCTCCGGTGGCAGGGAACTGCGGTCCTGGGAATCGTGCCCCGCGATTGCCGAAAGAATCAAGCCGCAATCGTCCGCCGTGCGCGCCAGGGGGCCGATTTTGTCCAGCGAATACGCCAGCGCCATCGCTCCATACCGGCTCACTCGCCCGAATGTTGGCCGCAGTCCCGAGATTCCGCAGAATGCCGATGGGCAAATGATCGATCCCCACGTTTCTGTGCCGAGAGCGAACGCCGCCAGCCCCGCCGAAACGATCGCCCCCGAACCGCTCGACGATCCGCACGTCCAACAGCCCTCATTCCACGGGTTCTTCGCCGGTCCCGTCAAAGATGCGGACGCGTAGCGGTAATTCATCCCGCCCGCCAGCTCGATCATCGCCGCTTTGCCGATCAGAATCGCGCCCGCGCGATTCAGCCGCTCGATCACTGTCGCGTTGAAATCGAATTTCTGGTCCGCGTACGGTTTCGCTCCCCAGGTCGTCGGATAATCTTTTACGGCCAACAGGTCCTTCGCCGCGTACGGTATTCCGTGCAACGGCCCGCGATAGTGCCCCGCCGCAATTTCCTTCTCGGCGGCGTGCGCCTGCGTGAGCGCCAACTCGCGCGTGATCGTCACGTACGCATTTAGCTGTGAATTCAGCCGCTCGCTGCGCGCCAGGTAGCTTTCGGTCAGTTCAACGGGAGAGATTTGCTTCGTGCGGACCCGCTTCGCGAGATCGCGAACGGGCGAGTAAAGAATGTCTTCGCCGAGCATCGCGTCAGGCTCCGGCGCGCTTCGCAGAAGAAGGCGCTTCGCTCGGCGCGTCGGGGTAGAGCTTTAGCACGTTCCCCGGCTGATCGGCATTATCCAGCGGAAATGCGCGCATCGCTTCGAGCGGCTTTTGCGCCTCGTTCACCAGCCGTCGCAGGTCCTTCTTTTGCGCGTCCGAGAGTCCGTCTCCATGCTGTCGCAGGATCGCCTGATACATCGCGTCCGCTTCTGACTGGCTCTCGGCTGAGCGCTTTGCCTGGTCTGTCGACGCCTGTGCGGCAGTGGCCGCAGTCGAATTGCCCAAGACTCCGCTCGGAGCAACGGCTGCGGTCGCAATTGTAAGCGCTGCGTTGCGGGCAAAATGCCGGCGTGAAGCGTTCAATTTTCGCTGGGTCATTCTCGATTCTCCGGATGCGCGCTTCGGCGACGCGCGAGCCCTGGGTATCCCCATCAAGTAGCGGCGAGCGTATCGAATGCGCCGCCGCACGTCAATCGCCACGGAATCGAGCTCAAGACAAAACGCGTCGCAGCTCGCCAATGACCCTTTGGCGACACCACTCAACCCACAATCGGCCTTCGTCGTTTGACACAGCTATCATCCATTCCACGGGCGTGCCTAGCCCAGCCGGCATGCCGGAGTGAAAACGGGTTTTTTGCACCAAAAGAAGTTGACCCCACATCGGTAATCAAAATACAGGAGGCACGTAAAGATGAATCGGAGGATTTTGCGTTTTGTCGAAGCAATAGCACTCGTTGTTGCGATGATGCTCCCCGTGGTTGCGACCGCTGCTCCCGCGACGCCGAAACCTCGGCCCAAGCCGGCTGCCGCAGCCCCGGCTCCAGAACCGCACCCTGAAATCGCAGACGCCATTGCGGCTCTCCGCCGGGCCCGAGAGCACTTGAACCACGCCTCTCACGACTTCGGCGGTCATCGCGTCGATGCAATCCGCGCGATCGACGAAGCTCTCCGCCAATTGAACATCTGCATGAAGTACGACAAGTAGCAAAATCAGAAGATTGGGGTTCCGGCTTGCGGCGCAGTCCTCAAAGGATACGCTGCAAGCCGGACCGCCTCTCGCTTGCAGCAAAAATCTCACATTCGAATGAAGTGGTAGTCGGCAGTGCTGAAGGGAAAGCCTACTGCCCGCCGCCTGAATGCGTAGTCGGCGGCCGCTGACCCTCCAGCTTGATCTTCCGCACGATCTCCGCCGCCAGCTGCTTGCTGACGGGGCACGTCTTTTCATCGAACCTGCACTCGGCAATCGTCAGCTTGCATCCGCAGGTGCACATCTGTGAATTCATGATCTTCAGCGCTTCTTTGCGCTGAGCCGCGGACAGTCCCGTGAAATCGACGTCCGGCAGTTCCGTCGCATTCTTGAGGAAAATCTCGCCGTTATCGGCAAACGTCTCTACCTTCACGTTCACCGGCATTCCCAGCAGGGCGCGAATCTCGTTGTCGTAGACTTCGGTCGGAAAAAGCCCGATGTGCTTCTGCACCACTTTCCCGTTCGTGTCGATCACAAATGAAGTCGGCAATGCCGCGACCCCTCCATACTCGTCCGAGATGCCGGTATTTCCCATCACGATGGGATAGTTGATACCGGCCTCGCGCGCGAATTGCGCCACCATCGGAGGCGGCGCGTCGTCCATCGAGACGCCAATCACCACAAGCTTGTCCTTGAATTTGTTTGCCAGTCCGATCAGTTCTGGAATCTCCTCGCGGCATGGAGGGCACCACGTGGCCCAGAAGCTCAGCAACACCACTTTCCCCCGCAGCGCCGCGGTCGAAATCACTTGGCCGTCATTCACGTCGCTTACCAGAAACGGCGGCATCGGCGACGGGTTACTCACAAACCGGATCACCGCCTTGGTGTCCTCGTCTCCGCTATCGTCCTGGTTCGATGGCTGCGCTGCGCGTGGGGCCTCCTGGGCTCGTACGACGCTGCCGCGCGCCGCAGCTTCAGACCGTCGCGACCGCGCGGCCAGCAGTCCTATCGCGACCACGGCTAACGCAGCGACCAGCACCAGCGCAATGGCAGGGTACTTTTTCATTTCGACGAATCATCTCATTATGCGGTACTGATGGATGCAGCACAACTCGCGCCGGCCAGACCTGTGCATCTGTGCGCTCGGTGCCATTGCGGGATCATGCTTCCCGATTTGAGTTTGCGAACGAATAGCGAAGGATTGCCGACTCAGTAAGTCATTCAGAATGAATTAGCGGCATGCCGCGATGGCCCCCTGCGATTGGGCCATCCACTTGCATCGGTTGACCCCGTGGGTCGCGTTCCAACGATCCGCTCCGTCACGTGCGTGGGGAGGAGGGGCCCATTCACATGGTGGCTCGGGTCGTTCCCACCTGCCTCTGAGAGGGAAGCTAGGATGGATGACCCCAGGTCCGGTCACGCCTAG
>Ga0187783_10002494_pt1 | contig 13656 bp, 11 predicted proteins | sample 1015_SJ02_MP02_2_FD_132471 | JGI IMG/M metagenome (GOLD analysis project Ga0187783, IMG submission 132471) | Tropical peat soil microbial communities from peatlands in Department of Meta, Colombia - 1015_SJ02_MP02_20_MG | ecosystem: Environmental > Terrestrial > Soil > Wetlands > Peat | place...
CCGATTGAGGTCGGTCGAATAGTTAAGCATAAGCCTAACTATCATGGCCATATCAGTTAGGCAAGCGCTTTAGTTTTGGTCTTCCCCCGTAGGGGGATCAGCCCGGCGCTGTCGGCCCGGCTTCATGGCTCGCGGCGGGCGCAAAACGCCCGCCGCCGCTTCGGGCGCGGGGGCGTCAAGGTCGGGCTGTCGCCAAAATCTCGGAAGGCAACACCCCGAACTTCTGGCGGAACTCGCCGGCAAATCGCCCGGGATTGGTGAAGCCGAGCGACAGCGCAAGGCTCGTCACATCGCCGCAATCGCCCTTCCTCAAGCGCTGCTCGGCGAGCGCCAGGCGCTCCATCTTCAAATAGCCCATCGGCGTCAGGCCGAATTCCGCGCGAAAGGCGAGTTGCAAGCGACGGGGGCTGCATAAGGCATTGCGGGCGATATCGTCGAGATCGATGGGCTTTTCGAGATTCGCGTGGATGTAGTCGAGGGCGCGTTTGACGTACCGGGTCGTCGCGGCGTCCCCCGCCTTGCCCAAAATGCTGGTGAGCGAGTTCGGCACCATCAACAAAAGCGAAGACATGATCACGTCGGAATATTGTTTGGCCAGGACCGGCGCGAACGGGCCCTCGGCGGTGTCGAGCCCCATCAACACGTGCCGCACGAGATCGCCCAATATGGCGCGCTGCGGGTGGCTGGCGCGCAAGGCTGAGGGAAAGTCGATTGTCGACGGCGGCGCAACGTGGAAATGCCGAACCATAACGTCGTCGATGCGGCCATAGTCGATATGCACCAGGAGGCGCGAGCTTCCCGGCGCGATCTTGACGATGTCTCCCGAAAAAAGGGTCGAGATCGTGCAATCGCCGACCGGCGCCGACGCAACGTCCCATCCGTTCCGCTCGACGACGTTGACGCCGCGCTCGACGAACCCGAGCGTCAATTCGCGATCTTCGGTTTGTGAGAACACGCGCGCGGCCAGGGAATTGCGGACGGAGTTCACCCGGACCCCCTCGAGCGTGGTGATTTCGGCCTGAAATTCACAAGGATCGCCGAGCGAACCGTCAAATTGGATCTTCAGCCGCGGAAAGTTGCGCTCTAGGGCGGAGTAGGTCTCGGCGAGAGTTGGACATCGAATTTGGCGCCGCATGGCAAATCGGTTCCGTCAGGCTCTGCCGGATCCTTGCGCCGAGGCGGACCTGTCTTGCTCAAAGCGCCGCGATCTTGCCGGCCGTCCCGCCAAAGCCGGCGTCAATCGGCGGAGCCTCCTCGAACGACAGCGCCGTCCTGGCTTTGCTCGCCCAAAAATCCAGCAGAAATCAAAGGTTAGGTCATTACGCGAGCTGCGTTTACCTTATACCGCGAACGATGTGGAATTTCAACATGGGTTGCGCGATTTGGCCGGCCGAGTCGTGCGGCCGCGTCACGCGCCTAGAATCGCATCTCCGAGAGCCCGCGATATCCCTTAAGCGAAATCGTCGGACAAAATCCGCAAATTGGCGGTCGCCATCGCTAACCATTCCTTACCCGCGGCCTGAAATCGTCGGGAAGCGTCGGCGCCCGCTTTGGCCTACTGGGTGAGGTGAGCGTAGTCTTGGAGCGCGTTATTGAACAATGTTTTAAGCCCCTTCGAAATATCGTCGCCGACCCCCACGGTAATGAACAGGTTGGAGTTGCTGGCGCAATTCGCCATCATGTCCTGCGCGATCTGGTCTCCGGAGAGGCTGCCGGGCTGGAATTGGTTCACGTTTTGGTCATAGTAGCTCGGTTGCCACTGCCCGGTCGCAAAGTTGAGCTCCGTCAGCGGCAGCGGATCGTACGTCAGATATAGTACGCCAATTTTTATACCACGTTGCTTGATCGCCGCACAAAGCTGAGCCGACAGCGTGCCCGGGGCGGCGATGGGCGCCATTTGGCGATAGGGATCGCACAAAGCAGGTTTTTTATATTTGGGAGGATTTATGGTCGACAAATCGTTGCCCGCAGTGACCGAAGCGACGCATTCGTCTTCGAGCCCGTCGGTGACGATCATCAGCACTGCTTGCGGGGTGGGCGGGTTGCTTCCCTCCCCCGGAGTTGGGATGTAGAGCGAGGTCGGGTTGGAGGGGTCAGGCGTGTTGATCTGGGTCAACGCCAAGTCGATGTTGGTGTCGGTGTCGTTGTTGTAGGTAGGCGGTTGGGTGCAGGTCGGCTCTGAACACAGGTTATCTTCATCGTAAACCTCCAACATTTGAACCGGGCTTGGACCGCTGGAGGGGTTGACGTTCGACGCCAGGTTTTCCAGACCTGGTATCGTGTCGGTCAGCGGAAACAAAGAACGTACGCTGACATCGAACGAGTCGACCGCGACTCCATAGGTCGGCGACCAACCATACAGGGCAAGGTTTTGCGTCCAAGTTTGAACCACCGTGCTGATCATGGTGGCCGCAGCGGGGGCAACTTCGTCGATGCGAAGCGTGATGCCGAGCTGACGCGCAAGCTGATAATCGTCGATTCCGGTCGCCGGGGTGTTATCCGTGCCGTCCATCGAATAGTACGGCGTGCCCCTACTGCCCTGCGGATTGCCGCAAACGTCAAAGTTGGGCTGTTGATAGGCGGGGAGATTAGGCGGCAGATTGGCCGGGAGCGGTGGATCGCTGCACACGGGCGGGGTGCTCTCATGGCAAGCGAAAGCGCAGCCGCCCCACTGCTTGTACGTCGCCCCGACCATCTTGGTGATGCCCGCCGGCGTCGCCGGTAGCGCCATCGAGGGCGAGGTGTCGAGCAGCAGGTAAAAATTCATATTAGGATTCGTGCCGCTCGCCTGCGAAGAGCCGCTAAGGTTCATCGACGCCGAATTGAGGATGCCGGAAAATACATTTGCGCCCTGCGCCGTGTAGGAGACGGTCGCGGTGCGGTTCAATCCGGAATCGGCAATATTGATCGTAAGGTTCGTGTCGGGATTGAAGGTAAGCCCGGAGAAGCCGGAGATTTGCCCAAGGAACATGTCTTTCGCGGCGGCCACAGCGACCGCATCGGGTTGCAACATCATTTGGTTCGACACCGCCGCCAGCGCGGCGGCGTCGGCGGCGGCGTTCATTTGCGTCCATCTGCGCGCGTTGTTGGCGTAGTCGACCCCCATGCCGATGGCGAAGAGCAAGGGGACGGCCGTGATCGCGAAAATCGTCGCGACGTTGCCGCGCCTATCCCTAGCAAAGCGGCCAAGCAAGCGGGAAAGCAACGAATTCTTCCTGAGATTGAATAGCGACGCCACGTCCAAAACTCCAATCCGCGTCCGCCGAGCAATTCTCGACGTTTCGTCCCTAACGAGCGAGGCGGCTCAGCTCGCGCTCAAGGCGGCGGGATGAAACTCCTCGATCGCCGCCCGGGAATACCGAGCCGTGTCGGCGCCAGAATGCGATTTCCGAAATCTCGCGCTATCCGCGCAGCGACGGCGTCGGACAAATCGCGCAGAGGGCGCTCGACATCGCTAACCCCGGGTTACCCAGGCGCCTGAAAATCGTGACGATAGGACGGGTCGTCCGTTGGGGGTGGCGAGGACTCACGGGGCCGGTGCCGATGCGGAGGCGCTTCGTTGCGGACTAGAATAGGACTTCGTCGGAAGAGCCGTCCGAAGGAGCGCGACCGAGGCGGCTGGAATGTCCTGGTCCTGGGTCACGGCGGAATAGAGGCCGGGCGAAGCCCAACTCTCGTGGGTCGGGCCGATCTCGGGTTGGAACGGCGCCAAAGGCGCTGTCGTAACACGCACCCGTCGGGCGGATATTCGGCATAGAGCACAGCGATGGCGATATTTGCGATTCTTCGATGGTTTCGTATGTCGCCGCGCTCGTCAGCGAAGACCCAAGTCATCTCTGCGCGCCGTCGATATCCCAAACGCCGTCGGCGCCGATCAAGAGAGCCTTTCGCGGCTGATCTCCCGGCGGATTCGTCGCGTTGCCGGGGTCCGGCACGTTCGCATTCATCTTTACGGTGGCGCCAGCCCAGTCCGTACCGCCATCTTGCGACACCGGGATCGCGGTCGAAGCCGTGATCTTCATAGACCTCGAGCAGCTGAATCGACCGCTTATCGAAGGCCGCCGATATCGCATTCCAGTTCGACACAGAGCGCTCCGGGAACATCTTGAGAATGCCGGGAGGCCGTCGGTCCTCGAATGCTGGCGTCGAAGGCGTTGACGGATGCTCCGATGTCCGAGCTGACCACGCTTGCGGCGACAGGCGCGCGAGCATCGCCAATCGCGAAAATGAAAGCGGCGGCGGGAAGCTCCCGGCCGCCGCTCTTTGCGTCGGATTTCGGCGTCTTCAGGTTGGCGCCGACGTCACAGCGAGATCTACGTCACAGCGAGGTCGACGAAAGACGCCCGGAAAAAAAGGTGACGGCCATACCTCCCGCGAGGCCGTCAGGCGCGGTGGTCGACGCCGCTAGTCGAGCAGGGGAACTAGCCACGTCGGAGCACGGAAATTCGTTCTTTTGAACATCACAAGAGATAGTAGCGGTCTTCGTTCACGGGCCGCCGCTCATCGTCACGCTCATTGTCCGCTTCCTTTTGAAAGCGGTGGTCCGCCGCGTGACTTCAGCGAGGCTCAAAACCGAAACTGCCTCTTGCATGAAATGACCTTTGCTCGAACCTTCTCCTCTCGAAATGGCCGCGCAATGGCGGGCTCAAATATTGACCTTGATCCAAACACCGCCGCCAGAGCTTCGCTACTGACGCCAAAAATTCTTCGATCCAAAAAATCTGCGGAAACGGCTTGGGCGCGGCAATATAAATAGGTGATGAACCTTCGTCAGACTTGTTCAGGTTACCTCGATAAAAGCATCTGGTCATTCTAACCTGCGTGAGCCAGTCGCGGTTGGCTTCCATCTGTCATCGGATACCGCACCTTCAAGTCGCCAACCGAAACGGGACATCCCGCTTTCGCTTCTCAATAGATTTGCCGCACTCCCAAGTCGCCTCCGCAGAGATGCCTATGACTTGAATTCAGCCGTCGGTCCCTAATCCTTACGGTACGGCTCTGCGTCGAAACCGATACGTCATCGTGGCGCAATTGCTACTCTGGCGAACCGTTTCTCTGCCAAGTCACTTCTTGCGGGCAGTCGCCTCGGGGCCACGTCCGGTAGTCTCAAAGCGCCTGCGGGGGATACAATGCCAGAAAACGCGACGCGGATGATATCCTTTAAGCGAAGAAGCTGTACAGATAGCGACAAAATCTTCGGGCCAGGGCGCTCTTCATCGCAAAGTAAAGACTTCGCCGGAAAATTCGCTGACGCGACGCGTAAAAAACGCGCGAGGTTGTGCCGGCTGGGCACGGCAACCGATCGCAAGTTCTATTTGAGTTCCTTTTGAGCGCGGCGACTTGCGCGCGCTCAGGCCGCCTGCGCCGCGCGCCGGGATTCAATCCTTGCGGTCGGCGATTTTTTATGAAAGGCGCGGACCCACTCGATGTAGGCGCTTTCGGACAGCGGCGGCGAGATCGCAAATCCCTGTCCGACCTCGACGCCGAGCTCCTGAGCGCAGATCAGCTCCGCTTCGGTCTCGACGCCTTCGGCGACAACGACGACATCAAGCTCGGCCGCCAGCGCGACCGTTGCGCGAACCAGCGCAATTCGCCGGCGATCTTGCTCGTTGGCGGCGAACTGCTCTCCAGCCCCCGGATGAAGCTTCGATCCAATTTGATGATGTCGATCGGCAGCGAGCTGACTTGGCTTAAGCACGAATAGCCCGTGCCGAAATCATCGACGGCGATCCGCACGCCGAGTTTCTTGACCTCCCTCAGCGATTCCAGGACAGCGCTGCGCTCGGCAATCATGACGCTTTCCGTGATCTCGAGCACCAGCCGACCGACGAGCGCGGGATGGGCGGCCACGATCTCGCGAAGCGAGGCAAGGAGGCCCTGGCCGAGCTGTGGCGCCGAGACGTTGATCGCAAGAAAAAGGTCATGGACGTCCAATCGGGCGAGCGCGTCGAACTGGCGAGAAGCCTCCTCGAGCACCCAGCCGCCGAGCCGGTTGATCTGACCGGACTGTTCGGCGACGCGGATCATGTCGGCCGTCGAAGACGGCGCATGGCCCGGCCGCTGCAGCCGCACCAACGCTTCGGCGCCGACGACCCGGAAATCCCTAAGGTCGATCAGCGGTTGATATCTGAGGGAGAACCACTCATTTTCGAATCCTTCCCGAATGCTGTTGAGCACCTCCGCGTTGGCGCGGCTGGCGAGGTCTGCGGCGTTCTCGAAGCTGGCGCAGCGATTGCGCCCCTGTTCCTTCGCTTGATACATGGCCCGGTCGGCGCAGCCGAGCGCCTCCTCCACCGAAGTCATCTCGTCGGTGAGCGGCGCGACCCCGACGCTGACGCTGACGAAGATCTGCTCGTTCCCCGCCTCCACAAAGCGATGAAACTTCTGGTTGATCCTGCGAGCGATCGATACGGCCTCGCTTTCATCGGACAAATTTCGACAAATGACCACGAATTCGTCGCCGCTCAATCGCGAGACATAGTCGCCGGGCCGGACACTGCCGCTAACGCGGTTGGCGACTTCGATGAGAACGGAATCGCCTGCCGGATGACCATACCGGTCGTTCACCCATTTGAACTTGTCGACGTCGACGAAGAGACAGGCGACGACCTCCTTGCGCCCGGCCCTGGTTGCGATGAGCTCGCTGACGTACTCGCTCAGCGCCACGCGATTCGGCAAACCCGTCAAATGATCGGTATAGGCGACTTCCTGCAACTTGCGTTGGGCGTCGAGGAGCGTCGTTACGTCCGACATGACGCAGAGATACTCATCGCCCGCGTGGCCCGCCATCTTGCTTTTGACCGCCGAGAGGATGATGCCGATCGGAGCGGAATCCCTGCAGAGAAGCTGCAGCGGGACATCGCGAAGTTCGCCCTCATAGGCGAGCCGGGCGAGGACGTCTTCGACGAACCTTGCTCGCGAATCGCCCGCGAGCCAAAGCTCGAAGCCCCGCCCGATGATTTCGGCCGGGCGGGCGCCGACGACCTCGGCGCAATAGCGACTGACACGAACGACGAGGCCGGTTGCGTCCATCGAAAACATCAATGTCGGCGTCGCGTGATAGATGTGATCGATCAATTGCCAGGCTGATTCGGTGTTGGCCCGCTCCTCGCGCAGCCGCGATTGCATCGAGTTGAAGGCGACGGCCAAGAGACCGAGCTCGTCGCGGCCGGAGGCCTCGACGTGACCTAAGCGGCCGGTTTGCGTCGTCTCCCGAATCGCCTCGAGCAGCCGCTCGAGGGGTATGCCGATGATCTTCCGGAAGGCGAGCAGGCTGGCCGCCAAAGACAGGGCGCAGCTGAAGAAGGCCATCAGCGCGGCGAAGGTGTTGGCCTCGTGGCGGAACTGAGCGATTTCCCCGGTCGTAAAGCCGACGCTGAGCGTGGCGCCTTGGCGCCCGACGAGAGGGATATCGAGTCGCTCCAACCCCTTCACGCCCTTGCAGCCGATTCCGGTGGGAACGAGGATTGGCTTGACCGTCTCGCCGGGCAGGCCGATCTCGGCGCACTCGATGGCCCGATCGGCCAGCAAGGTGTCGACGACGCGCCGGATGACCGGCCCGTCTTGCTGCCAGTCGAGGTCATCGACGGTTGCGGCCACGCGCGCCGAATAAGCGCCCACGCGCGCGCTCAACTCGTTCCTGAGCTCCGTCAGCTTATAGCGATCCATGATCAGCAAGCTAAAGATCGAGCTTGCGGCGAAGATCGCCGCAAGGCTAACCATAGACTTCGTAAAAATGGATATCGGGCTCTTCATCGCCCTCTCGTCATTCCGCCGGGGTCGCCTTGCCGCGTTCGATCAGCTCCTCAAGCGGCTTGCGATTGTCGATCTCGGTATGAAAAACCTCAAATCCGGCGTCGCGCTTGGCCAGATAGAAGTCGACATTGACGTCCTTGCCGCTCTCGCGTCGAAAATTGGTGCATAGGACGAAGTAGTCGCCCATCCGCACGATCATCGGATGAGCCTTCACCGGCGAAAGGGATTCGACCGTCCCATCCTCGATGTTCAAGTGCAACAGCGAGCCTCTGATCGCCTCGCGATCGATAAAGCGGAACATCGTGGCCTGCAGCTCTGCGCGCTGTGAAACGCTAAGATCTTCGGCGGCGGCTTCATTCAGGCTGAAGCTGCAAAACGCGAACAAGCCCGCAGCTACGCCAAGTCGAACGGCGATTGCCAACATCATGCTCTCCCTTCGCTACCCGCTCGGAGGCTTCGCCGAACGCTGACGGGATTCCCGTGGATGTTCGGTCCGGCGATCAAAGCCGCTCGGGCGAGCCGGCGATGAGCCCGCTGGCCGCTTCCTTGACTGCGGTCAAAAGGCTCGTTCGCCCGCGATATCAGAGAGTCGATTGTCGGTTCCCGCGCTATCCGATCCGCGCAACTGTCAGACAAATCGCGAAGAGGCGGTAAGATATCATTAATCAATTGCTGCGCGGAACGCCTGCATTTGAAGCGAATTTTTCGCGAGACCCGCCGGGCGCGGGTTCGGGCCTCGCCTCCCGCTTGCCCGACAGTCCTCTTGGTCGCGCCTCGCCTGGCGAACCAATCCTCCCATTTTCCGGGGGTGCGCTTTTTGCGCCGGCGATCAAAGTGCCGCTCGTCTTACGACCCTGGAGACGGCGGTGGACGCGACCCTTCGGCCCTTGACGGCGCGTATCGCACGCAGAGCCGACAACGAGCTTCTTGCGCGCAGGACCTTTCGATTGAGGAAGACCGTGTTCATCGACCGGCTTGGCTGGGCGCTGGACCCGGTCGACGGCGAGGAAATTGATCAATTCGATCGCGAAGACACCGAATATTGCGCGCTCGAGCGCGCGGGCGAACTGCTCGGCTGCTTTCGGGCGCGCCGTTGCGACCGTCCCTACCTGACGAAAGAAATCTTCGGACATCTCGCGACCATCGCGCCTTTGCCGATCAACGCCAGCGCGTGGGAGATCACCCGTTTTGCGATGAACCCCGAACAGGACGCAAGCCCGGGCCTGCTTTACGCCGCGCTCTTCCTGTTCGGCGCGCATCGGCGAGCGCGGTCTCTCGTCGCCCTTGCGGATTTGACTCACGAGCGCCTGCTGCGCCGAGCGGGGGTCGCCAGCCGACGCTACGGACCGCCGCAAATCGTCGGCAGCGCGCGCGGCCGCCCGCTCTACGCCGTTGTCGGAGAAATCCCACTCTGGGCGGAAGGCCCGCGCTTCTCCGTCCGGCACGCCGAACTCTTCAAGCGCCTGGAGCTCATCGATGAAACATCCCCTCAGCGACCTCAAACCCTTTCAGCGTGATCCGCTGCAGTTCTTCCTGGACAAGGGCATCGGCGCAGCGGCGCCGCTCGTCCGGCTGAATATGGGCTTCTCGCCTGTCTATCTCGTCGCCGACGCCGAGCTCATCAAGCCCATCTTCAAGGCGCCCGAACGCGATATCGACAAAGGCAAGCTGATCTACAAGCTGCGCGAAGTCATCGGCGAGAGCTCGATGGTCCTCTCAGGTCCGCCGCACAAGGAGCGGCGGGCCGCGATCCACGCGCAACTCGCCCGCGGGGTTGCAGACGGTTACGCCCCGGACATTTGCGCGATCATCCGCTCGCACGCCGGCGGCGTCGCTTTGGCCAGCGAGTTTGACGCGCATAAGTTTTCCGCAACGCTTGCGGTGAGAATCATCGCCAACATTCTCTTCGGACAAGGCGTGCTGACGACCAATGACGAGAACGGGCTGATCGCGGCGCTGCACATGGCGGAGGACGACCTCGCCGCCAAGATTTTCAAGATTGCGCCCGATTGGCCCTGGGTTCATTTCCGCAAGAAGCGACAGCTCGCCGACGCCAAGCGAATCATGAGCTTCGTCGTCGAAAGGACGCAGAAGCGGGCGACGAAGCGCAGCATATTGAGCGCGCTCAACGCCCTCGATCTGACGGCGAAGCAAATGCAGGAAGAGATTTTGCTGCTTCTCCTCGCCGGGCATCATACGAGCGGGTCAGCCGGCGGCTGGCTGCTTTACCATTTGGCGATTTTTCCCGATCTGGCCGATCGGATCGCGGCGGAGGCGCGGTCAGTGACGGGCCCGGACGGCGAAATCGACTCGAGCCGGCTCAAGGACGCAAAAATCTCCTTGGCCACGGTGAAGGAGACGCTGCGCCTCTACCCGTCAGCCTATTGGCTTTCGCGCGAGACGATGCGCGCGATGGAAATCGGCGGCGTTCAGCTCAAGAAGGGAACGTCGCTGATCGTCAGCCCCTGGCACATTCACCGCGACCCGCGCTATTGGCCCAATCCTGACGAGTTCGATCATAACCGCGACTTCAGCGGGCCTGCCTTTCTGCCGTTCGGCGCCGGCCCACGCGTCTGCGTCGGGATGGGGCTCGGACTGCTCGAGCTTCAGTTGATGGCGCTCGAAATGGCGTCGGCCTTCAGCATCGACCTTCTGTCGCCCAACCCGGCCGGGCGACCTAGGCCCTCGATCACGATCGTACCGCCGCCGATCCGACTGCGCTTGACGGCGCGCGAGCGAATCCGCCAGGTCCCGCAAGCGGCTTGAAATCCTCTTTGCCCTGGACCGCCGAATGGAAAAAGACGCAGGCGCCAAGGCTGAGTCGTCAACGGGCGCAGCGCTCACGCTGATGCTGATCTACGTTAGTGGCGAGTACCGTCGCATCGGCGAGCATCTGGCGGCGAAACTGTGCCTGCTGGCCATCGAAGCCGCCGGCGGAGGTCGCGGCAGAAGCGCGGCGATTCGCAAGGTCCTGGGATCGGACGCCGCCGAGCGGCTGCGGAATCTGGAAGAGATCCGCAAAAACGGCATGATTCGAGCGGGCGAGGCCGACAAGCGCAAGAAAGACTTGCGCGATTAGCGCTTGGCCGGGTCGGCCTCGAACTCGGCCGCCACTCGGCGACGACGACGAGGCGGGTCCAGCCGCGCCTCCGATCGAGGCTTCGCGCTCCTCAAATCGCAGGCAAAGGCCGGGCGCCAACGTACTCGCGGCGACGCCAAGGCTTGATGGCGCTTACGAGGCGACCTAGGCTCAAGGCGCAGGGGAGAATCGCCATGACGCCGGCAAGCATGAACAAGGTCCGCCTGGGTCGAACCGACCTGATGGTCACGCCGATCTGCTTCGGCACGTCGGGGCTTGGCGATATGCCCGACACTTACGGCTACAGCGTCGAGGCCGAGCGCGCCAAGGCGACGGTACAGGCGATTTTTGCGGGCCCGGCCAACTTCCTCGATTCTTCGCGCATCTACGGCATGGGGCGCAGCGAGGAGCGGATCGGCGCAGTGATCGGCAAGCGCGGCGGCCTTCCCGCGGGCTTCGTCATCTCGACCAAGCTAGACCGCGACTTCGAGACCAACGCCTTCGGCGCGAAGGAGGCGCGCCGCTCACTCGAAAAGAGCCTCGCGGCGCTGGGTCTAGACCGGGTTGATCTGCTCCACTTGCACGATCCCGAACACGCCCGTTCCTTCGCCGAAGCGACGAGCCGTGACGGCGCCTTGGGCGAACTCTTCCGCATCAAGGAGGAGGGATTGACGAAGGCGGTGGGTCTTGCGGCGGGGCCGACGGCAATGATGGCGCCGCTGCTCCGCCACTGGGATTTCGACGCCGTGATCACCCATAATCGCTTTACGCTCGCCAATCGCAGCGCCGCGGACCTGCTGGATCTGGCGAGCTCGAAGGGAATCGCAGTCCTCAACGCCGCGCCCTACGCCGGCGGCGTTCTGGCGAAAGGCTCGGCGTCTTATCGCCGCTATGTCTATCAGGAGGCCTCCGAGGCGATGCTTGATCCCATTCGCCGGATCGAGGCGATCTGCGCGCGCCACAGCGTGCCGCCGGGCGCCGCCGCTCTGCAATTTTCCATGCGCGATAAGCGCGTCACCTCGACGATTTGCGGCGTCAGCCGGCCTGAGCGCGTCAAGCAGACGCTGGAATGGGCGTCCTTCCCCATCCCGGACGCGCTGTGGGAGGAGCTGAAGTCGGTTCCCTTCTCCGCCGACGATCCCGAGGCCACGCGCGAATACCGGCCGGGCTAGGCGCGAGTTCGCTCGTCGGCGGACGCCGACGGCGTCGACAGCGCGAACTTGAAGACCTCATGGTCTCACCCGCTCGACGAATTTCGCAAAAGCGTCGAGCTGCTTGCCGACGATCTCGCGCGTCGGCGCGTCGGTGAGCTCGAGCGTCGCCTGATCGAACTTGGTGTGGGCTAACGAGACGAATATCTCCGGCGTGCCGAAGACGAAGGCGTTAAGGTAAGTGAGCGCCATCCGCATGTGATATTGCATCCGCGAGCCGCCAAGCGCTCCGCCCGAGCAGGATTGGAGCGCAACCGGCTTCTCCCGGAAGGGCTGGTCGGGCATCCGCGACATCCAATCGATGGCGTTTTTGAGCGCGCCCGGTATGCTCCAGTTATATTCCGGCGAGATGATGATGAGGCCGTCAGCGGCTCGGATCGCGTCGGCCAGAGTTTTCACCGACGCGGGAAAGCCCGTCGCTTCTTGAATGTCGTGATCGTAGAGCGGGATTTCGGTGAACGGCGGCGCGACGCTGAGCTTCATCTCGGCGGGCGCCAAGGCGGGCAAAGCGCGCATGAGAGCGGCGTTGTAGGAGCGCTTGCGAAGACTCCCGCAGATCGTCACGACGTTGAGCTCGGGCATGGTATTCCTGCTTCAAGGGCTTGCCGAAAGACTCACAATTCGGCCCGGCGATTTCAATCGGGCAAGGGGATTTTTTGGCTTCGCCGGCGCAAGCCAACCGGCGCCCCGCCGCCTCTTAGTCTATATCATTGACATCGTTGGATAAAACTTTGGAGCGGGTGAAGGGAATCGAACCCTCGTATTCAGCTTGGAAGGCTGCTGCTCTACCATTGAGCTACACCCGCGCGCGCCTCCGTCTAGCACATGGAAGCGCCGGGGCGGAAGCGCGCGCCCGGCGTTTGGCGCCTTTGCATGCGGGTCGGCCGCGACCCCACCCTCACAAGCCGCCGGCGCCCGAAATGCGCGCCTCGAGGCGAATGCGCGAGCAACGTCCGCGGCGCACGCGATCGTCGTAGCGAGACCGGACGCAGTGCGGCGCCCGAAAGCACGCGTCAGATCGGCCGGTACGCAACGGCCTCGATTTCGACCTTGATGTCGATCATCAGACGCGCTTCGAGCGTGGTGCGAGCCGGCAAGTCTTTCGGAAAGTACGCGGCGTACACCTTGTTGAAGGTTGCGAAATCGCGGGCGTCGGCCAGCACGACCAGCGTCTTGACAACGTCGGAAATCTCCGCGCCCGCCAGCCTCAACGCCGACTTGATATTTTCCATGACCTGGCGGGTCTGCGCCTCGACGCCGCCGGCGACGATCGATCCGTCCGCGCCGATCGGAACCTGGCCCGAGACATAGATGAAGTCGCCGGCGCGGACCGCCGGCGAAAGCGGCGCCTGCGCCGCGCCGAAGTGCTGCCTCGTCATAGTTTCCTCTCCCGCCTTCGCCCTGCCGCGCTCCCGGCCGGCGACGCTAAATGCGCCGGGAAGGCGCGAGGATAAATCTATGGACAAAGCGGCGATTGTCGATATTCCTCTTTCTCAGCCGGATTTTCTCGAAGCCGGCCGCCGTTCTCTGCGCAGGGAGGATTGACCACATGGGAGGACTTAGCGCGCCCGATCGGTCATTCCGGCAGACGGAAGAACGACCCGACATACC
>Ga0187783_10002495_pt1 | contig 13656 bp, 16 predicted proteins | sample 1015_SJ02_MP02_2_FD_132471 | JGI IMG/M metagenome (GOLD analysis project Ga0187783, IMG submission 132471) | Tropical peat soil microbial communities from peatlands in Department of Meta, Colombia - 1015_SJ02_MP02_20_MG | ecosystem: Environmental > Terrestrial > Soil > Wetlands > Peat | place...
CATCGCGCGTCCCAAAGGCGGAATCGATTGGATCGGCTTGGGCCTGTTGACCGCGGGACTGGCCACGCTGCAGTTCGTGCTCGAGCAAGGCGAGCGCGACGATTGGTTCTCGTCCCAAGCAATCGTGCTCTGCAGCGCGATCTCGGCCGTGACGCTTTTGGCGTTCATCGTCAAAGCGCTGCGCGACAAACACCCGATCGTCGACTTGAACGTCTTTAAACACCGCTCGTTTTCGGTCGGCTCGTTCATGGGGATCATCATGGGCTTCGGCTTGTTCGGAACGGCGCTGATTCTGCCGCTCTTCTTTCAGTCGACCCTTGGTTTCACCGCATTCGACACCGGGATGGCGCTGATGCCCGGCGCGTTCGCGACTGCGGCATCGATGTTGATCATCGGCCGGCTGCTCAACCGAATCGACGGGCGGTGGTCGATAGTATTCGGAACGCTGCTGTTCGCGTGGTCTACCTGGCTCCTCGGCGGCTTAACCGTGCAGGCCGGCTATTGGGACGTCTTCTGGCCGCGTCTCGTCCAAGGCTTCGCGCTCGGCTTCCTGTTCGTGCCGCTCACAACGATCTCGCTGGGCGACGTTCCGGTTCCGGAACTTGCGGGAGCGACCGGCGTCTTCACGCTGCTGCGTCAGCTCGGCGGCAGCCTCGGCATCGCGATCCTCACGACGCTGCTAACGCACGAGACCGCAATTGCCTGGAACGTATTGTCGTCCGGCGTTACCCAGACGCACGGCTATTCGGTCGGGCAGCTCACGCAAATGGTCTCGCAGCAGGCGTCTATGATCGCCTACAACTATCTCTTCCGGGTCACCGCGATCGTGTTCGTGCTCTCGACGCCGCTGGTCTTTCTCATCAAGCGGCACAGTGCCGCGCCGGCAGCGGTTGCGGTCGCTGCTCCGCAACCGGCCGGCGCGGCTATTGCGAGATAACCATGGTTGACGTGCTTGAGATGTCCAGCTGCTCCTTCGGCAGGAGTCCCATGATAAATTTGAACGGATACGTAACCTCGACGGCGACGGTGCAGCCCGGGGCGTTGGTTCCGCTTGCGACGTCGGGCGGACAGCTTGGATAGGTAACGTTCACCGTAAAACCGGTCGCTACCGTTGCACCCTCCGAGAGGCTCTGCACGTAGCTTTGGACTTCGGCCTCGGTTGCGTTGCAGTCGGGCAGCTCGTTGTTGCTGTTCGTGCACGAAGTTGAACCGCGAACGACCGCCCAGCGTGCCCCTTGGCGTGCCAAGTACGAAACGAATCCGTAGGTGTACATCGCGCGACCGAAGTCGATGATGCCGAAGATCAGCAGCAGCACTGCGACCAGCGCAATCGCCATTTCGGGCAGGGTACTGCCGCGCTCTGAATGCCGCCTCATTGCTGCTCCACACGCATCGTGGCCGAACCGCTTACCGTGACGCTCGCGGGAAGAAGCGGCCACTTGACCCAAGGCTTGAAGGCTCCGGTCGTGTTGACTTGCACGTAGTAACTGGCGCCGGAGGTCGTGCACGCGACGACGGCTCCGCCGGACATGCAGAACGTCGGGCTCGGCGAGGCCGTGAGACCCGCGAGATTCTGCGCGTCGGCTAAGGCTGCGTTCTCCTGGCCGGTCATGTCGGCAGCCGTAACGAGGTTTTGCGCGCCGTACTCGACGCCCGCCCGTGCCGCGTTAGCCGCGAGAATTGCATCGTAGGCATAGCGCCCGTAATCGATGATCCCGAGCAATAGCAGCGCGAGCACGGGGAGGACGACCGCGAACTCGACGAGCGCGACGCCCCCCTCGGAGCGCAGAAACTTCACTGCGCGAGAACCACGTTCGAGACGATCGACGTCCCGGCGGCCGGCGCCGTGAAGGTTGTCGTACTGCCGCTCGTTCCAAGGTTCAAGCCGCTCGCGACGATCACGGTTTGCTTACCTCCGCCATCGCCCGAATAGGCCATGTTCGTGGCGCCCGGCGCGTAGATCAAGCCGTTGAAATGCACCGAAGCGCCCGAGAAGTTGGGCGAGCCGGTGTTGCTGGCGACTTGGTAGTAGAGCACGTCGGCGTAGCTTCCCGTGGTCGGCGCCGAGATCGTCGCGCTCCTGGCGGAGCTGAAGTCCGGCGGCGTCCCGGTTGAGGTGACGTAGAAGGTCACTCCGGATCCGACGAAGTCCGTGTTGCTGAAGTCGCTGGTTCCGGTGAGGACGTAGGTGCCGGGCTCGAGCGTCACCGTTCCGCAACTGCCCACCGGGAAGTTGCTGTAGCAGCCCGGCTGGAGCGTTGCGTTCATGTTGCCGTTCGGTAAGGACGTGCAGCTGGTCGTCGGCGGAGGACTCGCGCTGATCGTCGCACAGCCGGCGATTTGCGGGCAAGGGTTAGTAGCGCCCGCGCTGGGGACTGGAGCCGGCGTTGCGCCCGTGAAGGTGCAGCCCGCGGTATTCGCACTTCCGACGTAACCGAACGTCGCCGCATCGACCGTTCCCGAACAGCCGGTGATCGGTCCACTGCAGGTGATATTGCTGCCCGGCGCGCTGACCGAGCCGCTGATCTGGCAGCCCGTGCTGGGGCCGGGGGTGCTGCCGCTTGGTGCCGGGGTAGGCACGGAGAAGCAGCAAGTCGTGCTGCTCTCGACAAGCAGCGCGGTCGCCGAAGTGGATATATCCATCTTCTTCTGGCCGAACAGGCTCGAGAAGAAAACCGGATGAGGGGCCGTGATATTGACCTGCACCGCGCAGTTGTTCCCGGAGTAGGGGCCGCCTGAGGGCGGATTATTGACGGTTACCTTGACTCCGCTAGAGCTTCCCCCGGTGCTGCTGTCGCCCGAGTTCTTGTAGCCGTTGGCCTGGGCGTCGTCGATGGCGGCGGTCGTGGCCGCGCTCGAGCTCCCGCACCCAGCCGTCTGCAGGGCCTGCGCCCCGCCGATGGCCGCGGCGTCGGCTGCCGTCTGGGTCTGCCGCTGGGTGTACTGCCAGTAGCCGTTGTCGACGACCATCCCGCTGAAACCCATCATGACCGTCAGCGTGATCGCGACCAGCGGTATGATCTGGCCCCGCTCTGCCTTGCGCCTCATCGAAATACTCCTCCTCACCCGGAAAAACACCTATGCGAACGGCCGCACCTCACATAGCGGCCCGGCCAATTCGTTTGCGGCGCGTTAACGCTTAACGCACTGCACCGCCTCGGATAGTATCAGCCGCAAGCTGCAAATCTTGCGAACGATCTGGGAAGCTATTGTGAAGAATCGGAAGTTGGCGTACACTAGGACGGACGGCATGTATTTGCATGCCGCGTTTGGGGTGGGGAATGCTACCGAGCGGTAGACAAGCCGCTGTATGCGGCATTGAGAAGACCTTGGGAAGGCCAGCAAAAGATTTTCTGTCCGGCCCAAGGAGTATTGCGCTCGCTTCGCTAAGCCCCGCTCCGGACGAGCCGGTTTACGCGGCTCGCCGATTTGGCTTTTTCAACAGCACGTCAAGGAGAACAGATGCTTCGTACCCTGAAGGTTTTGGTACACGACGAGGCTGGCGCCGAGTTGACCGAATACGTTCTTCTCGTCACGCTCATCGCAATGGTTGCGTTCGTCGCGGTGAAACAGCTTGGCACGAACGTCAGTAGCTTCTTCAACGCTGCCGCGACGTCGATCTAACCTAACAATGTACCGGTCGCGATCCCCCATCGCGATGCCGGCGGTACAACCGAGGAGATAGCTTGCTTCCTGCTTTCCTAGCTCTCATAAAAGACGACGCGGGCGCCGAGCTGTCCGAGTACGTTCTCCTGGTTACGATTATTGCGCTAATGGCCTATATGATGGTCAAGATGTTCGGCCACGGCGTCAAGAACTTGTTCAACAACGCGGCAAATTCAGTCTAGATTTAGCTACCCGTTGGGACTCCATCGCGCGAGCGCTCGTCGCGGCACCTCCTGTGCCGCTACTGCTCTCGCGTTTTTTGGGGTGAACGAAGTTTTGAAACGGCCATCCATGGCCGGCCCCAAAAAAATCGCGAAGTCGCGCTTGTGGAGTCCCAACGGATAGCTAAATCAGAGGGTTCCTTAAAGGCTGGCGCTGCGTCCAGGGATTATTGCGAGATGACCATCTCCGACGTGCTGGACATCGTGATCTGCGCTTTGGGCAGATACGGAAGCATGAACTGGAACGGGTACGTCACCGTTACCTCGGCGATGCAGCCGGGCGCATCGCTCGCGGGCGCGCCGTTTGGGCAGCTCGGGAATTGCAGGTTGGCGGTGAGCGAGCCGGCGTTGGTCGCACCTTCCGAAAGGCTTTGAATGTACGGCTGGATATCGGTCGAGCCGGATTGCGCGGGACAGTTATCGAGCTTAGTGCACTGCGACCCGCGAACGATGGCCCACCGCGCGCCTTGACGCGCGAGCTGCGCCACGAAACCGTACGTGTAGAGCGCACGCCCGAAGTCGATGATCCCGAACATCAGCGCGAGCACGACCGCAATGACGACGGCGGTTTCGGGAAGGCTGGCTCCGCGCTGCCGATGCCGCATCACTGGGCCGATAGGCGCTGGATGGCACTTCCGCTGATCGTTACCGGTCCGCTGAAGCCGACGTATTTTACGAGCGGGCTAAACTGGGCATTCACGATGACCTGCACGTAGTACGTAACGTTTGAGCCCGAGCAGGGCATCGGCCCCGGGCTTCCGCCGCTCGTGGAGCAGAGCGTATTCACGGTGATGGCGTTAGCCGTCGTCCAAGCCGCCAGGCTGCCGGCGTCTGCAATCACGGCGTTTTTTATCCCCGCGGTATCCACGGCGGTGCCCACCCCCTGAGCCCCATACAGCACGCCGGCTCGAGCCGCGTTGGCCGCCAGAATCGAGTAGTACTCATATCGCCCGAGATCGATTAAGCCGATCAGCAAGAACGCCAACACTGGGGCCACGATCGCGAACTCGACCAGGCTGGCTCCCGCGTCGGAACGCAACGAAAATCTCATTGTGCCAGCACCGCCTTTTGAATGATTGAGGCGTTCGGAGGCGGCGAAGCTAAGTCGTACGCCGCGCTGCCGTTGAAGGTGGCGGCCCCAACGACAATCACAAGATAGCCGCCGCTGGTTCCGTTGAAAACGGCCGCGGTCGCGCCCGGCGCGTAGATCATGCCGCTGATCGACTGGCTTACGCCGTTGAAGATCGGGCTTTGCGTATTCGAGGGAACTTGGTAGTACAGAATGCCCCCATAATTGCCGGTCGTCATCGGCGAGAGCGAGACCGAAGACAGACCGTTGAACGTCGGAGGCGTGCCGTTCGCCGTCACGTAGAAATTCACGCCGCCGGAGGCGCTGGAGACGCTCTGCACGCCGTTGATGGTAACGCTGCCGTTGAACACGAACTGGCCGGTCGCAAAGGTTACGTTTGTAACGCCGTTGATGGTGAGCGAGCTATAGCATCCGGCCGGAATCGTTGCGCTCGAACCGCCATTGTACGTCGCCGAACTGCAGTTCGAGGTGGACGGAGGATTATTTGCGAGATAGCTGCAGCCCGCAATTTCCGGACACGGATCCGAGACCGCAAGCATCGGCTGCGGCGATGCTTGCGTAAACGTCGTCCCGTTCTCGGTGGGCGCCCCTCCCGCGTAACCGATGAAGGGAGCGTCGAAGGTCGGGTCGCCGTTGAACGTCGCCGTGTCGTTGATATAAAACCCGCATCCCGGAGAGCTCACGGTGTCGCCGTTGAAGATCGACGAAACCGTAGCGGACAGGAGATAGATGCAGCCGTTGAAATTTGCATTCAACGCTGCGACCGCGTGGGTCGTTTCCGGCGTTCCATTGGAAAAGCCGAACAAGCGCGTCAGAAACGACGGCACGTGCGAACTCTTGATGGTGACGTCCACCGCACAGTTGACGCCGGAATACGGGCCGGCGGACGGCGGATTCACAACCGTCACCGTCACGTTCCCCCCGCCCCCGCCACTAGCAATGACTCCACTGCTATTCGTATAGCCGGCGGCCGAAGCATCGGTCCTTGCGGCCGTCGTCGCCGCCGACTGATCGGGGCAGCCGTCGTAAAGTAGCTGCCGGGCGCCCCCGAGCGCGGCCGCATCGGTCGCCGATTGCTGCTCGCGCTGTTGGTACTCCCAGTAGCCGACGTCGATCGCCATCGCAGCGAAGCCCAACAAAACCGTAAGGCACACGGCCACAAACGGTAGGACAAAGCCTGCCTCTCCCGTTCGTCGCATAACGCTGCAATTTTATCAGGCGCTTCGTACCGTTATTTTGAAGAAATTGAGAAGCTCTTATGCCGTTGACGGTCGGTTGACGGTCAACGGCTTACGCTACTGCCCCGAGCTACTGCGAGATAACCATCTCCGAGGTGCTCGACATGGTGATGGCCGCCTTCGGCAGGTACGGCAGCATGAAGGTAAAGGGGTACGTCACCGTCACTTCCGCGGTGCAGCCCGGCGAGTTCGAGCCGGTCGCGCCGTTGGGGCAGTTTGGCCATTGCAGCGTAGCGACAATCGAGCTGGCGTTGGTCGCGCCCTCCGAAAGACTTTGGATGTACGGCTCGATGTCGGTCGTGCCGCCCTGCGCCGGGCAGTGGTCGAGCTTGGTGCACTCCGATCCGCGGACGATCGCCCAGCGCGCTCCTTCGCGCGCCAGCTGCGCGACGAATCCATAGGTGTACAGCGCGCGTCCGAAATCGATAATGCCGAACATCAGCGTCAGGACGATTGCAATCACGAGGGCCGTTTCCGGCAAGCTCGCCCCGCGCTCGCGCGTATCGCGTCTCATTGCTCCGCTACCCGCATCGTCGAGCTGCCGCTGATGTAGATCTGGCTCGGGATTCCCGGATAGTTCAAAATCGGGCTAAAGAGCCCCGTAACTTTCACTTGAACGTAGTACACCGTGTTTTGTGGCGGGCCGGTCTGCGACTGCGTCGAGCACGTGGTCGGCGCTCCGCCGTCAACCGAGCAGAGCTGATTCACGAAGATTCCCGTCTGCGGCGGATTGCTGGTCCAATTGGAAAGATTTGCGCCGTCCTGCAGCGCCGCGTTTTGGATGCCGCCGTCGTCGTCGGCCGTGATAAGGTTTTGAGCGCCGTAAGCAGCGCCGGCGCGGGCCGCATTCGCCGCCAAGATCGAAAAGTATCCGAACCGGCCGAACTCGATCGTGCCGACGAGCAGGAAGACGAAAGCCGGCAATACGAGCGCGAACTCGACGATGCTGGTGCCGGCATCGCCGGCAAATCGTTGGCTTTTCATTGCGCTAAAACCGCCTGTTGAATCAGCGAGAGCCCATTGTTGGGGCCCGGCAACGTCAGGGTGACTCCGGCCGTGAGCGCCGCGTTGGAGAACACGAAGACCGTGTACTGGCCGAACGTGACGTTGGCTTGTCCTAAGATTTCGCCCAGAGCGCTCGGCGCGTAGACGAGACCGGCTAAACTCAGGCTTGCTGCGACGTTGTACTCAACCGGATTGGTGTTGCCGGGGACCTGATAGAGCAGCACGCCGGCCGTATTTCCGGACGTGGGCGGATTCAACGCAAGCGCCACGTTGCCGAGGAACGATACCGGACCGCCCGTGCTGGTGACGTACATGGTGACGCCGCCCGTCCCGCTGGTGAGCACGCCGCTGTTCGTGACCGGGCCGGTGAATTCGTAAACACCGGGGTTCATGGTCAAAATTCCGTTCACCGGGTTCACGAACGAGCTGTAGCAGCCTGGGTTGACGCTCGTGGGCAGAACGGAGGCATTATAGTATACCGAGCAGCTGCTGTACGACGGTGGATTGTTGGTCAGATATGCGCATTGCGTGATCTCCGGGCAGGGATCCGCAACCGGCAGCATCTGCATGGGCTGCGCCTTGAGAAAGAGCGACAGAAGATTCTCGTCCAGCGAGTGGGCGTAGCCGAAGTTTGCAACGTCGATCACGGCTCCAAGCGTTTCCACCGTCGAGCTGTTGCTCAAGAAGCTGCAGGTGGGCGCCACGATAACGTCGCCGTTCAAGTTGAACGTGGCAGTCTGGCTCAGCAGAAAAAAGCAGCCGTTGTTGTTTGGAGTGGCGACGCCGACGGCTTCGGTCGATTCGCTCATCGACGGATAACCAAAGAGCCGGCTAAAGAACGACGACACGCCGGCGTTCTTTATTTGCACGTACACGGCGCAATTGGTTCCGGCGTACGGGCCATTGCTCGGCGGGTTCTGAACGGTCACCGTCACGCTGCCGCCGTTTGGATATCCGTTGGTGGCTGCGTCGGTCTGTGCCGCAGCAACCGCGGCGTTGTAACTGGGGCACCCCGCCGACGCAAGCCGCTGCGCGCCGCCCAGCGCCGCGGCATCGGTCGCGTTTTGCTGCTGGCGCTGCTGATATTCCCAGGAGCTGACGTCCACGGCAAGCCCAGCGAAGCCCATCAGGACCGTAAGGCAAACCGCGAGCAGGGGCAGCACTTGGCCTGCTTCGCGCCTGATCTTCATGCCGAAAATCTCCCTGAAACCTATGGACCGTACCCCGCCGTCCTTAGTCCCGCAGCGAGCCGCTCGAAGAAACGGCAGGCTCGCAGGGACGGTGGACGACGGGGGGACGGCTTGACCTCTTGCCCGCAATTATGCTACAGATGGCAGCAGGCCGTCAACATTTTGTGCTTCGGCAGAGTGTCGCGGTCTGGAAGAGAACCAGGGCTAACGAGCGGCCGTTCTATCGAGCGGCACTAGGCTTTGGGTCTTGCGCGCGCCCCCATTTGACGGGCCGCGGAGGACTTGAAGACGGCTCGTTACGTCGCTTGTTCCCACTAACCTAAGCGCTCTCACGCTAACACAAGGAGATAGAATGCTCGCCACCCTCAAGTCCATGATCCGCGACGACGAAGGCGCGACGATGGTCGAATACGGCCTGTTGGTCGCCCTGATCGCGATGGTCGCGCTTGCCGCGGTCAAACTGCTCGGCACGAATCTCAGCTCGCTCTTCAACACCGTCGCCGGCTCGGTCTAAGAACCCTAAAGCTCGCCAACGCCGTTACGGTTCGGCTACGGCAGAATCGTAACGGGTTGGACGACGCTCTCTTGTCCAAAGCCGTCGGTAAAGCTCGCTACGATCGTATAACGCGTCGCGAGCAGAACCGTCGGCGCTCGTAGGGTAACGACGTCGGCGTCCGCGCCGGCGTCGGAACCGGTCACCTCGTGCGATTGCGCGTCGTTTAGCGCAATCCGCATACCATTACGCGGCGAAAGAATGCGGACCCGTATCGGCTGTCCGCTTCTCGCCGTGCGATTGAGCACCTCGAATACGCCGTTGGCGTCGTCGCTCGTGGCCGCGGCCGCGTAGGGATCGTCGTCGCCCACGATTTGATCGGACTGCGCGGCCGCGGGACTCGACGCGGCAGCAACCACAATTCCCGCAATCGATTGGGCCGCAGAGCTTCCCTTGGTCGCGTACAGAAGCACGTGCATCTCGTGGGCGCCCGGCGCCGGCGGAACGACGAACGAGGTCTGGCCGTTGCTGGAAAACGGTTTCTGCGCCCAAATCGCGCCGTCGCTCCCCAGCAGTCGAACGTAACCACCGGCGGCGACCGCGGCGTACTCGACGTCGATGGTCTGTCCGGGCTGCGCCACGACCGGATGGACCGAAAGATCCTCGATCTGCGCGCCGCGAACGCGCGGCACGATCGCATTGAGAACGCGCGTCTCGCTGACGTTTCCGAGCGTTCCTTGCATGCTCATGCGCAGCGTATAGGCGGCGGGCTCGCTAGAGTTCGGGATGGCGACGGCGATCGATCCTGCCCCGTCGTCGAGCTTTCCACCTTGCAGCAGGCGCCCATCCGGCGCCACGACCTCATAGGCGAGCCGCCCCGCGCCGGTGACGCTGTATTGCGCGCGCACGGTTGTGCCTACGAGCGCCTCGGGAGGAACTACGAAGGCCGCGATGCGCGGCACCGATTCGCGTAGCGCCGCCGCCGCCGCGAGTGCCGCAATACCGAGAAGCAGCGCTAATCCCGCCACGAATGCATACGCCCGATGCGGAAGCCGGCGCTGCGGCGCGGCGGCTTCGACGAAGCAATGTACACCCTCTCCGGCAACCTCGGCGACGGCATGATCGAATGCCGGAAAGTCGGACGGACGTATCGGGATTTGCGTTAGGCTGGTCGAGAGCGGGGCCGCTTCGAACACGGCCGCATCGCCGCAATGCGCTTCACCGTCGCGCGAGACCAGCCACGTTCGGCAGACGAGCGGCGTTTTCGTCCGGTTGATCACGCGTAGCGCGTAGGTCGCCACACCGCGCCGGCGGTCGTAACCTTCCAGCGCGAAAAACGCCGAGACGCTTCCGGCCGGCGTTCGTAAGGCACGCCCGCGGACCCGCGCCGGAACGCGCGCGGATCGCGGTACCAGCTCGCTCAAGGCGAGCGCCGTTTCATTGTGAGATCACCATTTGCGACGTACTTGACATCAATATCGTCGCACCCGGCAAAATTCCCGTCAAGAATGCAAACGGATATTTCACGCTGACCGCGACCGTGCAGCCCGGCGTCTTGCCCGAGAGGCCCGGCGGACACGCCGGCCAGGTCGCCGCGACTTGGACGTTGTTCGGATTCGTTAAACCTTCCGAGAGGCTCTGCACGAAGGCTTGAATTTGGGCTTCGCCGGCATTGCAGTTGTTGAGAAGCGAGCATTGCGATCCCCGGACGCTGGCCCAGCGCGCGCCCTCGCGCGCGATCTGCGCGACGAAGGCGTACGTATACATGGCGCGTCCGAAATCGAAAATCCCGAAGACCATCGCGAGCAACACGCCGATGACGATCGCCGTTTCGGGAAGGCTTGCACCGCGTTGCCGCGCCGGCCCTTTCATTGACTCCCGATCACCATCATCGCGGTGGCCGTAACCGGGACGTTGGTCGGGATTCCCGGATAGCGCAGGATCGGCGTGAGCGTGGACGTGACTTGCACTTGGACGTAATACACGAGATCTTGCGAGCCCGACGCCACGCTGCTGGAAGGGCAGGTCGTTACGACGCCGTCGAGCGCGCAGACGATCGTTCGCGTCACCTGCATGTTCGGAAGACCGGCGGCGTCCTGCGCCGCCGCGTTCGTCGTGCCGGTACCGTCCACCGCGGTGATGTTCGTCTGTGCGGCGTACTGGACGCCGGCGCGCGCCGCGTGCGTCGCGAGAATCCCAAAATACATGTACCGGCCGATTTCGATCAGCCCGACCAGCATGAAGATCAGGACCGGTGCCAGCACCGCCAGCTCGACCAGAGCCGATCCATCTTCCGCGCGACGAGCCGCCCGCATCATTCGACGATTACCGCCTTATTCACGATCGACCCGCCGGGCGGCGGCGACGCAAACTCTTGCGCGCTGCTGCCGTTAAAGTTTGTCGCTCCGAAGACCAGCACGACGTAGCCGCCGCCTGAACCGTTGAAGTTCACGCTGGTCGCGCCCGGCGAGTAAATCAGCCCGCTGTAGCTGTTCGAAGCTCCGTTGAAATTTGCGCTCTGCGTGTTGCTCGAAACCTGATAGTAGAGCACGCCGGCCTGATTGCCGGTCAGCGGCGGAGCCAGGGTCACGTTGGCGCCGTTGAAGTTCGGCGGGGCGCCGCTCGAGGTGACGTAGATCGTGACCCCGGTTCCGCTGACGTGCGCGCCGTTGAAGTTCGAGCTGCCGGTGAGCACGTAGGTTCCGTTCATGGTCACGTTCGCTCCGTTGAGATTCAAGGAGCTGTAGCAGCCGGCGGCGAGCGCACCGTTGTAACCATTTCCATTGAACGACGCGCACGAACTGGTTGGCGGCGGATTGTTCGTGAGATACGCACAGCCGGGAATGTCCAGGCACGGGTCGGCGGCCGCCAACATCGGAGCGGGCGTTGCTTCGGTGAAGTTCGCGCCGTTTTCGTTGGGCAAGGGTCCTGCATAACCGATCGATAGCGCGTTCACCGTCGCGCCGTTGAAGTTGCCGGTGTAGTTTATGATGATGCCGCATTGCGCCGATTGGATGTTCGCGCCGTTGAGGTTCTGGATCGCGGTCGGGCTCAGCAGATAGATGCAATCGCCGCCGGTCGGACTCACTGCCGCGACCGCTTGCGTCGACTCGGTCATCCCGGCCGGATAGCCAAACAGCCGCGTGAAAAACGTTTGTACGTTGGTGGCCGTAATTTGAACCGCGATCGCGCAATTATTTCCGGCATACGGTCCGCTCGACGGTGGGCTGACCGGCGTGACCGTCACGCCGTTGCCGCCGTTGCTGAAGCCGTTATTTGCAGCCGCGGAAACTGCGGCGATTTCCGCATTGCTCTGGCTGGTGCAGCTCGATCGCACCAGCACTTGAGCTCCGCCCAACGCCGCGGCGTCGGCCGCCGTTTGCTGCGCCTGCTGTCTGTACTCGAGATATCCGACGTCGACGGCAATGCCGCCGAAACCCACCAACGCGCCGAGACAGATGGCTACCAGCGGTAGGATCTGTCCTGCCTGGCGCGCCCGCGTCACCTCGTGACGATCTCCGGCGTCATGACAAAGACCACGTCGGACTGCATGTTCTGATACTGCGTCGACGTGAAGAGTTTGCCGAGGATCGGGATCTGAGACAGCAACGGGATCTTCAAGATCGTCTTGCGCTCGATGCGCTGCACGAGCCCGCCGAGGATGATGCTCTCACCCGGCCGCGTGATCACGTCGGTGGAGAGCTGGCTGACGGTGAGCGCCGGGATCGAGAAGCCCGAAACGATGACCGCATTGGTGTAGTCGAGCGCCGAGATCGAGGGCGCAACGACCGCGCGCACCGAGCCGTTGCCCAAAATGCTCGGGGTTACGTTGAGCTGAACGCCGTACGGCTGATAGGTGACGTTGACGGCACCAAGACCCGTCGACGTCACGACCGGTATCTCTCCGCCGACCAAAAAGGTCGCTTTGATTCCTGGACTAGTGACCAGATTCGGGCTGGAGAGAATCCGCGCATGGCCCTCCTCAATCAGAAGATTGAGGGTCGGCGCGAGCGTCGTCGTGCGGTAGAACGGCTGGATCGTAAAGCCGAGGCCCGAGCCCGGGAGTGACGGCGTTTCGATCACCGGGAAGGACGGCGGGACGAGGCTTGGTGTGGCCTGACCGGCGACCGGTTGGGCCGCATAGAGCGAGATGCCGAGATTCGATTGCGCGCTCTTGTCGACTTCGAGTACGTAGACTTTGATGTCAATTTCGCTGTCGGTCAACGAGTTGAGCCGGTCGATCAGCTCTCCGTTCGAGGCGAGGTAGGGGCCGGCCAAAGCGCGCGCTCGATCGAGGATTGCCTGGGCCGTAACGGCATCGGTGGCATTGCCGCTGACGATCACATTGCCTTTCCCATCCGGATCGACGTGAATGTCGGTCGCTCCGGGAAGGGTGGCGATGGCGCGCTGCAGGTCGCCAAGATTTTGCGAGATCGTCACGGCGTTGACCAGGACGCCGCCTTGCGCTTTTACGATGGGGTCGAAGCGCTCGAGGATGTCGTTGAGCTGCTGAAACTGCGCTCCGTCGCCGACCGTGCCGCGGACGACGATCGACCGGTCGAAGCTGATGACTTGAACTCCGGGCGCCGAGACCGCGGTACGAATCATCTGCGCGACGTCGTCGAGCTCTTGCTGGGTAACGGTGACCTCATACGTTTGCCGTTTTCCGTTCGCCCAGATGAAGACGGTAGTATGACCAGGGTTCTTGCCGTTGACCACGACTTGCGAGGTCCCGATCGGAACCACGCCGGCG
>Ga0187783_10002496_pt1 | contig 13654 bp, 9 predicted proteins | sample 1015_SJ02_MP02_2_FD_132471 | JGI IMG/M metagenome (GOLD analysis project Ga0187783, IMG submission 132471) | Tropical peat soil microbial communities from peatlands in Department of Meta, Colombia - 1015_SJ02_MP02_20_MG | ecosystem: Environmental > Terrestrial > Soil > Wetlands > Peat | place...
CGGGTAGCCGCGCCGGCATGGCCCTCGCGGTGGTCATGGCAGTGACCGATACCCCGGTCAAGGTTGATGGGGTAGCCGAGAAACAACAAGATCATCTATAGTTACACGATGCTGGATGTGACCAGGCTCCGAGTGCTGGTCGCGGTCGCCCGGCACGGCTCGGTCACCGCCGCTGCCCGCGCGCTGAACTATGCACAGCCTTCCGTCAGCCATCACATCGCGCGGCTCGAGGCCGAGACCGGGACCCAGCTGATCGAGCGCGTCGGGCGCGGGATCCGGCTCACCGAGGCCGGCCGGCTGCTCGCCGAGCGAGCCGAAGAGATCATCGGCAGACTCGACTCGGCCGAGACCGAACTGGCGGCGCATGTCGGGCTGCGCCAGGGCCGGGTGCGGCTCGCCGCGTTTCCTTCTGCGCTTGGAACGCTCGTCCCCGCGGCCGCGGCCAGGCTGGCGGCGGAGGTACCGAGCCTGGAATTCATGCTGACGGAGGCGGAGCCGCCGGAAGCGCTGCGGATGCTGCGGGCCGGATACGTCGATGTGGCCGTCGTGTTCCAGCACTACCAGGAGGACATCGACGCGGCACCGCCGCAGCCCGCCGACGAGGGCACTCGGGGCGTGCTGCTGCTCGATGAGCCGGTCCACCTGGTGACTCCGGCGGCTGCCGCTGGCGGTCCAGGGGTGGGCGAGCCGGTGCCGGTCGCGGACCTTGCGGCGTACGCGGCGCGCAAGTGGATAGCCGGCTGCGAGCGCTGCCGCTCCTACCTTGTCCGGCAATGCGAGTTGGCCGGTTTCACGCCACGGATTGCGTTCACGACCGACGATTACCTGGCCGTGCAGGCGCTAGTTGCGGCCGGACTGGGCGTCACCACGCTGCCGGGCTTGTGCCTGCGCGCGGCGCGCCATCCGGGCGTCGTGACGGCGCCGCTGGCGGGGGCCAGGCGATACGTCTTCGCTGTTACCTACGGCCGATCTCCCGGCTCGGAGGCGACCACGCGTCTCATCGACACGCTGCAGCAGGTAGCGATCGAGCCAGCGGCAGCCGCCAGGTTAGCCGCGCTGGCGGCTTAGACCACGGCTAGATCTTGGTAGCCCGGTCGGCCCAGTACGGATCGCGCAGCCGCCGCTTGAGCAGCTTCCCGCTCGGATCGCGGGGCAGTTCGGCGACGAAGTCGATCGACCGGGGCCACTTCATCTTCGCCAGCCGGCCTTCGAGGCGCGCCAGAATGTCCGCGGCGAGCTCGTCGCCCGGCTCGACTCCGGCAGCCGGCTGCACGACGGCTTTGATCTGCTCGCCCCACTCCTCGTCCGGGATACCGAACACCGCGACGTCGGCGACCTTCGGATTCATGATGATCTCGGCTTCGATCTCCGCCGGGTAGATGTTCGCCCCGCCGGAGATGATCATGTCCGACTTCCGGTCGCACAGGAACAGGAAGCCCGCGTCATCCAGATAGCCGATGTCGCCGACGGTGAAAAAGCCGGGCAGCCGACCTGCGTCGGTCTTGGCCTTGTCTTTGTAGTACTCGAAATCCAACAGCCCCAGCTTCATGTAGATAGTGCCGGGGACGCCGGTCGGCTGCGCGTCGCCGTTCTCGTCGGCGATCAGTATCTCGCTGGTCGGCCACGGGATCCCGACCGTGCCAGGGCGAGCGAGCCAGTCTTGCGGGGAGGCGACCGTGCCGCCGCCCTCGGTGGCCGCGTAGTACTCCCAGACGCACGGACCCCACCAGTCGAGCATCTCCTGCTTGATCCCGACCGGACAGGGCGCAGCCGCGTGGATCAGCCAGCGCATCGAGGACAGGTCGTAGCGCGCCCGCACCTCATCCGGCAGCGACAGCATCCGCTTGAAGTGCGTCGGCACCATGTGTGAGCCGGTGACCCGGTAGCGCTGGGTGAGCGCGAGCGCCGTCTCCGCGTCGAAGCCGTCCATGCACACCAGCGTGTGGCCGAGCTGCAGGGCAGCGACCCCAAACGTCGTCACGGCGGTGTGATAGTTCGGTGAGCTCACCAGGTGCGCGTTGGGCTGGCCTTCGGTGACCCCAAAGATGCCGAGCAGACCGCCGGCGAGCAGCGCGCCCGCGTCATCCGGGTCGAGACCCGTGAGCGCCCGGCGTACGCCCTTCGGCCGCCCGGTCGTCCCGGAGGTGTAGTGCATCGTCGTACCCGCGGTCCGGTCGGCTGGCAGCGTGTCTGGCTGGCCAGCACGCAGATCGGCCACGTCGGTAAAGCCGGGCACGGCGCCGAAGCTGAACCTTGCATCGGCCGGGATCCCCGCCGCGTCGGCGGTGTCGACGCCGAGCTGAGCAAAGCGCTCGTGCACGAAGAACGCCTTCGCACCGCAGTCGGCGGCGATGTAGGCAGCCTCCGGCACGGTGAAGTGCCAGTTGATCGGCGTCAGGTACCAGCCAGCCTGCAACGCCGCCACGAGGACCTCCACGGCCGCGGCGCCGTTCGGGAGCAGCGCCGCGATGCCGTCACCGGGCTGCAGGCCGCGGGCGCGCAGCGCGTGCGTGAGCTGGTTGGCGCGGCCGAGCAAGGCGCCCGCTGGGTGCTCAGTGCCATCGGGATCGATCACAGCGATCCAGGACGGATCTGCTATCGCCCGACCCCAGAACCCCTTTGCACCCACCGGCACCTCCTGGCTGCGCTGCCCTGTCGTGCTGACCTTGAACTAGAACCGGTTCTAGTCTAGGGTCGACGCGCCCCACGGCGACAGGGCTGACGGCGACCTACACCGGGACCTGACCGCCCCTGAAGTCGTCGCCGCCCTGATGACCGGGCGCGCCGTCGCCGTAGCCCGCGACGGTCAGGTCCTCGTAGTCGGACTCAGGCCGGGTGCGCGCCATGATCACGCCGATAAGCAAGACGATGACGCCCGCCAGCCCGACCGTCGCCGGGAGGATGACCATCACCACGAAGACCTTGGCGTCATAGGACCTGGCCGTGTTGACGGCGGCCGCTACCGAGACGGGCACCGTCGCGAACGTGCCATTCAGCAGGTTGAGCACCTGCTTGCCCGCGCTGTCGACGAGATACAGATGCTGGCTGGACCTGACCTTCACCGGCCCCCCAGAGACCGGGTCCACGTAGTCCGTGGTGGTGCCCGCGTAGTACTCACCGAGGCTGACGGTCGCCTGATCCAGCATCCCAACGAGCGATCCGGGCAGCTGCTGGGTGCCGATCCTGGTGGGCGCGACAGTCTCGACGTACTTGTAGGTCGCCAGCCCGTCCACAGTGGCGGTACCCGCATAGGAGATCGGATGCGTGGCCATCAGCATCGTGTCGAAGATCTGGTAGGTGGTCTTCTGCGCACCGAGCGGCCAGACGTAGCCGAGGCCCGAGAACCGAACGCGCTTGGCGTCGATATTGGCTCCGCAGCAGTCGACCAGATCCCCGGACCGCCGGTCGAACGCGAGCCGCTGCAGCGAGTAGTTATAGGTCATGCCGTTTGTCTGGTCGAAGATATAGGAGAAGTTATTCCAGACCGCGGTGCTATCTGACCCGGACGCCACGTCGCCCTCGGTTGTGGTGGTGTCGGTCATCGTGACGCCTGTCAGCTCCTGAAGCTCACTGGGATTGAAGTAGCTGACATCGCGTGCCGACAGCGTGGTAACGGTGTGTTCGTTCAGCGGGAACTTGATTGCCTGGTCGGCGATGTAGAAGCGGGTGAACAGCGCCAGCACGATCAGGAAGGCTCCGAGTGCACTCGCCACGAGCCCGGTACCCCTGAGCATGGCTCCTCCGCGACGGATAACCTTTGCGGACAAATGTCGTCAACACGGCAGGCGTTGAGGGGATGATACTCAGCGTGCATGTAGGCGGCAATCGGGCACATGCGTATATCAGGCATAAGTACTGTCAGCGTAGGGATTGCTGCACGGGCCTGCCGGCGAGGGCTCAGCGGGCCCGCTGACCGTTCGCCCCCGGCAGCAAGGCCGCGGCCAGCCGGCCGACGATGACCAGGCATGCCAGCTGCGGGATCATGGCTGACAGCACCCGCACCAGGTTGCCCGCGCCGGCGTGGTAGGTGAACTGCACGCCCACCGCGTGACTAACCGCGGCGGCTACCAGGAGACCGGCGGTAACGAGCGGCTCGGTGAGCCGCCGCGCGACCCTCGAGGACTGCCGGCGCCTGAGCGCGATCCCGAATCCCAGCGTCAGGATGGGAAGCAGTACTGCCCCGAGGTACCCGCCGACCCAGAGTCCCAGCAGGCAGGTCAGGCCGAGGCCCGCGGCCAGCGCGACGGGAGACCGCGCCGACGCGAAGCGCCAGACTGGCCAGGACGTGCCGGCCGCGGCCGCAGCCGCGGCGGAAGGCTGTGTCGCGGGTAGTTCGCCGGCCTGAGCTCTCCCCGGGATGGCCGATTCTGCGGTCATCCGAGCACCGGCATACTCCGCGGCGGCACCGGACGACTCGGCCGCTACCGATGCGGCGGGCGGCTGGGCCGCCAGCGCTGCACCTGACTGCCCGGCCGCGCGCGTCTCGACCGCCGCGACTGACCCGCGCCGCCTCCGGTCCGGCAGCAGAAAGGCAACGATGACGACAGCGAGCAGCCCGAGACCGCCGGCCCACAGCGCCGCCTCGTACTGGGCCTGCGGTTCGTACGTCAGTGTCACGAGGCCCCGTGATCCTGCGGGCAGGATCCAGCCCTGCTTCCAGCCGTCGAGCCGCACGGGCGGCAGGATGTGACCGGCCAGCCTGGCCTGCCACCCGGCGTTGTAGTTCTCGGTCACGACGAGATAGGACTGCTGCGCGGCCGCCACGCGGACCACGCGCCTGGACTGTGTCCAGCTCACCGTCCGCACCGGATCTGACGGCGCGACCGGGGCGCCGGTCAGCCGGTCGGCCTGCAAGTTCACGGTGACCGCCTGGACGCTGAACGCGTCTGCAGCCGGCTCGACGATGGCCGTGTTGCCGGCGGCGACCGGAACGCGCGAGCACGCCGTAAAGCTCAGCGGGCGGCCGGTCAGCAGGTCCTCGACCGTGCCGGACGCCCTGGTGGGGACGGCCTTGCCGGACACGTCGATCGTCGGCCCTTGCCCGCAGCCGAGGCTGACCGGAGCCGAGGGGTCAGTGGTCAGCTGCCGCACACCGGGAATCGCCACGTCGGTGATCTGGACCGGCATCGATGACAAGGCGAAGGTGAGTGTCAGGCCGTCGGTCGTCATCGGCGCGAAGCTGACCCGGTCGGCGCTGCCCGCTCCTGGCCCGCCGAGGACGGCGGTGCGCTTCTCGCCGCTGGAGCCGGTGATCGTGAGCCGGGCTAGCCCGGCCGCGCCAGCGGGCCTGACCACGACGATGCTGCGCACGGTGATGGCGCCGTGCCACCGAATGGTCAGGCTCGGGTGCGGGTCGGATGCGCTCGAGATCCACGAGGTCTGCGGGTTACCGTCAAACGCCGAACTCGGCTGATCCTCTGGATCGGCGGTCAGGGTCGACGACGCCGTCACGACGGGCTGCCTAGAGCCGGCGTACGCATACTGGTCGATCAGCTGCGGGTCGGTCATGATCGCGGTTCCCGACAGCGCGGCCAGGCCGGCCCTGGCCACCGTAAACGCCTCGTTGAAGCCGTACTGCTCCTCGGTCGAGGTCTCCAGGCTGGGCGAGCAGACCCAGCGGACGTCCGTCAGCATGCAGCCAGTGGGCTGCGGCTCTGCCTTGGCGAGCACGATCGCCGTCGGATTGCCGCCGCCCGGCAGGCGGACGTCCGGTGCCTCGATCGTGCGGCCAGGGTGCACGCCGGGGATTGAGATCTCCTTGATGCCCACCTGGCTGCCGCGCGCGTGCGCGGAGCCGCGCACGCTGAGCACCTTGATTCGCAGCCACGTGGTCGCGCCGTGCGGCACGCGCAGTACCTGATACGCACTCGTGGCGCGTACGCGCTGGACGAGCGTGCCGGCCTGAGTCCGGACCTGGACACTGCTCACCGGTGGCCCGATCGCCGGACTGTCCGCGAACGCCACCCTGATCCGGCCCGGATCGATCGGGGCGTCGAACTTGATCCTGATCCACTGCCCGACCGGATCGGTCTTGCTGCCCGACTCCCACATCGTATTGAGGTTCCCATCGATGGCGGCGAACGGAAGCAAGCCCGTTCCGCTCTGACTCGGAATCGACTCGATGCCGGAGTCTGAGGTGTAAGCCCACACGTTCTTGATGCCGGTGTACCTGGCCACGGCTTCGTACCGGGCCCAGCCCGGCTCGATGAAGTCGGCGGCGGCCTCGAACGTCGTCAGCGACTGGGCCGCCCGCAGCGTCGGGGAGTAGTCATCCCTGATCTCGCCGAAGTTGCGGACCCGACGGCGCAACGAATCCGTCACCACGGTGGCACGCGTCCGCACCTGCGAGCCGTCGGTGTTGAGGAGAACGGGGCGACCGGCCAGCAGCCCCTGGTCGGCCATCCAGAGCAGTGCCTCGGGCGCGCCGAAGACTCGCAGCGTGCCGGCGGTCGGCTGCACGGTGACGGCCGGCAGCGCGCCGTCCACCTGGTAGATCTGCACCGGCGGGTAAGGAGGGTCGACGCCGGTCACCGCGTTGCTGGCTGTCGGGCGGAGCGCCGACCCGAACTGGGCGACCTTCACGATGCCCGGCGACTTCGCGATCGCGTCGTGGATCCGGGCCGGCCAGGCCTGCCGCAGGTCCGCGCGAAGCAGGTCGTTGCGGACCACCAGGTATTTGACGCCCATCCGGCCGAGCAGCTGGGTCAGACCGGCCGAGCCGGCTCCGGCGGACATCTGCTGGTCGATGGTTTCCAGCAACCTGGTGTTGCCGATCGAGCCGATCACGCCAAGCTGACTGCTGGCCCAGTCGCCGACAAACAACGGCTGCAGGATGTCGTCGAGCGGGCTGCCCCAGGTGTACTGGCCGAACCGTGCGCCGGGTTCCTCGAGCACGGCGGAGTTCCCGGCGTGCCTGGTCAGCCACGTGGCCGCGCTGGTCCAGTAGGCCGGCACCTGAGCGAACGAGCCGGGCACGGACAGCCCGCTGAGGTAGACCGGCAGCGCCAGCAGGCCGACCGCACCGAGGGCGACGGCGCGGAGGACGGCCTGCCGCCGGGGCAACCTGGGCTGGGCGAGCAGGTTTGCCAGACCGAGCGCTATCGGCAGCCGGATCATCGGATCGAACTTGTCGAGATTCCGCAGCGGCGCGAGCGGACCGTTGATCACGCTGTCGATGGACGACGCCAGTGGGTTGCCGAACGTGCTGACGTAGCCGGTTACAACGACGAAAATGCCGGCGAACAGCAACCAGACCAGGAACCGCCGCTGCGGCATCCGCCTGCTGACCAGACCGGCCAGCCCCAGCCCGGCGATCAGGCCGGTCAGAATGGTGGGCAGTGCCTCGGTCGAGATGCGGTAACCGACGGGCAGCCAGGGCTGCCCGTCGGAGACTAGCTGCGTGAGCCAGTCCTCGGTTCCGCGCAGGCTGTCAAAAAGACTCGTCACCGCCGTGGTCGTCTGGGCGCTCTCGGTGTAGGGCAGGAACGACACTCCGTACCGGCCGAGCAGCAGCAGCGGGTAGACCCACCACAGCGTGGCCAGGAGCACAGCCGGGATCCACCAGGCCAGGATCCGCCATCGCGGCGCCGGCCGCGGCACGGCCAGCAGGTAGATCACCGCCGGTACCAGCACGGCCACGGTGGCAGCCGCGTTGACTCCGCTGCACAGCGCGACCGCCACCGCTGACTGGGCAGCCAGCCTCGCTCGCCGGCCCGCGCCCGCGTCCGGTCCGGCCGCCGCCGCGAGCACCAGCGGGATCAGAATCCACGGCAACATGGCGGCGGGCAGGACTTGCGCCGAGTCGTAGCCAAGCAGGCTCAGCGCGATCGGGGCCAGCGCATAGCTGAGACCGGCCACGAGCCGGGACCCCGGCGACCCGATGCGGAGCACTCGGCACAGCCGGACCACTCCGGTGAACGCCGCCACCAGGATCGCCGTGATCCACAGCCGCTGGATGATCCACCCCGGCAGGGCCGCGAGCTTTCCGAGCAGGAAGAACGGGCCGATCGGCACGAGGTAGCCGACCGCCTGGTTCTGTAGCTGGCCGAACTGGCTGGGATCCCAGAGCTGCAGTGCTCGGTGCAGAAAGCCGGCCGGATTGATGGCGAGATCGATCTTTGTATCGGCGAGGATCTGGCCCGGATGTGATCCGAACGCGAGGCCGGCCAGGGCCAGGCAGCAGACGATTAGCCACAGGCGGCCGTTGTCCGGCGTGCTCATCCGCCACCCGCGCAGCACACCGGGCCGACGGGCTAGCGAGCGCCGTTCCGCGGTCGCCGCTGCGGGCGTGGCCAATCCGCCGGGCGCGGGCGCGGCTAGCCCTCCCGGCGCAGTCGCGTGCCGCGGCCGATCAACCATCGGCGCCAGCGCGGTGGCGGCCGCCGCGACCGCCGGCCCGCGCACCGCCACGGTCGCCTACCGCCGCGACGACCAGCCCGGCCATGAGGCCAGCGCTGCTGTCCCAGTCGAACTGACCAGCCCAGGAGCGGCAGGCCGCCGCGATCTCGGCTCGCCTGACGGGGTCGGACAGCTCCTTAACCGCTCGCTCGGCGACATCGTCGAGGCGCTGGTCCGCCCGGACCAGCCAGCCGGTTTCGCCATCCCGGACGGCATCGCGCAGGCCGTCGACGTCGTAGGCCACCGTCGGGACGCCGAGCGCAGCCGCTTCCAGTACGCACAACCCCCAGCCCTCTCCTTGCGACGTGTTGAGGTGCAGCAGGGAGCCGGCCACGGCGGCGCGCTTGTCCGCTTCGGGCAGGAAGCCTCGCAGCCGGACGCGCTCGCCAAGGCCGAGCGCGGTGACCTCCGCCGCCAGCGGGACGGCGGCAGGTCCGCGCCCGATCACGTCGATCACTGCGCCGGCGCCAAGCCGCTGCGCGATGTCGAGGACGCGCTCGACGCGCTTGTGCGCCACGAGCCGGCCGACCCAGGTCAAGACCGCGATCTCCGGTACGGGGCCGTCGGTCCCTGTGCCCGGCGCCGGACGGTCAAAGCTGCCGGCCGTCAGGCCGTTCGGTATTACGTGTATAGGCCCGGTCCAGCGCAGCCGGTCCCGCATCGCCGTCACGGTCGATTGCGATACCGCGACGCACGCGTGCCGCCGGTAGGTCCACCGCGCGACAGGTCCCTCGAGGAGCCGGCCGACGCTGGCCACCAGGGGCGAGAAGTGCACGCCAAACTGCGCGTCGTGCACGTGGTGAACAACGCACAGAACGGGAACGCGCCGCGGCAGCACCCACGGCGTGAAGAACGGTATCCCGTTCTGGCAGTCGATGACGGCGTCGAATCGTCGCCGGTGCCAAGCCAGCCAGCCGAGCACAGCCGGGTAAACGGTCCACTGGGATCCGGTCCTGACTATCTGTATTCCGTCCCGGCTCTCGGAGCGGGACTGACCGGGAGCCCGCGCCGTCAGGTAGCACACTCGGGCGCCCCTGGCGAGCAAGCCGACAGCCATCTGCCACGCGTACTGCTCGGCGCCTCCGGCGCTCGGATGCCACGGATCCCGCCAGTTGACGATCGCTACGCGCAGGCCGGCTAGCTGCGGCATGGCGCAATCCTAGAGGTGCTCATGGCTGCTCAGCGGGTGGCGGCAGCGGGTTCAGCGCCGCCGAGGCGGCGGCCGCGTCGGCGCCGAGCGTGACCCAGACCGGATCGGCTGCGGCGGACCGCGCTCGCAGCATCCACCAGGCGAAGGCGAGCCCCGCGAACGAGGACGCCGAGTGCCGCCACACCGAGAAGGTCGAGCCGCTCACGTCGCGCCACCGCACCGGGATCTCGATCGGCGCTGCGCCCAGCCGGACACACCGCGCGATGAGCTCGACGTCGAAGGCGAATCCGGTGATCCGCAGCGACGCGGCCGCCGATCGCGCCGTCGGGCCGTCAAAGAACTTGAAGCCGCACTGCGTGTCAGCGATGCCAGGCACAACGATCTGCGTAGCAGCCCGGAACACCGCGGCGCCCGCCTTCCTGATAACGGTGTGCCTGGCCTCGACGACCGACAGCGGGTGGGACCGAGAGCCCAGGACGACCGGGTTTCCTGTTCGCAGCAGCCGGACGGCAACCGCGATCGCGGCCGGATCAGTGGCCATGTCCGCGTCGCAGAACCCCACGTACGGCGCGCTCGTGGCGAGCAGCCCGGCGCGAACAGCGGCACCCTTGCCCGGCCGGTCGCAGCGGATCAGCCGAACCGGCACGTCGGCGGTCACGGCGTGGCGACGGACGACGGCACCGGTTCCGTCGGTGCTGGCGCTGTCGACGACGACCACTCCCACGTCGGCCGGCAACGCGGCCAGCGCAGCGTCAAGCTCGGCTAGCCCAGCGGGGAGCCGCCGCTCTTCGTTGCGCGCCGGGATGACAATCTCCAGCCACGGACTCACCGGCGTATCTTGACAGGTCGCGCACTCACGAGGTGGCGCCACCCCGTCTCTGCTCAGCGCTGACCGTAGTTATACAGCTGTGCGTTGACTGGCTTGCCGTTGCCGATGCCGGCCACCACGTGACCGATCCCGAGGCCAGCGCCGACGGCGAGCACCGCTCCGATCACGATGGCTATCAGCACCGCGCGCATCGACTGCCCTTCCGCCGCCATCGCACTCGTACTCGCCGAGTTCGCGGCACGAGCATAGTGGTTAGTGCGGATTTCGCCTAGAACTCTGCACGCGACCGGGCTCGGCCCGCGGCCAGCCCGCGCCGTCACGGAACCCGGTAGACGACCAGACCGGGAGCGGCGTAAGCGACCGCGGATCCAGGCAGCACGCGACGCGCCCAGCGCGACCCGGCGCGCCGCGCCGCCGGGCTGGCCGAGCCGTCCGCTGCGCCCGGACCCGCATCGACGACCACGTACCGGACGCCGTCTGCCGAAAGGCGCGCCGTGAGCGGCCGGCCTGAGGAGATCAGCCCAGTGAGTGCCACCGCGGCCGGATCTTCTGGCGGTAGCGTCACGGAGCCCACCTGCACGCCGTCGTTCCAGATGACCGTCCGGGTCAGCAGCCGCGGCCACGGGTCGAGCACAGCCTCGCCGTGGTTCCAGCCGGGCCTGCGGTAGGACGCCCACGGCAGCAGCAGGACGCTGCCGGGGTGCGGGTCGGCGGTGATGATCCGCCGAGCGGCTAGCCAGCTCGCCGGGTACTCGACCGGCCGCAACCGGCCGGCGGCTCCCCAGGCGAGGCCCGGAAGGAACAGCACCGGCGCGATCACGAGCGCCGCGGCCAGCACGACGCGTCCGTCCCGGACCAGCGGCGACCTGACCACCCGCAGCACCTGCGCCACGGCCAGCCCGAAACCAGCCGCCTCGACCACCGCGAGCGGCGCCACGAACTGCTGGCCGTCGCGCAGCACGGCAAAGCCGCCGAAGTCCCTGATCGCCGACTCGAGCAGGTACAGCCCCGGCCCGAACGTGCCCAGGACGGCGATAGCTAGCCCAGCGACGGCGGCCGGACCGACGCCCGGCCAGCGCCCGCGCCCCCACCCCAGGAACCCGGCCAGCGCGACTATGGCAACGCACAGCCAGCACACCGTCACGGCGCCTGAGTACCCGGCCGGAACGGTCTGCGCGTTCCAGCTACCGCCGAGCGCCAGAACGCTGCCGATCGTCCCGAACGGAGTGTCCGCCCTGGCTGCGAACAGCGCCGCGCCGACTGGGCTGGATGGCACCGGGTGCGTCAGTGACGGGATCAGCCACGGCAGGCTCAGCAGCACCAGCAGGCCACCCGTCGTCGCCAGCACCGTCACCCGATCGCGCCAGCCGCCCCGGCGCAGCGCCGCGGCGGGTATGGCAACCAGCGCGGAAATCAGCAGCGCGGCGAACCCGCCCACGCCCGCGGGCACGAGCGCCAGCAGCAGCCAGCCACCACGTCTGCGGACGCTCGCGCCCGCTTTCCACCCGGCCAGCTCCGCGAGCACCCACGGCAGCCCGGCGTATCCGAGCAGCAGCGCCCACTGACCGATCAGCAGCCGCTCGGCCACGTACGGGTTCCAGGCGTAGAACACGCCCGCCGCGAGCCGCGCCGGCCCCGGCTGGCCGTCGAGCAGCCGCGCCGCGCCGGCGCACGCCAGCACGAAGATCGCGAGCAGGACGCCCTTCTGGACCACGTCGGCGGGCAGCAGCTGACCCAGCGCGGTGACGACCGCATCGCTCGGGACCGCGCGCGGCAGCGTGCCGGTCAGCCCGAACATGGTGGCGTCGAACCGCGGCGACGGAACGAAGACCATGTCGTAGCTCAGCAGGAAGCCCGGCAGCAGGCCGGGGCCGAGTGCCAGCAGCCCGAGCAGGAGACCGGCCAGCGCGGAACAAGCCGTTACCCGCGCGGCCGGCGAGAACCGGCGCCGTGCATCCGGCCGACCCGGCCGGGCTGGCAAGGCCTCGCCCACTTTGCCTGCCGCCGCGGCCACGGGCGCCGCTCCCTCCGTCGTTCTCCGGCCCACACTGTAGCTTTGCGGGCGAACCTAATACCTGGAGGCGCGGTGGGCCGGATGGTGCGGCTGTTCCGGCTATTCCGGAAGGAGCAGTCGGAGCCGGCGCTGTTCTACCGCGAGCTGGCGACGGATTCGATCACCCAGCTCGCCCGCTACACCGAGCTGGCCGGCCGGCGGGTGCTCGATGTCGGCGGCGGGCCTGGTCACTTCACCGCGGCATTTCGCGCTCGCGGCGCGCACTGCCTGCTGGTCGAGCCCGATGAGACCGAGCTGCGGGCGGGCGGCGTGCCGCCCGTCGGCGCGGTGCGCGGCGACGGCATGCGGCTGCCGGTCGGCACCGACGCGGTCGACGTATGCTTTTCCTCCAACGTGCTCGAGCACGTCCCTGATCCCGCCCGCATGCTGGCCGAGATGATCCGAGTGACGCGGCCGGGCGGCGTCGTCTACCTAGCCTTTACTAACTGGTACTCGCCGTGGGGCGGCCACGAGATGGCGCCGTGGCATTACCTCGGCGCCGGGTACGCCGAACGGCGATACACCCGCAGGATGCAAGCCGCGCCCAAGAACAAGCCGGGAACAGGGTTGTTTCCGGTCCACGTCGGTCCGACCCTGCGCGGCATCCGGTCCCGAACTGACGTCCTGGTGCTGGACGCGCTACCGCGCTACTACCCGCGCTGGACCAGGTTGGTGCTCGCGGTGCCAGGGCTGCGGGAGGTAGTGACCTGGAACCTGCTGCTCGTGCTGAGCCCGGTCCCGGCTCAGCCCGACCGGGGCCCGGTCACCGTCACCTCGGGCAGCAGCGCCTCGTAGGCGGCCAGATCCGCCTCGCCGTCCGGCGCCGCCGACAGCGCCAGCGCCAGCGCGTTCCTCAGCATGTCCGGCCACGACCAGCCGAGCGCGATGCCGGGCACGAACCCGGCGACCAGGCCGGCCCGGAAACCGTCGACATCCGCTTCCGCGGGCGGTGACCGGTGTGCCGCTGCGACCGCGTCGGCAGCGATCCCGGCCAGCCACTGCCCGTCCGGCGTGCGGGCCTGCACACCGCGGTCGGTGACCAGCACGAGAGAGCTGGCGCTCCCAACCGTCAGCCCGGCCGCCTCGCTGGTGTCTTCGGGGATCACGAGCGCCGGGCCGCGAGCGGCGCCGTTCGCCAGCGCGCTGCCCCCGGCGTCGAGGATGACCGGGACGCCCGCGTCGGCCGCATAGCTGGTGAGCGAGCCGTAGGTCTCGGCCGGCAGGC
>Ga0187783_10002497_pt1 | contig 13652 bp, 12 predicted proteins | sample 1015_SJ02_MP02_2_FD_132471 | JGI IMG/M metagenome (GOLD analysis project Ga0187783, IMG submission 132471) | Tropical peat soil microbial communities from peatlands in Department of Meta, Colombia - 1015_SJ02_MP02_20_MG | ecosystem: Environmental > Terrestrial > Soil > Wetlands > Peat | place...
CCCTTCGAGCGCATGTGCCGCGTGGAGCCGGACATCATTTCGTTCGATGCGCACGAAGGGCTCGACCTGTTCTTTGCGGATTGGCATGCATTGGATTTCATGCAACAAGGCGGAACGGTTGCATATGGGGTCGTGCCCACGCGGGCAGGAGTGAACGCCGTCGATTCAGCGACCATCGTCCTTCGCTGGCTCAAGGCTGCGTCTTCGGCTGGAGATCCTCAGAAATTTGCCCAGCGGGCGATGATCACGGCAACCTGCGGCCTCGGGTTGCTCGACCCCTCCGCTGTCGCCGAATCCTTCGAGGTCGCGCACAGCGTCAGTAAACTGATCCGATCGTTGGCCGGTTCACCAGAAATGGACGAAGAAGTCGCCCTCGGAAACTAATCTCGATTCTCACGAATCGCAGCACTTCCTTTCGGATCGTCGGCGGATTTCCCGGAGAGGCGTTGGTCAGGTGCGGCTCCCGCTCATTCGATGCAAAGCTTGCGCAACATTCGCCTCGCTCCAGCGCCAATGAACTTCTTCTGTTTTTTCGCCGAAGGAAACGCCGTGAAGGATTTCAGCGATAATCTCGGCCGTCTGAGAGACGGTCCTTCCAGAGCGGTTGAAGAAGAGATTACCGTCGGCAAATGCGACGTTGGCGTTTTGTACAGCTCGCAGTTCCTGCCACCACGGATATCGCTGCAGAACGCTTTGTTCGCCAAGACTCCGCTCCAACCCAAACCCGCAGGGAGCTACGATCAGGTACTCGGGGTCGGCCTCGCGAAGTTGCTCGGCCGGAATGGCCGCCGAGTATTCGCCTTTTTCGCCAAGCAAGACGTCACCATTCGCGATGTCTACCAATTCGGGTCCCCAGTTTCCCATGGCGAATAAAGGGTCTGTCCACTCCAACATGACGACAGTGGGTCGCCTGAACCGCGCCGCTTTGTTTCTGACCTTATTCAAGCGCTGCTGCTCGCTGCCGACCAGGGCTTTGCCCCGTTCGTCCAAACCAAGCTCCTGCGCAATCCGCAACATGCTTCCCCAAATCTCTTCCAAAGAGATAGCGGACAGAGACAACTGTCGGGCGCCATGCCTGCAGCTTCGGTCCACATCGCCGGGCGTGACGGCGCAGACTTCACAATGCGATTGGGTCATCACCAGATCGGCTTGCAATTCGCGAATCAGCTCTCCGTGAACGTGATACAGCGGTTCGCCAGCGCGGATTCTGCGCCGAACCTCCCGGTCGATTTCTCCGCTCGAAACCGACACATCAAACGCGGGCTCGCTGCAGGCGGGAAGTCGTCGTACCCACTCCGGGTTGTCGCACTCGTGCGACCGCCCAACGAGCATCTCGCCTGCGCCCAAGGCGCAAACGATTTCGGTAGCACTCGCCAATAGAGAAACGACGCGCACGCTATGCGGGTTCTCCTGTGGGTTCGCTTAACCGTTGAATGAGAGCGTACCCGCCGAATATCGCAGCCGTGTAAAAGGCATCGCCCAAGATCTGATTTCGGTAGAAGGGTACCCCCGCCAAAAAACATGCCCACAACCCGCCGATTGTGTGCGAATACGTGTTGCCGCTCGCCCAGACCATGAAATTAGTAATAAGGAAGAAGGAGAGGTTGGAGGCGAAAGCCGCGGCGGCAATCAGTTCGGCACCAGTTCGGTCACGAATCAACCTGCCGGAAGCGCAAGGATCAGCGCAGCCGTATACACGTACCAGAATCCGGAGTAGAAACCAAGTACCGCGTCGCTCAACGCGAGCGTTACCAGAACACCGGTGCTCACCTTTCGCCCACCACTGCCGGCGAAGAGCCCGATAGCCATCGTCGGAGTGAAATTGCACGCACACGCACCTAAGACAACCATCACGATCCAAAAGCGCTTTGGCATCTCCATCGCTCATAACCAATCCTTTCTTGCAGCTATGCCCTCCGCAACGCTGAACCGAGCACTCTCCGCTCGATTTGCAGAAATCGTCGGCTGAATTTTCAAACCCCATTTCACCCAAGTAAGGATGGTGGTGTACTCGATTTCGACACCTACCTCAATGTTGCCCCGCGCCCCGCGCTTTGTAATTGCGAGGAATGCGCTTGTGGCGAGGGAGTTGTCAGCACCAGAGATACACGGAGGTTCGAAGCCCATGCGGCTTCTGTGTCTCCCCGCTGGTGGCGCTATTTGGGAAGCGAGTACGTGCCGATGCAGGTCCAGTTCGACCCGTCCGCGCTTCCTGTACCCTTGCAGGTGCCGCTGCCCTTGATTCCCTTGAATTGCCCCGTTCCGCCGGTGTATTGCCACTTGTCAGCGGCGGACTCTATCTGGCCATCTTTCAGGGTTAACGTGGGTTCGTAGGTAGCGTAGATCGTGTCTCCGTTGGACATGGTCTCGACCCAAACGGCGTGGCCCTTGCTGCTGCTGCCGGTGACTTCGGTGAACTCGGTGCCTGTGCCCTCTTTCTCTCTCACGCCCGCGATTTCGCCCTTGCTGGAGGTGCACTTGATTTGGTCAATGGCGTAGGCGTGGTTGGGCTGATCCCCGACCTCGATGCTATTGGCCATAGCCGGTTTCCCGCACGCCCATCCGTTCGCCACCTTGCCCTGCGCGAGGGCCACAGTCGCGCCCAGGCACACGAGACTCACCACCAATACTGGTTTCCTCATACTTTCCTCCCCGTTGAGAATCTCACAGCAGGACCGACTATACGCCTGCCCTTAGGTCGCAGGCGAGGACTTGTCTTGCGTGGAGTCCCCGTTAAAGTTTTCCAAAAATGAAATCTGTTCCAACAAAGACCGCTCGAAAACAGTCCTAGTTGACGTTAACAGGCAAGCTTGCGCTGTTTGTTCGCCTGCCCTCAACCGCCAAACTTTTGTTTATATCCAGTCGAACGAATACACGGGTTTCCCTGAAGTAGGTCCTAGTGCCACTGCAACCTGGTGCGCCAACAACGCAGCGAGAATTAGTCTCCATTAACGGCGTAGCGTCTTCCAAGAGCACTCGTCTGGTGGACAGATCTGAAGTTGGCCACAAACGGGCTTCGAGTCCGCGAAGCCAACTGAAGGCCCGCTTGGCCCTTCCTGGTTCAACTTCCGCATTGCTCGTCAATCCGCCTCTTGACGCGCCGCTTCGAATTGGGTCAAATAGTCGTGTCTCCGCCCTACCTATCCATTAACCTCCTCAAGCACACGTGGAAGAGAATATGCCCAGCATCCGAAAAGAAACCGACAGCTTCAAAATCGTCATCATTGGTGGCGGTTTCGCAGGCGTGACCTTGGCCGAGCACCTCAATCGCCGTGTTGCGCGAGATGTTGAAGTGGTAGTCATCAGTAGTGAAAACCATATGGTCTTTACTCCGATGCTTGCAGAGGTTGCGAGCCGCTCTCTATCCGGGCTCGACGTGGTGGTGTCAGGCCGGCAGGTCGCTCCCCGGGCCACTTGGCTAACGGCCACAGTAACCGGCGTCGATCTGGGCAAGAAGGAGGTCGAGTACACCCGCCCGGACGGGAAAATTGCGGCACTTTCCTATGCCCACCTGGTTCTCACTTGCGGCTCGGAGATCAACCTCGACGTGGTTCCCGGCATGGCAGCTCATGCGTACACGCTCAGGACAGTCGGCGACGGCCTGACCCTCGGCAACGAAGTCATCGCACGTTTTGAGCAGGCAGCCGTGGAGCCCGAAGACGCCGAGCGGCAACGGCTGTTGACGGTTGTGGTGGTTGGAGGCGGTTTCACAGGAGTAGAAGCCGCGGGTCATCTGTTCGACCTGATGCGGAATATTCATCCCTTTTATCCGCAGTTAAGGCGCAATCGGCCTCGGATCGTGCTTCTGCAGCGGGGGGCACGAATTGTCCCCGAATTTCAGCACGGTTCCCTCTCGGAGTTTGCCCTGCGAAAAATCCAGCAAAACGGCCTCGAGGTCATGCTGAATACGGAGGTGCAAGAGGTTACGGCCCGATATGTCCGGTTGGGGACGGGAGAGCGGATCAACACGGGTCTCACCCTGTGTGCGATCGGAACGGCACCCACCGCCCTTATCAAAAAAATCGGCTTGCCCATGGAACACGGCAGGTTGAAGACCGAGCCGGACATGCGAGTGACAGGCGCGACCAACGTGTGGGCGTTTGGTGACTGTGCGGCGGTTCCCAACGCCTGGAATGGACAGCTCTCTCCCCCTACCGCACAGTTTGCACTACGGCAAGCTAAGCAACTGGCTGCCAACCTGGTTCGAGTCCAACGCAGAGAGGCAACAAAGCCGTTCCTCTTCCGCCCGCAAGGACTTCTGGCTACTATCGGCCACCACAACGGCGTGGCGGAGATTTATAGGTTGAGATTCTCCGGTCTGGTCGCCTGGTTTCTCTGGAGAGCCGTTTACTTGATGAAAATCCCCACCATCAGGCGCAAGCTCAATGTGGTCGTAGACTGGACCTGGGATATTTTCTTCAAGCCCAACGTCGTGGAGCTACGCGTAATGCAACAGCAGCGATTTAAGCAGGCCCACTATGCCGCTGGCGACTTTGTTTTCCGCAAAGGTGAACCGGGAGGTCCTTTCTATGTGGTCAAGGCGGGGAGCGCCGGGCTTCACTTGGATGAAGCTTCAGAAACTCCCCTCGTGACGTGGACGAAGGGCGACCATTTCGGGGAGGCGGCGATTCTGGAAGGCGCGGCGCGCCGTACATATAGAGCGTCGGTCAAAGCGGAAACCCCGCTGGACTTGATCGTCATCGAACCTGCGGATTTCACCGGCCTCGCTGAGTCGCTTGGAGCGCTGCAGAGAGAGCTGGAGCATTCGTTGTTCGCGCGGCAGGCCTACGAACACTTAACCACGGTGGCAGCGATAAATCCTGCCGTAGGCGCTCTCACCGTTGCCGATGTCATGACTCGTGCCGTCCAGACCTTGCCGCTCAATCTCTCCTTGGTCGATGCCGTGGCGAAGTTTCAGGGCGGCCATGTAGCGTTCCCAGTCGCCGAAGGTGGAACCTTGAAGGGTTACTGCAGCCGTCGCGAGCTTTTCGCCGCGCTGGGCCGAGGCCTGCCGTTTCGGACGCCGGTTCGCGATTTCATGCAGCAAGCTCCGCATACCGTTAGCGAGACCGACGCCGTACTTGCTGCAAGTTTGGACTTTCTTCGCAATGACATGGACATCATGCCGGTGGTTGCAGCCGACGGCAGCGGCAGGCTCGTGGGGACCTTCACTCCGCTCGATGCCGCCCATAGGATCGCGGGAATCGTGGGCGAGGATTTGCAGCTTCCTTCTTCGGCAGCCTGAGACAATACCAGCCGCCAACCCCGAAATCGATCTGATACGGACCGAAATCAGTCCCGACAAACGCCCTTGTATCCGCAAAACCAACCCAGTTCGCGAATCGTCGGTAATGCGGAGACTAGCCAGAAACGGGCTTGGAGACCATCAGTCCTAGCCCGAGCGACCATATTGGCTGCGGCTTAGGAGGCTGCCAGTATGGTCCATCCCAACAATCAAAACGCTCCAAGGCTAAGAACGATACTTCGCGTGCTTCACTCACTCGGGGCTGCCAGCTCGCAAGAATCCTACCGACATGCTATCGACGAATTCATCGGCTAGTATTGCTCCGACCCTCGTTTGGCCTTTCATCGATTCGCTACCGATTCTTTCTCGAATACGCATCAGAATCGGGAATTGGCTCAGCGTTGGCCAGGCGAGAGATCTGCTGCGAGGGTTGGCGATGGAGACTGCCCACGGCAAGCGCGACCGCGCGATTCTCGCGCTATTGATCGGGTGCGGGCTTCGCCGTGCGGAGCTTGTCGGGTTGAAGAAGGACGATTTCCAGCTCCGAAAAACCACTGGGTTCTGGCGGACTTGATCGGCAGAGGAAGAACATATTCGCTTCGTTCCCGTGCCGCGCGTGGGCGACGCGCGCCGTGGATGAGTGGACGAATGCGTCCGGTGCCTTCGGGGGTCCCATCTTTCGCCGAGTGAACCGATTGGGGAAGGTGTGGGGAGAAGGGATCAAGCCGAAAGCAATCTGGTATATATCGAAAGAGGCCGCGGGCCAGGCCGGCCTCCAGAACCTCGCTCTGCACGATCTCTACCTGTGCGCGACTCTGCCATTTGGCGGGAGGAGAATTGCAGCAAATCCAGGTCCTTCTGGGTCATGCGTCGCTATCGTTCTGGCGGACGCCTGACAGGCGTCCGCGAAGCCGACTTCAACACTAGGGCTTCTGGCCTATCTGGTTTTGCGTGGTTCGACTTCCATGTGGCCAGTCCTCTGGTAGTTGCCTAATCATCCCCTGACTCACCGAAAGCCCTGGTGACGCAAACAAAAAGGCAACCGATTCGCAATATAATGTGGGCTACGTGAGGCAGCTATGCCCGGTCGGTTGAGGGGATCCGGTTCAAAATCAGCACGCTTATGGATGCTCGGACTGCCCCTCGTTTGTGTACTCTTAATTGCCGTTTACTTGCTGCGGCGTCGCTCCGGTGACGAAGTGCACTTCAGCCGTGATATCCGTCCCATTCTGAATCAAAACTGCATGCCGTGCCACGGTGGAGTGCGGCAGAAAAACGGCGTTTCGTTTTTATTTCGCGAAGAGGCGTTAGGCACGGGAAAATCGGGTAAAAGAACGATTGTGCCGGGAAAGCCCGATGAGTCCGAGCTCATTGCGCGAGTCACTTCGCCGGACCCGGACGCGCGGATGCCATACCACGCATCGCCTTTGTCCCCTCAACAGATTGACCTGCTGCGTCGCTGGATCAAACAGGGAGCAAAGTGGGAGGATTATTGGGCATTTGTTCCTCCGAAGCCGCAGGCTCTTCCCGTCGTCAGAAACAGCAATTGGGTTCGCCAGCCGCTCGATCGATTTATTCTTGCCCGTCTTGAAAAAGAAGGCCTCTCGCCATCCTCTCAGGCCGATAAAGCTGCTTTGTTGCGTCGGGTCTCCCTCGACCTCACCGGCCTTCCACCAGCTCCAGAAGAGCAAACATCCTTTCTGGCCGACTCGTCTTCAGACGCGTACGAAAAACAGGTCGATCGCCTGCTGGCATCTCCGCGTTATGGCGAACGGTGGGCTTCGATGTGGCTCGATCTAGCCCGTTACGCGGATACCAAAGGCTACGAGAAGGACATGGAGCGCCCCGGTGTATGGCCTTACCGAGACTGGGTGATTGATGCCTTTAACCGCAATGTACCCTACGACCGATTCGTGATCACCCAGCTCGCCGGCGATTTACTCCCCGACGCCACGTTTGAGGATCAAATCGCGACGTCGTTCCATCGCCAAACACCCGTCAACGATGAAGGTGGTACGGATGATGAAGAGTTCCGTACCGTCGCGGTGATGGACCGGACGGCGACCACGTGGTCGGTCCTGAACGGCCTCACTATGAATTGCGTGCAATGTCATTCGCATCCCTATGATCCGATCCGGCACGTCGAATACTACAAGTCCCTGGCGTTCTTCAACACGACGCAAGACGCCGACCTTCCCGAAGACACCCCAGTCTTGCGCGTACCAAAGGACAAGACGCTTTACCCCGAAGCTGCACGGTTGCAGCAGGACATCGCGAAGCTACAGTCTGCAGTCGTAAGGCGTGGGAGGCAGCTCGAAGAGCAGTCGCAATGGTTCCCCATTCCTCTTACCTCCGCAACCGCCAGTGCGGCGCTGGCGTCGCAATGGGAGGCTTCAGACTTAGAGCGGCAGTTGGCAGGTCTCAAACGAGAAAAACTCGCTCCGAAAAAACAAAAAGAGCAGCGCAAATATTTGCAACAAGCTATCGCTGAAGCGCGCAAGAAGGCTCAGACCGAAACCGGAAAGAAAACGCCCCTGCTCATCTCGGGCGGAGATCTTCAAGCCAGCCCTGACATCTCGGGCAAGCAAGCTTTCGAACTGATCGCAAAGGTGGATGCGCCTGAAATAACTGCCTTGCGCATCGAGGTCTATCCGGCAAATAGCGAAACTGCGTGCCACACTCCGGACCTCGGTTTCATTGTGGATCGAATCGATGCTTGGGTCATAGCAGATAGCGGGCAAGAGAAAAAGATTGTATTCCATCTCCTCGTCCCGGATTCTGAATCGAGTCTCGAAAGCGCGCTAAGCGCCGCCATCGAATCGAGGCGCGAACCGACTGATGATCCGGGCGCCAACGGGTTCCAGACGGTACCCAACCTGTTCCACCCGCGGTGGATATTGGCCGTGCCCGCCAAGCCGTTAAAACTCAGGCGTGGGGGTCAGATCAAACTGCGCCTGACGCAGACTCAAGAGATTGACGACAAGCCCGCTTTGGTGCGGCGCGTCCACCTATCCGTAAGTGGAGATGAATCCTGGCAAAACCTCGCCAACGATGACAGTTGGAGTAAGGAACTCGCGCAACTCACAACACTGACCCGCCAATTGAAAAAGATTCCTACCGTTCCCCTGCCCATCATGGCGGAGGAACCGAACTACGATCAGCGAACCACACTGGAATTCGAGCGCGGTAATTTTCTGACTAAGGTTGGACCTCCACTGGTTCCCGACGTGCCAGGAATTTTTCTACGATTGCCCGAGGGAGGGCTGCGAAATCGCTTGACTCTCGCAAAGTGGTTCTTTGCTCCGGGGCAACCGTTGACCGCTCGTACCGCCGTAAATCGGTACTGGGAACAGTTGTTCGGTACAGGGATCGTGGAAACTCTCGAAAATTTCGGCAGCGTTGGCGAAGGGCCCAGCCATCCAGAACTGCTCGATTGGCTTGCCCTCCATTTTCAAGACGATCTTCATTGGGACATGAAAGCGCTGTTACGCGAGTTAGTCACCAGTGCAACGTATCGCCAAAGCGCAAAGGCGAGCGGCGCGCTTATGGAAAAAGATCCTCACAATCGTCTCTTGGCTCGTGGACCGCAGCAGAGGCTTACTGCGGAGATGGTTCGGGATCAGGCATTGCTGGCGAGCGGTTTGTTGTCCGACAAAATGGGCGGTCCGCCCGTAATGCCCCCACAACCGGAGGGCGTGTGGAATACCGTCTACAACGACAGCAAATGGAAAGACGCAACGGGGCCCGATCGTTACCGGCGAGCGATCTACACGTATATAAAGAGGACTAGCGGGTACCCCAGCTTTCTCACCTTCGATGCGTCCGATCATGACACGAGCCTGGCAAGGCGCATTCCGACCAACACGCCGTTGCAGGCACTTGTGACGCTCGACGATCCCGTGTATTACGAAGCATCCGAGGCTCTGGCCAAACGCATGCTCTCTGAGCAACAGAGCATTGATGCCCGTATCAGATACGGAGTTCGGCTGGTCCTGTCGCGCGATCCAACTGATCGGGAACTAGTCGCATTGCGAGCCCTTTATCAGAAGACTGTTGCAGCACCGACTTTGGAGCCGATCGCTGCAACCACACACGGCAACTCTCGTGAATTGACCGCCATGACTGCACTGGCGAGCGTTCTCATCAATCTTGATGCGGCTTTGACCAGGTGATCCCCATGTCGAACTCCAATGCGTGTTCCCGAACACTGACGGCTCTAGGAATCAAATCCGAATCGCACACCGAAGTTGAGTTGGCATTCCTGCAGGCAAGAACGCGGCGGCATTTCCTTCGCAGCGTGGGCGGAGGCTTGGGAACTCTCTTCCTCGGAACGCTGGCATCAAAGCTTGTACCGTCCGCGAAAGCAGCTGGAGCAGAGACTGCCGCGCTCGATTTCAGCCGCGATGCCAGGACTCCGCTTTCTCCCCTTCCGCCGCAATTTCCAGCGAAGGCCCGGCGCGTGATTTATCTCCACATGGCTGGGGCGCCCAGCCAGTTGGAGTTGTTCGAATATAAGCCGGAATTGAAGCGGTTTGATGGACAGGATTGCCCGGCTTCGTTTCTTGCCGGAAAGCGTTTCGCGTTCATCAGTGGCGTTCCGAAGCTGCTCGGATCGCAGTATCCGTTTCATCAGACCGGGCAAAGTGGACAATGGATCTCGGACCGTCTGCCGCACATTGAGAAATGTGTCGACGATATCTGTTTCATCAAATCCATGCGGACCGACCAGTTCAATCATGCACCGGCTCAACTGCTGGTGCAGACAGGAAATCCGCGCCTGGGATACGCATCTTTCGGTTCGTGGGTTGTCTACGGTCTCGGGACGGAGAATCACAACTTGCCCGGCTTTATTGTGCTGCTTTCCGGCGGCAAGACGCCTGATGGTGGAAAGCAATTGTGGAGTTCCGGCTTCCTTCCCAGTGTGTACCAGGGGGTGCAGTGCCGCTCCCACGGCGAGCCCGTGCCCTATCTGGATAATCCCGCCGACGTAAGCCGGTCGTTGCGTCGCAGCATGCTCGACACCATCGACGAGATCAATGACCAGACCTATGCTGCGTTCGGAAATCCGGAGACGGTGACGCGGATCGCTCAATACGAGTTGGCGTTTCGGATGCAGATGGACGCAACCGACGCGATGGACATTCGCAAAGAGACGGACTCGGTTCACGCACAATATGGTTCGAAACCCGGCGAGGCCAGTTTCGCCAACAACTGCCTGGTAGCGCGACGTCTCGCAGAGCGGGGAGTACGATTCATTCAGCTTTATCACTGGGGATGGGATTCACATGGCGCCGATGCCAAAGAAGCCTTGAACCTGGGCTTCAATGACCGTTGCCGTGAAGTCGATCAGCCTACTGCAGCGCTGCTATCCGACCTTAAATCGCGTGGTTTACTGGAAGATACACTTGTGGTGTGGGGTGGAGAATTCGGCCGCACTCCAATGAGAGAAAATCGAGGCGGTCAACAGATGAAGTATGTGGGCCGCGATCATAACCCGGGCGCCTTCACGATCTGGCTGGCTGGGGGTGGGGTAAGACCCGGCATGAGCCATGGGGAGACCGACGATATGGGTTACGAAATCGTTAAAGATCCGGTCGAGATTCGTGACCTGCACGCGACGATGCTTTATTTGCTCGGATTCGATCATCGCAAACTCAACTACCGATTTCAGGGGTTGGAACAAAAGCTGACCAGCGTGAAGCCGGCGCGCGTGGTCCCCGACATTCTGGCATGAATGTTCCCGGCAGAAGTTTTGACCAAAGCTGTGAGCCTTCCCTGACGACACCGAACCGCGGCTTCCCCGGCGAATTTCGCCTCGGGTTTGTGATGCTGGCTCCCATATTGGCGGTGACTATACTGGCCGCAGTTTTTCCTCCCGACGGAAAAGAGCGTGCGCACTGGGTCCAGTTCATCGGGCGCTTTCATCCGTTCGTGGTGCACTTTCCGATCGCACTTTTCCTGCTGGTGCCCATCCTGGAAATAGCCGGGCGCAGCATTCGTTTCACCTATCTGCGTTTGTCAGTACCTTTCGTTCTGTCGCTGGCAACGGTCGGCGCATCCATCGCATCGATTCTCGGATGGTCCCTCGCACGCAGCGGGGGCTACTCAGGCACGCTGATGATTCAGCACATGTGGGGTGGCGTTGTCCTGTCCATCGTCTGTTGCGCCTGTTGGATGCTGCGCCCGCGGCTGCAGGTCAGCGTTGCCTACGCAACCGTGCTGGTGCTAGGAGTTGGACTCGTCGCGTGGACGGGTTATCGAGGCGGGCAATTGTCGCTCGGACCGAATCATCTCACCGAATTCATGCCGAACGGACTGCGTGCTCTGCTCGGCGTGGAGGACAGCCACAACGTAGGCTCAGCCGATCCGAACACATTCTACGGGGCACGAATTCAGCCGATCTTCTCCGCACGCTGTATCAACTGCCACGGCGCGGACAAGCACAAAGGGAATCTTCGACTCGACAGTTATCGAGCTCTAATGCGGGGTGGGAAAGATGGGCCGGTCATCCAGACCGGGAACATTCAGGAAAGCGATCTACTTCGTCGGATAAAGTTACCCTCCAATCACGACGATTTTATGCCAAAAGGAAAGCAGCCGTTAGCTGCGGATGAGGTGAAGACAATCGAGCTGTGGATTGCCGCCGGCGCCTCGGACACGCTCGCCGTCAATGCCATCAACAACGCGCCATCCGGCTCTGCCGTTCCGGCCGAAGTGAAGTTTGAGAAGATCGATCCTCTCGTAGTGGCCAGACTGCGGTCCGCGATCGGACCCGTGGTTTCGCAGTTGCAAAACCAATTTCCCGGCATATTGGATTATGACTCACGCAACTCCGCGGAGTTGCGATTAAATGCCTCTATCCTCGGGATCAAGTTTGGTGACCGGGATCTGGAAACCTTCGCGCCCGTCGCCGAGCATATCATTGTCGCCGATTTCTCTCGCACCTCCATCACGGACCATTCAGCCGCCGCCATCGCCGCCATGAAACAGCTTCGCGTGCTACGACTCATTGACACGCGACTAACCGATGCCACACTCTTACAGTTCGAAACCCTGAATCAACTCGAATCGTTGAATGCGTATGGCACTGCGATTACCCCGGCGGTGTTGCCGACGATCGCAAGGTTGCCGAAGCTCTCACGTTTTTACGCGGGGCAGACAGGCATCTTACCAGGCAAATCCGTTCCCGAAAGCTTGGTCGGTAAACTTGTTTTCTAGTTGTTCACGTGAAGGGCCGATCTCGAAGCGTACCGGCCATTGCCATGGGGGCTCGGTCAAGTCCTGCGCAGGAGCGTCAGTCGCCCGATGGGCAGCCACTCCGCTACCAAAATGTCGCCATTGTGCAGCAAAATAGCGTCGTGCGGTGTAATGAATTTCCCAGCTGTGAACTGGGGGCGGGACTGGCTGCGTCTGGGCCGGATCTGGGGCAGCGGAATGACCGCGAAAGTGTTATGGGAATAGTGCGGGAGGCGGCCTCACGGGCAGGGATCGAGAAGCTCGCTCCTCACGAAGGCAGCGTGACTTGGCCACTTGATCAGCAAATTCTCAAGCGGCAAGTCTTCGTTCCTTCGTCCAGGGCGGATTACCCCCGGTTAGCTCGTGATCCTCTCGGAGTCGGTAAACGGTGCCCGGCAAGGCGCGGGTAATCGGGTGTTATCAGCCAGCCAGGTTCCGGCTGGCAACGATACACCAGAAGGGGTCAGAGGCTGCGCTATGATTGCAGACAAATGCTCAGGCTCACGCCACGGCTCGTGCGCCGCAACCTGCTTCCTGCGAGCTATCTCGTTTTTCTGGCGAGCATGCTGGTCTCAGGAATGATCTTTTATAAAGGCAAGCCGTTCGATCCGAAGGCGGCGATTCTCTCCGACCTACAATCGCCCAACGAAAACCCGCATGGTTACGGTGTGGCGGCGGTGGGCACGGCACTCTTTGCCGTTGTGCTGGCACCTGCGACGCCTGTGTTTTACCACTGCTTGCGGAAAGAACATCCTGTGCTTTCGCTGGCGGGTGCCATAGCGTTCGCCGTGGGACTGACCTCGGCGGTCAGCATCGGCATTCTCGCTCCATTCACCCATGGCTACACACCCCTGCATGTCCACTTAGCAAACGCAGCCTTCATCGGCATCTGCGCTGGGGTTTGGCTCAACCTGCTTGCGGCCCGGGCTGCGCCGGCTCTGCTTGTTTTTCAGTTTGCGGCGCTGTTGATCGTGATCTTCCTCTGTTATGGCCCAGTGGATTTCAACAATGATCGACTGCTCACCAGCCTAGCTTTCTGGGAGTGGGCAGTATGCCTGGATTGCGGTGTGGCTTTGTGGGCGTTGGCTCGGGGGTTGAGGGAATGCGGCGGAGCGATCGGCCCTGCTTAACGGCATAGGGTTTACTGAACTTTCAGGCGATCGGTAAACGC